>JABAHR010002207.1_pt5 | contig 20597 bp, 21 predicted proteins | sample 7062101 | NCBI WGS metagenome assembly JABAHR01 (sample SAMN14534553, study PRJNA622989) | marine sediment metagenome | biome: marine biome [ENVO:00000428]; feature: marine pelagic biome [ENVO:01000023]; material: deep marine sediment [ENVO:00002113] | place: India: Gulf of Kutch | collected... | reverse complement strand
TACTCCACGGCGGTCGGCTACGCCGGCGGCAGCACGCCGAACCCCACCTACGAGGAAGTCTGCTCCGGGCTCACCGGGCACACCGAGGTGGTTCTCGTCGTCTACGACCCCCGGCAGGTTTCCTACGCCGAGCTGCTCAAGGTTTTCTGGGAGTCGCACGATCCCACCCAGGGCATGCGCCAGGGCAACGACGTGGGCACGCAGTACCGCTCGGCCATCTACACGTTTGATGCCGAGCAGGCGGCCGCCGCTCAGGAGTCAGCCGAGGCGTACCAGAAAGCGCTCTGCGCCGCGGGTTTTCCTGAGATCACCACGGAGATACGACCGGCCGCTGCGTTCTACTACGCAGAGCCCTACCACCAGCAGTATCTCGCGAAGGTTCCCAACGGCTATTGCGGCCTGGGCGGGACGGGAGTCAGCTGCGACGTGGCGCCCCTCGTGAAGGCGGTTTGAATTCGGGATAAACTCGCCCGCTTGCTTCACGGCGGAGAGGGTCGGTGGGCACCTCGCTCGACGACGCACGCTACTTCAATCTGGCGACCTTCAGGAAGAACGGCGCGGCGGTCGAGACCCCCGTGTGGTTCGCGCCTTCCGCGACCGAATCCCCCGTCGTCTACTACGTTTTCTCGGCGGGTGATGCCGGGAAGGTCAAGCGGCTGCGGCGGGATCAGGCCGCCCGGGTGGCGGCCTGTGACGTCAGGGGCAAGCTGCTTGGGGAGTGGTTGCCTGCCCGCGCGGAGCTGATCGAGGGTGCGGATGCGAAGGCCGCGTTGACGGCTCTGCGCCGCCGTTACGGCTGGCAGATGCGGCTGGCCGACGTCCTTGCCCGGTTGACGGGGCGATTCCGCCGGCGCGCTTACATTCGGGTAACCCTCGCGTGATGGTGACCGCCGGCGCAGCGCTCGGATCGGGGGCACAGGGAAAGCGAATGCGGGAGATGGGCGGCTGATGCGGGTAGGGGTTGGCATAGACTTCGGCACGACCAACTCGGCGGCGGCCACTTACGACGGCGAGCGCCTTCAACTCGTCGCCCTCGAGGGGGCCGATCCGATCATGCCGTCCGCCACCTACATCGACCGGGAACTCCAGACGCTCACCGGTCAGTCAGCCATCAATCAATACATCGCGGACAATACCGGACGGACGGTCGAGCTGGTGCCCGAGGTGATCGGCGAAACCAGCGCGTTCGTCGAGCATGGCGATTCGGAGAATCCGGCGCCGGTGGAGACGGTCACCAAGAAGATCTACGGGCAACCTCTGATCGACAGCGGCCTTCACGGGCGGCTGTTCCGGGGCACGAAGCGGCTGCTGGGTGATCCTCGCGTGCGGCGGCTGATGGTGTTCGATCATCCTTTCCGTCTGGTCGCCCTCATCACGCCGATACTGCTGCGCATGCGCAAGGCTCTCACCGAAAAGGTGAGCGGGGCCGACTACGGGCACCTGGGCCATCCGGTGAATTTCGAAGGCCGGGACGAGTTCCACAACCAGACTGCCCTGACGCGGCTGGGGGAAGCGTACAAGTATGCGGGCATCAAGGAGCAGCACTTCTATCCGGAGCCCATCGCGGCTGCGGTCAGCTACCTCTTCGCCCATCCCGAGGCGCAGGGAGAGCATCTGCTGACCCTGGATTTCGGCGGGGGCACCCTGGACTTCTGCGTCCTGCGGCGGGCGGGCAGCGAGTTCGAGGTGGTTACCACCCACGGTATCGCGCTGGGCGGTGACCACATCGATCAGCGACTGTTTCGCGAGCTGCTCTTCCCTCTGCTCGGCAAAGGAGAGACCTGGCGACGGCGCGGGATGGACCGCGAGATCGAAACCGCCTTCCCCTTCGAGGACTACGAGGAGCTTTTGGTGAACTGGGCGGTGACCTACACGCTCAACCAGAACAAGTACACCACGCCTGTCATGGAGTGCATCAGCAGGGAGGGGCGGGCGCGCGCAAATTCCGCCGGCTCCGGGAGCTGATCCAGCAGAACTTGAGCTACGTGGTCTTTCAGGCCATCAAGGACTTCAAGGCAGAGCTTTCCGATCGCGAAGAGGCAGTGCTGGACATATCCGAGATCGACGTCGAGGTGCGCCTGACCAGGGCAGGCTTCGAAGCCCTGATCGGCGACCTCCTGGGGCAGGCGGAGCGGGCGCTGGACGAGACCGTGGCCTTGGCCGGGCTCGATCACGGCGACGTGGACATCGTGCTTTGCACCGGGGGCTCCAGCCTGATTCCCGCGGTCCGACGAATTCTCGAGGACCGATTCTGCGGGCGGGTCGTGGAGCACGATCCGTTCACCAGCGTGGCCGCGGGCCTCGCCATTGCCAACTTTCACCGCCTGGACGTTTAAACTCGAGCCGGCCGGGCTAGATCTCTGCTGGGGGCTCCCAGCCCGGATCGATGGTAGCGAAGAACGATTTGACCATCCGGTAGGTGAGGCCCCAGACGAAGTGACCTTCGGGCAGGCGGTAGCCGTTGAACACGGTTGGCTTGCCCGCCAGGGGCCTCGTTTCCGTGTCGTGAACCGCCCCGGATACCAGCGGCGCCAGGGGCGTCCAGACCACCTCGGACACCTCGTAGTTGATCGCGAACGAAGGGTCTCCGGCGATCTCGAACACGTGCGGCGCGATGAGCATGTTGAGAGGGCGACCTCGAGCCACGGCGCGCTGCTGGTTCAGCGGTCCGAGGTAGCTCGCTGAGGTGAGGTCCAGCCCGATCTCCTCGAGGGTCTCCCGCTTCGCTGCAGCCTTGAGGCTCTCGTCTTCCGGGTCGCGATGCCCGCCTGGAAACGCCATGTGCCCCGACCACGGATCTCCCGGCTTCTCCGCCCGCTTGATGAACAGGATCTCGACCGCTGGGCCGAAGCCCTCGCGCAGGATGACGGCTACCGCCGCCTCCCGCATTTCGGGTTCAGGGGAAAACTCCTCCGCGCGGTGCTCGGACAGGCGGGAACGTATTAATTCCAGATCGTGCACTTGGGCTATCATACCGGCTGAGTCGGCCAACACTAAATTCAGCATGTCCCTGGAAAGTCGGGCCAACCGTTGCTTCGTCTGCGGCCCCGGGAACCCCATCGGTCTCCATGTCCGCTTCCGTCTGGAAGACGACGTCTGCGTGGCGGATTTCACGCCGGGAGAAGAGCACGTCGGCTACGACAAGGTTGCACACGGAGGGATCATCTTCAGCCTCCTGGACGACGTCATGGCCAACTGGATCTGGCTGCAGGGTGAGCAGTGCTTCACGGCCCGGGCGGACGTCCGCTATCGGGCGCAGCTGCCGGTGGGCAAGCCCGTGCGGCTGGAAGGTCGCTGTCTGAAGCGCAAGGGCCGGCTTGCCATGATGGAAGGCAAGGTGATTCGCACGGACACTGAGGAGGTGGTCGCTGAGGCCAGCGGGAGCTTCATGATCCCGTCCTGAGGCGGCGGCGCGCTGCAGCCGGCTTACGCAAGGTTGGCAGCAGGCGGTAGCGAGAGAACTAGGACCTGCCCGATTCCCACTCGTCCAGCACCCGGCGGGCGCGCCGCCGTCGTTCGGCCGGGGTGACCGCGCGTCGATCGTCGACGGGTGCCGCCAGCTCGACCACGTAGCCGTTGGGATCGCGGAAGTAGATCGAGTGAATGAACCCGTGATCGGATATGCCGCGGGTCTCGATGCCTTCTGCCTTTCCCCGCTCGAACATCTCGTGCAGGGTCTCCATGTCGACGGTCAACGCCAGATGCAGATCGAAGTCGCGCTGATCCTTGAACTCGAACGCAGCGCCAGGCTCCTCGAAGAAGGCGATGCAGGAGCCGTCGTCCATGGCGAAGAACGTATGCAGCACCTGGGCGGCGCGGCCCGTCATCGTGGTGCCGATGGGCAGCGCGTCGACCAGGGGAAGACCGAGGAAGTCCTCGTAGAAACGCCTCGTCTCCTCGGAGTTGCGGCATCGATAGGCCGCGTGGTTCAAGCCCTTGATCGCGTTCATGTGGTGCTCCGTTGTGGGTTCGAAGGGTAGTGACGCCCAAGCCAGTCCAGCATCAGACCATTGGTCTCCCCGGGCAACTCCTGCTGGATCCAGTGGCCGCAGTCGAGCGTGTGGGTCTGTACCCGAGGGACGAAGTCGCTCAGATTCTCGAGCGTGGGCACGATGTCGTAGCGCCCGTAGATCATCAGGGCCGGGTGGGGAACGTGCTCGGGCACGTCGGCCATCAGCTCCCAGTTTCGCGCGAAGTTACGGTACCAGTTGATCCCGCCGGTGAACCCCGAGTGCTCGAAGGCCCGCACAAAGACGTCCAGCTCCGCATCGCTCATGAGCGGCCGCCCGCGCGGCCGGCTTGCCCGGGCGAGATTGATCAGCGGCATGCCGGGTTGGGGCTCGGGCGCGGGCTCGTCCCACTGATGGGTTCGATACAGGTTGCCGAGAAAGCGGCGCGGGTTCTCGTCGAGGGCTGCGTCGGCCACGCCGGGCTGGCGATTGAAATGAACGATGTAGAAGTCTTCACCGAGGATGCGTTCCCAGTGGGAGACCCAGTCCGTCGGCCCACGCAGCAGCAGGGGGACGCTCAAGTTGATGACCCCGGCGACCCTGTCCGGGTGAAGCATGGCCAGATTCCAGACCAGAATGGCCCCCCAGTCGTGGCCGCAGAACACGGCCCGGTCGTAGCCGAAGTGATCGAGCAGGCCGGTGAGGTCGGCGGCCAGATGCACGATGTCGTAGTCGGAAACGTTTCGCGGTCGGCTCGAGCGTCCGTAGCCGCGCTGGTTCGGCGCGATCACGTGGTAGCCGGCATCGGCCAGGGGGCCCATCTGGTGCCGCCAGGAGTAAGCGTGCTCCGGCCACCCGTGGCATAGCACCACGGGTGGCCCCGTGCCCTGCTCGAAGACCTCGAGCGCGATGTCGTTGGTGGGAATCTCTACGGGGTCGGGAAGCTTCTGCAAGGGTTTCTTCCTGGATGTGCCGGGGAACCCTACTCCGAGATCCTCGCGACGCGCAACGCGGGTTCCCCCGATACCTTGTAAATCCCGCGCCCTGTCCTAAAATCGCCGATCTTTTGTCAAGCAGACTGGCCGGGACGAGCGTGCCGCAGATCGTAGCCAACGAGATATCCCTGGAATACGACACCTTCGGGGACCCCTCGGGGAGACCCCTGCTGATGGTGATGGGGCTGGGTGCCCAGCTCATCCACTGGCGTGACGGGTTCTGCGATCAGCTCGCCGCGAACGGCCACTACGTGATCCGTTTCGACAACCGCGACGTGGGGCTGTCGGAGAAGTTCGGCCACCTCGGCAGGCCCAACGTGATCGAGCTGGTCATGCGGGCCATGCAGAACGAACCGGTAGAGGCTCCTTACTCCCTGGACGACCTGGCGGATGACGCCTTCGGCCTGCTGGATCAGCTCGGCATCGAACGGGCGCACGTCTGCGGGGCCTCCATGGGCGGCATGGTGGCGCAAGTCATGGCGATACGGGCACCGGAACGGGTTCGCACGCTCACGTGCATCATGACCAGCACGGGCAACCCGGATCTTCCCTTCAGCCGGGAGGAAGCCCTGGCAGCACTGTTGTCGCCTGCTGGGGCCGATCGGGAAGGCGCCATCGAACGCGCCTTCCGCGTCAGCCGCGTGCTCGGCAGCCCCGCGTACCCGGTGCCGGAAGACGAGATCAGAAGGCGGGCGGCCGAGGCCTATGACCGCAGCTTTTACCCCGAGGGGTTTACCCGCCAGATCGCGGCCATTGCTGCCCACGGCAATCGTCGGCCGGCGCTCGAACGGCTGGACCTTCCGGCGTTCGTCGTTCATGGTCGCGAAGACCCGCTCGTGCCCGTGGAGGGCGGCGTCGACACCCACGAGGCGCTCAGGCGTTCTAAGCTTCTCGTGGTCGAGGGCATGGGGCACGACCTGCCGGAGCCGGTCTGGCCGGAGGTCGTCCAGGGCATCTCGGAGCTCACGCACCGGCACCATTGACGGACGGCGCCCGTTCGGGGCAAGTTGGCAGGTTCGTCGCCTGCAAGCGCTGGATCCTTTCATGAACAATACCCATAGCCTGGCGGTCGGTTACATCCTCTGGATTTTCGGGTTCCTCGGCGCGCATCGTTTCTACTTCGGCCGACCCGTCAGCGGCACGATCTACTTTTTTACCCTGGGCCTGTTCCTCATCGGGTGGCTCATCGATCTGATCCTGATGCCGACCCTGGAGGCCTCCGCCGATCGGCGCTACCAGCAGGGCGAGAAGAGCTACACGGTGGCCTGGGTGCTGCTGACGTTTCTGGGATTGTTCGGCATCCACCGCTTCTATCAGGGCAAGTGGATGACGGGGATCATCTATCTGTTCACGCTGGGTCTTTTCGGGATCGGCGTGATCTACGACTACTGGACGCTCAACGAGCAGGTCAGCGCGCTGAATCACGAGCGCGCCGGCTGAGCAGCGTCGGGCTGCCAACCGGGGGCCTGCTTCTGCTAAGCTCGCCGCCTTCTCACGCTGGCACGGGTGCGGTGCATGGATCGAGTCGTCGACCTCTCGGGCGCGGTCAACTTTCGTGATTTCGGTGGCTACCCGGCCGCCGACGGCGCGACGGTGCGTCGCGGATTGCTCTTCCGCTGCGGGCAGCTTGCGGGTCTGACTGAAGACTCGCTGGAGCAGTTTGCCGGGCTGGGCATCGAGGTGATCTGCGATCTCAGGCGGCCTGACGAGCGCGAGATGGACCCGACTCCGGTGCCGCACCACGTCTCCCGCCGCGTCGAGATTCCCATGGACCCGGGCAGCGCGACCCAGCTTCGCGAGTCGCTGAGAACCGGCTACGTGGACATCAGCCAGCGCATCGACTTCATGCGCACCATTACCCGGGAGCTCGCCCGCGACCACATCGCCGGCTACTCGTCGATGTTCGATGCGCTGCTAAACCATGCACCCGGAGGCTTCCTCGTGCACTGCACCGCCGGCAAGGACCGCACGGGCGTCGCCGTGGCGCTGATACTGCTGGCGCTCGGCGTATCCCGGGAAAGGGTCATCCACGACTACATGCTCACCAACGAGGTGATGGACTTCGAGGCCTTCATCCTGCCTCGCATTCGCCAGAATCTCGGCCACGACAACATCGACGTCGAGGGCGCGAGGGTGCTGTCGGGGGTGCGGGAAGAGTACCTGGTCGCTGCTCTGGAAGAGATGGAAAGCGCCTGCGGAAGCCTGGAGGCCTACCTGGAGCGCGCCATCGGGCTCACCCCCACGGATCTCGGCACGCTGCGCGAGCACTACCTGACCTAGAGCCCTCGGGTCGCGCAGAACAGATTGCCTCCGCCCGCGCGGCTCGGTTAGCCTCGTTGCCCACTTTGCGGAAGGCGCCCACAGATGACAGGCTCAAAGCACGAGGGTCCGCGACCTACCGGATTCGACACCCTGGCGCTGCACGCGGGCGCGCAACCGGACCCCGCGACCGGCGCCCGGGCCACCCCGATCTACCAGAGCGCCGCTTTCGTCTTTCCCGACTCGGACTTCGCGGCCGGGCTCTTCAACATCGAGCGCGCCGGGCACGTCTACTCGAGGCTCTCCAACCCGACCAATGCCGTGCTCGAGGAGCGGATCGCCGCGCTGGACGGTGGCGTGGGTGCCATCGCCACGGCAAGCGGCCAGGCGGCCATGCATCTGGCGGTCGCCACGCTGCTGGGCGCAGGAGATCACATCGTCGCATCGAGATCTCTTTATGGCGGCACCCATAATCTTCTGGCGTACACCCTGCCGCGGTTCGGCATCAGCACGACCTTCGTCGATCCTCGCGACCCCCGGGCGTTCGCCGATGCGGTTCGGGACGAGACCCGCCTGGTGTTTGGTGAGATCCTCGGCAATCCGGGGCTCGAGGTGATGAACGTCCCCGCCGTTGCCGACGTGGCACACGCGGCGGGACTTCCGCTGATGATCGACGCGACCTTCACCACGCCGTATCTGTTTCGCCCGCTGGATCACGGGGCGGACCTGGTGCTGCACTCCGCCACCAAGTTTCTGAGCGGCCACGGGGTGGTGATCGGCGGGCTGATCGTGGACGGCGGGACGTTCGATTGGGAAGCTTCGGGCCGGTTTTCGACCCTGTCCACGCCGTACGAGGGGTTTCACGGGCTCGTCTTCGCCGAAGAGTTCGGCCCGGAGGCATTCATCATGCGTGCCCGGAAGGAGGGGCTTCGAGATTTCGGTGCGTGCATGGCGCCCATGACGGCCTTCCAGATCCTCCAGGGCCTCGAAACGCTGCCGCTGCGCATGGATCGGCACGTGGCCAATGCCCGGGAGATCGCGGAATTTCTGGCCGGCCACCCCATGGTGACCGGCGTCAACCATCCGGATCTGCCCGGGCACCCCGATCACGGCCTCGCAAACGCGCTGCTGCCGCGTGGTGCGGGAGCGGTGATGGGTTTCGACATCAAGGGCGGGCGCGAAGCCGGACGCACCTTCATCGAAAGCCTCCAGCTCTTCTCGCACCTGGCCAACGTCGGCGATGCGAAGTCGCTGGTCATCCATCCGGCCAGCACCACCCACCACCGCATGGACGCCAAAGCGCTGGAGGCGGCCGGCATCGGCGAGGGGCTTATCCGGGTCTCCGTCGGGCTGGAGGATCCGGCTGATCTGATTGACGACCTGCGGGGCGCCCTGAAGCGCGCCGAGCGGGTCGCGGGGGTATCGGCGTGAGGGTCGAAGTCGGCGGGTGCACCGCGTTCGTGGGCACGGGCAGCGTACCGCTGGATGCCCGACGGCCGTGCGTGGTCTTTCTCCACGGAGCCGGGTTCGATCACAGCGTCTGGGTCATGCCCAGCCGCTACTTCGCGCGTCACGGTTGCGCCGTCGTGGCGCCGGACTTCCCGGCCCACGGGCGCTCGAAGGGCGAGCCTTTGGCTTCCGTGTCGGCCCTCGCCTCCTGGCTGGCGGAGCTGCTCGATGCGCTCGGCATCGAGGCGGCGGCCGTCGTCGGCCACAGCCTCGGCTCTCTGGTAGGCCAGGCATTCGCCCGGCGCTTCCCCGACCGCTGCCGGGGGCTCGCGCTGCTGGGGACGTCCGCGCCCATGCCGGTGACCGAGCGGCTGCTGGGCGCGTCCCGCGACGATGATCACGCGGCCATCGACATGGCGAACACGTGGAGCCACAGCCCTCAGGGCCGATTGGGGGCGAGCGACAACCCCGGTATCTGGATGCTCGGCGCGGAGGAACGCCTGCTGGAGCGGGTGGCACCCGGCGTGTACCACGCCGACTTCACCGCCTGCAACGAGTGCGACCTGGATCAGCTGCCCGGATCGGTGAGCTGCCCGGTGCTGGTCATTGCCGGCGGTTCGGACAGCATGACGCCGGCGCGCTCCGGGCAGTCCGTGGCCGCCTCGCTATCGGCGCGCTACGTAAGCCTTCCCGGCTGCGGCCACTCCATGCTGGCCGAGCGCCCCAACCAGGTTCTCGACGCCCTGGCCGAGTTCATCGGTCAGCTGCCGCGCCCCGATCACTGACTCATGTGCCACCCGCCATTGGGTGAGAGCGTCTGGCCGGTCACGAACTTCGCCTCGGGACTTGCCAGGTAGACGGCGGCCCAGGCGATGTCGTCGGGCTCGCCGATCCGGCCCTGGGGCGTCTGAGCCTTGAGCAGCGGGTACATGGCTTCCATGGGGCTCGTCATGTCCGTGTGTATGTAACCCGGCGCGATGGCGTTGACCCGGACGTCGTAGGGCGCAAGCTCCCGGGCGAGTGACCGGGTGAACCCGAGGATGCCCGCCTTGGCGGCGCAGTACGCGGATGCGCCCGCGCCCCCCGAGGTGCCCATGATGCTGCCCATGTTGATGATGGCGGCGCCGCCTTCGGGCCGGTCCGGATTTCGGCTCAGCAAGGCGACCGCGGCGCGGCTGCAGTAGAACGTGCCGTTCAAGTGGACGGCGAGCATGCGTCCCCAGGCTTCGTCGGTCACCTCGAGGATCGGCGGATCCAGGTCGGGCGCCTCGCCTCGCCCCGCGGCCTCTGCCCGCTCGAACGCCCGCTGGATGCGCAGCTGCGCGTCGTTGTCACCCTCCACACCGCTGATGCCGGCGTTGTTCACGAGGACGTCCAGGCGTTCGGTGATGGATCCGACCTCCTCGAACATGGCGTTGACGGCCGCCGAGTCGCTCACGTCGCAGGCTACCGCCCGGCCCCCCAGGGCCGCGGCCGTGGCTTCAGCCGCCTCGAGATTGAGATCGTTCACGATCACCATGGCGCCTTCCTCCGCGAAGCGCCTGGCGATCTGCGCGCCGAGCCCGCGTGCGGCGCCGGTGATCAGCGCCGTCCTGCCTGCCAGTCTGTCCAATGCCTTCCCTCCCTCTGGGTGCCCGTGGTTTGGTTTCGCTCGGAAGTGTGGCGGAAGAGGTCTGCCGAGCGCAACGACAAGTCGGCGCGAACACCCCACCGTTGGAGTAGTATCCGCGGCAAGCAGGTGAGGAAGGTTGAGATCCCATGTTGCAGACACTGTTGGCCGGCCTGATCTTCGTGGGCGCCCATCTGGGCATCAGCAGCACCCGGCTGCGGCAGCGGCTGGTGGATGCGGTCGGCGAGCGCGCCTACCAGGGCATATTCTCCGTGGTGGCTCTGCTCACTATCATCCTGCTGATCCGCACCTACGGGGATGCCCCCCGCTACGAGTACCTGTGGCTACCGGACCCTCGCCTGTACTGGGTTCCCAAGATCCTGATGGCCGTCGCGTTCATATCCATGATCGGCGGGTTCATGGTCAAGAACCCCACCGCCGTCGGCATGGAGGGCGTTCTCGAGGATCCGGACCAGCGTGAGCACGCGGCAACGGGTCTGCTTCGCATCACCCGCCACCCCTTTCAGTGGAGCGTCGTCCTCTGGTCCGCCTCCCACATCGTCGCGAACGGAGATACCGTGTCGGTGGTGTTCTTCGCCTCCTTCGGCGTCCTGAGCCTCCTGGGCACCTTTGCCATCGATCGCAAGAAGGCCGCAGCGCTCGGGGATCGCTGGGAGCCCTTCGCCGCGGTCACGTCCAACCTGCCGTTTGCGGCGGTCCTCTCGGGACGTAACCGGCTGGTGCTCAAGGAACTGTTGGGGCCCGTGGTCGTCGGCCTGCTGGTCTACGCCCTCGTGTTCTGGTGGCACCAGTGGGTGTCGGGAGGCGTCCGTCTACTCTAGGTGGCCGGCTGCAGCACCTGCTCGATGCGGGCGGCGAGATCGCCCCATTTCCCGCTGAAGAAATGATCGGCACCGGCGATGACGTGAACGCCGGACGGGTTGAGGGCCTCCAAGGCAGTGGCATCGACGAACTGATCAGCGTCGCCGGCGAGCACGTCGACCGGGAAGGTGACCGGCTGCTCGGGGAAGGGCATGAACTTGACGGGCGGGGCGATGAGGATCACCCGGTCGGGCGGGGTGAGGTCCGCCAGGGCTTGCCAGATGACCCCGGCGCCGAAGGAGTAGCCGCCGAGGATCAGGGAGTCGGGCGCGTGCTCCCGGCGGAGCCATTGCTCGACCGCACGCAGATCATCCGCCTCGCCGCCCTGGCCGTCATGCCTGCCGGCGCTGGCGCCCACGCCGCGGAAATTGAAGCGCAGGCACCGGACGCCCGAGGTCGACAGCACCCGAGCCAGAACCGAGAGAACGGCATCCTCCATGTTGCCGCCGTACTGCGGGTGCGGGTGGCAGAGCACGGCGACGGCACGGGAAGTGTCGTTGGCATCGTCGAGATCGGCCTCGATGGGACCGGCTGGGCCGGGGATGGCGATCTTCATTGGGAGCGTCCTGGCGTTTGGGGAGCACATTAGCAGCGGACCCGGACTCCCGTCAGCCCTTGAATTTTTCGACCATTTCCCTATTTTTCGCACTCTCGCGAATCCCTTCGATGGGCCTGCGGGCAGGACATCGGGGCTGAACCCGGCTTTAGAATCGGAATCGAAATTGCAAGGCGTTGGCAGGCTGATCGCATGATTGAAGCAGACGGATTGACGCGTCGTTACGGCGACTTCGTCGCGGTGCGCGACGTGTCCTTTTCCATTGAGCCCGGTGAGATCGTTGGCCTGCTCGGGCACAACGGCGCGGGCAAGACGACGATAATGAAGATGCTCACCGGGTATCTCGAGCCGAGCGCGGGCGCGGTGCGCGTGGACGGCACCGACATCGAGCAGGATCGGCTCAGCGTTCAGCGCCAGCTCGGCTACCTGCCGGAGAATCTGCCGCTGTATCCGGAGATGACGGTCACCGACTATCTGTCCTACGCGGCTACCCTGCGGGGCGTGGAGCCGCGTTCTGCCGTTGCCCGGGCGGTCGAGGAAACGGAGCTTGAAGAAAAGGCGCTGGAGCCCATCAGCACCCTATCCCGGGGGTTCAAGCAGCGCGTGGGCGTTGCCCAGGCGATTCTTCACTCGCCCCGGTTCGTGATTCTCGACGAGCCCACCAACGGGCTCGATCCCAGCCAGACCCAGCACATGCGCGAGCTGATCCAGCGCCTGGCTGCCACCGCGACGGTCGTGTTGTCCACCCACATCATGCAGGAGGTGGACGCCATCTGTGACCGGGCGCTCATCCTTCGCGACGGCCGCCTGGTTCTCGACGAGCGTCTGGCGGACTTGAAGCGCAGCGATCGGCTGCGCCTTCGTTGTGCGGAGGCTGGCGACGTGGCTGAGCTGGTTGCAGGCGTCACCGGGGTGAGCCAGGCCGAGTTGGTCGGGCCAGGGGCCTGGCAGGTGACTGTCGACGGACCTCTGGATGAAGCTTCCGGGCGGTTGGCTCGGGCGCTCGTTGACGCGGGGATCGCGCTTCACGAGCTTGGCCCCGTGCAGCGGGACCTGGAGACCGTTTTTCGCGAGGTTAGCGAGGGGGTGAGCGATGCGGCCTGACGTGGTCAAGCGGATCGCGGGCAAAGAGCTCACGCTGTTCTTCGCCTCGCCGGTCGGCTACCTCTTTCTCGGCGCTTTCCTGGCGTTCACCCTGTTCGTGTTCTTCTGGGTAGAAGCTTTTTTTGCCCGCAACGTTGCCGACGTCCGGCCGATGTTCGAGTGGATGCCGGTGCTGCTCGTTTTCCTGTCGGCGGCGCTGACCATGCGCATGTGGAGCGAAGAACGCCGGACCGGCACGCTGGAGTTCGTTGCGACGGTGCCTGTGAGCGGCTGGGAGTTCGTGGTGGGGAAGTTCCTGGCGTGCTGGGTTCTGCTCGCCATCGCGTTGCTGCTGACCTTGCCCCTGCCCCTGTCCGTTTCGCTGATCGCCGATCTGGACTGGGGTCCCGTCTGGGCCGGGTACCTGGCAGCCATGCTGCTCGGTGGGGCGTACCTGGCCATCGGGCTCTTCGTCAGCGCCCGCACGGACAGCCAGATCGTCAGCCTGATCCTCGCTTCGTTTGCCTGCGGCGCCGTCTACCTCATCGGCAGCCCGGTGCTCACGGATCTGGTGGGAGGTGGGTTGGCCGACGTGCTGCGCAGCATCGGCAGCGGCTCACGGTTCGAGTCCATCACCCGCGGCGTCCTGGATCTCCGGGATCTCTACTACTACGCCTCGCTGCTGGCGGTTTTTCTCGCGGCGAACGTGCACGCCCTGGAGGTGCAGCGTTGGGCGGCCGACGGCGCTTCTGGCCGGCATCGAAGATGGCTGCTCGGGACCGGCCTGCTGGTTGCCAACCTGCTGCTGGCGAACGTCTGGCTGGCGCAGCTCACGAGTCTGCGCATCGACGTGACCGAAGGGCGCATCTACTCGGTTTCCGACGCGACCCGGGCTTATATCGGGCAGCTCAGGGAGCCGCTGCTGATCCGCGGTTACTTCAGCAACCGCACGCACCCGCTGCTCGCGCCCCTGGTTCCCCGCATGCGGGATCTGCTGAACGAGTTCGAGGTGGCCGGTGCCGGTCGGATCCGCGTGGAGATCATCGACCCGGCCGATGACCCTGCCGCGGAGGACGAAGCCAACAGCAAGTACGGCATACGACCAGTGCCGTTCCAGGTTGCCGACCGCTACGAAGCGAGTCTGGTGAACTCCTACTTCGACGTGCTGCTGAGCTACGGTGACGAGTACGAGGTGCTCGGCTTCCGTGACCTCATCGAGGTCAAGGTGGTGGGCGAGGCGGATCTCGACGTGCAGCTCAGAAACCCCGAGTTCGATCTGACCCGCGCCATCAAGAAGGTCCTCTACGGTTTTCAGGGCGGTGGCAGCATCTTCGCCAATGTTCAGGAGCCCGTGCGCTTCGTGGGTTACGTGTCCAGCGCCGACCGGCTGCCGCCCGCGCTTGCCGACTACCGGGCCGTGCTGATGGAGGTCCTCGATGGGCTTAGCCAGGAGTCCGGAGGCCTTTTCACTGCCGAGTTCATCGACCCGGAGGCCGGGGACGGATCGGTCGCCGCGCAGATCGCCGTCGACTACGGCTTTCAGCCCATGGCCGCAAGCCTGTTCGATGCCAACGTCTTCTATTTCTACCTGACCCTGGGCGATGGGAAGACGCTGATCCAGCTTCCGCTGCCGGAGGCGTTCTCCTCAGACGCGACCCGCCGCGTGCTGGAGGAGGGGCTCAAGCGCTTCGCCAGCGGGATGCTGAGAACCGTCGCCCTGGCCGCTCCCGAGGCGCCGCCATACATGGGTATGGGGCAGCCGCCTCAGGGCAATCAGTACGAGCAGCTCAAGGACGTCCTGCGCAGCGACTTCCAGGTGGAGACCACCGACCTGACGGACGGGCTGGTGCCAGACAGTGCCGACTTGCTGATGATCGTCGATCCGGAAGGGTTCGACACTCGACAGCGCTTCGCAGTGGATCAGTTCCTGATGAAAGGTGGCACGGTGGTGGTGGCCACCGCGCCGTTCTCCGCGTCCCTTTCCCAGCAGAGCCTGATGGCCGCGCCGCGCACCTCGGGCCTGGAAGCGTGGCTCGCGCACATGGGGGTGACCATCAAGCCTAAGCTGGTCATGGATGCGCAGAATGCGGCCTTCCCCGCACCGGTGACCAGACAGGTTGGCGGGTTCAGCTTTCAGGAGCTGGTCATGCTCGATTACCCCTACTTCGTGGACGTGCGCGGGGAGGGCATGAACGCCGAGTCTGCCATCGTGGCCGGGCTGCCCCAGGTGACGCTCACCTGGACGTCGCCCATCGAGATCGATGCCGAGCAGGACGGGCGAACGGTGACCGAACTGCTTAAGAGCTCGCCGCGCAGCTGGCTGTCGGCGGACACCAACGTGATGCCCAGAATTGACGAGCAGGGTCTCTCCGGGTTTGCGCCCGAAGGTGAGCAGGCACCGCGACTGCTTGGCGCGGTGATCGAAGGGCGGTTCGGGTCGTTCTTTGCGGGCCAGAAATCGCCCCTGCTCGAGCCTGCCGACGCGGACGATGAGGAGGACGCGGCAGCAGAAGGCGACGAGGCGGGACCGGCGGCCACGGTGGGCGTGGTGAGCAGCGTCATAGATCGCTCGGCGGAGTCCGCGCGGCTGTTCGTATTCTCCTCCGACGGGTTCCTGGCGGATCAGAATCTGCGCATGCTGGGCTCCGCGGAAGGCACCATCTACACCAACACGGTGCAGATGATGGTCAACGTGGTGGACTGGTCGTTAGAAGATCAGAGCCTGTTGAGCATCCGCTCCCGGGGACACTTCAACCGGACGCTGCCGCCCCTGCTCGACGAGGAGCAGCTGCTATGGGAGTACCTCAACTACGCTTTGGCGCTGCTGGGCATCGGCGTGGTCTTTCTCGTCCACCGGGGCAGAAAACGCCGGGCTGACCGGATGTACGCGGGCTGGCTCGCTGGAGGTGCGTCATGAGCGCACGTAACGGCTGGCTGGCCGCGCTGCTCGCCGTTCAGCTCCTGCTGACGGGTGCGCTCATCTTCGTCGATGGCCCCGGCGCCGGGAGCGCCCCGGCAGCCTTTCTGGAGTTCGCTTCGAACAGCGTGGACCGGTTGGTCGTCGGCGGCGATGAAACCGAGCTGGAATTCACCCGGGTGGGCGAGCAATGGTCCCTGAGCTCGGGCGATCCGGCGGACGCGGCGAAGATCGCGGAGGTTCTGGAGAAACTCACAGACATCGAACCGGGCTGGCCCGTGGCGGCAACCGAGGCGTCCCGTGAGCGGTTTCGCGTCACCGGCGACGATCACGAGCGACGGGTGGTCCTCCTCTCGGGCGATGAAATGCTGGCCGAGATCTATCTCGGAACGTCTCCGGGATTCCGCCGCATTCATGCCCGTCGGGCGGATGCCGAGGAGGTTTACAGCGTCGATTTCGCCGTCTACGAGCTGCCCCTGAGCGTTTCGGACTGGCTGGACAAGGATCTGTTGCGGTCTGACGGTGAGATCGCCTCGGTCTCCCGGGAGGGGCACTGGTTCCTGGAGCGTGGTCAGGAAGGCTGGCTTTTGACGCCGGTTCTGGAGAGGCCCGATGTCGGAGCCGGTTCCGAAAGCGGATCCCAAACGGCGTCCGGCGGCGCAGATCAGGACGCCGCCGCCCGGCTCGTCGAGCGGCTCGCCGGGCTTCGGGTAACTGGATTCGCGCCGGATGGTCCCGCGTACGAGCCGGCTGCCGTCTTCACCGTCATGGACGCATCCGGTTCCTACGGGCTGCGGATTTTCAGAGATCCCGAGAACGACGAGTATGCGGTGGAGACCGATCGTCGGGCCGGGCGCTTCGGTCTGGCCGCCTACGTGGCAGAGCAGCTGGTCGTGGCGCACGATGATCTGCGCGCCGTCGAGCCGGAGGACGAGACGCCGGCGCCCGGTTCCGAAGGGTCTGCCGATGCGGGCCCCGGTTGAACCCGCTCGTGTTTCGATGATCTCATTCGTTGAACGTCGTCACCCCCTCGGGAAGCGATCTCTCGAGTGGGGCGCGTGCGCACGAAGCCAACCAAGGGCGGCCAGGGTCTGCCATGATTGACCGGCGAAACAGGCAAAGGCCGAACTCCTCTGAGCTGCTGGAGTTCGGCGAGTACGTGAAAGTTCTGCAGGCGTCTGGCGAGCGCGAAGACGTGGTCGCGTTTTTCGATCTGGATCGAACCATCATCGCCGGCTACTCCATCACGGCGCTCATGCTGGAGCGCGTCCGCAGCGGCATGTCTGCGCGGCATCTCGTCGCTCAGGTGAGCCATTTCATTTCCTATGGATTCGGCCGCGCCGGTTACCAGGAACTTCTCGAAGGAACCGTGGCAGAGCTCGTGGGGATGCCGGAGCAGGAGCTGGTGGAGCTGGGAGAACGAGCCTACCGGCGCCGCCTGCAGAGGCTGATCTATCCCGAGGCGCGCCGGCTGATCGACGCGCACAAAGAGCTGGGTCACGAAGTGGTCATGGTCACTTCGGCCACCCGGTACCAGGCCCAGCCGGTCGCCCGGGACCTCGGCGTTGATCAGATCTGCTGCACGGAGCTCGAAATCCGGGAGGGCAGGATCACCGGCAAGGTCAGCCCCTGTTTCGGTGCGAGCAAGCGAGCGGCGGCCGTACAGCTTGGATCCGACCGGGCCTGCAACCTGGGTGACGCGTACTTCTACACCGATTCCTGCGACGACCTGCCGCTTCTCGAGGCCGTCGGGCGGCCCGTGGCCGCCAACCCCAAGGCCTCACTGTCCGAGGTCGCGACGTCGCGGGGCTGGCCCCAGCTCGCTTTCCGCAGGCAGGCCGAGGCGGATTCCGCCGCCGCCTGAGGTGATCGACCTCTACACCTGGCCGACGCCCAACGGCCGCAAGATCTCGATTGCTCTGGAGGAGTTCGGCGAGCCTTACCGGGCCCACGCGGTGGACATTGGCGCGGGCGAGCAGCACCGGACGGCCTTTCGCCGGATCAGCCCGAACGGAAAAATTCCGGCCATCGTCGATGACGCTTGCGGGCGCAGCCTGATGGAGTCCGGGGCCATCCTCCTTTACCTGGCCGAGAAGCACGAGCGTTTCTGGGGCGACGACCGGTGGCAGACGATGGAATGGCTGATGCTGCAGATGGGCAGCGTCGGGCCCATGCTCGGGCAGGTCCACCACTTCGCCAGATTCAACCCCGGAAAAGCCCCTTACGCCGAAGCGCGCTACCTCGAGGAAGCGCGGCGGCTTTACGGCGTGCTCGATCAGCGCCTGGCGGATCGGGAATTCCTGTCGGGCAGCTATTCCATCGCCGACATGGCGACCTGGCCTTGGATATCGCGCTACGAATGGCAGGGAATCGATCTCGGTGAGTACGCGCACGTGCGCCGCTGGTACGTTGCGATCGCCGGACGCGAAGCCGTCCAGCGCGGCTATCACGTGCCGAATTTCGTCAATCCCATCCCGATGCCCGACGGGCCCTGAGCGTCGCGCCGCCCGCCCAGCGGCGGGGGCCGGTGAAGCCTCGGGTGGCCCGGTGTAGAATCGCTGTTTCACTGACATTCGACGGAGGGGCGCCATGCGGGAAGCCTGGATCATCGACGCGGTGCGGTCACCGCGGGGACGCGGCAAGCCGGGGGTCGGCAGCCTGAGCAACATTCACCCCCAGCGCTGCATGGCGCAGGTGCTCAACGGCCTGAAGGACAAGGTCGGTTTCGACGCCTCTGACATCGAGGACGTCGTCGCCGGCTGCGGGACCGGCAGCGGCGATCACGCCCACGACATCGCCCGGATGTCGGTTCTGGACGCCGGTTGGCCACTGACCACCACCGGGGTGACCCTGCACCGTTTCTGCGGGAGCGGCCAGCAGGCCGTTACCTTTGCCGCCATGGGCGTGATGTCCGGCCACCAGGAAGCGGTGATTGGCGGCGGTGTCGAGTTCATGTCCCGCTACGCGCCCATCCACGCGATGGGCTTTCATGCGAACAATGAACATTTAGCCGCGTTGCATCCCCAGGTTCCCCAGGGGATCTCCGCGGATCTGNNNNCAGCCGGGAAGACGTCGATAGTTACGCGGTGGAGAGCCAGACCCGTGCCGCTCGCTCCATTGCCGAAGGGCGATTCGACAATGCCCTGATTCCCATCTTCAACGACGATGGGTCGCCGGCGCTGGATCGGGACGAGCATCCCCGGCCCGGGACGACGCTTGAGAGCCTGGCCGATCTCAAACCCTCTTTTGCCGCCATGGGCTCTCAGCAGGTGGAGGGATTTCCCAAGCCGTTCGACGAGATGGCCCGCGACCGCTACCCCGAGGTGGAGGAGATCAACCACGTTCACCACGCCGGGAACTCCTCCGGCGTGGTCGATGGTGCCAGCGCCGTGCTCGTGGTGAGCCCGGATTTCGCCAAGGCTCACGGTCTGCAACCGCGAGCCCGCATCCGCATGACGGCCACCGCCGGCACCGAGCCGCTCATCATGTTGACCGCACCGGCGCCTGCGGCCCAGCGGTGTCTGACCAAGGCGGGCATGACGCGTGACGACATCGATCTTTGGGAGATCAACGAGGCGTTCGCTTCCGTCGTGCTCAAGTTCATGAAGGAGATGGGCGTCGATCACGACGTCGTCAACATCGACGGTGGTGCCATCGCGTTAGGCCACCCCATCGGGGCGACGGGCGGCATGCTCATCGGCACCGCGGTGGATCAGCTCGAGCGGGAAGACAAGGAAACCGCGCTGGTCGCGATGTGCACCGGCGGGGGCATGGGCACGGCTACGATTCTAGAGCGGATCTGAGGTTGGCGCCGTCGGTGTCGCGCGGCGTCGTTCAGCGCGGTGCGTGCCCGCCGATCCAGACCGGGCTGGACCAGGCCACGTTGTCGTCGGCCTGGCGGACGCGCAGGGTGTAGTAGTCGCCCTGTCGTCCGCTGACGTCCTCGACGGTGAACGCCTCGTCCATGCTTCCCTGGTTCGTGATCCGCCGGAGGGTGATGGTGTCCGCCCGTTGACCGGAGGGCAGCTGCGCCCGGGTCTCGCCGTTCTCGAAATCCCTTATCTCCAGGACTACCTCCGCGGCCGGCAGCTGCTGATGGCGGCCGTACGTGGCCGGCGCGCCGCCGGTTTCCGTGGTTGGCTCCAGGGAAAGCCGGACCTCCGTGGCTCTGGATACGTCCTCGAACTCGAGACGAATGCTGCTCGTATCTCCGCGGGTGACGGTGGAGAAACGAAGCAGGTCGGGATCCTCTGCATCCGCTTCGAGACGCTGGAGAAGCCGATTGTGGAAATCCACGCCGCCGGCATCCGTGAGCTTTGCGTCCTTAACCTCGATGGTTCCGCGCCAGTGGCGCCACCCCCGCGGGTTGTCTCCCGGCTGTCGGGGATTGGAGTCGGAGGCGAAGGTCACAAGGAAAGTACCGGGGGAGCTCGTGCCTTCTATGGTGTCGGTCAGCACCTCACGACGCCAGATCTCCTCGCCGTTTCGCAGCAACGAGATGCTGTCGATCGGCGCGGTCCCGACCACCCGTCCTTCGATGGCGCGGGTCTCGGCGAAGGGTCCGCGCTGGCCCATGGGCGTCCCGTTCACCGAGAACTCCAGGATGATTCGCTCGCCCGTCGTCGCGTAGGTGCGAGCCTGTTTCATGGCGTCGAACAGCGTATCGGTGGTCCTGGCCGGGGCGATGACGGCTCCCAGGCCGCCCCGCTGGGCCAGGATGCCGTTCTTGGGAGCACCGTGTCCCGGGTGGCTGAGGTGGGTGTCAGACGCGGCGGTAAATCCCACCTGGTGCCCTTGGCTCAAATAGGCCTGGCCGAACCATTCGAAGTTGCCCTGCTGTGAAGCGACCTCCACCAGGTGCTCCAGTTCGGGGTCGCTGGTGCGGTAGTCGCCGGCC
>JABAHR010008102.1_pt3 | contig 20623 bp, 24 predicted proteins | sample 7062101 | NCBI WGS metagenome assembly JABAHR01 (sample SAMN14534553, study PRJNA622989) | marine sediment metagenome | biome: marine biome [ENVO:00000428]; feature: marine pelagic biome [ENVO:01000023]; material: deep marine sediment [ENVO:00002113] | place: India: Gulf of Kutch | collected... | reverse complement strand
TGATACGATAAAAAAGGGCAGAGAACTGCTCTTTTTTGCGTTTAGTGGTTTTCAAAATAGCGGAGGAGTTTATGACCTTCTTCGGTACGCCATGCTTTGTGTTCGGGCACCCTGGCCGGGTCGTTGAGAATAAAAACGGTCGCCCACAAGACCATTGTGGCGTACTGGGCGGCTAAAAAGAGATCAAGTAATTCGATCTGCTCTTGCGGCATGCTGCAGGTGCTCAGGTATCCTTCGAAAAACGCATCACGCATCCAGGGCAAATCCTCCGTCCAGGGCCACGAGCATAAAGCGACTGCGATGTCCCAAATCCAGTACCCATAGCCGCAGTCTTCAAAATCAATCGGGATGGCTTTCCCAGACTTGAACAAGATATTTTCCGGGTACAGGTCTGCATGGATCAGGCCGTAGGAAGAAGGGCTTTTTCCGAGATCTTCCATCACCTGCTTGGATTGGTTAGACACCTCCAAAAACGCTTCCCTAAACTCTTCTGGGATTTCCTCAATGATTTCTTCGAGCGGCTGTCGGAAATGTTTTCCGCCTAACTGACCGTGCCAATCCCATTCTGGACGGGTAAACCCCTCCGGTGCATTCCACTGTGCGGCAAAGTTGTGCATGCTGGCAACCATTTCCCCGATCGCCCTGAAGTGGAGAGGGCGGAACCCGCGGGAGAGTACGCGGCCATCGACCCAGCGCATCAGCGAGACGATTTTGCCCTGCGGAACGCCCGGGATATCGATTTTCGTAAACAGGTCTCCGTTCTGGTTGGGGAGCGGTGCCGGGACTGTCAGGCCGGCCTGATTGCGGAGCGCGTCCAGCCACACAGTTTCTCCCCGGATTCCTTCCATATTTGAGGAGGTATGAATGCGGAGGTTGTAGCGGTGAGGAACATAGGCAGGGTCGGGCTTAAAATGAGGGTCCTGGATGGCAGACGCATCGGTGCGAAAAACCAGGTTGCCTTCGTAGTGCTGGAAGGATAAGCGCGCCCCAGAGAGCGCATATTCGTCAAGCGTTTTTTCTGCCAGCCGCCGCAGCCGGCGGATGCGGCCGAGCCGGGTTAGTTCCTCGTAAGGTTTTATCTTATCCTCACTTGCTGGATGGAAGCAGAGAAATGTTTCCCGTATAGTTTATTCCTGCTGTCATTACCATTCTTTATACCATGTATATGAGAGGTCATATGTGCCGAACACAGAACTATAGAGTCCTTCTGCGGCGCGGTCGGTAGCATTGGCAAAAACCAACGTCCCTCCCATCTTTTTGAGCCTCCGCACTCCTTCGAATATTACCGCTTTGCCAAGCCCGCGTTTTTGGTATTGGGGGACTGTGCCGACTAACACACACACTGCACTACGGGTTGCATCATCGTAGTAGATGGTGCAGAAGGCGGCAATCTCGCCCGATCTGGTTTCGGCGACAATATCAAGATCGCGTCGGTAGAGAGGTCCGGTCTGGATGTTCTGGTACCATGTCCAATCGCCATCATAGTTTTCGTCGGGTTCATCGGGATGGAAAGAAAGCCAGGAGGCCCAACTGCGGGCGGGAAGATCGTCCCTTTCCATTGAACGAATGATAAATTCTGGCGGGTGGAAGAGTTCCGGCAGCGGATTCTCCAGGCTGCGTCTGAAATGTTTTACCGGCCAGGTGCGGAGCTGGTATCCACGTGATTGGATAATCTCTCTTCGCAGGTTGTCTCCCTGATAGACGGGAAGGTAAAGACAGGGGTTGCCCTGCCCGTTGGTAACAGTGAAATTCTGTTCCGCATAACCAATCATTTCTTGGAGCATGGCGGGAGATTGATGTGCAGGATGGATGTGCATAAATACACTACCCCAACCAGCTTGATGTAGGATGGCTGCCATCTGTCCCGCTCTATCTTTCCACAAGGCAGTAGAAAGTTCGACCGGAGGGCAAGCTTTCACGTTTTCAATAAAATGCCAGCGCCAGTAGTCCAGCCTGGCTACATGCCAGCTGTGTTCCCTGCGCCCATTTAGTTCAAAAACCTGACGCAGGAAATTGCGCATCTGCCAGAAATCTTCTTCGCTTTTGTACGGTTGCAGGCTCGTTTGCATGGTTTTATCCCCACGGAAAGTGGTTGTCGTATCTGGCAGATTAAATTGGTAATCATATCCACAATGTTGATTATAGCCTTTTATAGGAAAGTGATTCAAGCCCCAGTTTAGGATAAGAAAGATAAGAATCGGGTACAATGGGTTTTGGCAAAATTATTGAGAGATGATGGAGTTTAGATGAAATTAAAGGTCGGCGATATAGCACCGGATTTTGAGCTGGAAAGCCACATGGAGCAGAAGGTCCGCTTGAGCGATCTTTGCCAGGCTGGCAAAATCACGGTGATCGCTTTCTTCCCCAAAGCCTGGACCCCGGTTTGAACCAGCCAGATTCCGTCTTACGAAGCTGAGAAGGCTAAGTTTGCGGAATGGAATGTCCAGGTTCTGGGCATCAGCATTGACCATATCCCCTCTCTGCAAGCCTGGGCAGAGAGCATGGAGGGCATCACCTATCCTTTACTCAGCGATTTCTGGCCGCATGGAGAAGTGGCGCAGCGCTACGGTGTGCTGCGGGATTCCGGGGACGCCGAACGGGCGATCTTTATCATTGATCAGCACAGGGTCATCCGTTACATTGACATTCATGATATCGACGAACAACCAGATAACGAGGTGTTGTTTGCCGAACTGGGCAAGCTGGATACGGGAATAGCAGACAGCATCCGCAGACACAAGGAAGAAGCCGAGGAAGAAGAGGCTCAACCTGAAGCGGAGGTGGTGTTGTACTGCACGCGCTGGTGTCCGAGCTGTGTCAAGGCCCGAAAGTGGTTTGACAGGCACAGAATCGAATATGTGGAGGTAAACGTGATCTCCAATCCAAAAGCGGGCGAGTTGGTAAAGGAATGGGGCGGTGGGAACCGCGTCACGCCCACGCTCAATATCCGCGGCACGATTATTGTCGGGTGGGAAGAAGAGCAGGTTGCAAGTTTACTGCTGAAAAAAAATTAGTAAAAAGGAGCGGTCAAGCGATCCTTTTTACTTTGCGTTATCAGGGGGATGCAGATTCATCGTCTCATCTTTGGAGAAATGATCAATTAGTTTTCTCGGGTCGCTTTAACGGGAGACGGCCGCTGTAATTTTTTCGTTACCCAGATTCCCAGCCAGAGCAGACCGGCCAGCACTAGTACGGCAATGTATTCGATCAGCGGGATGCGGATGATTTCATTGAGATTGGCCCAGCCGCGGTCGCTGTAGACGACCAACACCGCCCCGATATACACGCCTAAAATAGCCCAACGCACCCATTTGGCTAATTTTAGGCCGTGCATTTGAGTGACCACCAGGACACCCCCAAAACCGAAAGCGAACATCGGCCAGAGATTTGCGCCCTGGTAAATGGCGACAATCGTGCCGTGGATCAGCACGCCGACCTCCATGAAGAACGTCCACCAGCGGTTGATATGGATGCGGGTGAAGAACAAACTTCCCTGCAGCAGGAGCAGGAACATGTATAAAAACCCGGCGAGATGCCCGCTGGTGGCGATGGTGGGATGGTACCAGAAGGTGTAAATGGTGGCCCAGGCGAATAAGTATCCGTGATATTTGCGCGCCACCCGGATAATCTCTTTGGAAACCGGAAAGCGTTTGCCGAAGAACATCCCCCGGCGGTTGTTCTCCATCAGCAGCACCCAGACCAGCAAGATGATCACGGAGGCTTGAGAACTCCAGATGGAGACATCCTGCGCCAGGCCGTCGTACCACAGGTGGGTTTGCAGCACCCGCAGCAAGATGAAGAAGGCGTTCAGCCCAAGAGCCAGGTAGTTGACCTTGTGCAGCGAGGTGGAGTATTTTTTGACTCGGGTCTGGGCATAATAGATCAAGCCCCACATCGAAATCTGGTGCAGAAGGTAGAAACCCCAAGCTGTCGCCCTGGTCCAAAAAGTTGGGTTGGGCAGCTTCCAGTAATACCAGGAAGGACCCTGATCTGGGGCAAGCTGGATTTGATTCAGCAGAGGGCTTAACCACCAGATCAGACCGGTGAAGAGAATACTGAATAGGATTCCGATCCACAAGGTAGTGATATCCCTACGAGGAGAGGTCTTTTTTTCTCGTTTTGCTGCTGCGAGTGATGTCGTAATTACTTGATGTTCCTTTCAAAAGAATATTCGATTAACGGACCGATGTCCCGTTTTCGTAGACTGTTGTCAGCCATTCACTAATTGGACGGCCTGAACTGCCTAAATGGGTATCCACCGCATCGTGGTAGGCTTGCAGGTAATCGAAGATCATATCTTCTTCAATATTGCGGTTGACCATCAGGGCCTGGATCCACTCAATATTGCTGCCCAGGAGATACATATCTCCTAAAGAGAGTGCTGCGAGAATATCTTTTGCCAGAAATTGATTGGAGTTTTGCATCATCCGTATGGACACTTGCCCTCCAATTTGTTTCGACATCTGTTGGATCACCTGATTTTCGATAAGTTCCTTTTTTTCTGAAAATGCTTCAATGGTTTCGGTGAATTGATCGGGCTGTCCCTCATATTCCAATGGCGGTAAAGGCTTGATCATCAGGTCTTCAATTGCTGAGATCGATCCTCGTAATTTATTTCCAAGGTAGTACCCGGGGATTTTGCTGACGAGGCTGGGAAGAAGGCTAAAAATTCCTCCCCCAAAAGCCACTGGAATATTCATTTGCCTGATGAAAAGTGCAGCATCCAATAAGCTTGCCGCTGTGTTCAGCAGCATGGCGGTCATTACAACCAGGTCAGGTTGCGTTTTTTGAATGGTTTCTTTGAACTGCTGGTTCGGCACATTAGCGCCCAGGTAAATCACATTCCAGCTGCGGTAGCGCAACAGCAGGGTGAGCAGTAAAGGGGAAAAAATATGGTTTTCGCCTTCAGGGCAGCTTACCAGGATGGTTTCTTCGCGAACCGGGGGTGGGGCCGCTGAAATTAATGCGTGCAGACGGCGGACGGCCAGTTCGGAAGCGAAATGTTCTTGCTGCACCGTGGCCTTTCCCTCGTACCACATCGAACCGATCTCGGAGAGGCCTGCCTGCAAGATTTCAACACAGACAGTCTCAAGAGAAAATTGGGCAAAAGATTGGGTGAGTATCTGTTCTGCGGCGCTTTCGTTAAAAGCCAGGCAGGCTTGAATCCAACGGTTCCGCTCATATTCTAAGGATTCGCTGTCATGATCGGAGAGTTCTCCAGCAGGTTTGACAGTTTGATCCGTCATCAACGAATACAAAGGGTCTTCTCCTTTGTCAATGATGCTGTTCCACAGTTCGACCGCGCGGCTGATTCTCATTCCTTCTTCTTGCCGGGCGATTAGCCATTTGATCGTTTCGATATCGTATTCCGAAAACAAACGGTGCCCGCCTTCCGAGCGGTCCGGTTGGGGGAGGTTGTATCTTCTTTCCCATGCGCGCAGTGTATCGGCTTTGATGCCGGTTTCCTGCAGGACGAGATTGAGGTTGAATATTGGTTTTTTGCTAATTGATCTTGCCATCATTACCCGATTCCTTGATATGATCGGAGCTATGCTTCGACCTGATTATGGTTGATTTTTCAGCTATTTTACTAGATTTGTTTAAAAACGTCAACTAAAACTTTACATTATCTTGACAAAACAAGGAAAATAAATTATGTTAAGGGTAGATTCCCGCAATTTTGAGCACCGAAATTCGCAATTTGCACAACCAATGCCAGCCGGGGAAAGGAAATAATATGGAAAATAATCAATTTCCTGAAGTGTCAGGAAGAAATCTGAACAGGCAAAAGCTCACCTTCCCGGTTGATTTTCCAGCCGAGAACACCCTGGTATTGATGGCATTTTACCGTCAACAGCAGGCGGATATCGATACCTGGCTGCCGTTTGCCAACCAGCTGGAAAACGACTATGCTGACCTGGCCTATGTTGAGCTTCCGGTGATCTACAAAATGGGTCCCCTGGGACGTTTCATGCTAAATGAAGGGATGCGCGCCGGGATCCCGGACCAAAAAGCGAGGCTGAGGACGATCACACTCTATTTGAATAAGGACGATTTCCTGGGACAGCTGGGCATCCAATCACAAGATCAAATCCAGCTACTGCTGGTCACCCGGCAGGGTGACATCCTCTTTAAAGAAAGCGGCAGGTTTTCTGAGGAGAAAGGTGCGGCGCTGGTTGAAATGTTGGAGCAAGAAAATATCGTGAAGAAGACGGAAATTTTATAATTCTGTAAAGATAGAGGAAGCTGATGTTAAAAAAGACAACCATTTATCCAATTATTACCGTGGCAGCGACCTTGCTGACCATCACGGTTAACGGCCTGGCCAATGCCTTACCGCTTAATGGCCAGGGGACAGGGGAAATCTCTGACCGATTTGCGATCTATTTCGTACCCGCCGGGTATGTATTTTCAATTTGGGGGCTGATCTATCTCGGATTGATTGCTTTTACGGTTTATCAGGCTTTGCCCGGTCAGAGAGGGAATGATCTGATCGAGGAAATCTCTCCAGCTTTTTGGGTGTCCAACCTGGCGAATACGGCCTGGATCTTTTTATGGCATTATGAATTCTTCCTGCTGACGCCCTTTGTCATGCTCACCATATTGGGGACCTTGCTGTTCATTTACCTCAAGATTGCCAATTCGGATATTGAATTAAGTACCGGCCAAAAATGGTTGGTAAAAATTCCGTTCAGTATTTACCTGGGTTGGATCTCGGTAGCAACGGTGGCCAATGTCACCCAGGTGTTGTTTTTTATTAATTGGGGTGGATGGGGTATTTCTCCTGAAGCATGGGCAGTGGTGATGTTGGCGGTAGCAGCGCTGCTCGGCCTGGCGATGGTGTGGAGAGAAAGGAATTGGGCCTATGCTTTGGTGCTGGTGTGGGCGCTTGTAGGGATTGCGATTAAACAGTCCCCAAGCCCGCTGGTGGCAAACGCGGCCTGGGCTGCGACTGGCGTACTGGCGCTGGCGCTAGTCAGCATGCCGTTTATTCGACAGCGCGCATAATTACACATAATTAGAGGTAAGCTATGACGATCAAAATTGTGACCGACTCGACCTGCGATCTGCCCCCGGCGGTGATCCGGAAGCTGGGGATATCTGTCGTCCCCCTGTTTATCAATATCGGCGATGAGGGATTCCTGGATGGGGTGGAGATTTCCCGCCAGGAGTTCTACACCCGTTTGCCGGATTATTCCAGCCACCCGACCACTGGAACACCGGGGACGGAAGCCTTTCGACGAACGTACCAACAGCTGGCATCCGACGGAGCAGATCAAATCCTCTCGATCCATATCTCCGAGAGCCTGAGCGCCACTGTTGAGGTGGCCCGGACAGCAGCCCGGGAATTTAAGTCAATCCCGGTGACCGTGCGCGATTCCCAGCAGCTCAGCCTGGGCACCGGGTTCCAGGTGGAAACGGCCGCCCGGATGGCAAAAGAAGGCCGGCAGATGGATGAAATCCTGACGGCCCTGGACGAAATGATGGCGCGCACTTTTGTGGCTGCTGGACTGGATACGCTGGACTACCTGCGCCGCAGCGGCCGGATGAACGCTTTTATGACCGGTCTGGGCAGCTTGCTGCAGTTAAAGCCGATCCTGACGATGAAGGACGGCCAGCCAGACTCGGAGCGGGTGCGCACTGCGGCTAAAGCCAATGCCCGGCTGATTGAAATGCTGGAAGATCACCAGCCTATTGAGAGGTTTTCATTGCTCCATACCAATGCGGCACAAAAAGCAGAAGCATTCCGGGCGAGCATCGCTGAAATGCTCCCCGAGGGTGAGATTTATTCGATGGATATTACGCCGGTGATTGGGGCACATATCGGACCTGGAGCGGTTGGGTTTGCCATTGTCTCCGGGCGAACTAATTAAAAAGGAGAAATTAAAAAATGGAAAATCAAAAACGCGCTTTGATCGGCATCCCGTTGGTGTTAGCGATTGCGGCTGTGGTGGCGTTTGCCGGCAGCCAGGGAGGGGCGCAAGCGTTTGGTGCTCCGCTGTTTGCTTTATGTGTCGGGATCGCTTTCCTGATCCAGTGGGTGGCGTTCATCCCGGCAATCATCTACCAGACTGAAAAATTCTATGACCTGACCGGCGGCATCACTTACCTGACGGTCGTGGTGTTTGCTGTGGCTTTCAGCCCGGAGGTGGACGCCCGCTCCTGGCTGCTGGCAGGCTTGGTGGCGGTGTGGGCTGTCCGGTTAAGTACCTTTTTATTCAAGCGGGTATTGGAAGCCGGTGAAGACCGCCGTTTCCGCGAGGTGAAAACTTCCTTCCCGCGGTTTTTGCTGTTCTGGACGGTGCAAGGTCTGTGGGTCACCTTTTCCCTGGCTGCAGGACTGGCGGCAATTACCTCGGAAAGCAAGGTTGAATTGGGCGCATTTGCTGTGGTGGGATTGCTGGTGTGGCTGCTGGGCTTTGGAATCGAAGTGGTGGCCGACTGGCAGAAAAGCAGGTTCAGGGACGATCCAGCCAACAAAGGCCAGTTCATCCATACTGGTCTATGGGCCTGGTCTCGGCATCCCAATTATTTTGGCGAGATCGTATTATGGATCGGGGTGGCGATCATTGCGCTGCCCGTCCTGAGCGGCTGGCAGTACCTGACGCTGATTTCCCCGGTGTTTATCATTGTGCTGCTGACCCGCATCAGTGGCATCCCGCTGCTGGAAGACCGTGCCGATGAAAAGTGGGGCGGCCAACCAGCGTATGAGGCCTACAAAGCCCAAACACCGGTGCTGATTCCACGCCCGCCTGCAAAGAGCGAATAGGTAATTGACATAATAAAACAGGTTAGGAGCAAATTATGGCACTTCAGATTATCAAAATCATTATTGGCATCGCTACCATCATCACGGGCGCGGTTTCCTTGTTTTGGCCGCTTAAAGTGCTGGGCTTTACCGGCTTGGCAGTAGAGGGCGGCCGCGGGGTTACGGAGATCAGAACCATTCTGGGCGCTCTTTTCGTAGGTCTGGGCGCGGCGGCACTCTATTTCAACCAGGCAGAAACCTACCAAATGCTGGGGATCACCTATCTCACAATGGCGGTTGTACGCACAATTTCGGTCTTTGTGGATGATTCGATGGTCAGTTCGAACACCATCAGCGTGGTGGCGGAATTTGCATTTGGTATCCTGCTCTTGCTTTAATTGGAGAAACTGCGATGAAAATTGCTAAAATTATTGCTGCCCTGGGGGTGATCGCGATGACCGGGGCTTTGATCTACGGTTTTTCTGTAGGAGATTTTGGGGCTGACGGTGCGGAACTGCTTCAAAATCCCTGGGGTGTGGTATCCATGATCGACTTATATACGGGGTTCACCTTGTTCTCTGCCTGGATTGTTTATCGTGAGAAGTCGGTGGTGCGCTCTGTGGTGTGGGTGGTCTTGATGATGGTCCTGGGATTTTTTACCGGGAGTTTTTATGTGCTGCTGGCCCTGATTGGCAGCAAAGGCGATTGGAAGACCTTCTGGATGGGACAGCGCGTGCATGAATAAGGTAAAAGAACTCCAGGAGGAATTCAGAGCCGTATTTTCTGGAAAAGGGGCGCGGCTTATCGATTCCCTTGTGCCCCCACTGGTATTCTTGGTCGCCAATCCGCTGGTCGGACTGGAGTTTGCCCTCTGGGGAGCAGTCGGCACGGCGGCGGTTTTTGCCCTTTACCGCATCTGGAAAAAAGAAAACCTGGTATACGCTGCAGGAGGTTTGGGCGGAGTGCTGCTGGCGGCGTTATTTGTCAGGCTGAGCGGTTCGGATACCGGCTTTTTCCTGCCAGGGCTGATTTCCGGGGCGGTGACCGTGGTTTTGTGTGTGGTGAGTGTCGTGATAAACCGCCCGTTGGTGGCCTGGACCAGTTTTATCACCAGGCGTTGGCCCCTGGAGTGGTACTGGCATCCCCGGGTGCTGCCGGCCTATAACGAGGTGACGATGATTTGGGCGGTGGCGTTTGCCGCTCGCCTGGGGTTGGAGTATTGGTTTTTCAGCCAAGAGGCTTTCCAGGCTTTGGGCGCCTCCCGGGTGATTTTGGGCTGGCCTTATACCGTAGCTTTGCTGGTGATCAGCTATTTGTACGGATTATGGCGGCTCAGGCAGCTGGAGGGGCCCAGCATAGAGGAATTCAAGGCCGGGCAGGAACCTCCCTGGGAGGGACAAAAACGGGGGTTCTGAACGCTTCCCGGCATTTTTTATTCTGCGCCGGGCAGCCCATTTACATAAGATAGAAATAGTTGGGGGTCCGTTAGCGGTGGACCGTGTCCAAAGCAGATCACGCTGGGCTCTAAAGCGGCAAGTTTTTTGGCCGACTTGCGGTTGAGTGCGGGGTCGTAGGTTGCCAGGGTGAAGGGTTCCCGCAGACCTTTGCGCATGGTGAGTGGATTGAGGTTGAAAATCACATCGCCTGTTATCAGGGCGCGGTCTTGCTGGCGCCAGAAGGAAAGATGCCCAGGGGTGTGGCCGGGGGTGGCAATCACGGTGAAAGAGCCGACTTGATCCCCTTCCTTCAGGCTGCGTGCAACCGGGTGGGGCGGACCGGACATGGATTTGCTCGCTCGGGAAAACCATGAGCCGGAGTTTGGCATCAGAGAGGAGAAATTACCGCTTTCCATGGCCCCCCGGTCTGCTTCTCCGCACCACAAGGGAATGTCCAACCGTTCGCAGATGGCATGGCTGGATCCCTGATGATCGGGATGGGCATGCGTCAGGGCGTGAGCGGTGACTGGACGACCAGAAATTGCCTGCAAAATTTGCTGGGCGGAAAAAGGCATCCCGCTGTCCACCAGGACATCATCCAGCAGGTAGACATTGACCAGCTCCAAAGGGTTGAGCGGGATCCGGACCAGGCCTGGCAGAATTTCTTTTATTTCGGTCATTGATTGTTCCATACCAATCTAATTTATTTCTTATCCTATCATTAAGAAGTTGTTGTATTTAGGCCTTTTTTGTCCTATAATCGAGGCATCTCAACGCCAGATTTCTCCCTATTGAGGAGGGTTTTATGGAACAGCCCAGTTGGATTGGCCGCACGCTGAACAACAGGTACAAGATTGAAGCGCTGCTTGGACAAGGCGGGATGTCGGCGGTTTATAAAGCGACTGATCCAAACCTGAGGCGGATGGTGGCGATCAAGATGATCCACCCGCATTTGGCAACCGATTCCCAATTTATCGCCCGTTTTGAAGAAGAAGCCGCCGCGGTTGCCAAACTGCGCCATCCGAATATTGTACAGGTCTTCGACTTCAACGCCGATGGGGATGTGGTTTACATGGTGCTGGAATTTATTCCCGGGGAGACCCTGCAGCAGCGGATGACGCGCCTGAACAGCAGTGGGCGACAACTATCCATCGGGGAATCGATCAACTTCACGCTCAATATTTGTGACGCGGCCGGGTATGCTCACAAGCAGGGCATCATCCATCGCGATATCAAGCCCGCCAATATCATGCTGGATGTGTATGGGCAGGCCATTTTGATGGATTTTGGCATCGTGAAGATTATTGGCGGGGACAGCCATACCGCTACCGGAGCGGTGTTGGGCACAGCGCGCTATATGGCGCCTGAAATGATCCGTTCCGAAGTGCCGGACCAGCGCTCCGATATTTATTCCATGGGGATTACGCTGTATGAAATGCTGAGCGGCGAGCCACCCTTTAATTCCGATTCGGCCATGTCACTGATGATGATGCATTTAAATGATCCGGTGCCTGATCTCCGCACAGTGCGTCCAGAAGTCCCCCAGGCTTTAGCTGGCATTGTCGAGAAAGCCCTGGAAAAAGACCCCGAACGGCGTTTTGGTTCCACCGGCGAGATGGCGGCGGAGTTGAAGGAGGTGCTGGCAGAAATTGAAGCACAGCAGGGGGAGGTCACAGCAATCACACCTGAGCCGCCGGAGGTCGATTCCCGGCAGATGGAGACCCAGGCCGCGGTCCCACCGAACGATGAAGATGCTGGAAAGACGGAAGCAGCNNAATCAGTCGGGAAGACCTCCCGGCACCTGAACCTGAACCCACCATGGTCGAAGCCAGTCCTGTTCCGCCAGCCCCTGCTCTGGTTGAAGATGGCGCAGAAGTGGGATCAAGCGAGGCAGGCAAGGTCAGGACGAAGCGGCCGTTTCCGGTCGTTGGGGCGGGGATTGCAGGGGTGCTGGTCGTGATTGCAGTGATCGTCGGTGTAATCCTGTTTGGCGGCGGGGATGGGGAGACTCTCTCTGCGCAGACAGATGGTGTTGACACCCTGCCAGTCGCGGTGGTGGAAGATACGCAAACCCCGACGCCGCTTCCACCCCAACCAACGGATACTGCAACTGCCACCCCGACGGCCACGAGCACGCCAACCGCCACACCCACGATGACGCTAACGCCCACCCAAACGCTGCCCCCGCTTTACGCCCGCATCAACGATATCACGGTCAATGAATCCAGCCAATATGTGGTGGATTATGAAACTTTCGGCTATACCGAAACGCTGCCGGGCATGCACGTCCACTTTTTCTTTGATACCGTTCCGCCTGAAGAGGCTGGTTTGCCTGGTGGGGGACCGTGGAAACTGTACGGCGGGCCGCGCCCATTCACCGGATACGCATTGAGCGATACACCTGCTGAGGCCTCTCAAATGTGTGCATTGGTGGCATACGAAAATCATTCGGTCATCCTGGAGAGCGGCAACTGTTTTGATCTGCCCTGAGGATGGATTTCTAAGTTCGTTGATCTGGAAATAGAAAAACTGGACAAGAAACCTTGTCCAGTTTAAGGATTGTACGGAATCCCCTGAATTATCTTGAGGTTAAATATAGAATCCCGTGGGGTCGATTTCTTCCCGCAACAGGCGCAGTTCCTCGTTGCTGGGCGGGTCGTTCTGCCCAACATGCTCCGGGATGACCAGATCGAACCCGGTGTTGGCGACCACATCCTCCACGCGCACGCCGGGATGCAGCGATTTCAGCCGCATGCGGCAGGTATCGGGATCAAAATCCATCAGCGCCAGGGTGGACACGACGGCCAAGGGGCCTGTTCCGCGCGGCAGTCCGGCGTCCTCACGTGCTCCGGGGCCGGAAAGGAAGCCCGGTGTGGTCACGAAGTCCACCTGCGGTACGAAGCGGCGGGCATCGTGCTGCATGATGGCGATGTTCTGCCAGCACAGGCTGCCGACATCGTTGCCGCCGCCGGAACCGGGCAGACGCACCTTGGGGCTGTCGTGATCGCCGATCACCACGCTGTTGAGATTTCCGTAGGGGTCAATCTGCGCTCCACCTAAAAAGCCGTAATCGATGAAGCCGCGCTGGGAGGTTTCCATGGTATCGCAAATCCCCAGGGCGGAAATTGCCTTATGGAAAGTGCGCGCCTCACCGACCGCGCGCGGCAGTTCTTCCAAGATGGCGCCCAGGCCGCCGAATTCAAACACGGGGACGATATTAGGTGCGGTGGTTTTCGAGGCGAGCATGGCAGCCAACATCGGGATGCCGGTGCCGATGAAGCAGGTCGTGCTGTCTTCAAAAAGACGTGCCGCAATGCAAATCATCAGTTCAGTTTTAGAGTAGGTCTGTCCGTCCATTTTATTCTCGCTTATCCCTCAAATCAACACATTCCTGCAGCCGTTCTTCGCCAATCAACCGCAGGTACTCGTCATGATTATTAAGACCATACACATACCTGTCGAGATATTCCTTCGCCCCTTCGGCGGTCTTGCTCATCTCGACCCATTCTTTAATCCCGGGTTCGTCGCGGCCGTACAGGTAGGCCATCTCGCCGGGATGCGAGCCGTAAGCCGCCGGCACCACTGCATCCACCAGGTAATAGGGGATCACCGTGCGGTCGGGGTAGCGGCGGATTTCTTCGGTAGGGACAATTTCTTCGGCGCTGATGATCAAGCGCTTGCAGGCGCGCGCCATCTCGGAGGCGAACCCGCTGATCCCATCGATCTGACAGTTGCCGTATTGGTCCGCCCGGTGAACATGGATCAGGGCCACGTCCAGAACGAGCGCTGGCAGCAGTCCCACCTGGATACCGGTAAAGGGGTCTTCGACGACCTTGGCGGCGCTGTATTCGAGCATGTCGGTGCCCAGCATCGAGCGGGTCGGCAGAAACGGAACGCCCATAGCGGCGGCTTTCATACGCCAGGTGATGGAGGCGTTGGACCACTCCACACAGGATTCCACCTGGCCGGATTCTACTGCCCGGCGCAAGGCGGCGGTTGTGCCGTACACTTCCAGCCCGATATAGGTGATATCGAGCTTTTTGATGAGCCCGGCAGCCAGCCACAGGTCGAGTTCGAGCACGCCTTGCCCGCAGACACGCAGGTCTTTGATCCCCTGACGCACTACCTCGCGCGCCAAGCTCATCGGGCAACGCACCGTGCCGTAGAGTTCGGTGCCAATGTAACAGCCATCATACACGAACTGGCGGACGGCTTCTTCTTCCGTCATCACTTTGTTCACCAGTTTGCGCGTTTTCTGGGTCCGGTTCCATTCACGGAACTCATCCATGTCAAACGGTTGGATGAGTTCTCCTTTACCGGCTTTTATGATGTTCATTCTTCCTCCTTGGATATCCGATCGATTACAGCGAATGTTCCCTGCCAAGCCTGAATCGCTCCAAACGAAAGGCTCATATTTTATCAATTCCAGCAAGTTCCCCTTCTTACAGTATCCTGTTTAAATTTTACACCCTTTCCGAGAAAATTTTCGAGAGGGTGTTATTTTCTCCCCCAGGCAGCCCGCAGCAGTGTGAGCAATCCCCGAAAGAGTTTTCGATTGATCATCAGCATTAACCCGTCTAACATGCCGCGGTTTAATTGGTCGCTGAAGTTCATCAGCAAGCGCGGCGGTGCTTCCTTGACGGTGGCGTTGGTCATTTGGGCGTTGGGGCTGTCAGGGTCATCCTTGATCTGTTCCTGCACCTGTTTTTCAATGATCTTATTTAATTGGCGTGCAACGAAAGACTCTTCCATATCCGCGATGCAGGTGTTAATAGTGTATGGTTCACCTTTGATCACTTGATTGGCGGGGACAGGTTTTCCGAGCAGGCTTTCGAAAGTCTCCTGCCTGATTTGGGCGTCTGCCGGGAAATTGGCATACGCATAGAGCTGGTCGCGGGCGCTGATGGGAATCTCGGTTTGGGTTGAACTGACGGCGACCGCAGCCCGCAGATGGATATCTTGGGAGGAAGACCCGGCCAAAATCCAGTAAGTCCCCGATTCGATGTGCCAGTCTTTAATGGTGGAATTGAAATAGGCGAAGGCGCGCCGGTCCAGGGTGAACTGCACTTCTTTCTCTTCCCCGGGAAGCAGTGAAACTTTCTGGAAGCCCTTCAATTCGATTTCAGGCCGGAAGGCGGTTGATTCTATCGGGCTGACATATAACTGGACGATTTCTTTGCCTTCGACGGCCCCGGTATTTTCAACTTTGAGACGGACGGTGAGGGTGTCTTCATCGGTGATCCTGGCCTGGCTGAGCTGAAGGTCACGGTATTTGAAGGTTGTGTAGCTGAGGCCGTGCCCGAAGGGAAACAGCACTTCTTTTTCCACAGTCTGATAAAAACGGTACCCGACGTAGATGCTTTCCCGGTACTCGACCGTTTTGGGGCCGCCCGGAAAATACGCATGGCAGGGGGTATCTTCCAGTTTGAGGGGGAAGGTTTCGGCCAGTTTTCCGCTGGGGTTGATAATCCCGTAGAGGATGTCGGCAATTCCTCCGGCGCCCGCCTGCCCGCCGAGATAGCCCTCGAGCACCCCCTGAACACGGTCAATCCAAGGCATTTCTACCGGCGCGCCGTTGCTCAGCACCACGACAACCTTGTCATGCGCCGAGGCGATTGCTTCGATCAACTGGTTGTGGCTTTCGGGCAGTTTTAGATGGGTCCGGTCGATACCTTCAACTTCATAAATGTCGGGAAGCCCGGCGCTGATCACCACGACATCCGCTTCTTTCGCAAAATCGAGGGCTTCTAGAATCAAGTTGTCATCGACTGCTTCACCCTTGGCACTACAGCCAGGAGAAAAGGAAATATTCTCAGCACCGGCGATCTTGGCCATTTCATCGAACAGGTTGTCTAATTGAGTGGGATTCACCAGAGAGCTTCCGGCTCCCTGATAGCGGGGCTTTTTGGCAAATTCGCCCAGCAAGGCGACCTTTGTATCCTTTTTCAGCGGCAGAATCTGACCCCGGTTTTTGAGGAGCACTGCGCCCTCCCCCGCTGCCCGGCGGGCCAGGGCATGATGCGCCTCGGGGTCATAGGTGAAATCTTCAATGAGGGTTTCTTGCACTTTGAAGATCAACCTGAGGATGCGCTCCACTACTTGGTCGAGCGTGGTTTCGTTCAGATCACCCTGGTCGATGGCGGCGATGATCTTTTGCTGGTTACCGTTATTGGACCCCGGCATTTCCAGGTCCAATCCGGCGATGAGTGCCGCTACGGGCTCATTCATGGCACCCCAATCAGTGACCGCCAAACCTTGATGTCCCCACTCCTCTTTGAGAATCCTGCGCAGCAGGAGGGGATGTTCGCTGCAATAAATCCCATTGACCCGGTTGTAAGCGCTCATCACCGTCCAGGGCTGGGCATCTTTGACGGCGATTTCAAATCCGGCCAGATAAATTTCTCTCAGGGCGCGCTCATCGATGACGGCATCGATGGTCATGCGGCGATATTCCTGGTTGTTAGCGGCAAAATGTTTCAATGAAGCGCCGATCCCCTGGCTTTGCACACCGTTGATATGGCTTTTTGCAAGCTCCCCGGCGAGATAGGGGTCTTCGGAAAAATATTCAAAGTTGCGCCCGCAAAGCGGAGAACGCTTGATGTTAGCTCCCGGCCCAAGGAGGACAGCGACTTTTTCCTGGCGGCATTCTTCGCCAAGGGCCACCCCGATCTCGTAAATCAGGTCCCGGTTCCAGGTGGCGGCCAGGGCAGATGCGGTTGGGAAGCAGGTCGCCGGGACGCTCTTGTTCAGCCTGATTTCCCCGTCGCTCTCAAGCTGTTTTCGCAGGCCGTGCGGACCGTCGGTGACCATGATCGAGGGGATCTCCAGGTGCTCGATTCCTTTAAGGTGCCAGAAATCTTGCCCTGAACACAAAGAGGCTTTTTCTTCGATGGTCATCTTTGCAATTAAGTCTTGGATGTCTTTCACACGCACCTTCCTGTCATTGATGAGGAATTGGTTGAAAATTAAATGAATGAGGGAAACTGCGGTCCCTACTTCCAGAAAGATTTTACTTTATTTGTGAACAATCATTCAATAGTCAACCTTAATTCAACTCAAGATATCCGTTGTTTCGTCTATCGAATGGCTAACAAATTCGTCGAACAGGGTACAATAGACCCATCTCTGAGGGAGCCTACCTGTGTAATGGAAAATATTAACCGGATTCGCAGGCGGATCATCGCCACGTTGTTCGCATCTCAAAGTTTTATCTCTGCCGGGCAAGCCGCCATGTCCGCGGTGCTGGCCATTGTGACCGTAGAATTGAACAGCAACGAAGCCTGGGTTGGGGTGCCAAATTCCCTCCTGCAGCTGACCGCAGCCGGGTCGGCGTTTTGGTTTGGCTATTTGTGGGAGCGGATCGGGCGGCGCCTGGGGCTGACGCTGGGTTTGAGTTTTGGTGCGGTGGGATTAATGGTGATGTTCGTCGCCGTGCAGCAGGGAAACTACTGGATATATTTGGCAGGGATTATCGGGGCGGGATTTACACGCTCGGCGATCCAGCTGGGACGGTTTATCGCTGCTGATGTTAGCCCACCAAATGCGCGCGGGCGGGCGATCAGCTATGTGGTGCTGGGGGGCACCGTAGGGGCGGTGGCCGGTCCGCTGATTGCAGACCCGGCCAATAACCTGGGCATGGCGCTTGGATTTGCAGAATGGTCAGGCCCAGTAGGGGCAGGGGCGGTCTTGTTTTTTGTGGCGGCGTTGGTGGCATATTTCGGCTTGCAGCCGGAGCCCAGCCGGGTAGCGGATGAAATCGACAAACTTTACCCGGCCGCCGAGTCCACCAAAGTGAGTGCTCGACCACTGCGGGAGATCATGCGTCAGCCGGGGGTACTGACGGCTACAGTCACGATCGCCATCTCGCAAATGGTGATGGTAATGGTGATGGGCATTACCTCCCTGCATATGAAAAAGCTGGCCCACGAGTTGGGGGCGATTTCGGCGGTTTTTTCGGCACATATGATCGGGATGTTTGCATTCTCGATTTTCACCGGGCAGCTGGCAGACCGCTGGGGACGTATCCCGGTGATCCTGACCGGGATCGGGATTCTGATGTCTTCATTTGTGCTGGCCCCGATGTTCCCCACGGCGCTGATGCTAGGTATATCTCTATACTTACTGGGGCTAGGCTGGAATTTGTGTTTTGTGGGCGGGTCGGCCTTGCTTTCGGACCAGCTGAGCAGCGGGGAGCGCGCCCGAACCCAGGGGTTTAATGACCTTTTCCTGGGGCTGGCCTCGGCGGTGGGGAGCCTGTCGGCGGGCTTGATTTTTTCACTTGGTGGATACGGCACCCTGAACGCGGTAGCGGCAGGACTGACCCTGCTTCCGTTGGGACTGCTGGCTTGGTGGCGGCTGACCGACCGCCAGAAGAGAGCTGAGAGTATTCCGTCCTAATTTGTATAAAGCGCACTAGACCTAATTCTCTTGGTTCAAGTTCCAAAATTCGCTGGTCAGGCCCAGGGACTTGAACATTGTTTGGGTGTTAATCACGTCCGGGCGCTGCCAATCCCGTTCCAACCGCCCGGTGTACCAACGCTGTGCCAGCTCCCAGCAGGTTTGGATGGGCATTGTGTAGCCTTCTTCAAGATTTCTGTCGGATAACCAATCGAGGAGATGTGCCTTCGAACTGAAGGGCAGGATGGTCGCTCAGGTGCGGCCGATATCCTCCCAAAACCTGGCGGCCGGGACAACGAAGTGAACCAGCCAATCCGACTGGAGCGCCTGGCCTGGCTGAACGTTCAACTCTAAACGCTGGTGACAGTTTCCGCACCCGCACGGGGCACTGACTTCCGCATCTTTGCCGAGAATGGCGGCGATGCCGAAGATATCCCATGCTCAATTTCCCCAGTATTCTTTGGCTCCCACCCTGGTGATAAAGTTTGTTGGTATCGCGGAGAAAGGATGCGCCATCCAGACGGAAAATGTGCCCGGCGCAAGGGCAATCTGGTGGGCATCTGCCAGCCGTTGAAATGCTTGCTCCGCTTCGGTTAGAGAGAGACTGAAATGCGCGGCAACCTGGTGGGTGGTGGGCGGCCGGGAGGTTTCAGCAAAGGTGGTATAGATGTAATGGCGAACTTCGGGGTCTAGCTGCTGGGGGTGCTGCATATCTGTTCCCTCCGGTGTGTCTGAACGTTTTGAATTCCAATGTACATCTTACCCGATCTTTTTCTGATGCAATCTCATTTCAACTCTGGATGGGTGAAAATCCGTCCAAAAATTTTATATTTATGAACGCAGTTCATCCAGGAATTCCAGAATGGCCTGGCTGACGCTGTCCGGGGTCAGCATCCAGCCAAAGGGATGCACCCATTCCGGGACGGCAACAATCTTTCCTTTGCCTACCAGATCGAAGAAACCCTGCATGATTTCCTGCTCTCGTTCATCCTGTCCGGGGTAGGTGTCGGGCAGCATCAGCACCGGGCAATCCACCCGGCGGTAATAGTCCTCGAACTGGTAGAACAAGTAATGCCTGGTGTAATCTTCGGCCATCAGACCCCAACTGCCGATGTATTTTCCACCGCTTGTTTGGACTGAATCGTAGCGTTTGACAGAGTCAAAAATATCGCTCCACCAACCGTACTCTTCAAACATCTTGCGGTTGGCTTCCACCAGGGCATCTACGGAGGGGTACTCTTTGGGAGGGGTGGCGCGTATTTTTTCAAGCCGGTTGGCTGCATGCGCTTTGAACTCCTCCTCCGTTCCCTGCCAAATGCCGTACGGGCCGAACTCGCTGAACAACGCGCCGTCCAACACCAGGGAGCGCACCCGGCCGGGGTGATTGGCTGCCATGCTGAGGCCGACTTCAGCGCCCAGCGAACTGCCCACGATATGGGCGCGTTCAATTTGCAGTTCGTCCATGACGAGGATCACTTCGCCGGCCAGCTCGTCGATATGATAACCGGTGGATGGTTTATCCGATTTGCCGTGGCCTTTGAGATCGAGGAGCACCAGATGGTACTTATCCTGAAAATGGGGAACTACACCCTGCCAGACCATCAGGTTTCCACCGCCAAAATGGAGGAAGATGATCGCTTCGCCTTCGTGCTCGTACTCCCTGACCTGTAATTCAACTTCTCCAGCTTTGATGCGTTGTTCTTTCATCAGATATTCTCCTCCGGTTCAGGGCGATATGCTGTCATCCATCATGGCAGCACACTGTATGGATTATACAGTTGTTCTAAAGAAGTGTGCCGATTAACGATGCAAGGTATCTAAATTTGTGAAAAATTATTTTTTTGCTGAGCATGATTTTAACCCAATCAGGTATGATAGGATATATCAACAGAGACTTGAAAGACAAGCCAGATGAAACTTTACTGTTCACCAGGGTTTGTTTTGGGCAACGGGAAATCGGATAAGCCAAGTTTTAAAAGAAGCGTTACATGAAAAAGGTTCTGATTGCGGTCTTGGTGATCGTTTTGGACAGGAAAAGACA
>JABAHR010011762.1_pt1 | contig 20651 bp, 20 predicted proteins | sample 7062101 | NCBI WGS metagenome assembly JABAHR01 (sample SAMN14534553, study PRJNA622989) | marine sediment metagenome | biome: marine biome [ENVO:00000428]; feature: marine pelagic biome [ENVO:01000023]; material: deep marine sediment [ENVO:00002113] | place: India: Gulf of Kutch | collected... | reverse complement strand
GATCGCCTGGCGCCAGAAGGAGCAGTTCTCCGACGGGGTCGGCTACGGCTGGATCGATGGCGTCCGGGATTTCACGGCGCAACAGGTCAGCGACAAGCAGATGGCCCACGCCGCGCAACGGTTTCCGCTCAACACGCCGGACACGAAGGAAGCCTATTACTTCCGCCGGCTCTTCGAGTCGCACTTTCCCCTGCGCTCGGCCGCGGAGTGCGTGCCCGGCGGACCCTCGGTGGCCTGCAGTTCCCCGGAGGCCGTGCTTTGGGACGAGAGCCTGCAGCAGGTGAACGACCCTTCGGGGCGGGCGGTGTTCTCGGTGCACAAGGAAGCGTACGAACAGACAGGAGGCAAGGACTGATGCTGGTCCAGAAATTCGGCGGGACGTCCGTGGCCGACCAAGAGGGTTTTCGCGCCTGCGCCGACGTCATAGAACAGTTTTCCAGGGAGCACCAACTGGTCGTGGTGCTTTCCGCCGTCAAGGGCGTCACGGACCTGTTGACCGAGGCCATTCAGGCAGCGCGGCGGGGCGAGCCGTTCGAGACGGCCGTGGACGAGATCATGAATCGCGAGCAGGCCATCGTGGATGACTTCATTTCCTACGGTTTCCGGGATCCGGAAAACCAGGCCGACGTGGACGACCACCGCGAGCGGCTGGTGACGCGCCTGGAGGGCGTGCGTCTGCTCGGCCGCTGCCCGAGGGAGACGGAAGCGGAGATCCTGGCCTCGGGCGAGCGGTTCAGCAGCCGGCTGATGAGCCGTTACCTGGCGCACCGCGGGCTGGCCGCGCGATGGTCCGACACGCACGTAATGCCGCCCGCCAACGGCGAGGTGCTAGACACGCTGGTGGACCAGGATGCCGCCGCCCCGTTGCTGGCCGCGGCGCTGGATGCGGAAACCGGCGTGCTCGTCCTGCCGGGCTTCTATTGCCGCAATGCCGAGGGGGGGTATCAATTGCTGGGCCGCAACGGTTCGGATTATTCCGCCGCAGCCGCCGCAGCCGCGCTGGGCGCCGATGCCTGCCAGATCTGGAAAGAGGTGGACGGATTATTCACCGCGGACCCCAGGATCGTGCCCAACGCGCGCTGCCTGGACGAGGTCAGTTTCGAGGAGGCCATGGAGTTGTCCTATTTCGGCGCCAGGGTGATCGGCGCCAAGGCGCTCGCGCCGCTCGCCGGCAGCGGTATTCCCTGCGAAGTCAGGAACACCTACAAGCCTGAGCTGCCCGGTACGCGCGTGCTCTCCGAAACGTCTGAAGCCTCGATCGTTCGCGGCCTGTCATTGCTGGACCACGTGGCTTCCATCACCCTGCAGGGCAGCGGCATGCGCGGGCGCGTCGGCATCGCGCGCCGCGTCATGGACGCACTGGCCGGAGAGTCCATTTCCATACTCCTGATCGTGCAGTCGTCCTCGGAATACAGCATCACGCTGTGCGTGCGGACCGGGGAGGCCGACCGGGCCCTGCGGGCGCTGGAGGAGGAATTCCACTTCGAGCGCCTGCACGAACTGATCAGCGACATCTCGGTGCAGACCGAGCGCGCGGTCATCTCGCTGGTCGGCGACGGCATGAAACATTACAAGGGCATCGCGGCGCGTTTCCTCACCGCGATCTCCTCGGCCGGCGCCAACGTCGAAATCATCGCCCAGGGTTCGACCGAGTGCGCCATCGCGGTGGTCGTGCGCCGCGCCGATGCGCGATCGGCCACGAGGGCCTGCCACACGGCGTTTTTCAGCCATACCCACCACATCGACCTGGTCCTGCTGGGTTGCGGCAACGTCGGGTCGGCCCTGCTGGCGCAGATCCAGCGCCAGGCGGAAAACCTGGCGCAAAGCGGCATGCAACTGAATGTACGGGCCATCGCAGACAGCCGCAGGTTGCTGGTGTCACCGCATTCCGTGGACCTCGACGGCTGGCGCGAATCGCTGGAGGAGCAGGGCCGGGACTACCGGCTCGAAGACGTGATTGCGATCCGGGAAGAACTCGGCCTGCTGAATCCGACCATCGTGGATTGCACCACCGACGCCGGCCTGGCCGGTGAGTACACGACCTTCCTGGATGCAGGATTCAACGTCGTCGCCGCGAACAAGAAGGCGAACACCGCGGACATGGCGTACTACCGGGAGATGCGGGAAACGGCAAACCACACCTTCAGGAAATTCCTCTACGAGACCAACGTCGGTGCCGGCCTGCCCGTGATCGACACGCTGCACGCGCTGATCCGTTCCGGCGACAAGCTCGCCACTTTCGAGGGCATCCTGTCCGGTTCGCTGTCCATGATTTTCGGCCTTCTGGAGGACGGGCTGCCGTTTTCGGAGGCGGTGGACAAGGCCATGCAACTTGGCTTCACCGAGCCTGACCCGCGTGACGACCTGTCCGGCATGGACGTGGCCCGCAAGCTGCTCATCATCGCGCGCGAGGTGGGCATGGAGCTGGAACTCGGGGACGTCGGCATCGAGCCGGTCATCCCCGGGGGATTCGCGGCGTCCACCGGCGTGGACAGCCTGGTTTCCGAGTTGCGTCAACTCGACGACGACTTCGCAGAGAAGGTGTCCGAAGCGCAGGCCGGGGGTGCGGTGCTGCGATACGTCGGCCGTATCACCGGCGACCGGTGCCAGGTCTCGGTCGAGGCGGTGCCGCTGGATAGACCGCTCGCGGCGATCCGCGACGGGGAAAACGCACTGGTGCTGCACACGCGTTACTACCAGCCGATTCCCCTGGTGTTGAGGGGCTACGGCGCCGGCGCGGAAGTGACCGCCGCCGGGGTTTTCGCCGACGTGCTGCGGACCGCCTGGCGTCCCCTGGATCAATAATTCCGGGGTTCAATCATTCTGGGGATCAATACAACACGGGATCAATGAGGCACGAATGGACATGAACAAGGCACTGACCGTTTTTGCACCGGCCTCTTCGGGCAACCTGTCGGTGGGTTTCGACGCGCTGGGCCTGGCGCTGTCCCCCATGGACGGCACGCTGCTCGGCGACATCGTCGAACTGCGCCATACCGGGGGCGACGACTGGACGCTGGAGGCGTCCGGGCCGTTCGCGGACGCATTGCCGGAGGACCCCGAGGACAACATCGTGATGATCTCCTCGCGCCGCTTCGAGCACGAGGCCGGCAAGGCCGGAGCGAACATCGTGCCCCTGCACGCCACGCTCAACAAGCGCCTGCCGGTCGGCAGCGGCCTGGGTTCCAGCGCGAGCTCCATCGTGGCGACCCTGGTGGCGCTGAACCAGTATTTCGACCGTCCCCTGAACAGGCCGCGGCTGCTGCAACTGATGGCCGAAATGGAAGGCAGCATCAGCGGCGAGGTGCATATCGACAACATCGCGCCCTGCCTGATGGGCGGCTTGCGGCTGTGCATCCCCGGCAGCGCCAGCCAGTACGGCCTGCCGTGGCCCGGCCACTGGCGCTCGGTGATCGCATGGCCGGGGTCGCGGCTGAATACCCGCGAGGCCCGGTCGGTGTTGCCGGCCAATGTGCCGCGTGAAACGGTGGTCGCCCACGGTGCGCAATTCGCGCGCTTCGTGCATGAACTGCACATGGGCGACGCACCGGGCGCTGCCGAATGCCTCGTCGATCTCCTGGCGGAACCGCACCGCGCGACCCTGCTGCCGGGTTTCCGGGAGGCGCGTGAGGCGCTGGTGGCGCGCGGCGCGCTGGCGGTGGGCATCTCCGGGTCCGGCCCGACGATATTCGCCATCGTGGACGACCAGAACGTGGCGGAGGTTGCGCGGAAATGGCTGAGTGACAATTACCTGCAGGCGGACCGCGGATTCGTGCATGTCTGCCGCGCGGACCTGGAAGGCGCGCGCGTCGTGGGTCGCGAGGAGTAGGCGCCTTGCGGTATTGCAACATCGCGCACCCCGACCAGCGCGTTTCCTTCCCGGAGGCCGTGTTACTCGGTATCGGTAAGGGCCAGGGCCTGTTCATGCCGGAACGGCTCGTGCCGATTCCGGACGTGGAGGGGTTGCTGGAGCGGGATTTCGTATCGCGCAGCGCCGCCATCCTGTCCCACCTTGCCGGTCCGGCGGTGGCGGAAGACGACATGTCCGTGATGGTCCGTGAAGCGTTCAATTTTCCGTTGGACCTGGTGCACATCGGTGGGGGAGCGCACGCCCTGGAACTGTTCCACGGCACCTCCCTGGCCTTCAAGGACTTCGGCGCGCGTTTCATGGCGCAGTGCCTGGGGCGCTTTCACGACGGCGGGCCCGTGACCATCCTGACCGCGACCTCGGGTGACACCGGTGCCGCCGTGGCCCAGGCGTTCTACGGCCAGCCCGGGATCAGGGTCGTGGTGCTCTACCCGCACGGGCGGGTCACGCCGCTGCAGGAAAAACTGTTCTGCACCCTGGGAGGCAATATCACGACATTCGCCGTCGAGGACGACTTCGACGCCTGCCAGGCCATGGTGAAGCAGGCCTTCCTGGACCGCGAACTGGTGGAGGGGCTGGGTCTCAACTCGGCAAACTCGATCAACATCGCCCGGCTCGTGGCGCAGGTGTGCTATTACTTCGAGGCCGCCGCCCGGCTGCCGCGCGGTACCCGGCCTGTATTCAGCGTGCCCAGCGGCAACTTCGGCAACGTGACGGCGGGCCTGCTCGGCTGCGCCATCGGCCTGCCGGCGAAGCGCATGATCGCGGCCACGAACGTGAACGACACCGTGCCCCGGTTCCTGGCCAGCGGGCGCTGGGAGCCCAACCCGACGGTTGCGACCATGACCAACGCGATGGACATCTCGCAGCCGAACAACTTCATCAGGGTCCTGGACCTCGAGAAGCGGCACGGCCTGGACCTCCAAACCCTGCTTTCCTCGACCTCGCTGGACGATGCCGGTACGCGCGAGGCGGTGCGCGCGCTCAACGCGGACGGATACCTCGCCGATCCGCACAGCGCCCTGGGCTGGCGGGCCCTGGCGGATTCCCTGGAGGAAGGGGAGACGGGAGTGTTCCTCTGTACCGCCCATCCGGCCAAGTTTCGCGAGGACATCGTGGACGTGCTGGGTATTGATCCCGAACTGCCCGGCGCCCTGCGGGAGGTCGAGGAGCGCGAGGTGCTGTCGGAGTTGATTTCGTCCGATTTCAGGGAGTTCCGACCCCGGCTTTTGGAAGCGAATAGTGAACAGTGATTGACTGACGATCCGGTGACCTCCGAGGGTTCCCTGTTCCCTGCTCACCAATCACCATTTACCTGCCACGGGTCAGGATCGCCCGGCGGCCGCTGCAGTACCTTTGGCACAACCGAATTTTCGACCGATCGAAGATAATCCGAACCCTGCAGGTCCGGCGCATTCGGCCGGCCAAGAGAGGTATGCGAAATGAGAATGATCATCACATTGCTGGCGGCTGCCGGCCTGTCCGGAGTCAGCCTCGCCGAAGACGTCAAGGACACCTGGAACCTGGGTGACATCTACCCGAGCGTCGAGGCCTGGGCCGAGGCGAAGGAAGCGCTGGAATCCAGCCTGTCAGACGTCGACCAGTGCCAGGGCCGCCTGGGAAACGGTGCGCAGGAACTGCTCGAATGCTCGGAGATGCTGAGCGACATGTACAAGACATTCGCCAGGCTCGCCTCGTACGCCAGCATGGCCTCCGACGCCGACACCCGTGACGCGGAAAACCAGAAGCGCCGGACCGAGATACAGATCCTGGGCAGCAAGTTTTCGGAAAAGGTTTCTTTCCTCAGCCCCGAGATCCTCGCAGTCGGCGAAGAAACCCTGATGGCCTATCTCGACGAACTGTCCGACCTGGATCCCTACCGGCAGAACATTCGCGATACCCTGCGCCAGGCCGACCACGTGCTGGACGAGGACGCTGAGTCCATGATGGCCGCCACCTCGATGATGAGCACGACTGCGGCCAACGCCTACCGGACCCTGGCCAATGCCGACATGCCGTGGCCCGACATCAACCTGTCCGACGGCACCGAGGTGCGCCTGGACCAGTCGGCGTACACCAAGCACCGCAGTTCCGACAACCGGGACGACCGCAAGGCCGTGTTCGAGGCCTTCTGGGGCAAATGGAAGGAATTCGAGCGCACCATGGGCGTCATGCTGGCCGGGCAGGTCAACGTGCACATCTTCAACCATCGCCAGCGCAACTACCCGAGCTCGCTGGCGGCCTCACTGGATAACAACAACATCCCCGAGGCCGTGTACCGCACGCTGATTGCCGAGACCAACGATAACCTCGAAACCCTGCACCGTTACTTCCGGCTGCGCGGGCGGATGCTGGGCATCGACGACCTCGGCTACCACGATATCTACCCGTCCCTGGTCGAATCCGACAAGCAATATCCCATCGCCATCGGCAAGCAGCTGACCCTCGAGTCGTCCAGGCCGCTGGGTGGCGCATATGCCGAGGTCATGGCCCACGGCTTCGAGAACCGCTGGATGGACGTTTATCCCCGTTCCGGCAAGGTGTCAGGCGCCTACATGAATGGCAGCGTCTACGACGAGCACCCCTACGTGCTGATGAACTACAACGACGACTACGAGTCGGTCTCCACGCTGGCGCACGAGTGGGGTCACGCGATGCACTCCTACCTGGCCAGCAAGAACCAGCCCTACCCCACGGCGCGGTACTCGATCTTCACCGCGGAGATCGCCTCCACCTTCAACGAGGCCCTGCTGCTGGATCACATGCTGACCCAGGCAGAGAACGACCAGGATCGCCTGTACTACCTGGGCAGCGCACTGGAAACCCTGCGCGGTACCTATTTCCGCCAGACCATGTTCGCCGAGTTCGAACTGGCCATCCACGACCTCGCGGAAACCGGCGCGGCGCTGACCGGGCCCAGGTTCACCGAGATCTACAGCGACCTGCTGCGCCGCTACCACGGTCACGAGGAAGGCGTAATGCACATCGACGACCTCTACACGGTCGAGTGGGCCTACATCCCGCATTTCTACTACAACTTCTACGTGTACCAGTACGCGACCTCGCTGGCCGCCTCGTCGCTGCTGGCCGAGGCGGTGCTGCAGGGTCGTCCGGGCGCCGTGGAAAACTACCTGAACCTGCTGAAGGCGGGGGGCGAGGACTATCCGCACGAACTGCTGAAGAAGGCGGGCGTGGACATGACCTCGCCGGAGCCCTACCGGGCGCTGTTCACCCGCATGAACAACATCATGGACCAGATCGAGGGCATCCTGGACCGGCAGGAGGCCAATCCTGCGCCGTGAGCCGGACCAACTTTCGTAAGACTGTGCGGTATTGCAAGTACAGTTCCTGACTGTTGTATTTCACTGATGTTCAGGCCCCGGATTTCCGGGGCCTTTTTTTGACCAGGGACCCTGAACTGCGACGACTAGCCGCCCGTTACGAATTGCTGGAACAGGAAGATGCCGACCATCAGGAAGGCGATGGCCAGCTTGGCAGCCGTGCCCAGCACCACGCCGACCCAGGCGCCGTAACCGGCCCGGCCAGCCTGTTGCATGTCGCGCCCGACGCTCAATTCGGCCACGACCGCGCCCACGAAGGGACCCAGCAGCAAGCCGGGAATGCCGAAGAACATGCCGACCAGGGCGCCGAACGCCGCACCCCAGAACGCCCGCTGACTCGCGCCCAGGCGCCTGGCGCCCAACGAGGCGGCCAGGAAATCGATCAGCCAGGCCAGCACGGTGAGCGCGCCGAGTATGCCGATGGTGGCCCAGCCGACCGCCTCGAATCCGCCCGCCCAGGCGCCCAGGAACAAGCCGGCGAACACCAGTGGTGGGCCGGGCAGGGCGGGGATGATGGTGCCGGCAAGCCCGCCGATCACGATCAGGGCGGCCAGCACCCACCAGAGAATGGTCCAGTCCATGCATCAATTATGGGTTCCGATTTGACGCGTATCAACGACAAAATCAGCCACTTCTTGTAAATTCTACAGACTGAACAAGAGGATGAAATGGATCTTTCCGAAACAGACAAGGCGCGGCTGAACCGGCACCTGGAGAAGCTCGCCTATTACCGCAAGCACGAGGTCGGCTACCCGGTCGCCTTCGACATCGACTACAAGCTGCTGGTGCCCTACCTGGGCTTCAGCCTGAACAATGTCGGCGACCCGTTCACCAGTGCGCACTACCGCATCAACTCCCGCGAGTTCGAGCGCGAGGTCATGCACTTCTTTGCCGAACTTTCACGTGCGCCCGAGGACGAGTGGTGGGGTTACGTCACCAACGGAGGCACGGAGGGAAACCTGTACGGCATGTACCTGGCCCGCGAGATCTTCCCCGACGGCATCGTGTATTTCTCCCGGGACAGCCATTACAGCGTGGCCAAGAACCTGCATTTCCTGGGCATGCGCAACATCATGATCCGTTCGCTGCCCAACGGCGAAATGGACTATGAGGACCTGCGCGAAACCATCCGCATCCGCCGGGATGCCACGCCGATCATCTTCGCCAACATCGGCACGACCATGAAGGAGGGGCGCGACGACATCCGGCTGATCCAGGAAATCCTGGACGACATGGCCATCGAGCGACGCTACATCCACAGCGACGCCGCCCTGTGCGGCGGCTACGCCGCATTCCTGGACCCGCCGCCGGCCTGGGACTTCGCCGACGGCGCCGACTCCATTGCGATCTCGGGACACAAGTTCTTTGCCCTGCCCATCCCCTGTGGCATCGTGCTCGCCAAGCGCAGCCACGTGGACCGGGTCGGCCATTCCGTGGCCTACATCGGTACCCGTGACACCACCATTTCCGGCTCGCGTAACGGCTTCACTGTGATGGGGCTGTGGTACGCGATCCGCAGCTTCGGCATGGAAGGCATGCGCAAGCGGCTGGAAAAGGCCATGGCGATGGCAGACTATGCACAGGAGAAATTCCGCAAGGCGGGCATTGACGCGCGCCGCAACAAGGCGGCGCTGACGGTGGTGTTTCCCACGCCCGTGAAGGCCGTGTGCGAAAAGTGGCAACTGGCGACCGCGGACGGAATCAGCCACATCGTCTGCATGCCGCACGTCACGAAAGAGCAGATCGACGCGCTGTTGGCGGATATACTGGCCTCGCAGACTGACGAGCCGGGGGTGGCAGCATGAAAAGCCTGACGATACTCCAGGAAACCCGACCCGGGTTGCTGGCAGAGATCACCACGCTGCTGGAGCGCAAGGGCATCAACCTGAGCACGATCGAAGGCGACACGGTGGGCTCCATGGCCGTCATCAGCCTGACCTCCGAGCGTTACGAAGACTGCTTCGACACCCTGTCTTCAGCGGGTTTCAAGGTCTTCGCCCACGAGCAGATCCTGGTGGGTATCGAGGACCAGCCTGGTGCGTTGGCGGACATTTCCCGTCGCCTGGCCAACGAGCAGGTGGACATCCGCAGCGTGCACTTCGTCAACCGGGATGACGACCGCTGCATCGTGGCCCTGGAAACCGAGAACGACTACCGCGCGCGGCAGTTGTTGCGAAACCTGCTGGTCGGGTGAAGGATGGCGCGTCAGACCACGAAATTCCGTGACCTGAATATTTTCCTGAAGCCATAACGCCCGATATTCCCCCATGAATGTTGCGGATCGCCCGCCACGGCCTCGCCGGTCGCGGTCATCAAGTGGGTGCAGCCGAGCTCGGTTGCGGCGCCGATCCGGGCCCGCATCAGGGCGCCCTGGCTGCCCCGGCGCCGGAACGCCGGATCCGTGGCTGCCCAGTCAAACCAGGCCACGCCTTCGTGTACGAACATGCCGGCGCCACCGGCCGGTTCGTCCCCTGCCCACGTCATGAACAGCCGCCAGCCCGGGTGCTCGATGAGCCGCGCCAGCAACGGCCCGGTGGATTCAGGCATGTCGAAAGCCGCCGCCACGATGCTGCCCCAGTGGCCGGAATCGGCAGCCTGCAGCGGGGCGACACGGAGGTCGGTCCTGCCGCCCGGCGCGCTTCCCGGTTCCCTGCAGAACTTGGCCCAGGCACGGGCCTCCTCCAGCCCGCGCGCTCGCAGGCTGTCCGGCAGGGTCCCGGGACGGCAGCCCTCGCTGAGGGCCACGAAGGCCCGCGAGACCTCCCTTTCCGTGAACCGGCCGATGACCCAGTCCACCAGTTCCTCACCGGCGGGCTGGAAAGCGCCCAGGCCCACCGAGCGGTTGAGCATGATGCCCCGCTCCGCTGCGCAGACGGAAACCAGGCAATCATCCCGTTCTTCGTGAAAAAGCCCGAGTGTGTTGCGCTGCTCCTCCGTGGCCACCTCGTGTACGGAGGCCAGCGCCGCCCTCTCGGCGGCAATGGAATTGAGTTTAAGGTCCGTGGCCATGAGTAACTGCTCTTTGTTCAGCGCTTGCCCCGGCGCCGCAGTGATTGGGGAGAGAATTCCGCAGGGGACAGGTCGTGGTCGAAAAGCGCCGCGCCGGCCCGGTTGTCCTGGCGGTAGGACACGTAGCGGCCCGACTGCAGGTCGTGGTGCGTCTCGATGGACGTCCACAGCATCGGAATCTCGTAAAACACGATCGGGTGCGCCTCGGAAAAGCGCCACAGTTGGCCGCGTGCGTCGTAGTGCTCTGCGAGCAGTATCTGGTAGCTGTCCTCGTCCAGGTAGTAAACCCGCCTCGGGTTGATGTGCCGCATGCCCTCGCGCAGTTGCGCCTCGACCACCCAGACCCGGTGCAACTCGTAGCGGAGCAGTGCCGGGTTCAGGTGCCCGGCCTGCACGAGCCCGTCGTAGTCCAGGTCGCTGCCGTGGGCGCGGTAAGCGTTGTACGGCACGTACATCTCCCTTCGCCCGACGAGGCGCCAGTCAAACCGGTCCATGGCGCCGTTGAACATGTCCGCCATGTCGCTCACGGCCAGGCCGTCGGAGGCAACCGCGGGATTGTCGTAGGCGACGTTTGGCGCCCTGGTGACGCGACGCCGGGACGGATTGTAGGTCCAGGCGGTGCGGGGCTGCGCCGCGTGGTTGACCGAATCGTGCACCAGCAGAAGGGTTCCGGCCAGGCGTGGCGGTGACTCGATGGATTGCAGGAAGTACAGCAGCCGGTTATCTATCGTATCCAGCGTCGCGCCGGGTTGGTGGTACACGCTGAGCAGTTCGATGCGCAGGGTCACCGCCTGGTAGTCTCCCTCGCGCGTGGCCGCGACCAGGCTGATCTTCCGCTTGCTGGCCAGGCCGCGGAACTTGAGCTTGTGGTTCCAGATCAGCTCCCGGCCGTTCTCGGGAAAGGGAAAGGGGTAGCCTTCGGCTGCCTCGAGTACACCTTCTCCGTCCTCCGACAGCATGGCGCGACTTCCGTTGGCTGCCGTCATTTCATAGATGCGCGCAGGGAATGCGGCGCTGCGGCGCGCCCGATAGACATCCATGTACCACGAATCCGGGTAGCGTTCGAACATGGCTGCCTGCCCGGGACTCAATTGTTCGCCGTGTTCTGCAAGACTGTCGGCATCGATCCTGAAAAGGGCCCGGTCTTCCGGGTACGGGTCCTGGTGAACCTCGCCCTCCCGGTATCCTGCGGGTGGTGACTGCACGCCACCGGACCAGTCCGGAATTCCGAGCCCCGGATTCCCGGCGCGCTGTGCGCCGAGGGGTGTCAGGTCCTTGCCGAGCCGTTCGACCTGCTCCGGGTGCGGGCCCGCTACCAGGTCAACGGAGAAAAGCACCTGCAGCATTAAACACAGTATCGCTGCCCGATTTCCGCAGGACTGGAGTGCATTTATAACGTGCATATACACATTACTGCTTGATGTCTCCCTCGAAGGCTTCTTCCAACTCGCTCAGGCTGCTCATAAGCACGGCATAGGCAGCGCGCCCGAGCTGTTCTTTCAGTGATTCCTGGGCCGTTTGCCAGCAGCCTGTTGCCACTTCCAGTGCTTCCGATCCACTCACGGTCAGGGAAACGACGCGGCTGCGACGGTCTTTCCCCGGAATACGCGTGATCCATCCTTTTCTTTCCAGGGGGCGCAGGTTGCGTGACAGCGTGGTGCGGTCCGTCTCCAGTTGCTGCGCGAGTTCGGACATGGTGACTCCGCCAAGTGCGCGAAGGGCGTTGAGGATGGAGAACTGGGTGCTGCGCATGCCTGCATACTGGAGATAACGGTCGAAATGGACGGTCACGAGCCTGGATGCGCGCCGTACGCCAAAGGCGATGCACTCGTTTGCGATATCGAACGGGTCTGTTCCTGTCATAAAGTGTATATACAACTAAATAAAGGATAAGTAAAATTTTTGGCAAGCAAGAACAAAGGGGTTTTGACAAGGATCCCGGGTAACGACTTTCCACGCGCCTGAAAAAAGGTCGCCCCGGGCTTCCGGTTCGCGATCAAGGGGGTAAATCGCGGGTCCGGAGCACCGGGGCCATAGAGCACGGCCTTATCGATTGTGCTCTATCAAACGAATACCGGCGGTGTGTCGGGGAACGGTGTAAGCCTGGTTATTTTCTCCTCCCGGATGGAATCCAGTTTTTTCACGGCCTGAGACTGGGACCATGCCATCCGGCTTAAAGCCTCCCTGGTAAGAATCTTTTTACGGCTTTCGATCATCTCCCGCCAATACTCGATTTCTGCGAGCAGCAAATACTCTTCAGAAGTCATCGATTCTCTTCGTTTGTTATAAACACAACGTGAATTTTTCCTGATAACGCTGTCATATGGCTTGTCTGATTCAGACATTCGCTTGTCCGAATCAGTAAAATGCTATGCTGATGTGATCCTAATCAATTAGATGAATTTAATATAATAATGTCTGTATATGCGCCGGCGATCAGCTTCATCTGGCAGACCATAGAATCCTATGGCCTGGATCCACGACCCTTGTTCGAAGCGGAGGGAATACATTTCGAATTGCCGCTCGATCCCGGGCAGCGGGTAGCGAAAAACGCGGTGGACCGGATCCGGGCGCGCGCCATCGAGCAACTGGGTGTCGATACCTTCGGCCTGCGTGCGGCGGAGTTCATTCATCCTTCGCATTTTGGTGCGCTGGGTTACGCATGGATGGCCAGTTCCACCCTGCGGAACGCATTGCGGCGCCTGAGCGCCTTCATCAAGGCCTTCAACGCCGACGCCGAGATCGTCCTGGAGGATCGTGGCACGGCCCTGGTGGTCACGGATTACATCTACAGCGAATCTGAAAACTACGCGGCCAGGGACGACACCAGCCTGGCCGTGCTCGTGCAGATGTGCCGGTTCATTTGCGGACGCAGGTTCTGCCCGGATCGCATCGCACTGCGCCACGAAGAGCCATCCGACCTGGGTCCATGGGTCGAGTTTTTCGGGTGTCCTGTCCGTTTCGGAGAGCCGGAAAACCGCATCTGGATCAACCGTGACGACGCTGACCGGGCTCTGCCGGGTGCGAACGCCGAACTGGCGATGGTCAACGAGCAGGTGCTTGCCCGGGAAATCGCCCGCCTGGAAACGCTCGACTTCGCCGCCCGGGTCAGGGCCGTGATCACCTCGCAACTGTCTACAGGGGGCGTCAGCGAAGCTGGGGTCGCCAGGGAGGTCCAGGTGACCGAGCGCACGATGCACAGGCGGCTCGGCAGGCAGGGGACGAATTTCAGCGGCGTCCTGGCCGAAGTCAGGCAGAAACTGGCCGAGCGCTACCTGCGGGACACCGACCTGTCACTCACGGAAATAGCGTTCATGACCGGCTTCGCGCAGTTGAGCTCATTCTCGAGGGCCTTCCGCAAGTGGTCGGGCGTGCCGCCATCGGAGTTTCGCAGGAGGGCCAGGGACTAGTCTGCCTGCACCTTTCCACGCAGGGCCTTGATGCGGCCGCGCCTCACCTTGTCATCCACGCGCTTGCGCCGGGCGGCGCGGCTGGGCCGGGTCGGGATTCGCCTCGCCGGCTTCCCGGTCGCGCGGCGGATCAGCGTGGCGAGCCTTTCCAGGGCGTCGGAGCGGTTCTTGTCCTGCTCGCGAAAACGCTGGGCCTTGATCACCACGATGCCGTCGCGGCTGATGCGTCGGTCGCGCAGGGCGAGGAGGCTTTCCTTGACCTCCCCGGGCAGTGAAGAGCGATCAACGTCGAACCTGAGGTGAATGGCGCTCGAGACCTTGTTGACGTGCTGACCCCCGGGACCGCCGGCTCGGACGGCGCTCAGTTCGATTTCGTCCAGGGGGACCGAGAGGCGGCCGGTGATCTTGAGCATGCCTCATTATAAAGAGAGTCTCGCCCGGGCGGGCGAGGCATGCATGCGGCCCGGCATGAGCCGCTACCGGATTGCGCCGCGGGTCAGTTCAACTCGCGAACGATCGGATGCAGGGCTTCCCGACCCGCCATCTGGAGCCGCTCCAGGTTCAGTTGGCGCCACATGGCACGCAGTGAATGCGTGTCGATATCCGTCGACAGGTCAAGGCCCATCTGCAGCTTGAGTTTGCGATTTTCCAGGTTTCGGCTGATTTGCTGGATAACGTTCATTTTCCGGTCCCACCCCCGGTTGTGCTCCCCTGTCTAAAGAATAGACGCCTGAAAGGGCATTAGGGTTACGAATCCCGTCGAAACGCCGCGTGCACGGGCTGAAGCGAATGGCTGCCAGGAGTGGTTTGCAAAACTATCGAAACAGCAATAGAGCGCCGATATTTATCAAAAAAACCTGCCTGTTGACTGAATAAAGCCGGAATGACAGTAAAACAGGTCCAATGCCTGGAAAAAAGTGTATTTACAGCGGTTCAAAGTCGATAGTTGTCATTTCGTGGCTTAAAAGCAGCGGTCAACAGCTAAAAAGAACGCTCAAACATGGGCCCTAGGTGCCTGAAGGGGCATTTATTGCCTCCATGGCACATCGGCCACATAGCAATTGGGTTCCTGCCTGCAGGGGGGTAATCGAGTCGATAAGAAAGGCCGGCGCGTTGCCGCGCCGGCCTCAATTACACCCTGTGCTCAATCCTGGCGCGGAGAGGGGTTCCCCGCCGATGGCGCCGTGCAGCAATTTTGGAGTTTGACTTCAATGGCGCCTCGATCGATGGACCACATGGCCCGCCCTTCGTGCATTGACATGCATTTCGCTATCGGTTGCGTCGGCAGTCAGACGACGAACCGGGCGACAGGGGGCAGCCGGTTTGTTTTCGGTGTTCTCTGTATCCGGTATGCAATCCGGAAACCAGGGATCAGCGGGTGGCGAATCGGTTCTTGTTGGCAAGTCTGTCGTAGTTCCGGCTTAGCTGGGATCAATCTCCGCAGGGCATAAGTCCCGGCGCGTGGCGTTAACGCTACGTTCCCTGTAGGGGAGGCCGGTGACCCCGGTCCGGTCTCAATCTTAAACATAGGACAGGATGCGGGAGTTTGCCACCCGCCGCGGACATCCATGCGTACCGCGTCCCGGTGCGCCGAAACCGCTCCATCAGATGCACATACGGCATCACCAGGCCCCAGTTTCGCTCCGCGCGGGACTCCGGTCGTGAGGCCGGTGAATTATTTCCAGATGGGGTTGACAATGTACAGGTTTTGTATAAAGATAACGAATAGCAAATCGCGACATGATTAACGTAATACAAATTTCTGCTTTTCAAGTCAACCGTAAAAACCTAGATGGAGAGTGAAAATGTTTAAGACCATTTCGAAAATTGCAATCTCAGTGATGTTCCTGATTTCCGGTGCCGCCATGGCGCAGGGCAAGAGCCCGGGCGGCGACACGATTTACGACATCGCCAGCGCCGATCCCGACAACTTCAGCGTGCTCGTTTCGATTCTGGACGCCACGGGTCTAGACGCTGTCCTGGATGCGCCTGGGCAGTACACGGTTTTCGCGCCGACTAACGGCGCTTTCGTCGACCTCATCAACGCCCTGGTCGCCGCAGTTGGCGAGGAAGCCACCAACGCCCTGCTGTCCGACACGGACTTCCTGACCGCAGTTCTGCTGTATCACGTGACTGACGGCCGCCGTTTCTCCAACAGCGTGTTTAACAGGAATAACATGAAGGACATCGAAACCCTGCTCGAGGGCCACTACATCTACGCCAAGCCCAACCTGACGATCATGGATGAGAGCAGCCTCACCGCTGACGCGCCGATCGTCGCGCCGTTGTTCGATCTCAGCGCAAGCAATGGTGTGATTCACGTCATCGGCGCCGTGCTGGTCCCCGGTGAATGATCACTAACGTTAGAAGGAAATAAGGGCGGCCCGCTTTAACGCGGGCTTTCCTGTCCGGTTGCCGAATTCGGCGCCTTTTATCAAAGAATTTCCCCGGGGCCGGGATCCGCTCCAGCCCCATGCTATCACTCCATGACTTGCCCCGGCCCGGCCGGGGCTTTTTTTGGAATTTTGGCTGCCAGGGCTTGAAAAGGGATAAATAAACTTTACTTTGTACAACTATTGTATTATTATGTTTGTACATGTATCAGACACAGGCAAGCTCATGAACAACCTGGCCAGGCCCAAGGACGCAGCGACCGAGGGAATCTACCCGATCCGGACGGTATCGGACCTCACGGGCGTGAACGCCATTACCCTGCGCGCCTGGGAGCGCCGCTACGGCCTGATCGAGCCGGTCCGCAAGGAAAGCGGTCACCGCCTGTACACCCAGGAGCACATCGACCTGATCAACCGGATCGTAGGCCTGCTGGACCGCGGCATGCGAATTGGCCAGGTCAGCGCGCAACTCGAGGCCGAGCAGGCACGTGCCGAAAGTGAAACAGAAGGCGATGCTTGGTCACGCTATCTAAACCGCATGGTGGCCTCGGTGATCCGGTTCGACGAACAGGGGCTCGAGGAGACCTATGGCGAGGCACTGTCCCTGCACCCGGTCGAGAGCGTGACCGCGAAGCTGTTGGCCCCGTTGCTGCGGGAACTGGGGCGGCGCTGGGAAAAGGACGAGGGCGGCATCGCGGAGGAACACTTTTTCGGCTTCTACCTGCGTAACAAACTGGGCGCCCGCTTCCATCACAGAACGAAAGCCCGTGGCGGCCGGAAACTGTTATTGGCCTGCCTGCCGGGTGATCGACACGAGACGGGCCTGCTGCTGTTCGCATTGGCGGCCAACGAGGCAGGGTTCGAAACCGTCATGCTGGGCGCGGACATGCCCCTCGATGAACTGGCCGCGGCAGCGCGTAAAACGGAAAGTGCTGCCATCGTGCTGTCCGGGCTCGTGCCGCCCGAGCGCGCCACGCTCAAATCGGAATTGCCGGCGCTGGTGATCGAAAGCGAAGTACCGGTGTTCGTGGGCGGCCCGGTATCGGTCACCGAGCATGACGCCATCCATCGCGCGGGCGCCGAGGCACTGGGAACGGACCTGGACACGGGCATGGCGCACCTGAATGAAATCCTGGCGCAGTCAGCGTCCCGCGGGGAATGAGAATGGAAGCTGGAAAAGACATTTCGAAGGATGCAGGTCACAGGTCACGCGGGCCGATCGGGTGGGCCGAGTTGGGACTGGTTCCCGATTCGGTGATCCGTGCCGGAATCCGGCGTCTCAACCTGAGACGGCTGGAAGATGTCGGGGCGGCGGATAACGAAACGGCCGCCAGCCGGCTGAATGATTTCGTCAGGATGATGAAGGCTTCGCCGATCGCCCTGGTGCCGGAACTGGCCAACGAACAGCACTACGAGGTGCCGGCCGAGTTCTTCGGAGAAGTGATGGGCGAGCACCGCAAGTACAGCTGCTGCCACTGGACCGGGTCCACCCGGTCGCTCGACGAGGCCGAGGAAGAGGCCCTGCGAATCACCTGCCGGCGAGCCGGCATCGAAGACGGCATGCAGGTGCTCGACCTCGGCTGCGGATGGGGCTCGCTGAGCCTCTGGATCGCGCAGCAATATCCCGGGTGCAAGGTCCTGTCCGTATCCAACTCCTCCAGCCAACGCGAATACGTCGTCACCCGCGCCCGTGAGCGCGGCCTTGAGAACATCGAGGTGGTCACGGCCGATATGAATGACTTCGACACGGAGCGCCGATTCGATCGCGTCGTGTCCATCGAGATGTTCGAACACATGCGCAATTACCCGGAGCTTTTCCGCCGCATTGCCGGCTGGCTCAATCCAGGCGGACGGTTCTTCATGCACATCTTCTGCCATCGCAACAGCGCCTACGAGTTCGTGGACAAGGGACCGGCGGACTGGATGAGCAGGCATTTTTTCAGCGGGGGGATCATGCCCAGCGACGACCTGCCCCTGCGGTTCCAACGTGACCTGGAGATCCGACGCCAGTGGCGCTGGAACGGCCGCCATTACCGCAAAACCGCAGACGCATGGCTGGCGAACATGGACCGGAACCGTGCACGTATCCTGCCGATCCTCGCGGAGACCTACGGAGAAACACAGGCAGAGATGTGGTTCCAGCGCTGGCGCATTTTCTTCATGGCCTGTGCCGAGTTGTTCGGCCATGACCGAGGCCAGGAATGGTACGTGAGTCATTACCTGTTCGAAAAACCGGCAAAGCAGAACACGGCTGGCCGGGATGGAGGGAATTCGCAATGAAGAAATACCTGGTGAACTTCGCGGCCTTCCAGGTGGGCTGGTTTTCCTGCGTGCTCGGAGCGGCCAATGGCATGCCCATGCTTGGCCTCGCGGTGTCCTTCGGCGTCGTGACCCTGCACCTGGTCTCCGTGCCCCGGCCCCTGCCGGAGTTGAAGCTGGTGGGGATCGCCGTCCTGATGGGGCTGGTTTTCGACAGCCTGCTGGTGGCCAGCGGCTGGCTCCGTTACCCGAGCGGCTATTTCCTGGCGGGCTTTGCCCCTTACTGGATCCTGGCCATGTGGGCCAATTTCGCGACGACCCTCAACCTGACCATGGGTTGGCTGAAGGGCCGGTCATGGCTGGCCGCCGTCCTGGGCGGCATTTTCGGGCCGCTGACCTATTTCGGCGGGGCGAGACTCGGCGGCATCGAGTTCGTCGACCTGGCCGCGAGCATGATCGGGCTGGGAGTCGTGTGGGCGATCTCCATGCCGCTGTTGCTGGTTCTTGCCGACCGCTTTAACGGGCTCGACACGAGGCAGCCCCGCCTGCGCCTGCAAAGTGTTTCCCAGGGTGAGGGGTGAAGGATGATGTTCGATCCGGCTGCATTCCTCTGGTCCGGCGCCGCGCTGCTGCTGATCGCGGTGGTGTCCTGGCTGATGAGCCTGGCGAAGGACGACGTCAGTATCGTCGATTCGCTCTGGTCACTGATGTTCCTGGTCAGCGCCGCCGTCTACGCCAACCTGGCGGAACAGACGGGCCCGCGCACCATACTGGTCCTGGTCCTGGTGGCGGCATGGGCCCTGCGCCTGTCCGCTCACATCACGGCGCGCAACCACGGCCAGCCCGAGGACTACCGGTACCAGGAAATACGACGTAACAACGAACCCGGATTTCGTTTCAAGAGCCTGTATATCGTTTTTGGTCTGCAGGCCTTGTTGGCCTGGGTGATCAGCCTGCCCCTGGTGGTGGCAATTAGTGGGCAGGCAATCCCCGGGCCGCTTGATTACGCCGGCGTGGCCCTCTGGGTCGTCGGCATGTACTTCGAGGCCGTCGGTGACTTCCAGCTTGCCCGGTTCAAGAAGGACCCTGCGAACCGCGGCAGAGTCCTGGAGACCGGTTTGTGGCGATATACGCGGCATCCCAACTACTTCGGCAACTTCACGCTGTGGTGGGGGTTTTTCCTGCTTGCGCTCTCGGCCGGCGGCTGGTGGACCGTGTTGTCGCCGTTGCTGATGTCGTTCCTGCTGCTGAAGGTTTCGGGCGTCGCCCTGCTCGAGAAAGACATCGGCGAGCGCCGGCCCGGCTACGCGGAGTACGTGCGACGCACCAACGCCTTCTTCCCCGGCCCACGGCATTCCTGAAAGGGGTATTCCCATGCGAAAGATGATCATTTTGCTGCTGGCGTTCCTGTTATCCCAGGCTGCTTCCGCCAACGAGAGGGAGTGGCGTTTCCGGGTCTGGCTCGATGACAAGAAAGTCGGCTACCACGAATTCCTGCTGGTGGAGAGCGAAGGCGTCAAGCGCCTCAGGAGCGAGGCCAGCTTCGAGTACCGGCTGATGTTCGTGAAACTCTACGAGTACCTGCACGAGAACACCGAAACCTGGCGGGACGGATGTCTTCTGAGCATCGAGTCGCGGACGGACGCCAACGGCAAGCCCTACCAGGTCAGGGGCGGGGTGGTCGGCGACCGGTTCTACCTCGAGGAAGACGGGTCCGACGTGGAATTTCCGGCCTGCGTGATGAGCTTCGCCTACTGGAATCCCGAGTTTCTGCAGCAGGAGCGGCTGCTCAACGCCCAGAACGGCGACCTGCTCGAGGTCCGGGTCAGCGAGCCCGAGACCGATGAGCTCGTGGTGCGGGGCGAGCGGCGCGAGGCGTTACGTTATCGCCTTCAGGCCGGCGAGCTGGATATCGCGCTCTGGTATTCCGAAGACCGCGAATGGCTGGCCCTGGAAACCGAGGCCCGTGGCGGACGCAAGCTCCGCTACGAACTGCTTTGAAGGCAATGAATGATGCGAAAACTTTCCAAATACCTGGCGGTCCTTTCTGTACTGACTTTCCTCTACGGGTGTAGCAGCGTGGCGCCGCTGCAGACCGTCGAGCACGTGGACCTGGACCGCTTCATGGGTGACTGGTACGTGATCGCCAATATCCCGACTGCGCTGGAAAAAGGGGCCCATAACGCGGTCGAGACCTACCGGATGAATTCCGACGGCACCGTGGCGACCACCTTCACCTTCCTGGACGGCGGTTTCGACGGGGAGCGCAAAAGCTATCACCCGCGCGGCTGGATCCGGGACGAATCGAACGCCGTCTGGGGCATGCAGTTCGTCTGGCCGATCAAGGCCGACTACCGCATCGTGTACCTTG
>JABAHR010023177.1_pt2 | contig 20653 bp, 17 predicted proteins | sample 7062101 | NCBI WGS metagenome assembly JABAHR01 (sample SAMN14534553, study PRJNA622989) | marine sediment metagenome | biome: marine biome [ENVO:00000428]; feature: marine pelagic biome [ENVO:01000023]; material: deep marine sediment [ENVO:00002113] | place: India: Gulf of Kutch | collected... | reverse complement strand
CCGGGAATCGCCGTTTATTCCTTCACAATGGTTTTCCCGCGTGGGCGCGGGGCCTAGCCGCGTGTGATCGGGTAGCGCCGGTCGCGGCCGAAGGCGCGGCTGGTGATCCTCACGCCGGGCGGCGCCTGGCGGCGCTTGTATTCATTGCGGTCGACCATGGCGGCGACGCGCCGTACGGTATCGGCATCGAAACCGGCCGCGATGATCGTCTCCGTGCCCTGGTCATGCTCTATATAACGTTCCAGGATGGGGTCCAGCACCTCGTAGGGCGGCAGGCTGTCGGTATCGAGCTGGTCCGGCGCCAGTTCCGCCGAGGGCGGGCGCTCCAGCACGCGCTGCGGGATCACCTCGCCGAGGGTATTGCGGTAACGCGACAGGCTGTAGACCAGCAGCTTCGGCACATCCTTGATCGGCGCGAAACCGCCGGCCATGTCACCGTACAGCGTGGCATACCCCACCGCCATTTCGCTCTTGTTGCCGGTCGTCAGCAGGATGCGGTGCTGCTTGTTGGAGATCGCCATCAGGATGATGCCGCGGCAGCGCGCCTGGATATTCTCCTCGGTGGCGTCCGGCCTGGTACCCCGGAACACAGGGTCGAGCACTTCCATGAAACTGCCGAACGGTACCTCGATGGGGATCTCGAGCGTCTTCACACCCAGCGCCGCGGCCTCGGCACGGGCATCTTCCAGGCTCATGTCCGAGGTATAGCGTGACGGCATCAGCACGGCCATGACCCGCTCCGCGCCAAGGGCATCGACCGCCAGCGCCAGGGTCAGCGCGGAATCGATGCCGCCGGACAGGCCCAGCACGGCGCCGTCGAAACCGTTCTTGAAGACATAGTCATGGACACCCAGCACCAGTACCCTGTAGATCAGCGCCTCGGTAGCCAGGTGCGGGGCACTCTCGGTGGCCAGCGGCTGCACCGGCCGGGTATTGCGCAGGTCGACCGGGTACAGCCCCTCGACGCAGGCCGGCGCATGCCGGGTGACCGCGCCGCTGCCGTCCACCACGAACGAGCCGCCGTCGAACACCAGCTCGTCCTGGCCGCCGACCAGGTTCACGTACACGATGGGAAGACCGGTTTCGAAGGCACGCTGCGCGAGCACCGCTTCCCGTTCGTCACGCTTGCCGGCATGGAACGGCGAGGCATTGATGTTGACCAGTAACTGCGCCCCGGCAGCCGCGGCCTGTGCCGCCGGCCCCGGCTCCCAGATATCCTCGCACACGGTGATACCGACCGGGATGCCGCCGATGTCGGTGACGCAGGGCTGCTCGCCGGCCGTGAAATAGCGCTTCTCGTCGAACACACCGTAGTTCGGCAACAGCTGCTTGCGGTAGCTGTCGGTCACCCGGCCGTCGCGGATAACGATCGCCGCATTGTAGAGAGACTTCCCCTGGCGCTGCGGGTAACCGGTGATCAGGGTAATGCCTTGCACGTCCCGGCACAGCCGCTCGATGGCAGTATCCACCTGGTCGATGAAATGACCGCGAAACAGCAGGTCCTCCGGGGGATAGCCGGTCAGCGCCAGTTCCGGGAACACGATCGCGTCGGCACCGAGCTCATCGCGCGCCTGCGCCGACGCGGCGATCATCTTGTCGGTGTTGGCGTCCACGGCACCGACCAGGAAATCCTGCTGTGCCATGACAATACGCACATCGGCCTGTGGCGTGTCGGAACCCATGGACGAATGATGCCGTGAACGGGGTATCAAGAAAACCTTTATCTCGCGGGCAGGGCGCGCAGCATGCGGAGACGCCTCGCGCCGGCCGGCCGCTGCGCGTCAGTCCGGTAATTCTCCGACCACGGAGCGTACGGCAGCAGGCGCACGCAACGCGCCATCACGTACCAAAGGACAATATACACAGCTATCTGCTGCAGCTATTCTGCTGACCAGTGGCAAAGCATTATGTCTCCGTAACGATGCCACTATCACACCCCACATGGACTCGTCGGGGTGTGATTCTTTATTCCCTTGCCAATTGGCGTGCAGCGCGGCGCGAGCGGCCCGCGACAAGCTCCGGAACTGCCTGTGCTCCGCCGGCGCGCTTGCCGGTCGGGACTATCCTGCCAGCGCGGCCTGGATAGCGCTGCCCATTTCCGCCGGCGAACGCACCACGCTGACACCGGCCGCCTCGAGGGCCGCGATCTTGGCTGCCGCCGTGCCCTGCCCGCCGCTGACGATCGCGCCGGCATGCCCCATGCGCTTGCCGGGCGGCGCCGTCACCCCGGCGATGTACGCCACCACCGGCTTGCGGACGTGATCCCTGATGTAGTCCGCCGCCAGCTCCTCGCCGTTGCCGCCGATCTCGCCGATCATCACGATACCCTGCGTTTCCGGGTCGGCCTCGAACAGCTCCAGGCAGTCGATGAAATTCATGCCGCGGATCGGGTCGCCGCCGATGCCGATGCAGGTGCTCTGGCCGAGGCCGCAGCGGCTGGTCTGGTACACCGCCTCGTAGGTCAGCGTGCCGGAGCGCGACACGATACCGATGCTGCCGGGCGTGTGGATGTGACCCGGCATGATGCCGATCTTGCAGGCATCGGGCGTGATGATGCCGGGACAATTGGGACCGATCAGGCGCGAATCGGTGTCGCGCAGCACGGCCTTCACGCGCAGCATGTCGAGCACCGGAATGCCTTCCGTGATACAGACAATCAGCCGTATGCCGGCCGCCGCGGCCTCCAGGATGGCGTCGGCTGCAAATGGCGCCGGCACGTAGATCATGCTGGCGTCCGCCTGCGTTGCCGCCACCGCATCGCGCACCGTGTTGAACACCGGCAGTCCGAGGTGCCGCTGTCCGCCCTTGCCGGGTGTCACGCCGCCGACCAGCCGGGTGCCGTAGTCCAGCGCCTGCTGTGAATGGAAGGTTCCCTGGGCACCGGTGAAGCCCTGGCAGAGCACGCGGGTCGAACTGTCGATCAGCACGCTCATGCAGTGGTCCCGCGCGCGGCCGCGACCACCTGGCTGGCCGCCCCGCTGAGATCACTGGCGGTCTGCACCTCGAGACCGGACCGCTCGATCAGCTCGAGGCCGGCAGCGGCATTGGTGCCTTCCAGCCGCACCACCACCGGTACCTGCACCGCGACTTCCCCGATCGCCTTGAGGATACCCTCGGCGATCACGTCGCAGCGCATGATGCCGCCGAAGATGTTGACCAGGATGCCCTCGACCTTCGGGTCGGAGAGGATGATCTTGAAGGCCTCCGTCACCCGCTCGGCGGTGGCGCCGCCGCCGACGTCGAGGAAGTTCGCCGGCTCGCCGCCGTGCAGCTTGATCAGGTCCATGGTCGCCATGGCCAGCCCGGCGCCGTTCACCATGCAGGCGATGTTGCCGTCCAGCGTGATGTAGTTGAGGCCGTGCTGCTGTGCCACGTGCTCGCGCTCGTCTTCCTGGCTGGGATCGCGCAGGCCGGCCAGCTCCTGGTGGCGGAACAGCGCGTTGTCATCCAGGTCCAGCTTGGCGTCGAGCGCGATCAGTTCACCCGTTTGCGTGACCACCAGCGGATTGATTTCCAGCAGGCCGGCATCGGCGTCCAGCATCAGCCGGTAGGCGGCGGCAGCCAGTTTTGCAAACGCGCCGGTCTGTGCGCCCTCCAGGCCCAGCGCGAAGGCCAGGTTGCGGCACTGGTAGCCCTGCAGCCCGACCGCCGGGTTGACGCGCTCGGTCACGATCGCATCCGGGTCGCTTGCCGCCACCTCCTCGATGTTCATGCCGCCCCTGGCGGATGCCATCAGCGTCACGCGTTCGCTGCCACGATCGACCAGCAGGCTGAAATAGATCTCGCGCGCGATCGGTACGCTGCGCTCCACCAGCACGCTGTTGACCGGCAAGCCGTCCGCAGCGGTCTGCGGCGTCACCAGCCGGCTGCCCAGCAGGCCCTGCACGCTGTCCAGCAGTGACTGCTCATCCTCCACCAGCCGGACGCCGCCGCCCTTGCCGCGCCCGCCGGCATGTACCTGGGCCTTGATCACCCATGCGCTGCCGCCCAGTTCGGCGATCACGCTGCCGGCCTGCGCGATGTCCGTGAGCAGCCGGCTCTCGGGCACCGGGATTCCGTAATCGGAAAACAGCTGCTTGGCCTGGTACTCGTGCAAGTGCATGGCGCCGAGTGTGACAAACCTCACAGTCAGGGATCAAGTTATTATCGTATTTCATCCCCGGCGGGCGGTTTTGGGAAGATGCTGTCTCATAAATTCCGCGCGAGCCGCGTTGCCGGCCGCGTCGTGCCATGTACCGGAATCGCCACGGTCACGAGCGCAGGGTATTATGAGACAGGTTCTAGTATCATGTGCGCAGACTTCGAGAACGGCGCCTGCCAGGGCGGAGCAGACCGGGGATCCCATGCGAACACTCCTGATCTTCATTGCACTCGCGGTCATCGTCATGATCGTCAAGCGCCTGTGGCAGCAGTCGCGGCCCTCAACCGACCGGCGGGTACTGTCGGGGAAGATGGTGCAATGCGCGAACTGCGGTATCTATATCCCGCAGCATGAAGCTCTCGAGCGTAACGGCCGATACTACTGTTCAGTCGAACACCGCGATGAGTCGGAGCAGAAACCATAGCGCCCTGACGGGGACATAAGCGCCATGCCGGTACATTCAGCAGAACAGCTCAGGGGCGGCGAGGCACTCGATGCCCTGACCTGGAAGCCGTTGCGGCTGCTTACCTTCTACCGGGCGATCCTGGCCGGCCTGCTGACCGTACTGTTTTTCACCATCGGTGACGACACCTCGCTGGGCGTGCTCGAGCCGGCGCTGTTCCGCAACACCTGCATTGCCTACCTGCTGTTCAGCGTGGTGGCCGGCTTCACCACGCGCCTGCGCATCCCGGGTTACCGGACACAGGCGGTTACCCAGGTACTGGTGGACATCATCGCCATCAACCTGCTGATGTTCAGCAGCGGCGGACCTTCCAGCGGGCTGGGCATCCTGCTGATCATCTCGGTTGCCACCGGCAGCCTCCTGCTGCCCGGGCGCATGGGTTTCCTGTTTGCGGCCGTGGCCACGATGGTGCTGATGGGTGAGCATTTCTACAGTTCCCTGCTGCCGGGTGTACATCGCGCCGCCGGCTACACCCAGGCCGGCCTGCTGGGCGTGGTCCTGTTTGCCACGGCCAGCCTGGCCTGGCTGGGGGTGCGCCGGATCCGCTACAGCGAGGCGCTGGCCCGGCAACGCGGCATCGATGTCGCCAACCTGGCAAGACTCAACGAGCACATCGTGCAGCGCCTGCAGGCCGGCATCATCGTCACCGACTACCGGCACAACATCCTGCTGATGAACGACACGGCACGCAAGCTGCTCGACTACCGGTACAGCGTGGAAGGCCAGCCGCTGGAACTGGTCTCGCAGCCACTGCTGGAACAGCTCATGGCATGGCGCGGCAGCACGCACTACGAACCGGTGCAGATCCGCAGCAGCAGCGGCAACACGAAGATCCTGCCCTATTTCACAACCATAGGTACCGGCGACGGCGTCGGCGCCATGATCGTGCTGGAAGACACGGCCGCCATGGAAAAACAGGCGCAGCAGATCAAGCTGGCCTCGCTCGGCCGCCTGACCGCCAGTATCGCGCACGAGATCCGCAACCCGCTCGGCGCGATCAGTCATGCCACCCAGTTACTGACCGAGGAAAATGCACTGGCCGATGCGGACCGCCGCCTGACCACCATCATTGGCGACAATACAGAGCGGGTCAACGCGATCGTGGAGAACATCCTGGAACTGTCCCGGCCGGGCACCGCGGCCCCGCAAACCGTGCGGCTGAAAGACTGGCTGACGCAGTTCGTCGACGAGTTCAGTCACAGCGGACTGTGCACACCGGACCAGATACGCTATTCGGTGGACCCGCAGGACATGGAGATCTTCATGGACCCCAGCCAGCTGCACCAGGTGGTATGGAACCTGTGCCAGAACAGCATGCACCATGCCGGCAGCGCCGGGGCGGTACAGCTGACCCTGGCAGCAAGCTGCGAGGTTGGCTCACGCACGCCGCATCTTGATATCATTGACAACGGGCCCGGCATCGATCCCGACATGGTGGACAAGATCTTCGAACCGTTCTTTACCACGCACAACAGCGGCACCGGCCTTGGACTGTACATTGCACGTGAAATCTGCGACAGCAACCAGGCCAGCCTCGAGTACCACCGGGCCGCGCATGGCGGCAGCTGTTTCCGGATTACCTTCCCGGAGAGCAAGACACTGCCGGTCGCCTCTTTTGCACAGGCCTAGCAGCTTATGAGTTCACATCGCGCCCTGATCGTAGACGACGAGCCGGACATCCGCGAACTGCTCGAGCTGACGCTCGGGCGCATGGACCTCGACACGCGCAGTGCGCCCGACCTGGCCACGGCAAGGCAATTGCTGGCCGGGGAAAAGTTCGATCTCTGCCTGACCGATATGCGGCTGCCGGACGGTGACGGCCTGGACCTGGTGCGCCACATACAGGAACACTTCCCCAGGCTGCCGGTTGCCGTGATAACGGCCTTCGGCAGCATGGACACCGCCGTCGAGGCGCTCAAGGCGGGCGCCTTCGACTTTATCTCCAAGCCGGTCAACCTGAACGTGCTGCGCAACCTGATCAACAGCGTGCTGAAACTGACGGATGACTTCCACAAGCGCGACCGGCGCAGCCGCGACATCCTGCTCGGCGATTCCGCGGCCATGCGCAACATCCGCTCCACCATCGAGAAGCTCTCGCGCAGCCAGGCCCCGGTCTATATCTACGGAGAGTCGGGCACCGGCAAGGAACTGGTGGCCAAGCTGATTCACAGCAAGGGGCCGCGCGCAGACAGCCCGTTCGTGCCGGTCAACTGCGGCGCGATCCCGGCGGAACTCATGGAGAGCGAGTTCTTCGGACACAGGAAAGGCAGCTTTACCGGCGCCACCTCGGACAAGGCCGGCCTGTTCCAGGTTGCCGACGGCGGCACCCTGTTTCTCGACGAGGTCGCGGAACTGCCCCTGCACATGCAGGTCAAGCTGCTGCGCGCCATCCAGGAAAAGGCGATACGGCCGGTGGGCGCCGAGCGCGAGGTGCCGACCGATGTGCGTATCCTGTCCGCCACCCACAAGGACCTGGCGGAACTGGTTGCCGGCGGCAAGTTCCGCGAGGACCTCTACTACCGGCTCAACGTGATCCGGCTCGAGCTGCCGCCGCTGCGCGAGCGCAGCGAGGACATCCCGATGCTGATCGGGCATTGCCTGAAAAAGATCGCCGGGCAGGGTGAACGGGCAGAACTGAAACTGAGCCGGGAAGCCATGCAGGCGCTCATGCACTACGACTTCCCCGGCAACGTGCGCGAACTGGAAAATATCCTGGAGCGCGCCACCACCCTGTGCGAGGGCAACGCCATCAGCCTGGATGACCTGCAACTGCCTGCAACCGCAACAGGGGAACGGCAGACAGAGCCGGGGGCCGTGGAAACGGACAGGGCGCTGGAACGCGGTTCGGTGCCGCTCGACACCTACATGGACAATATCGAGAAAGACGTCCTGTTGAAGGCGCTGGAACAGACCCGCTACAACAAGACCGCGGCCGCCAGGCAACTCGGCATCACCTTCCGCGCACTGCGCTACCGCCTGAAGAAACTCGGGCTCGACTAGCAGCCGTCTCCCGCGGCCGGGACGGCGGCAACAAGTGACGCACAGCGTCACATTCTGACCCGGGTGTGCGACGCGTCTCGTTTTCCCTGTGACCCGGATAGCCAGCATCGCCGCACAAAACGCGTCGGCCCCGCCCTACCGACATACCTCGGCATATCTGTATCCTTATGTAATTACTGGTAATTCAGGCCCATCCGAAAAAATATTCCGGCACGACGCCAGTTCGACGGAAAACTGGCACGGTATGTGAATGCAGTATTTCAGCCAAAGAATCCGGGCGTCTGTCCGATACCGTGGCTGCAAGGGATGCTCGGTAGCGGGCGACCTCAACAATGCAACCAGTTTGTATAACCAGAGAGGGAACACCATGAAACTGCAAAAGGGTTTTACACTGATCGAACTCATGATCGTGATCGCCATCATCGGCATTCTGGCCGCTATCGCGATCCCGGCCTACCAGGATTACACCATCCGTTCCAAGGTTTCTGAAGGTCTGCAGATGGCCAGCTCCGCCAAGCTGGCGGTCTCCGAGACCTACCAGAGTCTGGGCAGCATGCCGACTTCCGGCAACGTCAGCTACGGTCTGCCGGCAGCCGGCAGTATCCAGGGCACCTACGTGTCTTCCATCACGGTTGAATCCACCGGTGCGATCACCATCACCTACAACCAGAACGTGGGTGGTAACCCGACCGCTAACAGCCATGACATCGAGCTGACCCCGGATACCTCCAGTGTCGGTTCCGTGCAGTGGGATTGCGGCATCAACGCCAATACCACGATGCCGAGCAAGTACCTGCCGGCCAACTGCCGCTAACAGCGTACTGACCAAGGTCGTACCAGGGCGCCCCGGCAACGGGGCGCCCTTTTTTATGCGGGCTGTCTCATAATGCTGCGTGAACCTGTATCATCATGGCCATGTACGTGCCGCCACGGCGCTGCCGTGATGCTGTCGGGGCGCTGCAGCACCGTAACCAGGGGAACGGAACCGAACATCAGGCTGTTGTGAGCAACCCGGTCATCAAACAATCTGCCGCCTGGCTGTTCCTGGTGATCTGCGCGATCACCGTCCTGGTTTATCTCCCCGGCCTGTCCGGTGACTACATGTTCGATGACACCGGCAACCTGCTGGAGAACCGGTCACTCGACATCGAATCGCTGGACCTGGACGCACTCGGCAAGGCCGCCTTCTCGGCGCGCTCCGGCGTGCTGCGGCGCCCGGTCAGCATGGCCAGCTTCGCGCTGAACCGCTATTTCTTCGGCATTCACCCGTTCCCGCACAAGGTCATCAACCTCGGTATTCACCTGGCCACCGGCCTGCTGCTGTTCCTGCTCGCCCGCATGCTGGTGGCCCACTACCGGCAACAGCTGCGCCCGCAGCTGTCTGACCGGGCCGTGTTCTGGCTGCCGCTGGCGGTGACCGCGCTGTGGCTGGTACACCCGCTCAACCTGACCTCGGTGCTGTACATCGTGCAACGCATGACCAGCCTGGCTGCGCTGTTTACCGTGGCCGGCCTGTGCCTGTATGTGATCGGCCGGCGGCGCATGCTGGACGGCAAGCACGGCATGTCCTGGCTGCTGGCCGGCCTGTTCGGCTGCGGCGCACTCGCCATCCTGAGCAAGGAGACCGGCGTGTTGCTGCCGCTGTACATGCTGGTCATCGAGATCGCACTGTTCCGCTTCCGGGACAGCCGCGGCCGCACCGACCGCGGCGTGGCGCTGTTGTTTGTCCTGACGCTGCTGTTGCCGGCGCTGCTGGCAGGCCTTTACCTGGCACTCAAGCCGGCACATTTGCTCAACTACGCGGCGCGGGATTTCACGCTCGGCGAACGCCTGCTGACCGAGGGGCGTGTGGTCGTGTTCTATCTGAAGATGATCGTCATGCCGCGCATCCAGGAACTGGGCCTGTACCACGACGACATCGCGGTTTCGCGCGCCCTGCTCGACCCGCCCGCCACGCTCTATGCGCTGCTGGCACTGGCCGCGCTGCTGGCCGCCGCAGCCGCGCTGTGGCGACGCGCCCCGCTGGTCAGCCTCGGTATCCTGTGGTTCTTCGCCGGACACGCCCTCGAATCGACCATCTTCCCGCTGGAGATCGCCCACGAACACCGCAACTACCTGGCCGGCTTCGGGATCCTGCTGGCATTTGCCGGGGCGGTGGCGGAATCGCCGCTGCACAATCTCAGGCCCCTGACGCACACCGCGCTGCCGCTGCTCGTGCTGTTGCTGTTCTCCTGGACCACCTGGCAACGCAGTACGCAGTGGATGGACAACGTGGAGCACGCCATCCACGAGGCGCGCCATCACCCCGACTCGGCGCGCGCCGTGTTCTCGGCGGGACGGATACATGCCCGCCTGGCGCTCAACGGGCACGAGCCGAGCGAGGCCGATGCGTTCCGTTACCTGGCGCGTGCCGCGCTGCTGGATCCCGCCGGCATCATGCCCGAGATCACCATGATCAAGCTCGGCTACCTGCTGGGCAAACCGCCCGGCGCGCAGCTGTTCGACGAGGTACACCGGAAGCTGGTGAACTACCCGCTCACGCCGTCCGATATCACCAGCCTGCAGGAACTTGCCGAATGCTCGAATGAACACTGCCAGGTGCCGGTCGAGCAGATGGAAAGGATCTTCGCTGCCGCACTGCAATCGGGCAGTGCGCGGATCACCAGTGTTTACGGCTTCTACACCATCAACAAACGGGGCAACTTCGACAAGGGACTGGAACTGTTCAACCGCGCCGTGGAAATCAGCCCCGATGAGCCCCAGTACTGGAAAAACCTGATCAATTTGCTTATCGTCATGGCTCGATTCGACGAGGCAGAACAACGGCTTGGCCAGTTCCGGGCAGTGGACCCGGTTGGCAGCAGCGAGCATGACTACCGCATGCTGCAGGAAGAGATCGACCGCATCAGGGCGGAGCGCAGCCGCCCCGGCAACGACACAGGAAACAGCTGACCATGACGTGTAAAACAAGCATCATCCTGCCTGCCAAGAACGAGGCAGAGGGCCTGAAGACAGTGCTCCCGGAACTGCGCAGCCATTTCCCGGATGCGGAGATCATCGTCGTCAACGACGGATCGAGCGATGACACCGCGGCAGTCGCTGCCGGCCACGGTGCCCGGGTGATCAGCCACGCCTACTCCATGGGCAACGGCGCCGCCATCAAGACCGGCGCACGCAACGCGCAAGGCGACATCCTGGTGTTCATGGATGCAGACGGCCAGCACAGCCCGGATGACATCAGCAAGCTGCTCGACATGATCGATGACGGCTACGACATGGTGGTGGGCGCACGCCAGCTCGACAGCCATGCCTCGCTGGCACGGCGCATCGGCAACACCATCTACAACCGGCTGGCCTCCTGGATGACGGGCTACCCCATCCTGGACCTGACCTCCGGCCTGCGTGCGGCACGCGCGCGCCATTTCCTGAAATTCCTGTACCTGCTGCCGAACAAGTTCTCCTACCCGACCACCAGCACCATGGCGTTTTTCCGCTCCGGGCTGCCGGTCGGTTATGTGCCGATACGCGCCCGGCAGCGCAGCAGCGAGAGCAAGAGCCATATCCGGCTGTTTCACGACGGCCTGCGCTTCCTGATCATCATCATCAAGATCGGCGCCCTGTTTTCACCCATGCGCTTCTTCCTGCCGATCAGTGCGCTCTTCTTTGTTACCGGCCTGAGCTATTATTTTTATACCTACTACCTCTATGGCCGGCTCACCAACATGACTGCAATCCTCATCCTTGCGTCACTGTTTATCTTTCTCATCGGCATCGTGTCAGAACAAATATCCGCACTTCATTACAAGGATATACATGAAACAAGGCGGCGCACGAGGAGATAAACCCTGTTCCCGCCAGACACACGCTATTGCCCGCGCATACCCGTATACCGTGCAACGTGTCGACACCGCCACACATCATGATGCATGACATGCCCGCATGAGAATAACGAGAATCTCAATCGCGCTGTGCACGTACAATGGCGAGCGCTACCTTGCCGAGCTTTTGCAAAGCCTCGCCAGCCAGCGCCTCAGACCCTGGGAACTCGTGGTTTGCGACGATTGCTCAACCGACTCCACACTTTCCATCCTCGAGGAATTCGGGCGTAGCGCCCCTTTCAGGGTCAGCATAACCAGCAACACGGAGAATCTCGGGGTCATAAAAAACTTTGAAAAGGCGTTCTCGCTGTGCACGGGGGACTATATTGCGCCATGCGACCAGGATGACGTATGGCTGCCGGAAAAGCTGGAAAAACTGGCAGCCTGCCTGCAAGGCTGCAGCGGCGAAAACAACGACAGCCCGGTGCTCGTGCATGCAAACCTGGAACTTGTCGACGACAACCTGGAGAGCACCGGTAAAAGCTACCTGCAGCACCAGGGCCTGAAGCTGACACACGCGGACCAGTACCGGACGCTGCTGGTGCAGAATTACATTCCCGGCTGCAGCATGCTGTTTTCCACAGACCTGTTGAGCCGGGCCCTGCCCATCCCGGACAGCGCGGTCATGCACGACTGGTGGCTTGCGCTGATTGCATCACTGACCGGCAAGATCTGTTTCGAGCCGTCGACAACGGTCCTCTACAGGCAGCACAAGGGCAACCTGGTGGGATCGCAATCCAGGTTCTCGCCGGGGACGGCCTGGTCCGCGATGTTGCTGTTGCCCGCCCTGAAAACAATCGGCAGAAACCACCGGGCAGCCAGCGCACAGGCGCTTGCCGCCGGCAGGAGACTGCACAACAACGGGATTGACATTCCGGCGGATGCTGCCGGCTACATCGCATCCCTGTCGAAGTCCAGATTCAGCACACTGGCAGCGCTTGCAGGCGGAAAGGTCAGCAGGGCAAACACCCTGCGGAACCTCACCATGCTACTCGCGGTAATGATCTGCAGCCGGGAAACATCCCCTACAGACAGGCCATGAGCAGCAATTCGCAATTTTCGGAGCAGACGATCGCGGTCATCGTCACCTTCAATGCCGACATGGATACGATCAGGCAAAGCCTGGCATCACTGTCGGGCCAATGTGCCACGCTGATCATCGACAACGGTTCGGCAGAACCCGGGATCAGCCAACTGAAAGCGATTGCCTCGGAGTCCCGGCGGGTGGAACTGATCTGCCTGGAAAGCAACATGGGGATTGCCCGGGCACAAAACAGGGCAATCAAGCACATCGCAGACACCCGCCCCGCCATCAGCTTCGCGCTGCTGCTTGATCACGACAGCATAGCTGACAGCGATATGGTATCGAGGCTGGAGGATGTCTTCACAGACAGACAGGCCGGGGCACGCGTAGCATGCGTCGGCCCGGTGCTCTATGACCCCCGTGACAACAGGTACCTGGATTTCCATAAGATCAGGCTCGGCCTGTGGGGCAAGATAAAACCGGGCAGCCTTGACAAAAACAACCCGGTTGCAGAGGTCGACAGCCTCAACAGCTCCGGCACCCTGCTATCCATCAAGGCGTTCATCGAGACAGGCGGATTTGACAGCAGCCTGTTCATTGATCACGTGGAAACCGACTGGTGTTTCAAGGCCCGTTCCCTGGGATACAAACTGTTTGCCACCGCCGGCACCCGTCTTACCCACCACATGGGCGACGACGTCTGCCACTACTGGCTGTTTGGAAAAAGGCGCATGCCCTACCGTTCTCCCGCGCGGCATTACTACATCGTCAGGAACAGCATACTGCTGCAGAAGCGGCGCCATGTCCCGCTTGCCTGGAAGGTTTCCAATATACTCAAGCTCTGTTTCACGTTCTGCTACTTCGGCCTCTATTACCGGGACAGGGCACAGCAACGCAAACAGATACTGCATGGCTTCATGGACGGATTGAAGGGTGTGACCGGGGCATCAGCGCACTCCCGGGACTAATCGGGCGCACTGCTTCCCGATGATTGCCTGCTGCGACGCTTACTCGTTACTATTCATGCCACCAACAAGCGGGGAATTCAGTCAATGCGAGTAATACCCAGGTCAGTACTGACAAGGATACAGATGCTGCTTCATCGACGCAGCGCCCGGACAGTGACGCATCCCGACAGGGATTATTACCTCGATATCCCGAATATCAACGGCCTCAAGGATGAAGAGCTGGCGATCCTGAACTCGCTGCTGCCGTGGGCGGCTTTCATCCTGGACAGCAACGGCCGCTATTTCGGCAATGCCTACTCCTCCAGCAAGCGCAACGAACCCCAGCAAATCCCGGATCGCCGCATCACCGAACTGGACCGCCGTTACCAGCTGTCAGGCAAACATGTACTGGAGGCCGGCTGTTTCGAGGGTATCCATACCGTCGGCCTTGCCCGGCACGGCGCGACGGTTGCTGCCTTTGACGGGCGCATCGAGAACGTAATCAAAACGCTGGTGCGTTGCTGGGCCTTTGGCCTGAACCCCACGGTGTTTTACTGGAACCTGGAAGAGGACAAACCGCAATCCAGCAATATCGATTGCGACATCCTTCATCATGTCGGCGTGCTTTATCACCTGATGGACCCCATAAAGCATCTTTCGGCGGTACTGCCATCCGTACGGCAGGCCCTGATGCTTGACACCCATATTGCACCGCAAGGCGCGGTGAACAACGCCAGCTCGGAAGGTTTCGAGTACCGCTACACGAACTTCAACGAAGCCGGGCGGAAGCCGCCCTTCGCGGGCCTGGGGGACCACGCCAAATGGCTGGTTCTGGATGACCTCACGCAATTTCTGAAACAGTCCGGCTTTGGCAACATCGATGTTGCCGAGCATCGCGAGGAAAGAAACGGACCGCGGGTCTTGATCTATGCCCATCGGTGACGGTCACTCGCCCGTCATCCAGCCGGGCAGCCCCGCAGATCGCGGCACCGTATCCAGGCACGTCCACGATCCGGCGCACGGCCCGGGAATCATCACACCATTGCCGTCAGCGCTGCGGCCCGGGCAGCCCGGTTTCCTGTCCGGGACATCCGCGGCTCGCTGATCACCTGCGCCTGTTTGCAACCCGGTGCAGCACGGCACCGAGCCCTGTGCGGCGGTACAGATCCCTCGCCAGCGCCTTTGTCCAGGCCTTCCTGTCCACCCAGGGTGTGGCACCGGATTTGGCGAGCCTGGTGTACGGCGCCCTGAAGTCACGGTCCAGCTTCCTTGCCGCCCTGGGCAGCAGCAGGCCATCGACGATCCCGTGATCTACCTGGTAGAGCAACGAGGGCCTGATGTAGCCGCGCTCGACATGCTCCTTGACGTAGGAGTAATCGATACTCCCCCGCTCGATCGCCTCCAGCAGGTCCCCGACCCACAGGTAACCCAGCGGGTTTGCAGCATATACCCATGGCTGGGTCGGCATGTCCGTATAATGCAGCAACGCCGTCTCTCCCTCCCTGTAATACTCCAGCGAGTTCCATGACGGGTCCAGGCTTCTTTCCACATTCCCTGCAATCGACATCCGGTACATCAGGTCGTCATAGTCAAGTTCACCCTTGTCGAGGGAATCGACTATTTCATTGATATCCCAGCGCAACAATTCACAGTTCATCACCATGACACTGAACTGCGGCTTCCTGCCGCTGCAGCCGGCGCTGATCACCGTGTTCATGGACGCATGCTCCGGCAGGGCGTTCCAGAGCTGCTTGATGTCCTTGAACAGCTGCATGTCTGAATCGAGATAGATGGCCCTGCCGCGGTACCCTGCAAGTGCGGGGATCAGCAGCCTTTGAAAGGAAAACGGTGTCCTCGGCCTGTTGGCGGGATCATGCGGAACGGGGATGGTGATGCCCGACTCGTGCAGCGGGTAGACCCTGGCCGACATGCTCGCATGTTTCCTGATTGAATACTCGAGCACCTTGACAGACAGCATCTGGTCCTCTGTCGTCGCAACGTAGACACGCACCGGCGACTCCGTATCCAGCGGAGCGAGGTCTGTTCCCGTGTCCATGATGATGCCGGCGAATTCCTGGAACTGCATGTCAAAACTTGAACGCCGGTTACTCAGCAGGGTCTTCTCCGCGAGGTCCGAGAACCGGGCACTGTAGGAAGCGCCGCCATCAATTCCCAGCGTCCGGATCACCGGAACCCCTTCCATCGCCAGCAGGCGTATGGCCGCCTCCGCGCTGAAATATCTCACCCGGACGACGGGAATACCTGCATATCTCCGGCTTTTTTCCGTACTCAGGTTATAGCAGAGCAGCCTGCCCTCGTTGTCGAGTTTGCGCAGCACCGGAACATCATCAAGCAACTGTTCGAGGCTCTTTTTGCCGGGCCGGTTCCTGACATGTGGTATCCAGGGCAAGACAACGGCTTTTGCATTCTCATAAAACGCCTGCGGACATTCCAGGATCACATCCAGGTCCACCACATGGGCAACGTCTACAGGCAGTTCCCGGACCACGTGATTCAGGGAAAGCAGGTAATAGTTACCGAGATCGTACTGGTCGCGCTTTGCGAAACTGGGCCCCTTCCCGAGCACCAGCCACGGGCGCGCGCCGGAACACATATCCCCGGCCCTGATCCAGTCATGAAAAGTCCGCATCAGCCGCCCCTCCGGCTCATCAGTCCGAGCACTCTCCTTGGAAGATAAAGCGCCGCCTTATAGGCAAATGAAGACGTTATATAGTACTTCCATGCTGTGCTCTGGAGATCCCTGATTCTGTCCCAGCATGCCTCGCGGTTGTCGTCATTGCCGGTGCCGGCGCGCGCCTGCCTGTTACCCGGTGACAGCAGGCAACGGGTCGAAACCGGGTGACGCGGCGGATGGTGGTGCTCGATACTGACCACCCCGTATCCCGACGCAGCGGCAAGTGCCTGTAGGGTATTTTGCGAGAAGTGGAACATGTGACCGATGTGCAACGAAGCAACCGACCGGTATGCCTCCACCGCAGGCACATCAATATACAGGTGACCGCCCTCCTTCAGCAATTTTCTCAGGCTGCCTAGCATCTCTGCCGGCTGCAGCAAATGTTCCAGGACATGATTGATCGTAATCAGATCGAAAGTCCCGGCCGCAGACTCCTGCAATTCCTCCAGGCTTGCATGCACCCTGCAGTTCGCATACGTGCGGGCGAATTCCCGGAAGGTTTTCCCCGGCTCCACGGCCTCCGTTTCGATTGTCGGCCTCCTGGCCGATATTTCCTTCAACAGGCTGCCTTCACCACACCCGAAATCGAGCATTCTCGCCGTCCTGTCAAGAATTCCTGATCGCTCGAGGAAATCGGCTGTATAGCTGGCTCGTACATCCTTGTGAATTTTCCTGATGTAGTCCTGATCCGGGAAATCGACGCTTTCATAATAATTTCTGTAATGGGTCCGGTAAAATTCGTCCATTGCGGAAGCGACGGGACGCGGATTTGTCATGACCAGGCCACACTGCCTGCAGCCACTGGTGCTGATACCCATGCGGTAACGATCGACGTGAGCCAGCTCCTCGAAATCGCGGCCGTTGCATATCGGGCATGGCGCCCATTCAAGTTCGAGGCTGCTGTAGTTGAAACCCGGGCTATGCATACTCATCCTGGTAGACCCTGTCCAGTTTCATGTGTAACACCACCGCATTGAGAACCTGGTAGGCAACGATCCCTATCACTATTCCATACAGGCCAAAATAGAAGAAACAGGCCACTTTTATCAGGGTGGCGACAATAAAGTTCATGATCGCGACACGGGCAACCACCCTGGATTTGTTGCATGCATATAACCCTGCCGCTGACAGCTGCCCGGTCATGCCGCCGGCCAGCATGCCTCCCATGATAGCCATCACCACGGAAAGGACCCTGATGTCATCCGGTTGCACCAGCCCGTATCCGAGAAACAGATCCAGCGCCTGCTCTCCCGCCAGCACAACCGCGCCCCAGAGCAGCAGTGACACCGTCAATGACCAGCCCCAGGTGCGCCAATACATGCTGCGTACCGCTGCATGCTCTCCCTTCTTCAGCAATGCAGAGGTAATGGCAACAAACGGGGTCGCGACTGTCTTGTCAGCAATAGCCAGCACGATACCGTAAAGCTGCTGGGCAAAGGCAATTATCGTGATGCCGCCCGCCGGGGCAAGGGATGCCAGGTTCCGGTCTATGATCGGGCCGGCCTTGTACATCGTACTGCCAAGCAACAGCGGCCGGGAACGCAGCCAGACCTCTCTCAGAACACCCGGCCTGAACTTGCCATGCGCAGGACGCGGGATTCCTGCAAGCAATAACAGGAACTGCATGGCATGACGCAACAGGGTGAGCCATGCCACCAGGACGATCCCGTACCTGGAGAGACCGAGGGTAACACCGATCAGCATGACAAGCGTGGTAACCAGCACCCAGATCTCCGGCAATATAAAGCGGTGCTGCGTGCGGTACACCGCGGACAGCACGGCCGACATCCCGCCGAACAACAGCACAAACGCGAGTATCCGGGACAACTCGACCGTCAGCGCGACGAGATCATCTGAAAACCCGGGAAACAGTACTTCAACCCAGACCGTGGCAGTGGCGAACAGCAGGGCGGACAAAAGACCGAATATCGCCACAAAGGCCAGTATGATGCCCCAGGTATTCACCTGCCTTTCGTCGGGCTCCATTCCTATTATAAGAGGCACCAGCACATGGGAAACGGAACTGCTGATTATGGCCATCAATACAGTAGGCAGAACCACCGATGCAAAATAGGCATCGGTAAGGCCGCCGGGGCCAAGGCCAACGATGATCTTCCACTGGATAACAATAGAGAGCAGCAGACTCGACAGGGCAATGGCACCAAGCAACAGCCGCCGGTTATGCGAGAACGTCATGCGGGAGTTATATCAGAACCGTACATAAATGAATATCAATCCGGAGTCATCTGCAGATTTATTACGTCAGCTCCATGAGAATCTTTATTCGCGCGATATCCGGGAGACCGCCGGGGAATCCGTATCCGGAGCGGCAAGCATTGCCGGCATCGGCCGTGCAGGCGCAGCGCTTCCATCCGTGTTCATGGCCGGATACCGCAGGCATCGCAGCAGTGACCGCCTGCGGGGTAAGCGACGCCTGCAGACCTGCATTGTCGCGCGCGCAGACACTGCACATCACCGGTTCACCGACATTGCAACAGCATCCGCGCCCGCGGCTGGCGAGATGATCGGCCTGCTCACCGCCCCGACCACAGGCCCGGATTACCGCAACCGCGGGCAACAGGTGCACAACCGGTACTGTACAAGTATCATCACCCCGGCATTAAACTTTGGCGATTGCAACCGATACGGAGGGCATCTGCACCCGGACCATCCCGTTATTTCCGGTAACAGGGCATTGCTGATCACAATGGCAAGAAACCACAAGGCCTCCATGAAAACGCGCACGGGTTCCCCTGTATTCCGGCAACCCTTGCCTGCCTTGTGCTGATTCACACGATTCGCCCGATGCAGAATATCCTCGTATTAACCTCAACCTATCCCAGGTGGAACGGGGATACCGAGCCCGCCTTCGTGCATTTCCTCAACAGGCAACTTGCCGAACACTACCGGGTCATTGTCCTCGCCCCGCACTACCCGGGCGCAAAGCGCCGGGAGCTCATGGATGGAATCGAGATCCATCGTTACCGCTACTTCTTCCCGTTTGCAGAGCACCTTGCCTATGATGGCGGCATTATTTCCAGCCTGAAGGCAAACCGCCTGAAGCTGTTGCTGGTGCCGTTCTTCGTTGCCAGCCAGCTGTTCGGGATCTATCGCCTTTGCAGGCAGCATGATATTCATCTGGTGCACGCACACTGGGTCATACCGCAGGGGCTGCTGGCAGTAGTGGCCCGCAGGCTCGGGCTGATCCCCCGCGCGACGAAAATCCTGTGCACCTCGCATGGCGGGGACCTGTTTGCGTTGCAGGGGGGACTGCTCCAGTCACTGAAGAAGTATGCCTTTTGCCGTGCCGATCATGTAACGGTTGTCAGCACGGCGATGCGCGACAGGCTGCAGACACTGGGCTGCCAACCGGACAATATCAGTGTGCGCCCGATGGGCGTTGACCTGCAGACGCGTTTTACGCCAGGCGCCAGCGGGACAACACGCGACCTGGTGTTTGTCGGGCGGCTGGTGGAGAAGAAAGGCGTCAACACCCTCATTGAGGCGCTGCAGCTGCTCAGGCCGGATTTCCCGGAACTGCGGGTCGCTATCGTCGGCGACGGGCCTGACCGGCAGGCCCTGGAACAGCAGGCCCGCGAGCTTGGCGTATCCGGTCTGGTGGAGTTCACCGGCCCGGTACCCAACGAGCAGGTCCCGGAGTTCTACCGCTCTGCCAGAATCGCGGTAGTCCCGTCCTGCGTGGCCAGCAGTGGCGACCAGGAGGGGCTGGGGCTGGTTGCCGTGGAGGCCCTGGGCTGCGGCTGTGCAACCGTTGTATCCGACCTGCCTGCGCTGCGCGATGTAGTCACTGATGGCGAAAACGGACTGGTGTTCAGGGCCGGTGACGCCGGTGATCTTGCTGACAGTATCCGGAAACTGCTCAACGACAATGCCCTGGCTGAACGACTGGCAAACAATGGACGCCAATCCATCGTGGCAGGATTCGACTGGCAACAAGTGGGAGCAGGCTATTCGGCCATTATCTCCCGTTGCATTGCGGCTGACACCGGGCGCTGAAACACCTCACCACACAGGCCGCTGCACACAGGCGGCATTCCTACACGTCGTTGCTCCGGACGCGACTGTGATCCGCGTCACACCTGGTCAATACTCTCCCGACAGCCGCTCATCGGGAAGTCCCTGCCTGCCCGGCGCACGACTCATGCAGGTAACCACCCGTCGTACACCGCAGGTAAAGAAAATCCCTGAACTGTCGACAAATCGGGGGGAGTGAAGAAGTATTTTCTGCAGCCGGCATACCGGTACCGGCAGGCAGCAGAAAGACAGACATAACTATTTGTATTTTATATATTTTTATGAGCCGCTTGGTGCGGGGCCTTGTGCACAGGGGCGGAATGCTGAAGTGCGTCACAGCACGCATCACGGTAACCAACTAGATTAGGAAAATATGGCCACACCGAATCCGACAGTCAACCTCAGTGGTCTTGCACGCCGCCTGGTCATGGACGGCCTGCTCGAACAGGAGGTGGCCGCCAAGGCGCATG
>JABAHR010001146.1_pt7 | contig 20654 bp, 21 predicted proteins | sample 7062101 | NCBI WGS metagenome assembly JABAHR01 (sample SAMN14534553, study PRJNA622989) | marine sediment metagenome | biome: marine biome [ENVO:00000428]; feature: marine pelagic biome [ENVO:01000023]; material: deep marine sediment [ENVO:00002113] | place: India: Gulf of Kutch | collected... | reverse complement strand
ATCTCTTCGGGGTCCTGTTCCAGGTTAAAGAGTTCGAAAAGAGGTTGACCATTGAGATGTTGATAGGATTTCTTATCTCCAAACATATAGGTCAGTTTATAGGCGTTCTTAAGAAGCATAATGGTGCCATTTTTGTAAGTCCCAAATTGATTGTTGTAACGGCCATCTAAACTGTAAATGGGACGGTCCTCTTTAAGATTTGGGTTGAAAGGAGGGATCACTTGACCCTCAAGCCAATCTGGGAAAGGTTTATGGTTCAAATGGAGCAAGGTGGGCAGCAGGTCGATGGTGGAGGTGTTAGAATAAATATCGATCCTTTCCTTTTGCCCTGGTGGAAAAATGAGCAGCGGAATATGGATCAGAGGTCGGTGAAATGATGGGGTGGCATGATTGGGTATCCCGCGTTCGAACATTTCTCCATGGTCAGATGTCAAAATTACCCAGGTGTTTTCCAAGGCATTGCTTTTTTCTAGATCCTCCATCAGTCTGCCGAATTCTGAATCAACAAAAGCCACGTATTCGTCATATTCCTGCCGGTGAATGAGCTGATCTTCGAAGGTCAACCCTTCTGTAGCAAGCGGGTGGAAAGGTTTTTTGATGGGAACGAAACCATCATCCTTAAATATGTTGTAAAAATCCAGGCGGGTATTGTACGGGTCATGCGGAGGGAGCAGGTGAACATATCCAAGAAAAGGCTGCGGATGCTGGCGGATTTGTTTGGAGGTCCAATCGATGGCTTCTTCCAATAAGAAGCTTAATTTTCCAGATTGTTCCGGGATACCTCTTGGATAGGTTTGTGAAAGTTTCTCATCATACCGGTTTTTAAAGAACTCATATATTTTTGAAAGAAAAACAGTGTTGGCATAACCATCTTCAAGGCTGCGCATCGCCCGCGTCCAAGAGAGAATGGCTGTATCTGAATCGGCGACGAAAAGTTTGTCGTACCACAGGTTGTCAGAGATAGATAGCTCGTGTGGTTGGTGGTGAAAACCAATCACACTCTCCATATCAAGTAATATTGAATTCGCTAATAAGTTGTTGGTATATGTAAACCGGTGATGTGTATCAAACAAAGTATAAATATTCTTTGTGTGGAATTCCTCGATTATTCTTTTCCCTTCATCACTGTAGTGGCCTTTATGTGTCCAGGGCAAAACACTGGTCAGCAAGCTGGCAGTGCTGGGATAAGTGAAATGCCCTGCTGAAAAGTGGTTGTGATAGACGATCGCTTTCTGTGATAACCGGGAGATGTTTGGCGTAGTGTCGCGTGGATAGTTATACAATGAGGTGTTGTAAGCTGTCCAAGAATCGAAAAGGATGATGATAAAATTTTCCGCAGGACCATTTTGAGCAGGGAGATAGGAGGTTCTTGGAAGGTAATAAGCAGCAGGGATCATTGAGCCAAGCTTCAAGATGTCCCGGCGGCTGAGTTGTCTTTTCATGGCTTATTTCCTGAGAATTCTCTTGAGTTCATTCAAGATGAGTTCGGGCTTTTCGTCCCTGAGTAATGGTAATTGGGTCCTGGTATGATTGATTTGGGAGAAATCAATCTCGGCAAAGGTCAAGGCCTCATCTTGGAAAGGGCCGCGGATGACCAGTTCGCCATCCGGGCCGTGAACGGTCGCTCCCCCCCAGAAGTTAATCCCATCTTCAAAACCGACCCGGTTTGTGCTGGCAACAAAGGTCGTGAACAGACTGGCATAGGCCTGGTTGATATGCTCTACCCAGCGCGATGATGCCGGTTGAGGCGCGGAGGTCAGACCGCGGGAAGGAGATGCCGAGATAAACAGCATCAGGTCAGCGCCATCTAACCATAACAAATAGGGTAGAGGTGCATGCCAAAAATCCTCACAAACCAGTAATCCGAAGCGCCCAAACCGGGTATTGAAAGCCTGCACGCCATCACCGCTGGCAAAAAAACGGCCCTCATCGAACATCCCGTAGGTGGGTAGATACACTTTTCGATGGGTATGCAAAATTTTTCCTTCAGATAAGTAGGCTGCAGAGATGTAGTTTCGGCTGCGTTGGTCTTCTTCAACAAACCCCACCACGATATCGATCTCCTGGCTTGATTCCAACAGCGGACCAAAGATGGGGTCTTCGCGTGATGGCCGGCGCGCGACAGATCGTGCCAGGTCCTGCAAAAAATAACCAGTGAGCGACAGTTCAGGGAACACCACCAGGTCTGCCTGCTGTGCTTTTGCCTGCTGGATGTAATGGAGATGTGTTTCCAGGTTTGCTTCAGGTCTTCCGAGTTTGGTATTAATCTGGGCTAGCGCTATTTTGATCTTCATAATTTTTTTATATGAAAGGTCTTTGGGTTATGTTTCAAGTTGGTAAATTATACCGTTGTTTCAAAGCATTCTGGAACTTGTATCTCTGAAATTGACTTATGGATGTGATGATACAATTCTTTTGTACCGGTGAAGGTTTTTTTATTTGATCAGCATTCTACCAGGGACTATGGTTTGCGATTGAGGAAAGAGGAAGAAAAAATCTCAGTCTAGTAGTAAAGCATTGGCATCCTATTTTATAGGATTGTAACCTGTTGTGAGTGATTGTATAATCTAGGGGGAGCCTGCTTTTATCGCATTTGTCAATTATTCTCTGGCGGAGGATTTTATGGCTTTTTTGCTCGATCCAAACTTTGCCTATCTGTTGATTGTGGCAGGCTTTTTGCTCCTGATTTTTGCCCTGCTGACACCGGGTACTGGCTTTTTTGAAGCCGGCGCGGTAATTATTTTAGGGTTGGCTGCCTGGCGGATCGTGGACTTGTCGATCAATGTTTGGGCACTGGTCCTATTGGTGCTTGGTTTGGTTCCTCTGATATTTGCCATACGCAATCGCCAGCGCACTTTAAACCTTGCGCTGACTGTTGCAGCATTTGTAATTGGCTCAGCGTTTTTATTCCGGGCAGAAAAATGGTGGCAGCCTGCAGTAAATCCTGTGCTTGCAGTTGTGACCTCGCTGGCTGCAGGCGGGCTGCTGTGGCTGATGACAACTAAAATATTGGAAGCGGAAGAAAAACAGCCTTCGCATGATCTCAGTGGATTGGTGGGATCGATTGGGGAAGCGCGTACGGATGTGCATGCAGAAGGGTCCGTGTACCTGCGGGGAGAAATGTGGACGGCAGAGAGCGAAGAACCGATCCCGGCAGGTTCCCGGGTGAAAGTGGTTTCAAGAGAAGGCTTTGTACTTCATGTTGAAGAGATCGACAACTATGACAATTAGGTTATTTTTATGGAAAGCGAAATGAAAGGAGAACATTCATGGATGGAACTGTATTAATCTGTGCTGTTGCTGGCATTGGCCTTGTCGGTGTTGTTTTACTCGCCACTGCCATCCGGATCGTACCGGAATATCAGCGGCTGGTGATCTTCAGGCTGGGACGCAGTATGGGAGAAAAAGGCCCCGGCCTTGTCTTCCTGATTCCCATCATTGATATGGCCAGGAAAGTGGATTTGCGGGAACAGGTGCGGGAAATTCCCCACCAGACCTCAATTACCAAAGATAATGCTGCGATCTCGATTGACTTTATCTGGTACTACAAGGTGCTGGACCCCGAAGCCAGCGTTATCCAGGTGGGCAATCTGGAGAGTGCAGCAGAAGGGATGGCGACCACCACCCTGCGCGCTGTGATCGGCGGTATCTTGTTGGATGATGTGCTCTCTGAGCGCGATCATATCAATAATTTGCTGCGCACCCGTCTCGACGAGGTCACCGAGCGCTGGGGTGTCAAAGTGACCAATGTGGAAATCCGCGAGATCATCCCGCCGCGCGAAATCCAGGACTCGATGAACCGGCAGATGTCGGCTGAACGTGAGCGGCGCGCCCAGGTAACACAATCGACCGGTGAGAAAGAGGCTTCGATTAACATTGCGGATGGGAAGAAGCAAGCCGCCATCCTGGAAGCTGAGGGTATGAAGCAGTCTGCAATTCTCAAGGCTGAGGGCTATGCTGAAGCACTGGAACGAATCTTTAAGGCGGCTGAGGGGATTGACCAGAAGACGATGACCCTGCAGTATTTTGAAACCTTGAAAGAAATGGGTGCGGGTCCTTCCACCAAGTACATTTTCCCCATGGAATTTACCAGCCTGCTGAAAGGTTTTATCAGCGGCAATGAGGAAAACAAATAAAAGGATTTTGCATGCAGCAAGGGATGGAGTTTATCTCCATCCCTTGTATTTGGTGATATGACGGAACCATCAAACCATTTTGAAATCCTGCCTGCCACATTAAGAGATTTGATGCCGGTGCGCAGGTTGGAGAAAATTTGCTTTCCAACGGATGCCTGGCCCTTGCTGGACATGATCGGTGCCTTGTCATTCCCAAATGTAGTCCGCTATAAAGTGCAGGCTGGAGATGAATTGGTGGCATTTATCGCCGGTGATGTGAAAAGAACAGCCCAAACGGGTTGGATCGCGACGCTGTGTGTTCATCCGGATCACCGCCGGCAGGGAATTGCAGAAAAGCTGCTCGGATTACTGGAACAGGAAATGGCTCAACCGCGGATACGGCTGACGGTTCGAGAATCAAATTTGGGGGCGATCAAACTGTACCAGGCCAACGGGTATTTTGAGGTCAATCGCTGGAAGCAGTACTATAAAGGGGGTGAGGACGGAATTGTGATGGAAAAGATCCTGTAAGCTGTTCTATTGTTATGTAAATAATGATGGGGGCTTAAATCGATATTTGTGTTGTGATAGGCCGGTTAGCCCTGTTGAATTTGCTCGAATATCGCCCTGATGTTGGGTTCAAATAGCTGTTCCCGTGTCCAGCCTGCCGGGCGGGGAAGCACTGGGTCTGCTAGGATTTCTTCCAAAGAATGCCCCTTTTCGATGTGAGCTGAAACGATCTTCCAGCTGGTTTCCATGTAATCAATCAGTGAGTCAATCACCTCTTGTCCACACAGGGTGCCATGCCCAGGGAAAATTACCTCTGCTTCAAATTCCGAAAGAGAACGCAGCGCGCTGATCCAGGTGGGTACATCCGATCCCCCCAACATATACGGATAGCGGCCTTCAAAAACCAGGTCGCTGGGGAAAAGGACTTTCTGTTCCGGCAGCCAGAGCATCGTCAAATCAGGTTTGTGACCGCCTTTGTAGATCATTTGGATTTCAAGTCCACCAATGAATAACGTGTTCGTTTCGCCCGAAAATGTTTTGGTTGGCATCTCGTTCTCAGGCCGGTCAGCTGCAACCATCCGGTCATATGTCAACTGGTGTGCAATGATCGGGCAGCTGAAAAGGCTGTTCCCGCCAATGTGGTCTCCATCGGCATGGGTGATGATCACCTGGACTATGTCTGCGGGTGAGAGATTGGCTAAATCAAGCACCTCCTGCATTTCAGCCACCGAGGTGGTGGTATCCATCAGAATCACCCCTTCTGAGGTTTTAAAAAAGGCGACATTGGACGCAGGGCCGGGAGCATCATTGAGAAATATACCTGGTTTTACTTCAATTATTTTCATCTTGCCTCCGGTCAATTGGTTTGTGGTTCTGTTCTATTCTTTTATTATATCGGTGATAGCTTTTTATATGGCAGACCTGGTTTTCATTCGGAGTTATGTGATCCTTCTGGGTGGAGTACTCATCTGTTGAACTTGCGATAAAGATAGATAGATGTAAAATGAAGAGATGAAAAGGACGATGGGCTGGAAGATTTCAGGAGCGTAGGATGGCGTCATTGTGGAATAACGAGGTTTCGGATCGTGTGAAAACATATCTTAAGATCGTCGGTATTCTCCTCCTGACAATCCCTGCATATTATTCGGCGAGGATGTTTGCAAACACCTGGGAAAATCTGGCAAATACAGATTTTATGACCTTTTGGCTGGCAGGGAAATCGTTAGTGATGGGCTTTGACGCCTATGACCCAGAAGAATGGCAATTTTGGAACCGGTATTTTGGCTCCACATGGATCTTTAATCCCCGATTTATATACCCCCTCCCCTTAAGGCTGCTTTTGGGTCCGTTAGGCTTGATTGCATTTCCGAACGCGTATCTCTTGTGGACAATGATTTCTCAATTTTTGGTGATCTTCTCTGTTTATTTGCTGTACATGAAGGCTGAAGGCCGGCGCCACTTATTTACATTTCTATTTATGGCATTGGGGGCAATATTTTTTAGGGCTACTTATGCTGCGCTTCGTTTTGGTCAGATAGGGCCCTGGCTGCTGTTGTCAATGGCAGGGTCTATTTTTCTCTGGGAAAAAGAGAAACGTTTTTGGAGCGGGGTTGTGCTGGCTTTGATTATCTTAAAACCTACGATTGGGGGACCGTATATTTTATTGACCGTCATCTGGATGGCAGTCAAGAAGCACTGGGAAGCAATCTGGGGACTGCTCGCTGGTGGAATAGGACTGCTGATCCTGGGAGTGCTGCAAGATCCATTATGGGTGGTTAAGTTTCTTGAATCAGGGAATCAGAAGTTTGGTGAGACGTTTGCGTATGCGCCGAATGTGTGGGGACTAGCCAGATTGATTACCAACGGAAAGGCAATCGTCTTGGTGGGGGGTGCGACCACGNNNCTTTCTTTCAAAGAATTTTTCAGCTTAATCACACCGGTGGTGCTGTTCACCACGCCATACCTGTGGGGTTACGATCAAATCTTTCTGCTGATATCACTTTCTACACTGGTGATCTTATTGGAGGAACGAAACTCACCTTATCTGCTGAGCGCAAGCATCATTCTCCAGGCCATAGTGTTGAGTTATATACTGGCGCTGCCATCTAATTATTTCCAATATGACTATATCAGTGGGCTTCTACCACCCATCATCTTGGGGGTATTGGTGGTTGTCCAAGCTGGACGCAAGAAATTGGAATCAGACACCTAAATACATAGAATTGTTGTTAGGATTTCCTCACAATCGCATCCGTCATCTTTGCCACGCGCACCATCATCTCAACGTCGTGGACGCGCACAATATCTGCACCCCTCACAATGGCGACAGAAACGGTGGCGGCCGTCCCTTCGGCGCGCTGGTCTGGGGGGAGATCCAGTGTGTATCCGATGAATGATTTTCGGGAACTGCCGATCAGCACTGGGTAACCCAGTTCGCGGATTTCATCTGTCCGGTTGAGAAGTTCCAGGTTTTGATCCACGGTTTTACCAAACCCGATCCCGGTATCCAGGATGATGTGTTCATCCGGCATGCCGGCACCCTTTGCCAACTCTACCGATTCGAGCAGTTCTTTTTTGATGTCTTCAATAAGGTTTGTATATTCCATGCCAATATAACGCCCACCTAACCGCTCCTGAATCTCTGCGCTTTTCGGTGTGCTGCGGTTGTGCATCAGGATCACCGGGACACCCCGCCGGGCGGCCAAGGATGCCATATCCGGGTCTGCTTTTAGCCCCCAAACGTCATTGATCAGATGAGCGCCGGCATCGAGGGCTGCCTCGGCGACCTCCGCTTTATAAGTATCAATCGAGATCGGCAGGCTGAGTTCTGCTGCGATGGCGCGCACCGCAGGCAGGACGCGGGATTTTTCTTCCTCTGCGTTGACTGGTTCAGACCCAGGGCGGGTGCTTTCTCCACCGATGTCCAGCAAATGGGCCCCTGCATCGGCAAAACGCCGAGCCTGCTCCAGGGCTGTTTCTACAGTATCTTGGCCAATTTGCAGACCGTCCCCGGAAAAACTATCAGGGGTAATGTTCAGGATGCCCATCACATAAGTCTGTGATCCCCAATTAAAGGTTGTTTTGTTGATGGTCAGGTTTGGCTGCATGGTTACTTCTCCTGCTGAGAATTGTCGGGAGAATACAAGGTGATCCCCGATGTGTCGATCTCCGCGAGTAATTCTGCGATACTCTTTTTCAGTTTTGGATGGATGAATTCAGTTGTCAGGTCGGCGAGGGGGACAAGGACAAAAGCGCGGTCGTGCATGCGCGGATGGGGGATTTCCAATCCTTCGCTCTCATAAACCCGTTGGTTGTAAAAGAGGATGTCGATGTCAATCTCACGCGGCCCCCAGCGGAAGGTGGCTGTCCGCCCGATCTTTTTTTCCAGCAGTTTTATATAAGAGATCAGTTCATCCGGGGGCAAGGTGGTTTTTCCTTCTACGACCATGTTGAGAAAATCGGGCTGGTCAGTATACCCCCAGGGAGGGGTCTGGTAGATTGGGGATTGGCGGGTAACCTGAACCTGGAGCGGAAGGGCCTTAATGGCGGCCTTCAAGTTGGCTTCCCGGTTGCCCCGGTTTGTCCCCATTCCGAGATATATGGTATGTTCTTCGGTTTCTTTTTGCTGATCCATTTTTCTAACTTGATTGGTTGCCAGAAACAGGTACAATGTGTGGGATGAAGTTAGCTTATTTTACCAGCAAGCAGATTAAACCGATGGCGGAACAATTGTTGGGGGAGTTGGAGCTGCAACACCGCCGCCCGCTGACTTTCAAACGTCCAGCCCTGCTGGTATTGGACATGCAGGATTATTTTCTGGAGCCGGCTTCCCACGCGTTTGTTCCCAGTGCCCCGGCGCTGGTCTTGGGAATTCAGCAATTAATCGAGATTTTCCGGCAGAAAGAACTCCCGGTGATCTTCACCCAGCATATCAATACAGCGGAAGATGCAGGCATGATGTCTGAGTGGTGGCGGGACTTGATCACAGACGACCATCCTGGTGCAGGAATTTCTACCCTGTTCGAGATTGGAGAGTCTCCGGTGATCCAAAAATCTCAATACGATGCTTTCATGGGTACAGACCTGGATGAGATGCTGGAATCCAGATCGGTGACGGATGTGGTGATCACCGGCGTGATGACTCACCTATGCTGTGAAACAACGGCCCGATCGGCATTTATGCACGGCTACCGGGTCTGGTTCCCGGTAGATGGGAGCGCTACTTATCATCTCGAGTTTCACAGAAGCTCCCTGATGACCTTGTCCCATGGCTTTGCGTCTCCCGTGACGGTGGATGAGTTGCTGGCCGCATTGTCTGAATGGACTCCTGATTCAGATGCAGGTATGTGAGATATAGAGACAAGGGAGCCGGCTTTGAAAAATGTAGACATAATCATCATCGGAGGGGGGCCAGCGGGGATGATTTCAGCGATTCAACTCAAGCGTTATGGGATTACAGCATTGCTTTTCGAACCGAACCGAATGGGTGGATTACTGTGGAATGCCAACCTGGTTGAGAATTATCCCGGCTTTCCTGAAGGGATTCCCGGCCCACAATTGGTGGAGAAGTTTTCAAACCATTTCGAATCACTCTCTCTTCAGCATACACCTCAAAGAGTGAGCCGGATTGATTTTCAGGGAGACTATTTTGTGGTTACTACCGACCAGCAAGATTATGCATCCCGGGCGGTGATCGTTGCCACTGGGACGCGTCCCATAAATTTCCCGGGAGATTTTATTCCTAACAAGGCATCAGAGTATATCTTTTACGAAGTTGCCCCACTGCTTAATGTTGAAGGGCAGCACATTGCGATAATCGGGGCGGGTGACGCGGCATTTGATTATGCCCTCAATCTTTCTCGAAAGAATCATGTTATCATCCTAAATCGTACTAGAGAGATAAAAGCGCTTCCCCTGTTGGTGGAACGTTGTGCTAAAATTCAGCATATCCAGTATTATCAGGATATGCCTGTATCCGAAATTTTCACAAATGAAGATGGGCTGATCCTCAGGACAGTCCAAGATGAAGTGCCTTACTTTGAGGTAAATTTATTGATTGGTGCCATTGGGCGGGAGGAGAATCTCCCCCCGATGTCCGATCAGCTGCGTATTAAAAGCGCTTCACTGGTCGATTCTGGTCGCCTTCATTTTGTTGGTGATGTCCAGAATGGGATATACCGGCAAACGGCGATCGCCATTGGAGATGGACTGAAAGCAGCAATGAAGGTTTATCAATTTCTAAAGGAGTGAGACGCAAACGACATGAAGATCTCAGCAAAAGTTGGAACCGACGATATCGCGGTGGTTTATGTGGGACAGTTCGATGATGGTGAGTTAGTTGAGTTTGTGGAAGCTGTTCAACCGCCGATGCCGCGCGAGGAGAAATGGGTGCTGATGCTTTCCACCCTTTACGGGTGCCCGATCGCCTGCCAGATGTGTGATGCCGGGGGCTTTTACCACGGAAAGATCAGCAAGGAGCGGCTCTTTGCCCAGTTGGATTACCTGGTTCACCGCCACTACCCAGATGGGAAGATTCCTTGCCGCCAGTTTAAAATCCAGTTTGCCCGCATGGGGGAACCTACGTTCAATCCTGCGGTGCTGGAAGTATTAGCTGAACTGCCAGAGCGTTATGATGCGCCTGGCCTGATGCCCTCTTTGTCCACGATTGCCCCGGGTGGCGTGGATAGATTTTTTGATGAATTGGTGGAGATCAAAAATCGTTATTATTCTGGCGGGCAGTTCCAGTTCCAGTTTTCTCTCCATACGTCGGATGAAAAATTAAGGCAGGAATTGGTCCCGGTTCGAACCTGGAGTTTTGCCGAGATGCAGGCGTATGGCGATCGTTTCTACCGACCTGGGGACCGTAAGATCACGCTTAATTTTGCGCTGGCAAAGGATGTGCCTGTGTCAGCCGATGATTTGATAAGCTATTTTGACCCTGAAAAATTCTTGATCAAGATCACGCCGCTCAATCCTACCTACAGCGCAGAGCGCCATGGATTAAGCTCTTATATCGACGCCGAAGGCGGCCCGCAGACCTATGAGGTGGTTGACGAATTAAAAGCGGCCGGATACCGCGTCATCGTGAGCATTGGTGAAACAGAGGAAAATCGCATTGGCTCCAATTGCGGCCAATATGTGTTGAAGCATGTTCTCGCAGAAAGTAAATTGGGTGATGGGTACTTATATAAGATTGAACATTACGTGGAGTAAATCAATTTATGGCTGAAGCGCGCTTTAATTTTCCGCGGGGATTTTTGTGGGGAACCGCCACTGCTTCTTACCAGGTGGAGGGGAATAATAAAAACAACCAGTGGCACCAGTGGGAACAGGAAGAAGGACGAATTATGGAAGGCGATTCCTCTGGACTGGCGTGCGATTGGTGGGGGGGGCGTTGGAGAGAAGATTTCGACCGCGCGGATGAGGGGAAACAAAATGCCCTGCGCTTCTCGATTGAATGGAGCCGGATTCAACCTGAACCTGACAGGTGGGACGAGCATGCGTTGGATCATTACATCGATATGCTGCGTGGTTTAGACGAGCGAGGACTGTTCCCCCTCGTCACGCTGCACCATTTTACTGATCCTCTGTGGATCACTGAGATGGGCGGCTGGGAGAATGAGGCTGTACCTGAGTTGTTTGCTGCCTACGCAGAAAAAGTGACCGATGCGGTTAAATCTTATGTCACCACCTGGATTACCATCAACGAGCCGAATGTTTATGCTGCCCTTGGATACCTGCTTGGGGAATTTCCACCCGGTGAAAAACATCTCGGCCGTACCATCAAGGTAATGACCAATATGGCCCGGGGACATGCTCTGGCCTACCATAAGATGAAAGCCGTACAGCCGGAAGGGAGAATTGGGTTTGCGCATCATTACCGAGGTTTTTCACCCAAACGCAGCAGAAACCCGCTCGACTGGCTGACAGCATCTATTTACAATCGAGCTTGGAATGATTTTTTCCCGACCATGTTTCGGGATGGAAAAGCCCGCCTTGTCGGGCGCGTGATTTCGATCCCGGAGGCGAAGGGCACACAGGATTATTTAGGAATGAATTTCTACACCAGTGACACTGTGCAGTTCAGTCTGGCTGCCGGGTTAAACAACCTTTTTTCCCACCGCGCGTTTCCGGAAGGTGCTGAAGTCAGCCCAAATGGGATGATCGCCAGTGTGCCCGAAGATTTTTTCCACGCATTGGAATGGGCCCTTCAGTTCGATGTGCCGCTGATTGTGACCGAGAATGGGGTGGAAGATCGCAAGGATCACTTGCGGCGGGAATATCTGATCGAACATATTCACCAACTCTGGCGGGCTGTTAATTTCAATTATCCGATCAAAGGATATTTCTTCTGGACACTGGTCGATAATTTTGAATGGAATAAAGGTTGGACTCACCGTTTTGGCTTATGGGAACTGGATGTCGAGTCTCAATCCCGGAATAGACGTAAAAGTGCGGATTTGTACGCCGAAATCTGCGAGGAAAATGCCCTCACATCCGATATGGTGCGCAGATACTCGCCTAATTTGTTTGAGAAGCTTTTCCCTGGGTAATAAGGCTCGATCGATTAAGCACTTTGATCTGATCAATCTAGCCAACATTTTGGAGGATGTGGTAAAATGTCCTCCGCTGTGGAGAGGTCGCATAGTCTGGCCTAGTGCGCACGCTTGGAAAGCGTGTATACCGAAAGGTATCGAGGGTTCAAATCCCTCCCTCTCCGCCAAAGACGCCCAGTCAATACCTGGGCGTTTTCATTATCATCATCCTTCCAGAATCATCTGTGCGATTGGTTGGATTTTTTACCAGGTATGGTCTCACCATTCGCTCATTGCAGGAAGAGCACTTTTCCATATGAGTGAGGAGCCTGCCAGAGGCGTTACAGTTCTGGTGTACGTTGAGTTTCACTTGCCTGATGAACTAATTACTCAGCTCCAGGTTACCGGCGCCCAACTTTATCTGGATCGTCAGGGTTGGCCCATTGCCAGCCAGGGAATAGCTGCTGGCGCCGCCTGTCCATTGACTGCGGGCGTTTACATTTGCCAGGTTCCCCTCGAGCTGTAGTGTGGTTGGAATGCCTTCCGGAACGATGATTTTGACATTACTCAAAGCAGCATCGATTTCTACTGTTGCGTCCCTTTGCAATAAACCGGAAAAATCCAGGGTGTAATCGCCCACACCGCCTTCAAATTTCATCAGGCTGAAGTTCGCATTTGCCAGGCCGGTAAGCTCGGCTTTTGAAGCGCCAGTCGTGTAATGCAGCTGACTCATGGAGGTCAGGTTGGGGGTAGTAAAGCTCATCTTGACTGTAGATGCCCCGCTGAAAACCCTCAGGTTTTGGATTGACAACCCGCCGAGTTCCATCTCGCCGTCAAAAGCACCTGCCCGGACTTCAAGATCGATCTGCTGGGAGCCAATCAACAGTTCCCATTGGTTTTCCACATCTCGCACATTGGGCAGCCCACCCAATTTGAATTCATACGGTTCCTGCTTGATTGAAACTTCACTACCGCCCGATGTGATTTTAGGTTCCAGTCCGTCTACATTGTAGGTTGCTGTCCCTTCAATTAAGCCCTGGGAAGCTCCAGGCATGAGGGTAAGTTTTCCGGCCCCGAATTCCAGCATCACAGAGGTGGTTTGGTCTTGTCCCGGCGCTGAGACAAAAATGTTTTCTGTGCGGAGCTCGCCAATTTTGATGGCATCCTCAGGCATGGTGAGGGTGATGCCGCAGGCCAGCGAAGCCAGCCCTAAAATCACCAAGGCGGTTGCCAGATGAACCTTAACTTTCATTGCTCTTCTCTCCTTAATCGCAATCATCGCATATGCGTTAATCTTATAACGTCATTCAGTCAAAATTTGTTTCCAGTAGTCAATTGTAATACGAATGGGGGAGAGGGTGGTCGCGCGGTGGCCATGATTTTCTATGATGGTTCATTGGAAAGGCCAGTATTGCCTGGAAAATATTCACATGCGTTGTCGAGCAGGGAAAGGATTAAACCAAATATTGGCCAAAATCAAAGAAGTTCATTTTGGTGCCTTTATCATAAGCATTCTTGAAGTCTTGTTCTCCCAGTTTTACTTTGAGTTTAGCCTCAAGTCCTTGAATTAATTTCCATTTACCAAGCCATCCATGAGAGATGATCTCGTTTTCTGTGCAATACCCCAGACACTCTGCTGCTGCTTGGTAGTTTTCAAGACAGTAGAGGGCATACATGATCAGGGGACTAAACCAGCTGAGGCCCGATGCCCCGGAATCAAGCAGTGTGGTAGTTTGGAAAGGAAACCTGATGGTTTCTTTGAGGAGATCATTTTCACCCAAACCGGCAGCCGTAATTCCATATGCCATCATTAATCCGGGTTTGTGCATACTGAATTCCGCATCAACCGGCATGGTGTCTTCTAAGATTTGCCTTGCCTCTCGATATTTCTGGTGGTTCATGGCGATGATGAACGCTTTATTAACATTGACCTGAATTGTTAAATCAGCATCGGAGATGTTGTGACAAATTCGCTCTGCCTCCAGGATCGATTGTTCCGCAGCTTCAAAATTGCCCTGGAAATGCCGCACCTCAGCGAGATAAACTTTTTGCCAGGCGATATTGCGGATATCTTTGGTTTGTTCAGCAACCTTTAATGCCCTCTGGTTGTAATCTTCGAATTTGTCAAATTGACCGCTCCAAGAATAGCTGACAACCAAATTACCCAATACATCCGCCATCCCAAAGAGGTCACCGGTCCGCTCACGCACGGTTAAACTTTTTTCTGCGTGCTCAATTCTGGAAGGCAAATTCTTATAAAGGTAGGTAAAAGAAATATCATCCAGCACATGCCCTAAGTAAAAATCGTCGCCTAGCCTTTCAAAGATCTCGCGAGCTTGCTCTAAAATTGCCAAACCCTGTTCCTCGTCATTCAATATATGGCCGAGATAGCGTCCGAGCAGGTTGAGGGAGACTCCCAGTTCGTGTTCTGCCTGGCGGGCCTGTGCTGACTCAACGGCTTGTCGGAAAAGAGATTCGGATTCTTCCTTAGGGAAGCGTATTCTCAGGCGGTGATAAAGAGCCGGGTGTTTGGAAGGATCATTCCATTTTTGGCGGGCTCGCTCAAATAGTTCTTTCCCGGCCGCGTGGTGATTGCGGTAATTCAGAAACCAATAATAACTTTCCAATGTCTCTTCTACCAGTTCTGTCTTACCGGCGGTGACGGCATTTAACCATGCGATACGGATGTTTTCAAAATCTGCCTCCAGATCGTCTAATGCACTGATCTGGTCTCTGCCTTTGAGATCTGCTTCTCGCTCTGCCAGCATGGAAAGATAATAAGCAGTGTGTTGTCCCTTGAAATTATTGTGCTCGTCTTCATCCGCGAGCAGCTTTTCTTCCGCCAACTGGCGGATCAACTCGTGCATTTCGTAACGACCGAGTTCATTTTTCCTGACCAAAGATTTATCCACCAACCCGGAGATGACCAGTAAAGAAGCACCCGCCACCTGCTTTGCGGCAGCCAGGGTACAGCCATCTCTGAAGAGAGAGAGTGTTTTGAGCACTTGCTTCTCTCTTGTGTCAAGCAGTTTCCAGGAGTAATCAAACATGGCCCTCATGCTGCGGTGGCGTTCAGGTACATCAACCATCTCGGTCCTGAGGACATCAATGTCCTGCCTCAGTTCGTCTACGATTTCCTGGGGTGAAATCACCCGCACCCACTGGGCAGCCAGTTCGATCCCGAGCGGCATACCCTGCATTAACGTGCAAATTTCGACGATTGCCTGGCGGTCGGATTCTTTCAGCTGAAAATTCGGGTCTGCGCGCTGGGCATGTTGGGTAAACAGCTGGACGGCTTCAAAATCTTCAAAGATTTCCGCCTCTGCTGCAGACGGGAACTGCAGTCCCTCCACTTCAAATATGCATTCTTTCTGCAATTGAAGCCGGTTCCGGGAAGTGACCATAACTTGTAGATTGGGGGCGGTATCAAGCAGATCATTGACATTGGATGCCCCCCTTTGTAGATGCTCAAAATTGTCCAGAAGCAGCAGCATGGATTTTGCCTCAAGATATTTGAGGACCTGCTCTTTGGGAGGGCTGTCTTTATAAATGGGCAGGTTGATCGCTGAAGCGATGGCCGGCCAGATGTCGTTGGGTTCGTTCAGCGGGGCAAGGCTGACGAAGAAAACCCCATACGGATAATGTTTGAGAAAGGAAATTCCAGATTGAATGCTGAGGCGCGTTTTGCCTATTCCGCCCGGTCCATGCAGCGTGACCAACCGGCAGGTATTATTGCGGAGTAAATCTCCGATCTCTTTGATCTCTCCCTCCCGGCCGACGAATGAAGTAGGGAGAAAGGGAAGGTTATTGGGTTGGGCAGATAATGAGCGCGGAGGAGGGAATTCTTGTCGCAGAGTGGGATGGATCAGCCCGAATAAGGGCTGGGGTTCGTGCAGGTCTTTGAGCAAATGTGCTCCCAAATCCTGCAGGTTGGAATCTTTAGGAAGATTGTAGGCGGTTTTGGCATCATCGGTGATCAAAATCTGCCCGCCCCAACCCGCATCCATCACCCTGGCAGCCCGGTTGACATCGGCACCGTAGATATCCCCTTCCCGCCGTTCGTAATTGCCGGTGTGGATACCGATGCGGATGCGCAGTTCGCCGATTTCCTCTGGCCAGGATTCTTCCTGGAAGGCGATTTGCATGGCAATGGCGCAATCCAGCGGGTTGCCTTGTTCAAAGAGAATCAGGAATCCGTCTCCGGTGCTTTTGACCACCTGGCCGTGATAGGTGCTGATCGTGTCAAGGATCAGCTCGTTGTGCCGGGCCATGACGGATGACATGACTGGTGAATGTTCTTCCCAGAGGCGGGTAGATCCTTCAATATCTGTAAATAAAAATGCAGGCATTCATTCTTCCCTCATGATTTAGACAATGAGTATAGTATACCTCTAAATTTTTAATCGATAGAATGCGATGCATGTCGAAATAAATAATTTTATTGATCAAATGTTGAAGAGCGGGAGAGCAGAGAGTAAAATAGCTCCCAACCCAAAGAGGATTCCCAATATCCAGCCGGCAACTACATCGGATATATAGTGCACACCAATTGCTACACGGGCAATCCCGACCATTGGTCCCCAAATGATGAGTACTATTCCTAGCCAGGAGGGCGCGATTCCGAGGGCAATTACCCCTAACATCAGCGAGCGGACGGCGTGCCCGGAGGGAAAGGAGTGCGGGTCAGTCTTGCGGTAGATTTTCCCCATCTCTCCTTCCGGTCTGGCGCGCTTGAAGGAAAATTTAATCGTCAGTACGGCGGCGGCACCTACAATCACGGCAAACAGGCTGATAAGCGCCCACTGACGGAACACCGGGCTGCCCAGAAAAATTACCAGCAGCAGGCCGGCTGCCCAAAACCACGAATCTCCCGAGTGACCGATCACCAGGGCAATCTGCCGCAGGGCACCTGGTTTTTCAGCAACACGTAGATTGTGCGAAACTTTAGCGTCAAATTCGAGCAGTTTTTGGAGGTTCATCGTCAGCCAAAAGTATACTGTATTGAGGGTAAAAAGAGTAGGGAAAGGGATGCCCGGGTTGTTTGGTTTTGATTGTAGCCAAATCAGTCATATGGCTGGATTTACGTTTCTGTTAGCCTTAGGAAAATATGTAAATAGATTTTTATTTGAGCGGTATAATGGGAGCAGCCAAAAGATACAGGAGGTTGCTGCATGCTGCCAAACTATGCCTATTTCAAGGGGAAGATTGTTCCTTATTCTGAAGCCAAGGTGGGTGTTGCTACCCATGCCTTTAATTATGGGACAGGCGCTTTTGGTGGAGTTCGAGCCTATTGGAACCAAGATGAAGAGCAGTTGTTTCTCTTTCGCCCGTTCGACCACTTCAGGCGCTTTCTGAATTCATCTCGACTGCTTTTGATGGAGCTTGGTGTTGATGAAGAACAGTTGACAAAAATTACAATTGATCTGCTCCGAAAAGAAGGCTATCAACAAAACGTCTATATCCGTCCGCTGGCATATAAAAGTGATGAACTGATTGGGGTGCGCCTGCACGACCTGACGGACGAGTTCACGATTTTTTCCATCCCGTTTGAACGCTATGTCAAGAATGATACCGGGGCGCATGTCACTTTTTCTTCCTGGCGGCGGGTGGATGATAATATGATTCCCGCACGCGGCAAGATTACCGGCACCTATATCAATTCCGCATTAATCAAAACAGATGCCAACAGGGCCGGTTTTGATGAAGCCCTGGTATTGAACGTGGACGGCCATATCTCAGAGGGGAGTGCGATGAATATGTTCATGGTTAGGGACGGGGTTTTGTTTACCCCTCCGGTGACCGATAATATTTTGGAAGGAATTACCCGAAAGACGGTTATGGAGCTTGCCCACGCAGAGCTGGATATGCCGGTGGTGGAGCGTTCTATTGACCGCACCGAGGTTTACCTGGCGGATGAAATCTTCCTGACCGGGACAGCTGCCCAGGTGACGGCCGTTACCCGGGTGGACTACCGTCCGCTAAATGGCGGTGAAATGGGGCCTGTGACTTCGCAGTTGCGGGAATTGTTTGGTCAAGTAGTGCGAGGACAACTTGCCAAGTACCGCCATTGGAATCACCCGGTGTACGAATAAACAAATTTTGAAGAAAGCTGTTTAATTGAAAAAAGTCAGCTCATCTAACTGAGCTGACTTTTTTGCCTTTTATGACGGTTGACTCACCCGCGGATTGTCTCGGATTGAACAGACTTCTTGTCATTGATCCATTTGGATGTGCTTCGAGTCAGGTTGAACCAGAACTTTTTCAGCCCTAACTTCACCGGCTTGATGCGTAGGACGAGCAATACGGTAACCACTACAGCGTAGATCAGCGGGCGGACAATGTCTCCCTGCAGGCTGAGCAGGTCTCCCTTTTTGGCCCAAGCGTAATGGATCACGACCAAAGGTCCAATCAGGTAAGCGAGGCGGTGGAGACGCTTCCAATTCTTTTTCAGCTTTTTCTGCCAGTATTTGAACGAGGTGGCGGCCAGGAGGCTCAAGCCGATAAAGGCGGCTGCCCCGATAAAGATGAAGCGTTTTTCCAGGATTTGCTCCCAGATCAGCTTCCAATTGAAGCCGAAGTCCAGCCCGAGAAAGATCAAGACATGGATAGCTGCCATCATGAAGGCGTAAAGCCCGACTGTCCGGCGGCGTTTGATCAATTCTTTCCAGCCGAATATGTTGGCCAGCGGAGTGCAGCTCAAGGAGAGCATCACCCAGAGGATCGCCAAGCGACCGGTGCGCTGTTCGATGTCCTGGATGGGGTTGACTGTCAGGTTGCCGCTGAAAAAGTTGAACACGATCAGCAGCAGGGGGATCCAGGCACCTAGGTGAATCAGGATTCGTGTGGGGGTGTATTTTTTCTTAAAGTTTTCCATTAGTAGTTTACCTGTAGGTCCATGCCTTCGTATAGATAGGCAACTTCTTCTGCATAGCCGTTGAACATCATGGTCTCTCGGCGTCCGAGTTCACCGATGCGTCTTTCTGATGACTGTGACCAGCGCGGGTGGTCAACCTCCGGGTTGACATTGGCATAAAACCCGTATTCTCTGGGCGCAATCGCTTTCCACATTGTTTCAGGTTCTTCGGTTACCAGTTCGATTTTGGTGATCGCCTTAATCGATTTGAAGCCATATTTCCAGGGGACGACCAGCCGGATTGGGGCACCGTTCTGGTTGGGCATTGGTTTGCCGTACAGCCCGGTCGCCAGGATGGTCAGGGAGTTCATCGCCTCGTCCAGCCGCAGTCCTTCCTGGTAGGGCCAGGGGTAAAGGGGCTGCTTCTGTCCGGGCATTTGCTCTGGGTCGTATATCGATTCAAAGCGCACGTATTTGGCTTCCGCGGTGGGTTCCACCATGTTTAATAATGCACCAAGTTCGAATCCCTGCCAGGGAATCACCATACTCCAGGCTTCCACACAGCGGAGGCGGTAAATGCGCTCCTCCTGCGGGAACTGCGAGAGCAAATCGTCGAGGCTGAATGTCATCGGGTTGTTGACCAGCCCGGACACTTCAAGTGAATACGGGCTGGGATCAAAATCTGCGGCCAGTTCAGCAACGCGCTCTTTGACCGTGGTGAATTCATAGTAGTTGTTGTAGTTAGTGATTTCCTCGTACGTGTTGACTTCGCTGCCCATTTCGTCGGTTTGGCTGCCGGCAGGCAGATCCACTGCCCCGTCGTCCTGGGTATCAGGGAGGTTAGGTCCGCAAGCCGCCAGCAGGGCTGCCGATGCTGTGACGATGCCCATCGATTTGAGAATATCCCTGCGGGATAGATAGACTTTTTCCGGGGTGATCTCAGAGGGTTCAACAGGTACGGATTGATATTTTTTGCTCATCTTTTCTCCTAAAAAATCTGATTATTTCTTTTTATGGATAAGGTTCAGATAATAAAGCGACAATTGCTTGTTCTGTTTGCTGGTAAGCGCCTTCACCAATGTGGATGTAGCGGATATTGCCTCGCTTGTCGATCAGGTATAAGGTCGGCCAGTACCGGTTGTTGTAAGCGCTCCATGTTTCTCTTTCGTTATCTACCGCCACCGGATAGGGGACTTCCAGGTCGATGATGGCTTGTTTCAGGTTGTCCAGATCTGCTTCGTAACTGAATTCCGGATAGTGGTTGCCGATAACGACTAATCCCTGGTTGTTATATTTCTGGTGCCATCCCCTCAACGAGGGGATCACATTTTTGCAGTTTATTCAGCCAAAGGTCCACATCTCCAGCAGGACCACCTTGCCGCGCATATCTTCCAGTCGGAGCGGTTGTTCCGTGTTTAGCCAGATTTCATTGGTCAGTTCAGGCGCCGGACCGTAGTTCTCGAGGGATGCATCAGGGTGAGCTTCCTCTGGTACCGGTCCATCTTCAGGCTTACTGGCACATCCAGCCAGTGCAAGAAAAATGATGATCAATGCGGCAGATTCTCTAAACAAGATTTTCTCCTTTACTGACATCATTATAGAAATCAAATCTTACGAAAATATTGCGAAAGGCTGAATGGA
>JABAHR010000589.1_pt7 | contig 20659 bp, 24 predicted proteins | sample 7062101 | NCBI WGS metagenome assembly JABAHR01 (sample SAMN14534553, study PRJNA622989) | marine sediment metagenome | biome: marine biome [ENVO:00000428]; feature: marine pelagic biome [ENVO:01000023]; material: deep marine sediment [ENVO:00002113] | place: India: Gulf of Kutch | collected... | reverse complement strand
AATATTAATACTGCACTTCTTAGACTGACTGAGCGAGAGAGGGAAGTTGTGAAGATGCGTTTTGGAATAGGTTATAAGAACGCATATACACTCGATGAGATAGGGAAAAAGTTTAAATTAACAAGAGAACGAATTAGACAGATTGAAAAGAAAGCGCTTGAGAGAATCAAAAGGTCAAAATCGGCTCCAGTATTAAAGAGCCTCATGGATATTTATAATCACTAAAATAAGATTGCTAGTTCCGGTCCTGGTAATCGTTATCTTGGTTCTGGGCTCGGTTTAAGTGGCTATAATTTGTAACATTAATACATTTACTGTGTGGTGTAACAGCTTGTAGTACAAANNATTTATTAATTGTTAGAAACGTTTAGACTGTAGCTCTTCTTCTACGAATAACTATAAAACCAATTGTACCTAGTACGCCAGCCATAGTAATCAAGCCCCACTCAGACAGTGTTGGTACATTTCTTAATGGTTCACATATTCCAGCGGATTCATTACAAATAGCACCAGATACAATTTCCTGACTCACAGAGCGTCTCAATGGAGGCAAAGGTACTGGTCCAATTGGAAGAGTATCAAAACAACCACCATCTAACTGGCAACATTCGGCACCTAGCAGTGGACCAAAACCTGCATTACTTTTTTCAGGTAAGGCTACGAATATAAAACTAATAACGAGAAATGATATTATAATATGTAAATACTGTTTCTATTATTTGTCATTCACGTTCTGCTTTTTAATTTGCTTCATTATGACACATTTTCTGTATTTAGATGCTAGTCAATATATAAATTGTAATTAGCAACAAGGTAGAAATATATAATCTGAAATATAAAGAACTCTGAATTAATTGTGTATCTTATGAGTTGTAGAGCTCTGATATGGAACCTGCTGACATACATAATATTGTGAAAGTTTTAGCCAAAGAAACTCCCACATGGGATGTGCCTATTGTTACGTTAGTTGCTGAATCCTCTCATGATCCATTTAAAGTTTTAATTTCCACGGTGCTAAGCCTAAGGACTAAAGATGAAACAACTGCAGCTGCATCAAGACGTCTTTTCAAACTGGCTGATAATCCGAAAGATATGCTGAAACTAAGTGAGAAAAAGATTGTGGAGGCGATCTATCCTGTTGGGTTTTACAAAACCAAGGCGAAGAACATAAACTCTATTTGTATGGATCTCATTGAGAACTATGATTCTATAGTGCCTGATGATATAGATGAGCTTTTAAAATTCAAAGGAGTAGGGCGAAAGACCGCTAATTTAGTTGTTACTCTAGGATATAATAAACCTGGCATATGTGTTGACACCCACGTTCACAGGATCTCAAACCGCTTTGGATATATTGTCACTGAAACCCCGGATGAGACTGAATTTGTGTTGAGAGATAAACTGCCCAAAGAATATTGGATTGACTACAACAGTTTACTTGTAGCTTTTGGTCAACACCTGTGCCGTCCAATTTCCCCCAAATGTTCCGAGTGCCCCGTAGAAAGTTATTGCGATCGTGTAGGTGTAACTACAAGTAGATGAATGATAGTAACTCATTGAATTTTGTATTAAAACCATGAAAAGTTTGACTATCTTTGCAATCCAAATATACTTCTAACCCTAAGTATTATTACTCTGCCAGGAGGACTTAGACTCACTTGGAAACGGTGGTTTTTTATGTATTTGCAGCGCTTGCTTTGGCTGGTGCATTAATGGTTATTTCGTTTAGAAATCCTGTATCCAGCGCTCTATCACTAGTGCTAACTTTATTCTCAACTGCAGTGCTATTTGTTCTCCTATTGGCTGAGTTTATTGCCGCAGTACAGATACTTGTATATGCAGGCGCCATTATGATTTTGTTCCTATTCACTGTGATGTTTTTAAATTTAAAATCGGACGCATTGATATTTGAATCGAAAAATTTGGGTTTTAAGGTCAGCATTTTGCTTGTGATTCTATTATTTGTTGGCTACTTCGCAGGCCTTGGATTTAGAAAAGGCATTCTTAAAAGAGAATTAGGTGTTTCCGAGTTGGACGGATTTGGCTCAATCCAAGGTGTGGGAACCACTCTGTTTACAGAATATTTACTTCCGTTTGAGCTTACATCCGTACTTATATTAGTTGCAATATTAGGTGTAGTAGCAATAGCAAAAAAGAGGGCTAGTTAGGTTGGAAATAACCACTGAACATTATTTAGTTTTAAGTGCGCTTCTATTTATAGTAGGGGCATACGGAGTGATTGTCAGAAAAAATCTGATAGTTGTTCTTATGTGTCTTGAGCTTATGCTCAACTCTGCAAACCTAGCGTTTGTGGCTTTCTCAAGAGCACTCGGTGATATGACTGGACAAGTATTTATGATTATGTCAATCACTGTTGCTGCAGCCGAGGTAGCCGTGGGACTTGCTCTATTGGTTGCTATTTATTCACATAGAGAATCTCTCGATATCGATATATTAAAGCTTCTTAAGGGATAACATTTGATGATAGTTTGGATAATACTTTTTCCTCTGATTGGAGCCACATTCAATGGGCTTCTTTTCGCAAGCGGACTCTGGCAGAAGAAATTCAACGGGGATGAACACTCTGAGCACAGCATATCTGGCTTAATTGCATCAGGAGCAGTACTATTTTCAGCTATTTTATCTACTTATTATTTCATTCAACTACTCTCACTTGATCCCGCTCAAAGACAAATTATCCAAGAACTGTTTGTCTGGATCCCGTCAGGCGATTTCACTGTCAGTTTTGAGTTTATGTTTGATAGCCTCTCTAGCATTATGGCATTAGTTATTACATGGATTGGATTCCTTATACATATTTATTCAACCGGCTATATGCATCATGACAAAGGTTATGCTAAGTACTTCACATATTTGAATATTTTTGTTTTCTTTATGCTTATTCTAGTTCTTGGGAACAACTTCCCGCTTATGTTTGTTGGATGGGAGGGGGTAGGATTGGCTTCTTTCCTTCTAATTGGTTTCTGGTATCAGGATACGGAAAAAGCCTATGCAGGAAGAAAGGCTTTTATTGTAAATCGAATTGGGGACTTTGGTTTTATCATTGGAATATTTCTTATTTTCTACATATTCGATTCAGTCAATTACCAAGAAGTTTTTGGCAAAGCTCTTGACCCAGCGTTCATGAGTGCAGTTCCTGCAGCAGTTATAACTGGGATAGGTCTATTGCTCTTTGTTGGAGCAGTTGGAAAATCTGCTCAGTTCCCGCTCTATGTTTGGCTTCCTGATGCAATGGCTGGCCCCACACCAGTTAGTGCTCTCATACATGCGGCCACAATGGTAACAGCTGGAGCCTATATGATGGCCCGCTGTAATGTGTTCTATTCGCAATCCCCAACAGCGCAGATGATTGTGGTGTCCATTGCCGCATTTACAGCTATCTTGGCAGCAACAATTGCCATGACTCAAAATGATATAAAGAAAGTTCTGGCTTATTCTACTGTGAGCCAGCTTGGCTACATGTTTATGGCTATTGGAGTGGGCGCATATGCTGCTGGTCTATTTCATCTTGTAACTCATGCATTCTTCAAAGCCCTATTGTTCCTTGGTTCAGGAAGTGTGATCCATGCCATGTCAGATGAGCAAGACATAAGGCTCATGGGGGGTCTTAGAAAACATATTCCTATTACCGCAATCACATTTTTAATAGGAACATTTGCAATTGCTGGGTTGCCGTTCTTATCTGGTTTCTTTAGTAAAGATGAAATCTTAGCTGCTCTCTATGACAGGGGCTACATGATCCACTGGATAATAGCATTAATAACAGTTGTTCTAACTGCATTTTATATGATAAGACTTTATTTGCTAACATTTGAAGGTAAATCCAGGGTTCCTGAAACTATAAAACGTTATGTTCACGAATCTCCATACTCCATGACTATACCGCTTATGATGCTTGCAGTACTCTCAATTCTTGGAGGATACATTGGTGTCCCAGACTTTATGGGTAAGGTTGTAGGCTTTGATCACTCAAACCTATTTGAGCACTATGTATCGACTTCTATTTATCTTGATAGTGCTGTAGAGTATGGTTATCACTTCTTTGGACACTGGGCGCTGGCGGGCATCTCAATTGCAGCAGCAGCGCTTGGAATGATTATCGCATTTTATCTTTATTACATTAAGCCTTCGGCTGCAGATAAAATTGCAAAAGATATTAAACCTGTTTACGAGGCTTCCTATAACAAATGGTATGTAGATGAGCTTTATGATTACATCTTTGCAAAACCTTTTGCTTTTATAGCTTCACAAGCATCTAAGTTTGATTTAGGTTTTATAGATGGTACTGTGAACGGTGTAGCCGCAATATTGAAAAATACAGCACTCACTCTACAAACTGTTCAAACAGGTGTTATTAGAAGTTATGCAACCCTTATGGTCATAGGAGCAGCAGTGATTTTGACCATTGTAATCCTGTGGCATGGCTTTTAATTTTTCTATGAGAATCCAATTCAAAATTTAGTTTTAAAGAAAGCAAATGGAGGCATAACTATTCCCAGGACTTTATTATCCTTGGTGTTAATGCTTGGTATGGTGCGAAGTATGTCCCTAGATTTGATTGATGCTGCTTTATATTCTGTAACGGTAGATTTTGCATAAACAAATTCATTCTCAGTGTCCAAGTGGTTAATACCTTCAACTACTTCAATTTCTACATAGTCTAGTTCAACTGTTTCTATCTGCTCGCTTGCATAGCTAAAAGGGGTAATTATTGTTGTGAGCAAAACTATGAATAAAATTGTTATTATATTTACATTTCTTACAATTAATTGTCGTACCATTCTATAACGCACTCCTAAATTTATTTGCACTACTATAGATGTAATACGGAACAAATAGGATTCAAGGTTTGATTTTAATTTTGGTAGGAATTTTAGATATAAAAAAAGGGTGTCAGATAAATATATCTGACACCCTTTAATTTTTTGACTTACGAGTTGTTTATCTACAATTATACATCGTAGTAAAGCATAAACTCATAAGGTACTGGTCTTAGTTTGATAGGATTTACTTCATTTTCCATTTTGTAGTCAATCCAAGTTTCAATAACATCCTCAGTAAATACATCACCTTTAAGTAGAAACTCGTGGTCTTCTTTAAGAGCATTTAATGCATCTTCAAGAGATCCTGGTACTGAAGGAATTTCTGCGAGTTCCTCTGGCCCTAGTGCATATATATCCTTATCCAATGGATCGCCAGGGTTAATTTTCTTCTCGATTCCATCAAGTCCTGCCATCAGCAGTGCAGAGAAAGCTAGATATCCATTGCATGATGGATCTGGGAATCTTGTCTCAATCCTCTTTGCTTTAGGACTTGGTGAGTACATTGGAATCCTAACAGCAGCACTTCTGTTTCTTGCAGAATAAGCAAGGTTAACAGGTGCTTCAAATCCAGGGACCAACCTTCTGTATGAGTTGGTTGTAGGATTAGTGAAAGCGCAAAGTGCGCCAGCATGTTTTAATATTCCACCAATGTAGTGCATTGCCAAATCACTCATTCCAGCATAGCCTTTACCAGCAAATAGTGGTTTGTTCTTCTTCCATATTGACTGATGCACGTGCATACCGGAACCATTATCATCAAAAACAGGTTTTGGCATAAAGGTAACAGTTTTTCCATGGCTTCTTGCTACATTTCTTACTACATATTTGTACCACATCATTTGATCGCCCATTTGAACAATAGGTGCAAATCTCATGTCAATTTCTGCCTGACCAGCAGTAGCAACTTCGTGGTGGTGGGCCTCAATTGAAATTCCAAGCTTCTCAAGCTCTACTACAATCTCTGATCTAAGATCTTGGTGAGTATCAGCTGGCGGTGTTGGGAAATATCCTTCTTTATGACGTGGTTTGTAACCTAGGTTAGGTCCTTCGTCTGCACCTGAATTCCAGATTCCTTCAACAGAATCTACAAAGTAATATCCGGAATTTGCTGTTTGATCATATCTAACATCATCTAAGATGAAGAATTCAAGTTCAGGTCCAAAGTATGCAGTATCTCCGGTGCCTGTGCTCTTTAAATAGGCTAAGGCTTTCTTAGCAATGTTGCGAGGGTCGCGTGAATATGGTTCACGAGTAATTGGATCTACAATATCGCAAATTAAAACTATTGTAGGAATCTCTAAGAATGGATCAATTCTTGCTGTTGTAACATCAGGAATAACAAGCATATCACTTGCATTAATGGACTGCCATCCTCTGATACTTGATCCGTCAAAACCTAGACCATCTTCGAACATTGATACTTCAAATTCATTGACTGAAATACTAAAATGCTGCCACATACCAATAAAATCTAAAAATCTGAAGTCCACTATAAGAACTCCATTATCTTTAATCATTTTTAGAACGTCTGCGGGCTTTTTTGCAAACATAATTGGGGGTCCTCCTTTGCTTTTTGTCTTTTTTGTTGTGGGCATTGTTACAAATGTCCTCCTTTAAAGATTAGACCTTGCTTATTATAAAGCGTCGTCTCCTCTTTCACCAGTTCTAATCCTGATTACTTCTTCCATAGGCAATACGAAAATCTTTCCGTCCCCTATCTTGCCAGTTTTGGCACTATCCATAATAGAATCAATGACTTTGGAAACCATGTCATCTGAAACTACAATTTCAAGTTTAATTTTTGGCAAAAAATCGATTACATACTCAGCACCCCTATAGAGCTCAGTATGGCCTTTCTGCCTACCAAATCCTTTTACTTCTGTAACTGTAAGACCTTGAACCCCTATTTCTTTTAAGGATTCTTTAACATCGTCGAGCTTAAATGGTTTAATGATAGCTTCAACTTTTTTCATGGGATTTTCCTCCTTCCCACTTTTTATTTGCAAACAACATACCACTTTACGGAAATCATTTCAATCAATAAAATTAGGGGGTTAGAGCGATCGATATATAAATTCGTGCCCAAATCTTAAGCACGTGATGCTAAAAATTAACCATTATTTATTAATATAGGCTACTTGGGACGTGTTTAATGTTATTCAATACTTTCTTTTTTTAAGACATCTTACAGCATATATAGACATTCAATAGCACTATTACTATGATTCTGGAGTATTTTCTTGAGAATCAGGATCAGTGTTTCTATAAATATCGGAAAATTGTTTTAACTTTTCCATACTCAGATCTGAAATTGCACTGTACTCTAAATCCTTGTTTGTCCATTTAACTATATTGTAACCCCTATTTTGAAAATTCTTTGCAATTTTCATATCTGCCTCTTTGGTAGGAAATATAAAGAGGTTTATAATATGAACTTCTTTTTGATATACAACAGATATTGTAAACTAACAATACCTATGTATTAATTTAGAAAACTTTTTTTAGGAACAAATACTCCAATACATAGAAAACTATAGATACAAAATGTCCAGTAAATATAATAATAAAATACTCGTGATTTTTGCTCATCCAGCTCTTCAGAAATCTAGAATTAACTTAGAGTTGTCCAAAGCAATTAATAACATTGAAGGAGTTACCTTCAGGGATCTATATGAGCTCTATCCTGATTTCTTCATAGATGTGAATATTGAACAGCAATTGCTATTGGAACATGATGTAATAGTATTTCAACACCCCTTTTATTGGTACAGCGGTCCTGCCATTATAAAAGAATGGATTGATCTTGTGCTTCAATATGGGTTTGCATATGGACAGGAGGGCACTGCGCTTGTTGAAAAGTATATGATGAATGCAATTAGTACCGGTGCAAGTTCCGAGGCTTATACGAAAGACGGAGTTCATTATTATGATGTAAGAGAATTTTTAAGGCCATTTGAACGCACAGCTGCACTTTGCGGTATGAATTACATTCCGCCATTTGTTGTTCATCATTCCTCAGAGCTTATAAAACTAGAAGAAATTTCTGTCTACAGTGATCTATATAAAAAAATTATCATTGCACTTAGAGACAAGTACATTGATATTAATGCCATGAATGAATTCGACTTTATAAACGATTTCATGCTAAATCAATATGAGTCTTGGGGCGTTTAAGTATGGATAGTTTTTTGTTTCAAGCATTTATTTATTTGTTAGCAGCTGTAGTTTCAGTTCCAATAGCAAAACGTATTGGTCTTGGGTCAGTACTGGGTTATTTGTTTGCAGGAATTTTAATAGGACCATATGTTCTAAAATTTGTTGGAGTGGAATCAGAAGCTGTTCTTCATTTTGCAGAGTTTGGTGTAGTGATGATGCTTTTTTTGATTGGATTAGAGCTTCGTCCTGAACTACTTTGGAGGTTAAGAGGACCTATTTTGGGACTAGGTGGCCTCCAGGTAGGAATAACAACAGTTATTATTTTCGTGATCGCATACTTATTTGGATTTAGTTGGAAAATGTCTTTGGCTATCGGTTTAATCTTAGCCCTATCCTCAACTGCAATTGTGCTTCAAACTTTAAATGAAAAGGGGCTGATAAAGACTCAGGGGGGCCAGTCCAGTTTTTCGGTACTACTTTTTCAGGATATAGCCGTTATTCCTATACTTGCTGTATTGCCGCTTCTGGCAATGTCGACTGTAGGAATAACAGAGCATTCGGCAGAGATACACCACTCTGGATTTACTATCGAGGCGCTTCCAGGATGGCAACAAGCAATAATAGTTGCACTTGTTATAGCAACAATTATAGTTGCCGGGCGGTTTTTAGTTCGCTATGTATTTCGTTTTATTGCAGAGACCAGGTTGAGAGAGGTGTTCACGGCGTTTGCCCTGTTCTTGGTTATAGGAATAGCACTTGCAATGCAGCTAGTAGGTTTTTCTGCAGCACTTGGAACTTTTTTGGCTGGAGTTGTTTTAGCAGATAGCGAATATCGCCATGAGTTAGAAACTGATATTGAGCCATTTAAAGGACTTCTTTTAGGGCTTTTTTTTATTTCAGTCGGAGCGAGTATAGACTTTAAATTGTTTTTTGAAGAACCCTACCTCATAATCGGTCTAGTGTTTGCTCTAATAATTGTGAAGCTAGTAATACTTTTCGTATTAGGTGTTGTATTTAAAATGACTAGAAGTCAGAACTTCCTCTATGCATTTTCTTTAGCGCAGGGTGGTGAGTTTGCATTTGTGCTGTTTTCTTTTGCTACTCAAAATAATGTAGTACCAATACCTATTGCGGATACTTTGATACTCGTAGTTGCATTGTCTATGGCACTAACACCTGTATTGATGATATTTAATGAAAAACTGCTACAGCCTAAGTTCTCTAGCCTGGATCAAAGGCCAGAATCTGATGTTATAGATGAGAAAAACCCTGTAATAATTGCAGGATTTGGCAGGTTCGGACAGATTGTGGGTAGGCTTCTGCATGCAAATAATATAGGAACTACTATTCTTGACTCAAAGCCAAGCCAGATAGATATGGTAAGAAGGTTTGGCTATAAGGTCTTCTATGGAGACGCATCTAGGATTGATCTTCTTCACTCTGCCGGAGCTGATGAGGCGAAACTGTTTATTTTGACAATTGGTGACAAAGATAAGGCTCTTGAGATTGCCAGGACTGTAAAGAAACAATTCCCTAATCTTAAAATATTGGCAAGAGCTTACGATAGAAGGAATACCTATGAACTAATGGATATAGGTGTCGAGGTTATACAAAGAGAGACATTTGGTTCAGCTCTTGATCTTGGAGCATCAGCTCTTAAACTATTAGGTTTTCATAACTATCAAGCTCACAGAGCAGCTCTAACCTTTAAGCATCATGATGAAAAAACTTTGATTGAATTGCATAAGCTTTTTGGTGATGATGAAGCTTTCTTGGTTCAAACACGGCTTAAAAACCAAGACCTAATAGAGTTGCTGAGCTCAGATGAGGAAGAAAAAGATGAGACTCTAGATCATTCCTGGGAAAGACCAGGGCCTCTATGATATATTTTTATTTGCTTAAACTTGCTAGATATGAAATGGAGAAATTATATGGCTGAAGAAAAAAATGTATTTGGTCAGGAACTACAAACTTGCTGTACATCGCCTATGACGGGGTTTTATCGTGACGGTTGTTGTCGTACAGGTCCTGAAGACTTAGGTATGCATGTTGTATGTGTGGAGGTAAGTCAGGAGTTTCTGGAGTATTCAATAGCCATGGGTAATGATCTTTCAACACCGAATCCAGATTTTGAGTTCCCCGGTCTGAAGCCCGGCGACAGGTGGTGCCTTTGTGCTCTTCGGTGGAAAGAGGCTCTTGATAATGGAATAGCTCCTCCTGTAGTCCTTACCTCAACTCATGAATCGGCGTTGGAGGTCATATCAATAGAAGATTTAAAAAAATATGCAATAGATCTCGCATAGTTTAGGTTGAATGTATGAGTCAAGATTCTAATTGGGGAATTGAAGAGAAAGTAGACGAAGTATTCAATACTGTTGTTCTGCCTGCATTTAAAATTATGATCGATGATTATGATCAGGTAGGTGGGTATGAAGTTAAGGTAGTGCCTGATAGCCCTGTGATAATGGGTATTGAGAAATACTCTTCTATATTGGTTAAGCACCCTGGTGGGCAAGAGATGATAGTTTGTGTTTATTGGGTGAAAAATAGTAAAAGGCTGATAGCAGAAAATATACAGATGGTAACTCTCAACAAAAGTTTCGATCTTAATTCTGTTACAAAGGAAGAACTTGCATCCGATCTCAAGTTCTTAACAGCTATGAGCACTTAAGCTCAAATCTATGAAACCAAGATGATCCTTAAATCCATGACATTAGTATTTGTTGGTCCAGTGATCAAGAGGTCGCCAAGAGGATCAAAATAATTGTAAGAGTTGTTTTCGCATAAATACTCATATGCATTCAATCCCGATTTATTTCCTCTGGAAATTGTATTACCATCGGCAATAGCTCCAGCAGCATCTGTAGGACCGTCATTGCCGTCGGTACCGCCGCTTAGCACTACAACATTATCCAGTCCATCTATGTCAATTGCTGCAGCTAATACAAATTCTTGATTTCTCCCACCTTGCCCCTTACCTTCTATCGTAACAGTAGTTTCCCCACCGGAGATAACACAAGCTGGCCTAGAGACCGGGTTTCCAGAGAAAGTAATTTCTCTTGCAATCGCAGTATGCACTTTAGCTACTTCTTCAGTCTCTCCATGAATAAAAGTTGAGAGTATCAGAGTGTTATAACCTAAATCCTGAGCTTTTTTCTTAGCAGCGTTTACTGCCAAAATGTTGCTACCAACAATAGCGTTTTGTGTTTTCTTAAATATAGGGCTATCGGGTTTAGGTGTATCTTCGATTTTCCCATCACAGCCGGCTTCTATGTAATCAATAACTTTTTTAGAAACTTTTTCATCTAATTCGTACTTGTTGATGATATTTCTGCAGTCGTGAAAAGTGTGGGTGTCTGGAACTGTCGGTCCTGAGGCTATTACATCCAAATCATCACCAATAACATCGGACAAAATAAGTGAAATTAAAGTGGATGGATATACGAGCGCAGCAAGTCTGCCACCTTTGACGGCTGAAATTTGTTTTCGTATAGAATTTATCTCGTGAATATTTGCCCCGCAATCAAGAAGAGATTGTGTTACAAGTTGTTTATCCTCGAGGGTTAAGTTGCCGGCGGGTACAGGAAGAAGTGCAGACCCTCCTCCGGATATTAGACAGATAACTAGATCTTTTTCTAATGTGCTTTTAAGAAGTTCGATAATTTCTTTGCTTCCACTAAGCCCTGCCTCATCTGGCACTGGGTGGGCAGCTTCATTAATTTTGATTTTCTCAAGAGCCACAGCATGGCCATATTTAACATTGACTATCCCGCCACTTAGCTTGTCACCAAGAATTTCCTCGATTGCCTGGGCCATTGATGCTGCAGCTTTGCCCATTCCAATTACATAAATCTTCTCAAAGTTATCGAGCTCATATACTTGGTCTTCCAATAGAAGTTTATTGCCGTCTCTTCTAAGATGCTCTTTTACTGCCACAATTGGGTTGGCTTCCTTGAGTCCTGTATCGAATATTGCTCTTGCATCATCTCTAAGTTTCTCAATACTCATGGTTTGAATTATAACGGAGACTTTTTATCTAACAAGAAATCAAATCATTAGTTATCATTACTTCAAATGAGGTATTCATTATTAACAACTATTACTCTTATGCTATTTGTATCATTTGCTATATCTAGCATAGCGGAAGATCCGCCTCTTAGTTGTCCAGATAAATGTCTTGAGAGCAGAAAGAATTGTAATTTGTCATGCTCACAGATTGTTGGGGGTGGAGCCAAGAGTAAAGAGAGAAGGGAGTGTGTAAAGGAGTGTGGAGTAGGGCTTGAGGAATGCAATGAAAGATGCATTAATCCTACCCCTCGTCCAACACAAATTCCTGAGCGCTATCATGATAAACCGTGCGAGAAGAGCTGTGAGCTCAAATTGGTTGATTGCAATGAAGTATGTACAAAATACACCGGCGGAGGGGCTTTGAGTGCGAAAAGGGCAAGCTGCAGAAAAGAGTGTAGCGAGGGCCTAGAGAACTGTAAGAATTGGTGTGTTAATCCTACTCCTAAACCAACTCTGAAGCCTAAGCCCATTGAAAGCATGAGCTGTCTTGAAGTTTGCAAAATCAAAAAGCTAGATTGTGAAGCTGGATGTAGTGTTTATCTGGGTGGTGGGGCTAAAAGTGAAAAGAGAAGCCAATGCAATAATGAGTGTAGAGAATTTAATGAAGGTTGTTTGGCTGAATGTACTGAATAGTATTATCCTACATATTAACTACAAGCCGCGTTCCATCTCTTGAATTTCCTTGTTAAGAAAATATGACAGTATGGTTCTAATAATAACAATGCCACCTAGAAAAATCAGCTCTTCTCTTGTTTGATGTAATACTGTCTTGATAATATCTGCAACTATCATTATTTCTAAGCCAAATAAGAGATATGTCCCAAGATAGCATCTTATAGATCTAATATCAGTGTTACTATGTGATTTGTTTCCTATTTTGAGTCTGAAATAGTCGTACATGGCCTTTAAGAAACCCCATAGGATTAACAGTATCGCGACTAAGTCGATTATCTCAGTAATCGGAGTAAAGATAGCTACAATATATTCTTCAAAGTGAAACATTTTTCTCCTAAAATCTAATTAAGATGCACCTAATAACTCACTTCATAATTTGACTAAACGTTTTATCAACATAGTCTATTAAAAGCCCGCCAGGATTATCACTTTTAATAAGGTCACAGTATTTTAATACAACTCCCTGCCACCCTTCAGTATTCCAGGAAGAGGGCTCTACTAAATCAATATGGCCATATTCTTCAAGTTCAGGATACACAGTGACATAAAAGTACGGCTCTTGGATTCCTGAGTCGCCAGTTAAGTATCCAAAAGCGATCTGATCGATATTGTCTTTAGTGGGTGGATAACACGTAAACGCAACATCCATATGATGTGGCCAAAGCTGAACAGGGCTAGTTTCAAATCTAATTGAACCCTTAAATGTTTTAAAGATAATGTCTATTATTGAGTAGGATCTGAAAATTTCACTTGCTACAGCTGGGTCATATTCTAGCTTTGAATCATCACTGAATTTCTCAAGCTCAATATCGGGTTTTATTCCCATAGTGTGCAATATTGATAAAACTTCGTTTGAAAATTGTGACAATGATTGTCTATTGAGCGGGACATTTCGGTTGTGTCCTAAGCTTGATGATATTTCTACACGATGAGATAGAAGGTTCATGGAAAGCTCAAAGGTGCTTCCATCTTCGTTTGGTATTGGAGTTGTTCTAAATCCCTGGGTGCTAGTCCTCAAACTGATATGCCAGTATTCCTTTTGCTCTGGGGTCATCTTAGCTCTGATAGAACCTAATAATCTGGCATAAGCATGGATTGCATCACTAGTCTTTACAATTCGCTCATATTGCAGAATTGGGAATGCATCTTTAGTTATCATAATTTATATTAGCTCCACGTCGGCCATAACTTCGACCAACGAAAATGTTTTATGTTTTAAACATTTCTTTAGTGCTGATGTGAGTTCTTTTTTATTCGTAACTCGAATGCCCAGTCCGTCGCATGAATTCACAAAATCAGAAAAATTTGGGTTGTGTAAGGACGTCTGCCACACTTCCCAGTTTCCTGCTTTTTGTTCTTTGCTGATTTTTCCAAGCTCTTTGTTGTGAAGAAGAACATGGGTAATGTTCATTCCATATTTAACAGCTGTGGTTACGTCAGCAAGATATTGCCCAAATCCTCCGTCACCAGACACTGAAACAACTTTGCGGCCCTTAAATTTTGGGTCATCTTCCTGTGTTGCAGACCATGCTCCTAACGCTCCAGGGAGAGCAAATCCAATTGATCCAAGATAACCAGACATAAGAAGAGCTTGGCTTTTACATTCAAAGTATCTACCAAATGAATAGGTATTGTTACCTACATCAACCGAGATGATTGCATCATCAGGAACGAGTTTTGATAGCTCATCAAATATATATGCCGAGTTTAATCCAAGACCTCTGTCGTCTTTTCTTCTGCTCTTCTTTTCTTCTCTCCATATATCCCAGCGTTTTTTGATCTCTTTTCTTCTATCTTTGGATTTTGCTTTTCCTTTCAATCCCTTTTTAATAAGCTCCGCCGTAACTCCTATCTCTCCCCACACCGGGACTGTTACGGAGTGGAATTTTGCGAGAGCCATGTTGTCGAAATCTACATGGATGATTGGTTTCTTAGAAGATATACCCGTGTGATTACTGAAGCTTGCACCAAATACTAATAATGAGTCTGACTCGTTCATGAACCAGCTAGCTATTGGTGTTCCACTTCGTCCCAGCACTCCACATCCTAGAGGATTATCATCTGCGATAAGCCCCTTGCCTTTAAATGTGGTAAAAACAGGGCATTTAAGCATCTGGGCTAAATCACATATTGAATCCATATTAAATCGAGCACCATGTCCTACAATTATTGCGGGTCTTTCTGCTTTCTTTAGAAGTTTAATTGCTTGATCAAGTGATTCTTTGGGGGGGCTTATTGTAGGGGGTGCAATTCTGCCATCAGGACTTCCAGCCTTAGCTTTTTCCGGAGCGGGAATTGTTTGTACTTCATCTGGGAATACAAGATGAGAAACACCCCGTTTCAATATTGCGCTCTTTAGTGCAAGGTTTATTAGTTCAGCATGTTTACTGGTTGGAAGTACTGTCTGAGACCACTGTGCGACTTGTCCAAACGCCGCTTGAAGATCTACTTCCTGGAAAGCTCCTGGGCCTAGGACCTGCGTGTCTACCTGACCACTTAGTGCGAGCACAGGACTTCTGTCAACATTTGCATCCCATAGTCCTGTGAGCAGGTTGGTAGACCCTGGGCCTGCAATACCCAAGCATGCTGCGGGCCTTCCGGTGAGTTTGCCGTAAGCTGAGCAGGCAAACGCTGCTGCTCCCTCATGGCGTATACCATAGTAGGATAAGTTTCCTGCTTCCTCCTGAATTCTAAGTGCATCAGCCAATCCCAAGTTTGAGTGTCCAACCATACCGAAAACTTGTTTAACGCCCCAATTAACCATAGTCTCGGCCATAACATCAGTTACAGTTCGGGTATGTTCACCTTCATCCTCTAGTGCCACATATATTCCATCATCCCTCTCTTCTATTTCAAAAGTTGGAACACCATCATCAAACCCACCGGGTGACTCGCCAGTTATCGGGTTGAAATCCCATCCATGCCACGGGCACCTGAGAAATCCATTTTCTATTGAACCCTCACCCAATGGACCTCCTTGGTGAGGACATTTATTGTCTAGAGCGCCATATTCACCTTTGAAGCGGCTTAGGCATATTGTTAAGTTTCTGCACGTCCTGGTTGTGACTCTCCCTTCAGGAAGCTCACCATGTTCCAGGACTTTGTACCAAGATTTGTGAGTTTTTCTTTTAGACGATGTGGACATGATGTTTTCCCCCTAGTTCACTTATAATACAAAATCAAATAAATATCAAAATGTTTCTATATGATTTGAAATAGTAAGACTTGATATTAGATAGATCTAATTAAAAAAAGTTACTAGTTTTTATTGAATATTTTATTAAGAGATTAGAAATACGGGGCTATATTTTATAAGTGTGCTTTTATAATTTTTAAAATATCGCCTAGCATAGACCTGCGGTTGTTGAGATTCATTTTAAAGAGTTCCACGTCATCTCGTTGTTTTATTTTGCCTTTGATCCCCCCATCGGTATGAGATATGGTGGCTATAACCAAATTCTCAGAGTCAAGGATTTCCACAATTAATTTTTCGAACTTCTTTGATAAACATTCCATTTTCCCTATTTCATCGATGATGATTGGTCCACTCTTGTTACTGCTAAAGTTTATAGATCCTAAGAACTTATCCAGTGCATCTACATCAACTCTATACTTACCAACCCGATGAGGGCTTTCGATGAGTAGGTGTGCAAATATTGAAGTGCTTCCATTAAGTCCCATAAGTTGGAACCCTTTTCTCTGTCCTTCATTTCTGATTTCTTGAGTATAGAATCCTATAGGATTATAGTCCTTTATTTGCCCACAAATTTCTTTTATTAATGTGGTTTTTCCAATACCCGGAAGACCCGAAATTAAGATGTTTTTCTTTTTCCCCATCTAACCCAACCTTGGACACTTATCTAAGAATTTCTTAAAGGACTATGAGACCGAAATATTATCGATTAAGAACAGGATTTGCAGAATTAGTTTTTTAGTTGGTCCGAAAGTTCTCTTATTATTTCAACTGCAGTATCAATTTCTTCGTTTGTGTTTTCTACAGAGAAGCTAAAGCGAATACTCGAATAAGCTTCTTCCTCTGTTAGTCCCATAGCGCACAATACATAGGAGGGTGCTACCTCAAAGTTAGTACAAGCAGAGCTCTGTGAGCATCTTAGACCCTTTTGATCGAGCTCTTTTACAAGCTTACGCCCGTCAATACCTCCAAAGAGTATGTTTGTAGTGTTACATACTCTGTTATTTACATCTCCATTTACTGTTGTGCCAGGAACAAAATCCAAAACCATGGCCTCAAATCTATCGCGTAAGTCTTTCATTTTAGCTATAAGTTCGGCTAAATCTTTTCTTCTGATTTCGGCGGCTTTTCCCATACCTACTATTCCTGGAACATTCTCTGTGCCGGGACGAAACCCCTCTTCTTGAAATCCACCAAATAGAATTGGGGCCAGTAAATATTTATCCCTAGAGTATATTGCTCCAATACCTTGAGGAGAATGAAATTTATGTCCAGTAAGAGAGAAGAAGTCTATTGGAAGCTCTTCAATATTCATTTCTAATTTTCCAACAGCCTGTGCAGCATCCGTATGCAGAGGTACTTCCATTTCCTTGCAGATCTTACCTACCTCCTCTATCGGCTGGATAACACCAGTTTCATTGTTTACCCACTGAACAGATACCAACGATGTATTATCATTAATAGCGTTTTTTAATTCCTCTGTATCTATTAAGCCTTTAGCGTTCACTTCAAGTTTTTTTATTGATACATCGTGTAATTTTAAAAAATTACACATTTTGTGAATAGAGGAGTGCTCCACAGTGGTTGTAAGTATTTCACAACCATTGGTTCTCTCTCTTGTGCATGAATAGAATGCCATGTTGTTAGATTCTGTTCCTGAACCAGTAAAGGTTATCTTTGAAGTGTCAGAGCCAATTAACTCGGCAAGCTCGTGTCTGGCATGGGCTATATTTTGTCTAGCACGTTTTCCGGTGGAGTGGGCGCTTGAGGGGTTTCCGAATTCATCACCAATTACTTTTAAGACCTCTTCCCTTACCTTGGGGAGTGGTTTTGTAGTGGCATTATTATCAAAGTAAATTTCTTTGTGTTTCATAACCCGGCCCTGGTGAATTATTATACATTATTTCGAGGATTTTTTTGGGTTATTGAGCTGTTTCTGCCTGGTATTCTTCGGGGGTCATAATAGTAATGCATGGTCTGTTGTCACCTTCCTCAATTGGGCCAAGATGTGACATTAGTTGAACTTCTTCTTCATTGCCATCTTTTTTAAATTTTGTCGGGAAGTATATAAGGTTGGATTTGCTACTTTGCCTGTGGACCCTCATATAGTATAAGAAACTATTTATTAAGTTCGTGGCCCTGGCTTTTTCATCTTCTCCCTCTTCCATACTTTTGTTATCAGGGGTGATCCAGTTATCCCAAATCGAAGATGTAACGAATACAGGTATTAAAAGCCCCGCTTCTTTGGCTATATCCGATATGTTTTTTTGTTTAGCACTAGGTTTCTCTTCGCTCATAAGTATCTCTCTCTTATTCAGGTAACACGGCAATTATTCTAAGAGGTCCACCGCTGCCACCTTTAATTTTCATAGGCAAGGCTATTACTAGCGCTCCTTTTGGAGGTAGTTTATCCAAATTTGCGACATTTTCGAATGCTGGAATATTCTCTTTAAATAATATTTGATGGCTTTCAAATAGAGTAGACTGCCCGTAGTCAATGCTTGGGGTGTCAAGTCCAATTGCATTTATATTTCTATTCTCTGCAAGCCATTTTGCAGCCTTAGGGTCAAGCCCTGGAAAATGAAGATCTTTTACAGCATCTGGCCCTCTTTTGTCTGTCCCCATGTATTTGACTCTATCAGGCCAGAATTGTGCATATCCTGTATTTAATAGAACTATTGATCCATCAGCAATCGCGCCATTTTTTGCTTCCCAATTTGTAAAGTCTTCGACACTGACTAAATAATCCGGATTAGGAAGCGCTTTCTCTGAAACATCAATTACAACAGCTGGTCCTATTAATCTCTCAATTGGGATTTCATCGGTTGTGTGTTTTCCTTTAGCAAAGTGAATTGGAGCATCTAGGTGAGTTCCGCCATGCTCTGCTGCCGAGAACTTATTGGCATCATAAAAAAACCCGTGATCAGTTACCCCGTGAAAAACATTTACTAGCTTAAATTCTTCAGCTGTTGGCCAATATATACTTTCCTCTGAGAAGTCATGAGTGAGATCTATTATTTTGCCTTGTGGGAACTGTTGAGATTCAGCGTTGGATAAATGTGGAGCATATATCATAAGTGCTACAAATATTATGATAATAAGTCTTGGAACTGTATTTCTCATTTTACCTCTCCCTTTTCTAAATCTGCACTATTAAATTCCTCATTCTCAGGAAGATCTAATTCAAAATCCCTTATATGATCTATATCTACAACTACATCTTTAGTCCTACATTCAAGCACATGTCCACCAGATTTTTTGTCATCTGAGATGAAATGGAAATGAAAACCGGACTGACTCACGCCGCCTATATACATAGGCATCCAGTAACCAACAATGGTTCCTTTAATATTCTTAAAATCAAATTCAGATTGCTCTTTTATAGCTTCGCTTATAGGCCTGTAGGGTTTTTCCTGAGCATGCACGCTTCTAGTTCTTAAGTTCTCATACTCACCACTTACCTTAATAGCATAAAAAATATTTTTTGCCGGCAGTGCTTTGTCTATATATTCCATAAGTCCCTGACAGCTAAGTGCTTCTTTAGGAACCAGCTTTTCGTTTGAATCAAAAAAAGTGACAATTGCAAAGGGGGATTTCATTGAATCGTCAACAACCGTTACATTACCATCTGAATCAATTCTATAAAATACACCGTCTAATGCGACCATCTCTCCGTCTAGACTATTAAATGTGCCAAGTCCAAAATTACCATGTTCTTTAAGCTCGCCATAAGTAAGATCTCCTTCATATACTCCTTCGATAAGCGCTTCGAATAGTGAAGCCTGAAAGATTGAGTCATGATGAGATTCTTGTTCTGCTAAACTATGTGCGTGAAATGTGACTATCATAATTGCTATTAGCATCCCGGCTAGATTTATTGCTTTATTTATCTCAGCCTTCATTTTCAAGATGTTTTTCCTCCAATATTTTAGACATAAGATTTTGATATTCCTTTTCTGTAATAATTTCATGACTCGATTCCATTCTGTCTAGAAAAACTATGCCATCAAGGTGATCAAGCTCATGCTGAAATATTCTAGCTACAAAATCTGAGAATTCATTCTCAACCTTTTGTCCATCTTGTGTCAGATATTTTACCTTGATGTTTTTGTGTCTGGGAACCAATCCTCTAATTCCAGGGATACTGAGGCACCCTTCCCAATCTTTTTCTTTTTTTTCTGAAAATTCGATTATTTCAGGGTTTATAAGGGCAATTGGGCCAAGCTCGGGAGCATTTGGATAGCGGGAATTGGGGCGTGATGAAATTATGAAAATACGCTTAGACTCATATACCTGGGGTGCTGCAATGCCCACGCCGTTTGAGTCTGTACATGTTGCAATTAAATTATCAATAAAAAGCTGTAGCTCCTCACCCTGAAGATCATCAACCTCCAAGGCACTTTTTCTTAAAACAGGATGACCAAGTTCAGCTATTTCTAGAATTTTTCCCATGACCTTATTTCGTAATATAATACTATACAGAACTAAATCCAATGATAAATCTGATCGAAAGACTTAATAATTTTAAAGACAACGCTGCAATAATAGATGAAAGAGGAGAATATTCCTATCAGCAGCTTCTTAATTCTTCTTCAAAGATAGCGTCTTTTCTACTACAGGGACAAGAAAACTTACGTCAAGCAAGAGTAGCATTTATTATTCCATCCAGTTTTGAGTATATCTCTACTATGCTCGGAATTTGGAGGGCAGGAGGAGTAGCTGT
>JABAHR010004345.1_pt1 | contig 20682 bp, 23 predicted proteins | sample 7062101 | NCBI WGS metagenome assembly JABAHR01 (sample SAMN14534553, study PRJNA622989) | marine sediment metagenome | biome: marine biome [ENVO:00000428]; feature: marine pelagic biome [ENVO:01000023]; material: deep marine sediment [ENVO:00002113] | place: India: Gulf of Kutch | collected... | reverse complement strand
CGACAGTTATAAAGAAAAATTTATGAAACTCCGTGAAGAGAAAAAGGCTCTCAAGAAAGAGTTGTATGAACTCATGGGTGATCCAAAGGCAACTGACGAAGCAATCACTGCAAAGCACGATGAAAAAATTGCAAAGATGACGGAAAAGAAGCAGCTCAAGCTTGAAAAGAAGCTTAAGATGAGAGCGCTTCTTTCAGATGAGCAGATAGTAACACTTTCCGGTATCATGAAAGAAAAATGGGAGCAAAAGAAGGCCGGAAAAGATTGTGGTCATAAAGAGTGCGGAGACAAAGAATGCAGCTATGAAGGCAAGAAAAAAGAAGGCTGCCCATATAAAGATAAGAAGTAACATTAACTACCAGCTGGGAAAGGGAGTTAATCCTTTTCCCGGTTTTTTATAAACAAAATTCCCCCCCCCACAATATTAATCGTCATAATAATTTAGGCGAATCTTTATTTTCTCTAACTCATCGAAAAGTCATTGTTGAACAAGCGTTCAAAATTTGATATAATATAACAAGCTATGGGAAGACATTACGAATTTAACAAAGACGAGACCTTATCCAAGGCCATGAGAGTGTTTTGGCAAAAAGGCTATAAGGCTACAAGTATGAAAGACCTTGTAGACGAGATGGGTATACAGCCCGGAAGCATCTATAATACCTTTGGTGATAAACATTCCCTGTTTATCGAATCCATTAAACACTACGGTGAGGTAGTTACTGCAAATACCATTAAGATTTTGAATGAAGGGGAGTCTCCAGTAGAAAATATAAGGAAATTTTTTACTGAGATGATCCAGCGCCCATATGATAAGAGATGCATCGGGTGTTTTGTAGTAAATTCTGTAGTAGAGCTTGCACCGCATGACGATCAGACCGCTGATATAGTAAACGGGATACTAAAAAATATAGAATCAGCTTTTTATGAATGTCTGCTAAAGGCTCAGCAGATCGGTGAGATTTCAGAAAAGTCCAATGTTAAAGCACTTTCATCTTACTTTGCTAGCTGCACGCACGGGTTGCTTGTTACAGGAAAATCAGATACAAGCGGGGAGCAGATGAAAGATATAGTAGACGTTATGTTATCGACACTAAAATAAAAAAAATTTGTATATTGTTGAACGTTTATTCAACAAATGAAAAAACAAGGAGGCCAATAATGGCTAAAATACCATATGTAGAAAAAGAACAGGCAGCAGAAAACCTAAAGCCCGTTTATGACGGTCTTGAGCAAAAGTTTGGAGTGGTACCAAACGTAATAAAGGCAATGGCAAATGCCCCTGAGATGCTCTCGGGCTTCATGCCCTTTCTAGGCGCAGCACTCGGTCCAGGAACACAGGTTAGCAACGACCTTAAAGAGCTTGCAATCCTTACTACCGCAAAACTAAACGGCTGTAGTTATTGTACTGCTCACCATACTGCGGCAGGTAAAAGAGCTGGACTTACAGATGAAAAAATTGCCGCTTCAACCGATGCATCCAGCGCAGCTCTCGATGATAAGGAAAAGGCAATCGTGCAGTACACTACCGAGCTTGCTAAAAATGTAGCAGCAAGCGATGAAGCTTTATCTCAGATGAAACAGCATTTCAATGACGCTGAAATAGCAGAACTTACTATGGTAGCGGGTACTTTTCATGTGCTTACAAGATTTGCAGACACATTTAAAGTTGATCTGGAACACGGATAAAACTTGAATAAGTTTGGAATTGTATAGTGATACCCTGCCAGTAATCCGGTGGGGTATCATTATTTTATTACAGATTAACTACTTTTTCTCTTTGCCAAGTATTTCAGCCCACGCTTTTTTAGATAATAATCCACGATGATGGAAGAATATGATTTGGGCCGATTTTCTGAAAAGGGAATTGCCTATCATAATATTAAGCAGGAAGTTTGGTGGAGTGAGAAAATTGAAGAATCTTCTAAGACAATTTTTGAACAGATAAGATGGGATATGTTTTGTTATCTCTTTTTCTGGAGCAAAACCCCTGTCCTGAATGTAATCACTAATTGCAATTCCAAGTAATCTACCAACTTCTATAGCCGGGTGTATACCCCCTGCTGTCATAGGTGATACCATCCCTGCAGCGTCTCCAAGGAGGCAGACATTGTCTTTCGATAATGGTTTTACAGTACCACCGCATGGAATAAAGCCTCCGCGTCTGCTTACTATCTTTGTATTTTTACCGCCGAATTTGTTTTCAACTATTTGATAAAACTGTTTTATAATCGGCTTTTTGGGATAATAAGAAGCTAGACCCACTTGTGAAAAGCGAACTCCGGGAACTATCCAAGCAATATATCCCGGGGCAAGCTCAGAATCCAAAAACACATGAAGAAAATCTGTGTCCAGGTTTTCAAGTCCCAGCACTTCATATTCTATTCCGAGCAGAACCTGTGTGTTTTGTCCGAGGCCAAAAATTTTAGCCACTCTTGATCTTACGCCGTCAGCCCCGACAAGATATGAAGTAGTTACATGCTGATTAGGAAATACTATTTCATTGTCCTTAATATGTATGTCTGTGATGTTTTCTCCGTAAAGCAGTTCCGCTCCTGTCTCTGCTGCCTGATCTGCAAGCCACTTTAGCACCCGAGTTGTATCTGTAGCAAGGAAATAATAACCAGGAGATACCAGATCAATATAGATGAGGTTGGGGCTATAAAGTCTTACTCCATGAATTTTACGAGTGAGACTAGAAGGAATATCGATCTGATCAGCAATCTCTTTTACAAATATCCCAGTGCTTTGAGTAGATGCATCGGGTGATTGTTTCTTATCGAAGAGAACTGTTTTTAATCCCCTTGCAGATGCGGATTTGGCACAAGATAGTCCTGAAAAGCTTCCTCCAATTATTGCAAGATCGTATTTGTTCATATTCAGATTAATTATTAAATTTGTTTACAGGATAAGTCATATTATAATGAAAAGTGATTTTATAGATGATTAATTCATCAAATCTTAATAATTTCCTTGTTATAATAATTTTATATACAGANNATTATTGATCTTGAAAATCCGTATAAAGGTATAAATCTAAAAGATTACCATATTGAAAAGCGCCGCCTACAGTTAGAGCTTTTAAATATTCAGCAGGATGTTGTAAATAAAGGCAAGAGAATGTGCATCACTTTTGACGGCAGGGACGCCGCCGGAAAAGGCTCTACCATAATCCGATTTACTGAAAAACTGATGCCTAAATACTACAGAATTGTAGAACTGGGTATTCCGACTCCCAAGGAATCGAAGAGGTGGTTTCATAGGTATGAAAAACAGCTTCCTAAAAAGGGGGAGATGGTATTTTTTGACCGCTCGTGGTATAACCGTGCTCTTATAGAGCCTACCATGGGATACTGCTCACAAAAGCAGTATGAATATTTTATGGGTAAGGTATTGGACTGGGAGCATAAACTGATAAAAAACGGGCTTAAGCTTGTTAAATTTTATTTATCGGTCGATAGTGAGCAGCAGCTTATCAGGTTTCAGGAACGTCTGGCCGATCCACTTAAATTCTGGAAATTTTCAGAAAATGATCTTTATGCCAGAAAAAAGTGGGAGAAGTACACCAACTATAAAAACCAGATGTTCCAGCATACTTCATCAAATAAATCTCCATGGATAACAGTAAATTCCAATTCTAAGATCGAAGCGCGTTTAAATTGCATGCTCTACGTAGTACGTCTTTATGGAGACAAAAAATTTGTTCCACTTACAGGAGTTGATGTATCTAACCAGTATAGCGTCGAGGTAGACGGCGTACTTTTTGAAGAATTAAACTCTCTACAGTATGAAACCCTAAAACAGCTTAAGGGAAGAAAGTAACTGTATAATATCAATAATATATTTAAGTGAAATATTACTTGGTCCAAAGGAGTAAACATGCCGTATGTAAATATAAAGATCACAAGAGAAGATGCAACAAAGGAGCAGAAAGCAAAGCTTATAGAGGGTGCGACCAATCTGCTTAAAGACGTGCTTGGTAAAAATCCTGCGACTACTGTGGTTGTCATTGACGAGGTAGATACAGACAACTGGGGCATAGCTGGAGAGCAGGTTACAGAGAGAAGGAAGAAGGGTAAGTAGGGCATTTAAATATGGCAGAAGAGCAACCGGATGTTGATTACTACAGGCATAAGTTAATAGAGCTAAGAGAGCAACTATTAGAAGAAAATGAAGCCGGAGAAGATGCGGCAAAGACTGTAGAGCTTGACCAATCCAAAGTAGGTAGGCTATCGAGAATGGATGCAATGCAGTCTCAGGCTATGGCGGTTGAGGCAAAGAGGAGGAGGGAGATAAGAATACAGCGAATTGACTCTGCGCTAAAAAGAATAGATGAAGATGATTTTGGATACTGTACTCACTGCGGCCTGGAGATTGATCCAAAGCGATTAGAATTCGATCCTGCGGTTCTTCTCTGTATAGACTGTGCCAGGTCTGGCGAGGGTTAATTAACTTTTCAAATTATGTCAGAAGATTCTTCTTACAAAGTTCCATCCAAAACTGTTACCGTAGAACAGGTAATTAAAAATAGTAAGTTTATAACTTCAGTTACTAGAGTAACAAATAAACATAAAGCAAAAGAATTTATTGATTCTGTAAGCAAAAAATATTCAGACGCTTCTCATAACTGCTATGCATTTGTGGCAGGAAATCCAGATAGTACCACAGATATCGGATTTGGAGACGATGGTGAGGTTTCAGGTACAGCAGGCAAACCAATACTAAGCGTGCTTCAGCATAAAAAGATTGGAGAAGTAGTAGTTGTGGTAAGCCGTTATTTCGGTGGCACTAAACTGGGGACAGGTGGACTCGTCCGCGCGTATACAAGCTCTGTACAAGATGCTCTGGATAAACTACCACTTGAAGACTGCGTAGCATTACAATCCATTACTCTCAAATTTGATTATCAGTATGAAAATACTGTGAGACAAATATTAAATAAATTCAATCTAGAAATAGCAGATTCCAGTTATTCGGATAATGTAGAGATGGGAGTAGAAGTTCCCGAAAATAAACTAGACCAGTTGGAAACGGAATTACAGAATAGTACGAGTGGAAAAGTTTTCTTATTATAATGTGAATAGAAGAAATGAATAAGTTAGTTAACGCATTAAAAATAGTATCTGGAGTTTTGATTTTCTGTGTAATATTCATATTAGTTTTAGGCGAAGTGTTAGATCACCTTGAAACAAAGAAGAGTTACTATTCAACTTATGATAAAGCTAAACGAAAACGGTTATTTAAAAGAGGTTGGGTACCTGAATATATTCCAATGAGTTCTAAAAACATTGAGATGGTTAACGGACTTTCGGCTAGTGCAGCATGCGTGATATTTTCAATACCTATTTCACATTCAGATGGTCTTATAAATATACTTAATGAAAAAGGTTATAAGCCATTGAGAGAGTCTTATCAAAGCCTACCACAATTTGGATTTATATTTAACATATGCCCTTATAATAGTAAGGATATAAAAAGAACTGGAAGTATCGTATATACCAAAGATACTGTGACCTTATCAGATACAAAAAACGTGATTGGTAGACACAATACATTTTTTGCATTGGATAAAAATACGGGGACAGTATACTACTGGCTAGTACCGAAGAGAAGCAAACAATAAAATCTTTAAATAATCTCATCAATATGTTCATGAAATATTTCCTTCCATAGCTCATAACCCTTTTCACTCATATGAAGCTCGTCTTCAGTATAGAGCTCAGGCTTTGCTAGTTTATCTCCGTTTAACATCTGATCATGAACATTTAGATAAAATGTGTTTGGCTCTTTTTCCAAAAACTCTTTTATAAGCTTGTTAGCTTTTTGAATTCTGTTTATAAACTTTGCGCGCTCGATGCTGGGTTTGATTGATACAAAAGTAAATTTAGTGTAAGGGAATGATTCTCTGAACTTGTTATAGAAAATAAGAAAAGAATCAAACACTTGTGTAGCAGATTTTCCCTGCCCTACGTCATTATCTCCTGCGTAGAATACGAATGATTTAATATTGTTAGGTTTTATAAGCCTATCGAAATAATACGAGCAGTAATCAATGGTTGATCCGCCAAATGCAAGATTCAATATATCATGTCCTGGTAAATCCTGTTCTAAGGTCTCCCAAAGGCGAAGTGAGGAGCTTCCATAAAAAACAACCGGGTATTTCTTTGTACCTACCCTTCTTCTTTCCAGTAATTTCACATTGCCTTCAAACATTAATTCATCTATAGCCATATTGGTTTTACTGTATACTCTTGAGTCTTCCTTTACGCTTTCAAAGAGTTTTAAATTAATCTTGGTAGAAGCTGTTCTATCTGCAAGTTCGACAGCTTCCTGTACATATCCTTTGTATTTATATTGCAGTTTATCCAGAAAATGAGCCAAACTATCTTTATTTTCCTGAGGTTTATCAACTAATTCTGATAGTTTAAACGGCTCTTTAATGATCAATGAAAAAACATTGCGATTTAGTCTCTTATCAAAATTAGCTACTACAATGGGAACAATAAAAGGCTCAGGATCAATAGATGCAGCAAGTCTGAAAGCACCGGGCTTAAATGGTCCGGGTGAGTCCTCTGTCCTGTAGCTTGTACCTTCGGGGCTGAGCATCAGGTTTTGCCCGGATTTGATATACTTTGCTGCTGTCTCATAAAACATTTTGTTTTGTTCTTTCTGTTTTCTTAGAGCTTCTGGAGAGCTGTCAGATTCTTTTGTATAGACGTTTATGTGGCCCAGTTTGTTATAATAATTTTGATGGCCAAACTCTTCTGATCTTGGAACCCTCACAACTCTTATGCCCGGGTCACCATATTTTTTGTATAAAATCATGGAGCTTATGAAGTGTGAATCGAGCGTTATCTGAAAGTTATTTGGAAGAGTGTTATATGGATCATTTACTAAATGATTGGAAATAAAAATGTTTCCTGCACTCTCGGGAAGATTATCCCAACCCTCTACTACATGGGGAATTTGTTTGAATAGCTGCACATATTTCCTGGATGACTGTACCCTAACTCCCTTGGTCGTCATGTTGTCAGGAGCTTCAGAGACAAACTGATAAACCTTTTTTAGGCCCTCGAAAAAGAGATGTTCCTTATAGACTTTTCCCAATATATCGAGGCTCAATCTTGCAAGACCTTTTTCGAGTGTACTACCATCCTTTTCTACCTGGAATAAGAGATTAAATGCATCTCCAAGAGTGTAGGTATGGGTTAGCAGGTGAGGAACCTTATGCAGTGCAGAAGTTACACTGAGCTGTGCCGCATTTTGCTCCATTAGGTTGCGGATAGATGTGATTTCAAGCTCATAGTGCTGGGAAATAAGCCTTGCCCTGGCATTTCTTAACTGGTTTGATAATAACCAAAGTAGTCTCTTAACAAAATTTAATGCAAGAGCAGAATTATCTTTAAAGAGTTTATCCAGAGATGCTTTAGTAAGATGATAAATAACGGCATTTCTTGTAGCAACCGCTGTGCAGTCATTTACAAAGCCTTCAAACGCACCGGCCCAACCTACTACATATCCGGTTTTTTGAACAAGTCTTAGCGAAGCAGAATCTTCCACCTGGTCGTCATCTAATGGTTTGGTTGTAGCATCAGGAGAAAAACACATCGCGGTTCTACCCGAGACGAGCAGGTCGATACCCGAGGCTTGTTCACCCTGTGTGAAGACTCTGTCGCCACCATAATAGTATTTCTTTTCAGCAATCTCTGATAACTGATATAGAGCTTCTTCAGAAAATATTTCGAAGAATGGGGACTGTCTTAGAAGTTCGATAGGAGTCTGTACAGATATACCCTCTTGTTCATCCGGTGATTCGATTTCCTGGCCGAAATCCACGTACCAGTCTGAATTATTAAATTTGGTAAGCTCTGTCCATACTTGATTTAACAGGTGAACTGCTTTTTTTAACACAAAACAAAGAAATTCTTTTCCCAGCTCGGGTTGTGAATTAAAATATTCTGATAGGTCGCTATGTGCCCACTTAAGCAATGTGCATTCCGTATTACATCTTACTGTTGTAGCATAGCGGTTTGGAGGACGAAAACCGGACCAACCTATAGGAGTGAATAGTTCATTGGACCTACCCACTGAAAATTCATCAGAATTGTTTTGTACACTTATGCTGAAATTAACTTCACCGCTTATAAGAAAATAAAAAGAGTGGCTATGTTCAAACTGTTTAGATATGATTTTACCTTTTTCGGCTTCTACAACTTGAGCAAGTTTTAAAAGTCTATCGACCTTTTGCGTATTAAAGTTATTTAGAAAGGGTAATTTGCTTACACTATTATTTATTGCACTCACGTTATTAAATATTAATAACTATAAAAATAATTCAATTAATAATATTTATATGTTTTTACTGTGAATTGAGTTGTGAGAGGGTTTATTCGACCTGCTTTATTTCATTCCAAAGAGTTGAGTATGCAAAAGCCGCTGGGGAAAAGGGCTCAAAATCATTTACAGGCTTTCTGTAAATTCCCATTTTTTCTACATTAGACCTGTATGGAATTTGGCTATCCAGTAAGTTTTTGATCTCCTGAGACATTTTGGTCATCGTATCTCTGTGCATGGATTTTCTTATCTCTACCATAGAGAAAAAAGCGTAGATTTTTGATCTGTTAAGTTTTTCTTTTTTGAAAAATTTAATTAGCTTTTCATAAGTCCTAATTGACAGGGTAGTGGGAATAACGGGCACTAATATCATATCCGATGAATTGAATATGTTTTCAGAAAGAAGTGTAATACCCGGTGGACAGTCCATAAATATTATCTCATATTCTTTACTAAGTTTTTTTACTATACTGTTAAACTGGGTTTTGGAATTTTTGTGGCTATCAAGCTCTAAATCCATATTTCTAAGGGAGAGTTTAGATGGCAGCAGATCGAGGTTTTCATAATCAGTTGCCTTGATATTCCCATCAAGATTTTTACCGCCCTTCAATAATTTTTTTGTGTTAAAGTTTTTGGAAGCTTTGATTCTGAAGTAATAGGTGGATGCGCCCTGAGGGTCCAGATCACATAAAAGCGTGTTGAAACCTTCTTTTGCTGATAAATATGCAAGATTTACAGCAGTAGATGTTTTACCGACTCCACCTTTCATACTATAAAGTGAAATAATCATTTTTCAGCTCTTTTTGCTTCTAAATATTTTATTGAACAAACTCGTGTTTTCTTTTGATGCAAACAGCTCAAACGAACTATTAAATTGCTTTTTTGTCTCAATTTGTTTTCGATATAATACAGCGATCAATCCGCCAATGGAAATTGTAATTTCTTTGCTATGCGAATCAAATTTCTCTGAATACTCCTTAAGGCTTTGCTGCTGTACATACAGGTCATTGAAATCACCAAGATTATCCTGAAGTTTCTTGAGCTGTTTAATAAACTGGTCTATTTCATTCTCTGGAAATAATGAAGAGAAGAACTCTATCATGTAGCGCAGTTTTTTGCATTCAATTCTAAGGCTGTGAAGCTGCTCATCAGGCGAATTGTCATTAATTATTGCGCCTGCCTTAAGTATTTCTTTGTGTTTTTTATTAATTATTCTCTTTGCAGTGGACAATACATTTGTGCCTGCGTTTTCTGTTTCATCACTAATTTGACCACCGTTGTTTAAAAAATCCTCCCAATCAGAAATTATCTTTTTATAGTGTTTTGAGTTTAGAAATCTTTTTAATTTTGCAAGCTCAATTTTTCTCTGTTCTTTAAACTTATCAAAGATTAATTCTAGGCCTTTATGTTGAGTCCTGGGTATCAATTTTTTATATTGATTTTCTTTTAATAGGTAAACATCCAGGTCTCTTAGAGCATTTGTAGCTTTTCCAAGTTTTGTAATGTTTGTTCTATGGATTCTAAGTTGCTCTTTATCAAAAACTCCTTTAATAAGCGAAAGAGCAGACCGGGTTCTTCTTACAGCTACCCTGAAATCATGCAGGAATTCTGTATCTATATCCTTTTTAATACCATCTTCATTTTTCTTAATTGTTCTGAGCAGACTGGTAAGAATCGTTAATAGAGCATCCCTTGTGCTCATATCAGCATTTAAACTGATATTAAGTTTGGATGAGTAATCAGCAGGTACAATGGCTGACTTGTTTAAAAGTAACTCATAGTAAGAAGTTTCAGATAGTTTTAATCCAAGATCAACAATAGGTTTCTTTATCTGTTTAAGGTCGTTTTCATACCCTCTAAGAGGTTTGCAAATTAAAAGGTTAGTTGAATGTAAAGCACTGTTTCTTCTATGGGGTTTTATTTTTTCAAAGTAAATAATTACTACTGTCTTCTCATCTTTATTAAGCAGCTTATATGATTGTATAGTTTTACGTACTGAGATTATTTGTATGAGCGCCCTTAGATCTATAATTTTCTTAAGCTCTTCTTTAAGTAGTGAATCATTAAAGTCCCACCAAAATTTGGGGTTATTATTTAAATCTGAGGAAAGAGAGGATAAGTATTTGTGGGTATATATATTTTTTAATTTAAATAATTCTGGCTCTTTTATGAGTATTAGGTTTTTATTGTAAAGTCGCCAGTCGAATGTATCCAGATAGATTTGCCTAATCGTTTTGGATGAGACTTTTACAACCCGGTATAGATTTGATAACTCGGCAATAATAGATTTTTCATCTATATTTTCCTGTATATCAAATAATAAGTTTTTTTCTTTTCTGCTCCTCATATAACACATGTATGATACCATCAGATAATCCAATCTGAGGAACATAAAGTTTTTTTATGGCAGCCCACTTCATTACCGAGATATAAATTTTAGCAGCCGGTATTATCACATCAGCACGGTCGGGTCTTAGCCCGAGCTTTGTGATTCTTTGTTCATATGTGTAAGTTTTTAGTTCCTTGCAAATGTTTTTAATATTTTTATATGTGAGCGGATCATCTCCTCCTTTTAGAGCCATCTTGAACATTTTATTAATATTCCCACCGGAGCCTATGCCTGAAATTGATTTGTATGAAGAAGTATTTTGCTCAAGCCACAGCTGCATTTCCTGCCAGTGTTTTTTTGTGACTTTATCCTCTAAGATACGAACAGTACCAATATCGAAAGACTGGGAATTTATTATTTCTGTATCAGATATTAATGTAAGCTCTGTACTACCCCCACCCACATCAATATACAAGTAATTCTCTTTTGGATTTAATCGTTCTGCAATATGATTTTCATAAATTATTTCAGCTTCTCTTTTACCATCAATAATTTCAACATCAATTCCCGATTTTTTCTTTATTAACTTTACTATCTCTAAACCATTTTCAGCTTCTCTCATAGCAGAAGTTGCACAGGCCATATAGTCAATTGGTTTATATGCATCAATAAGATACTTAAATGCAATCAATGTGTTCAAAAGATTATCAATTTTTTCCTTTGAAACTTTTTTTGTAGTAAACACATCTTTTCCAAGTCGAATAGGCATGCGGACAAGAGAGTCTTTTTTAAAGACAGGACCACTGCCATTTTCAAAAACTTTGGTAAATAAAAGTCTTACGGCGTTTGAGCCAATATCAATTGATGCAAATTTCATTATAAACCAAAATTAGCAAAAAAATTGGGATAAGAAGTTTAAAACAATTTATATTTTTATAAGAAAAGTCAAAAAACTAATACAATGTTAACTAGTTGTATAAGCTTAAATATTCATTATTAATAACAATAAATGAAAGTCCGCAGAATTTTGCTTACATTCCTGCAATCTTGTTGATTCTGCTAACAAGCTCAGAAAACATTTTATCATCCTTTCTTACAGTTATAGGGCCTTCCCTGCTGCCATCTATCAGATCATCAAGCTCCTTTATGATCCTGTTATGGGGGCCTACAATTCTATTGGTAATATAATAAGTCCAGCCAACGATGCATATTAGCATAGCTGCAATGGAAATTATCATATATGGAAGGGCCTCTTTAAACTGTGAAGCATCAATGCTTAGGATAATTGCTTCTTTTGGATTAATACTGATTCTTATATTGTACTCAAGAGTAAGGTAGACCATAATTCCTGCAATAGCACAAAATATTATTATAGGAACTATTATAAGTTTTTGAAATTTGTTTACATGAACTAAACTTCTTTTATTTTCATCTGTCATTATTTTACCTATGACTCTTTTTCAAAAGATTATAGAATGTACTGTTTATTATTCAAGCATTTTTTTAGAATTGTATGGCTGGTGTTCAAATTTGGCGAGCAAATAAAATCCGCCTGTGTTTATGAGATTGGATGAAATTTAGGTAATCTATAATTATGGATATGCTCGTTTCAATAAACAATGAACCTGATGTCGGCAGAAGGTCACACAGCTATGATAATCCTTATATGCCAAAAGCTTCCACAAATCCATACTATGTGGTCGAAATTAGAGAAACTGACAAGAAGCTATTAAAAAAAATGAATAAGCTTCTGCCTGTAATTAAGGAACAATTCTCAGATGGTACCGAGTACCTGTATGAAAAAACAGACAGTGGATTCAAAATCAAGAAAAAGATAGAAAACAATACCGATTGGGACAAGTGGGAAGAATTTACGACTAACCTATACAATGCAATAGCAACAGAGCTGGGTCTTCCACTTCAGGAAAAAAGAGAAGAATAAAATATTCAATCCTCTACAGTTATCTCTTCGTCTAAGCTTGAATAATATTCAATACACTGTGGGCACGCGCCGCTGCTCTGCACCCATTCGGGATGGGCTTTCTTTATAGCATCAATTAACCAATCCTCTGCTACATCAATTAAGTTTTCTGTTTGTTCATTACATATTGAACAGGCTTTCATAACTTACTGCTCCTTGTAATACTCTCTATAATGTAGATTATATTGCAGCGATTATGGATTCATGTTTATAAGTAGAAAATATAATAATGCTAAAACATTCTGAAGCCTGTGAGAGAAATAAAGACCCTATATTAAAAATATTAAAAGATGTTTTATCCAATTGTAATCGTGTACTTGAAGTTGGAAGCGGCACTGGTCAACACGCTGTACATTTTGCAAAGAATCTACCTCACCTTATATGGCAGCCTAGTGATATCCATGAAAATCTGGCTTCATTAAAAGAACGCATAGAATTGGAGGGCTCTGATAATCTAAAGCCACCTGTTGAAATAGATGTTAGTAAAAGACCCTGGCAGGTTTCAGATATTGATGCAGTATTCACGGCAAATACTTTTCATATTATGTCATGGGAAATGGTAGAGAATTTTTTCTCTGGTTTAGGTGAAATTCTAAAAAGCGGTGGAGTATTATGTGTTTATGGGCCCTTTAAGTATAGCGGTAAATACACAAGTGAAAGCAACAAAAAATTTAACAGGTTTCTTAAAAACAGAGACCCGCAGAGCGGAATAAGAGATTTTGAAGATGTGAATAAACTTGCAATCCGGCAGGGACTTGTTTTCATAGAAGATCATAAAATGCCTGCAAATAATCAGTGTATTATTTGGAAAGCTAAATAATAAGTGTAATCAATATAAATGAGCAGGTTATAATTAACCAGGATTTATTACTAAAATGTATATTGAGCATGAATAACGTAATATTAATCCTCTTTTCCCATCCAGCCATTCATAAGTCCAGAGTGAACAGCAGGATTATAGATTCTGTAAGTAATTTAGATGGTGTAACCTTTCACGATCTTTACGAGACTTATCCCGACTTTCTCATAAATGTACCTCTAGAGCAGAATCTTCTAAATGATCATGAATATATTATTTTCCAACATCCGCTTTATTGGTATGGATGTCCTGCAATATTAAAGGAGTGGATGGATTTGGTACTTGAATATGGTTTTGCATATGGCCCAGGTGGAGATAGCTTGAACGGAAAGAAGATGATGAGTGTTATTTCTGCCGGAGGGAGCAGGGATGCTTATAAAACCGATGGATATAATAAGCACACAGTAAGGGAGTTTTTGGTCCCGTTTGAGCAGACTGCAAATCTTTGCGGAATGCAGTACCTTCCGCCGCTAGTTATTCATGATGCAATTAGTCTGGATTTAAACCAGGAAATACATCATATTACAAAGCTTTACCAAAATATTTTAAAACTACTTAGAGAAGAAAAGATTAACCTAAATAAGTCAGTGAATTCGAATATATAAATGATTATTTCAAAACACTTTGACTAAACTATGCAGGTAGACAGCTTTTTATTTCAGACTTTTGTGTATCTGGTTGCAGCCGTAGTATCAGTCCCTGTTGCAAAGAGACTGGGGCTTGGCTACCTGATTGCAGGGGTAATAATAGGTCCTTTTATACTGGGGTTTGTGGGAGGCGAAAGTTCCAGTGTAATGCATTTTGCCGAGTTTGGAGTAGTGCTTATGCTTTTTCTAATCGGGCTTGAGCTTGAGCCAAACTTACTCTGGCGTCTCAAACGTTCTATTCTAGGTCTGGGTTCACTACAGGTTTTTGTAACTACATTTCTAATATTTTTAATAGGCATATTTTTTGGATTTGCATGGAACGAGGCTCTCGCAATTGGGCTAATACTCTCACTTTCTTCCACGGCAATAGTGCTGCAAACTTTAAATGAAAAAGGGTTACTAAATTCACAGGGTGGTCGCTCAAGTTTTTCAGTTCTCCTCTTTCAGGATATCTCACTCATTCCCATACTTGCGCTGCTGCCACTTCTAGCTCTATCAGCACATCCCGAAATCTCAGCCGGTTGTCATGGTACAGGTGAGAGCTTTGTAGCATCACTGCCATCATGGCAGAGAGGGTTTCTAATCTTAGCTATAGTAAGCGCTATAATACTAGGAGGTCGTTTTTTATCCAGACCGGTTTTCAGATTTATTGCTGAAACCAGACTAAGGGAAATATTTACAGCGTTTTCGCTCTTATTGATTATTGCAACGGCTCTTGCTATGCAGTTTGTAGGACTGTCTCCCGCGCTTGGAACATTTGTAGCTGGGGTTGTGCTTGCAAATAGTGAATACCGCCATGAAATAGAATCTGATATAGAGCCTTTTAAAGGTCTTCTTCTTGGGCTGTTTTTTATTTCTGTTGGTGCAAGCATCAACTTCGACCTGATGTTTGATAATCTTACGATTATTCTGGCTATTGTGGCAGGTCTTATGGGACTTAAATTTTTTATACTCTTTATGCTCGGAAGAGTTTTTAAAATGAATAAGACCGAAAACTATCTGTTTGCTTTTGCACTTGCACAGGGAGGAGAGTTTGCATTTGTACTGTTCTCATTTGCCACACAAAACAGCGTTCTGCCGGAGGCGATTTCAAGCCTGCTTGTAGTAGTTGTTGCAATTACGATGATACTCACTCCTCTATTATTTATTTTCTATGAAAAATTTGTCCAAAACAGGTTTCAAAAAACAACCGAACAAGAGCCTGATGAGATAGACGAAAAGAACCAGGTGATAATTGCAGGTTTTGGCAGGTTTGGCCAGATCGTCGGCCGCCTGCTTCATGGCCATGGAATAAGCACAACAGTGCTTGATCATGATGCAAGCCAGATAGAGCTTGTAAGGAGATTTGGCTACAAGGTTTTTTATGGTGACGCTTCAAGAACGGATTTGCTAAAGTCTGCAGGCGCCGAGCAGGCAAGACTTTTTATAATAGCTATTGATGATAAGGAAAAGACTCTTCGGATTGCAAAGGAAGTAAAAAGTAACTTTCCTAATCTGCAAATCCTTGCCAGGTCTTATGACAGGCGTCACACATATGAGCTTATGAAAATAGGAGTGGAGCATATTACAAGAGAAACTTTTTCTTCGGCGCTTGAGCTTGGAAAGGACGCCTTGATGCAGCTTGGATACCCGGCATATCAGGCTCACAGGGCAGCTCTAGCCTTTAAGCACCATGATAAAGAAACACTTGTTGATCTTTATGAACACTTTGGAGACGAGAAAAAATTTATTTTATATTCCAAACAAAGAAACGATGATTTACTTAATCTGCTACTCAAAGATGAAAAGGATAAGGATGAAAGCGAAGATAACCAAGCCTGGGAACGACCGTCTGATCCGAGATCTGGTTTGGAAGACAAATAATTAATTTTAGAAATTATAGGAATATTAGGAGCAAAAATATTTTATCATTAACAACGTTAACAAGATTCTAACAAATAGATATGACTGATAAAAGGTCAGATTGAATTTCTGCTAATGTTACTAATAAGCCGCGTGTATTCCTGTGTCGGCTGTATTGGCTTTGTTATGATCTTTGAGATTTTAATATAGAGTTATCTAACTGTATATTGTTTCCTCTAGAGATCATTTGGTTTTTATAAGAAGCTTTCCTTTGCACAAGTCAGTATTCTAATGGTTATCGTACAACAGGTAGCCCCAGCTATTTTTTCAATTCATCCCTTACAGCTACGCCTATCTTTTCTAATATAAAAGGTTTCTTTATATACTGCCCAGCACCTAGTTTTTGGGCTTCTTTCACGTCATCTGTTTCAGCAAATCCACTTGCTATTACTGCCTTTTGACCAGGATGTACTTTTATTATTCTTTTGTATGTCTCAAGACCACTAATTCCCGGATCAATAATCATATCGAGCAATATTAAATCCACTGTATGTTTCGTCAAATATTCAACTGCTTCCTCACCACTTGCAACGGTTTTTGTTTCATAACCTATTGTATTCAGCATTGCAGATGCGATCTCTCTTTGATTTTCCTGATCATCAACTATAAGAACTGTTTATCCATTTCCTTTGTACTCTTCAAAGGGTACGGGCACTTCATCTTTTACTTCATCTCTGGTTACCGGAAAATACAACTTAAATATTGTACCATTCCCGTCAGATACTACATCTATATATCCACTTAAGTCTTGTACAACGTTCCACACAACAGTCAGGCCCAAACCTGTACCACTTCTGCCCACTTTCTTCTTTGAATAAAATGGTTCAAAAATCTTCTCTAAGCTATCCGGTGGTATTCCCTGGCCGTTGTCTGATACTGAGAGAACAGCATATTCACCCACTTTTACATCTTTATAACCTCGTATAGGCTTATCGATATAACGGCTCGTGGTCGATATGAGAATCTCACCACTATTCTTTATAGACTCAAAAGCGTTCGACACTAAATTCATTATAACCTTTCTGAGATGAGCTTCAGAACCGCTTATGTAGAGTAAATTAGTATCAAGGCTGGTTTTGGTTGTAACTGACGGATGAACTCTCTTAAGTTCTTCAAACTCTGATGAGTGTATGTAATCTTCAATTATTGCATTCACTTTTAGTGGTTTTTTTGCAATAGCTACTCCTCTTGCTATCGTTAATAAATCTGCGACAATAGCAGCAGCCCTAAGTCCTGACTTTTTGATAGCCATAATTGAATTTCTCATTGGGCTGTCTTCTGGTAATTCTAATAAGAGTAGATCTGGTTGGCTTACAATCCCGGACAGGACATTATTCAAGTCGTGTGCAACACCGCCCGCCAATAGTCCTAGTGATTCCATTTTTTGTGCGTGATGGTACTTTTCTTCCAGCCGTTTTTGCTCTGTAATATCCCAGAAAATACCTAATATGCCATCAATATTGCCATTCTCATCCAATGCAGGTGATTTAACCGTGCGAATCACTCTCTGCTCACCATCGATCATAATGGTTTCATCAATTTCTTCAGCAATTCCCGATTCCATAATTCTCTTAATCATCCTGCCGGTAATGTTCTGCATCCTCTTTTGGGAAATAATCGTAGTCTGTCGTGCCGACAATTTGTTCAGGTGTGATACCCAAGTCTTCTGCAAGGTTGTTGCTGCAAGAAACAAATACGGAGTTTTTATCTTTAAGAAACAAACGTTGTGGCATGTTTTCAACCAGCGTTCTGTATTTGTTTTCGCTTTGACGCAGGGCTATTTCCCGCTGGTCACTTTCCATGACTATGCCTGCAAGCCTTGCAGCTGAGTGCAAATCACTCAGTTCATCCTCATTTGGTAAAGCAGGATGATTGTAATACATGCCAAAAGCACCCAGCACTTTTCCATTACTGTCTTTGATGGGTTCAGACCAGCAGCAACGAAGTCCATGAGGTAAAGCCGCTTGTTTAATCACAGCCCATTTTGGGTCGGTTTCAATATTTTCAACAAGCACACGCTTTCCGGTATACGTAGATGTTCCACAGGAGCCTACGCAGGGTCCATTTTCAAGGCCATTTACTGCGTCGCAATACTCTTTTGGTAAGCTTGGAGCACCGCCATGCATAAGTTTATTACCTTTGAGCTCAAGCAAAGAACACCGCATACCCGGGTGCCGGGCCTCATACATCAGAGCAATCGCATCATAGATACTGGATGCAGATTGCCCCGTGGCAATCATCTCAAGAATTTCGGCATTTTTTCTGAGAAATAACTGTGTCTGTTGCTCAGATTTTGCTGTTAAATCTGTTTCGATCATAATGCTCTAGCCTAGTTACAAATGTTAATCAAAACGTAAAAGTACAACTGTGCTGTTTGTCTGCGTTTGTTACACCCCGTGCAACAATATAACAGGAGAGGGTCAATGGTTCAATATGAATGAGTCTACTTGATTCAAATTTGAAAACATTGCAACTAGCTAAAGTTGGAACTAAAAAGATGTCATAATGATTATTAAACAATCCTCAAAAACCCCCCTAATGGCAAAAAAATGGTATTTTATCATTTGATATAATATGATCGGTTCTCAAGACAACAATGAATACAGAAAGAAAATCATAAGCTGGTGTATGTATGACTGGGCAAATTCTGCCTTCGCTACTACCGTAATGGCAGCAATTCTGCCGGTCTACTACAGCAAAGTAGCTGGAGTAACCCTCGAAGGCAACACAGCAACTGTTTACTGGGGGTACACGACTGCTATCGCGCTTCTCATCACTGCACTGATAGCGCCAATCATGGGAGCGATTGCAGATTTTTCGGGAGCTAAAAAAAAGTTTCTTATGATCTTTGCATCAATTGGGATTTTGTTTACCACCCTGCTTTATCTCATAACAACCGGTGACTGGTTTATGGCATCGCTGTTTTTTATCTTCGGCAATGTAGGGTTTGCAACGTCTGAGGTTTTTTATAATTCGCTTCTTCCGTCTGTGGCAAAATCAGGTGATATAGATAAGGTGTCCACGCGAGGTTATGCGCTTGGCTACCTGGGCGGAGGGATACTGCTTGCTATAAACGTGGTGATGTTAAATGTGATTGACGATAAGCAGTTTGCATCGAGGCTCTGCTTTGTAACAGTCGGCATCTGGTGGGCCGTTTTTACAATTCCATTAATACGGAACATAGAGGAGCCTTCCCGAAAGAACAGGGCATCTAACAAATTCAACCCGCTATATCAAGGATTTAGAAGACTACGGAAAACATTTGGTGAGCTTAAACGGTACAGACAACTTCTAATATTTCTGGTTGCTTTCTGGATCTATAACGACGGCATTGGAACAATAATAAAGATGGCGACAATCTATGGCTCTGAAATTGGTATTAGTACAAACGATCTTATTGGTGCCTTACTAATGACTCAGTTTGTGGGAATTCCTTTTGCGATATTGTTTGGAAGACTTGCCGATAGAATCGGTGCTAAAAAAAGTATATATCTTGGATTATTTGTATATATACTAATATGTATAGGCGCCTATTTTATGACCAAAGGTATTCATTTTTGGATACTTGCATTTTGTGTAGCACTCGTACAAGGAGGTACTCAGGCACTGAGCCGTTCTCTGTTTGCATCCATGCTCCCAAAGGCAAAGACAGCGGAGTTCTTTGGATTCTACGGAATGAGCTCCAAGTTTGCAGGCATTTTTGGTCCACTCATATTTGCAATGGTAGGTCAGCTAACAGGCACAAGCAGGCTAAGTATTATTTCACTTGTAGCATTTTTCATTATAGGTGCAATTGTGTTAAGCAGAGTGAATGAAAAAGAAGGTATTAGAATGGCACAGAATAATTGAACAGATTGCAGAACATTAAATATAATGTTAAAAATTTTAGAATAAAAAAGTAAGTACAGGAGAAATTAATGGCAAGTGCGAGTGCTAGACACATATTGGTTAATACTGAGGATCAGTGTAATGAAATTAAGGCAAAGATAGAAGGCGGAGAGGATTTTGGTGAGATGGCCCAGCAGTTCTCACAGTGCCCATCAGGTAAAGAAGGCGGAAACCTGGGTGAATTTAATCAGGGCATGATGGTACCTGAGTTTGATATGGTTGTGTTCACGGCTCCCCTGAATCAGGTTCATGGGCCTGTGAAAACACAGTTTGGGTATCATTTAATTGAGATACTAAGCAGAAGTTAATCCATACCAGGAGGTTTATTATGGAAGTATTTGAAGCAATGGGTACTAGAAGAAGCGCCAGGTTTTTTAAGCCATGGAAAGATGTTGAAGACTGGAAGATTCAAAAGATGCTTCAGGCTGCGCGCTATTCTTCCTGTCAGGGAAATTGCAGCTCTACAGAGGCTATTGTAATAGATAAGAAAACATACCCAGAGGAAAAATTCGAGCAGATCGTGGAATGTGCATCAACTTTTAATGAGATTCATATACGGCAGGCCCCTATAGTCATTGCCTGGCTTATCAATTTGGATGCATGGTATAAAGAGCTTGTGAAGAGCTTTGCAGTATTGTTTCCTTCAAGGGCTATTACAGCAGCGCACGGATGGACATATAAACAGCTTACAGAACAGACATATCCAAGGCTAATGAGCTTTCCAAAGGATAAAACAGAAGAC
>JABAHR010002772.1_pt1 | contig 20704 bp, 18 predicted proteins | sample 7062101 | NCBI WGS metagenome assembly JABAHR01 (sample SAMN14534553, study PRJNA622989) | marine sediment metagenome | biome: marine biome [ENVO:00000428]; feature: marine pelagic biome [ENVO:01000023]; material: deep marine sediment [ENVO:00002113] | place: India: Gulf of Kutch | collected... | reverse complement strand
CGACTGATCCATCACCTGGCAAAGCGAAAGACGATCAAGGTTGCGCGCGTGCGACCGGATATCGTCATGACGCGGATGGAGCGCGAGGACACGGCCACTGTTTTGCTCGAGCACTGTCGGAAGACCCATGTGAACTTCGACGACGAGAGAATTGCGAAGTGGCTCGAGAAAACCGAGACAGTACTCGGTGTGCGCTTGGACACATCCGGTAGGAGCAAGAAGGCGAGGGGCTCGGCTGGCATACGGGGTCGGCTTGCAAAGCTCGCAAGTCGTCTGCCCACCCGGCGCCGAAAATCGAAGTAACTTATGTGGTCCCGCCGCAAAGAAATAGCGATGGCATCTTAGTGGTTCGATCCTGGCTGTCAGCTGCCCGTCGAATCTGCCTATCTAGTGCTGATTGAACGTCGGCTCCTGGAAGGAGCTGACGATGCGTTTGAGGTCGTTCACAGTCGGTCCAAGTTACCGCCAGTATGTTCCTGCAAACTGCCGCTGACCGCTCGATAGCAGCCGTTCGCGGGACGCGCGCTGAAAAGTCTGTTATCGGCCCAGTGCGGACGCCGATGTTTCTGGCTTGAAGCAGACTTTTACGCTCGGTACCGAGGGCTTTGTCAAGCCAAGCCAGCTTCATATTTCTCTGCGAGCTTGTCAATTCGTGCATGCCACGAATTGAGCCCGCCAAAGTGGAGCGCATATAACAATCGACAAAGGCAAACCTGACGAAAGTCAGGGACGCAAAGCCACGGGTCCTCGCTTCCTCCGCGACGTTCGATCGCCACGAAGGACCCCAAGATCGCCGGGCTGCCGAGCCAAAGAGTCAGGGTGATTGAGGAGGTGGTTGCAATGCGTAAGTTTCTATTCTGTTTGGCACTTCTGATGGTGGGGTGTGGCGGCAACGGCGGTGACGGATTCGGTGCGCCGGGCACCGGACCGCTACCAGCCCAGCATGTGCCAGTGATATTCGAGTTGGCGCTGTCGCCGAACGCGGTTGTGTACATGGAAGGTGACGGCAGCGTGACTGTTACAGCGCAGGTCGATTTCCGGGACACGGGACTGGACATCGAGACCCTGTGGGTACGGATGCCGGATGGCACGATCATCGAGTTCGATGAATCTGTTGATACGGCAGCGGGTACGTTGGCTGAGCAATTCACGATGTCGACGGAGGTCGTCGGCGAGTTCAGTGTTGAATTTTGGTTGGTAGACAAGGCCGGCAATAGCTCGAATCACCAGTCGGAAACCCTGTCGGTGATTAGTAATCCATTTACCTGGACGGCGGGCGATACAGATTTACCCTTCGTGCTTAACGCGGTCCATTGGAGCGGCGCGAATTTCATTGCGGTCGGTGATGGCGGATTCATTTTGACCTCGCCGGACGGGCTAACTTGGACCCAGAGCGGTAACGTTACCAACGCAGACCTGCACGCCATCGGCTTCGACCTATTCGATCACGTGGCAGTGGGTGATTCAGCGACGGTGCTTGGTTCGGCAGACGGCGGCCAAACTTGGTTTGTTCAACATTCCGGTGAGGCCAATGTTTCACTGCGCGGCGTCGATCATCTAGCATGGCCAATCGTGGCCGTAGGTAAGCTGGAAGATACTGGAGCGCCTTATGTGATGAGTTCCCCAGATCATGGTCAGAGCTGGACCGCGAGCGAGGGCTTGCCGCAAAGTGGTCGTTGGTTCACTGCATCAGCAATGGGTCCTGGATCAGCAATGGCTGCTGGACTGCATGTCGCTACGACAGAAATAGAGGCTCTGCCCAACGATTCGCGCATCGCGGTGTCGGTTGGAGGTGACGTGTGGAGCGAGATCGTCATCGACCTCGATGCGATTTCCACCTTTGCGGTGATCTGGGACTGGGACGGCGATCTCTTTTGGGTAGCGGGCGATGAAGGGCGAATCTATCGTTCGCCTGACGGCGTCAACTGGACCAGGTTAGAGACACCCGTAAACAGCCGCCTAAAAGCGCTGGCCGGGTCCGGCGGTGTTCTTGTCGCGCACGGATCGGCAGGACCGGGCGTCGCGACATCCGATGGTGGCCAGTCATGGCAGCTGTTCGATATCGCGGATGATTTTGAGTCGCATGGCCTGGCTTACGGTGCGGGGCGCTTCGTCATAGTCGGTCATTCCACGGTAGACCCGGAAAAAGGTGCGATCTATACCACGCCCTGATTGTCAAGGCGGACTGTCGATCTCTTTTCGCGATCGGCAGTCCATTTGACTGTTAGCTGCAGCGCCAAGCAGGCTGTCGTGTATCACTGAAATGACAGCTGATCGTGCGAGCTGCTGCTCGACGGTACTCAGGAAGCGTTTGCTCGAAAGCAGTTTCGAATCATTGCGTCAATGGAACTGCACCTGGCGTGGATGCGGTCAATTAGTTGGCCGGTATTGGCCGCACGTCGTCGGATGGGCGCTAACAACCCGGGCGGCCGCTGTACTGCTTAATGGAGCCGGTCGCGCGTAACACTATGAGTCGGCTCTTGATGACCCAGAGCGATCATTCTCCTTCCGCTGGATATTGGCAAATTACTGGCCCTTCTAACAAGCTTGGTTAAGTACATCTCAGAATTGACGCAGATTCTTAGCGGCGGATAATTTTTTGCGACGAAGGAGGCAGTTAACTGAGTTCCTTGTAACGTAAACCTCACGATATAAAGCGAGAGACATAGCAATGACCCATCGTGCAATCGTGCTCGTCGTGTCCGCCCTGATTCCGGCGCTGTCGACCATACCACCGGCATGGGCCGAGGATCCCTTGCCGACAGAAGCGTACATCGACGGTGTGCCGTTCGTCGGCTATCACAAGGTGCGGGACGCCGAGTTTCCGGACAGCAACATCGTCAACCCGTCACTCACGGCAGTCCTGCAGATGATGTACGCATACTGGGGCGAGGACTTCATCGAGAGTGCCCAGCGCAATGTCGAGGTGAAGGACTTCACGGGTTCCGGAGACAAGCATGCGGCGCTCGACGACCTGAAGGCCATGCTGGCGAACGGGCTACCAGTGTCGGTGACACCGGCCACCACGCCGGAGGCGCACCGGCTGTATCTGACGCCCAAACTCTGTGGCCAGTTCAAGCCCGTGGCCTACACAAGTCCGCAACCCGCGTCGGGCGCGCTGGGCGAGATGGTCCCGCTACGCGCCGTCGAGCAGCTGCGGGACGGGAGCTGTGGCGTCGGCCTCAACGACTCGGTAATTCTCGCCTCGAAGCTGCTGGTGGGCTACGACGATGCAAGAGAAATCTTCATCATGCACGACCCGTCGCTTGGGCCGGACCTCGAGCTCGGCTATGCCGATTTCGAGCGCATGTGGCGCGCCACAGAAGCGAGTTATTTTGCTGCGCATCCGGCAGAAGTGCCCACGGTGCCAGCTGGACGGGTCGCAGAAGTGCGCGCGCGTACACCGGACGACGAGGCGGCGGTGGCGCTCTTTCGCGCTTATGGTCTTGAGGTGGCCGGCGACTACACCAGGGCGGAGCAGTTACTGCGTGAGGCACTGCGTCTGGAGGGGCTGGACGCGGGTCGGCGCCACTTGCTGCAGATCGAACTCGCGGTGAGTCTTAATGAGATGGGCCACTGTACCGAAGCGATCGAGGCGGCACGCGGCGCCAACACCGACTTCGACGACTACGCCCTTGCGCACACAGTGCTCGCGCGGCTACTCGCGTGCAGTGATACGCGGGCGGACAGAAAGGAGGCGAAGCGGGAACTCTCACGCGCCAAGAACCTGTGCAGCACCGAGGCGCAGCGCCGGGTGGCCGATGAACTCGGCCGCGACTTCCACGTGATAGGTTGCAAGGGCGAGCTGTTGGGTTGGTACCGGCCGTAATTGATCAGTTACTTATGGCCCCACGAAAGCAGACCGTTCAGTTAGGCTTGAGTGTCCGCTAGCCGCCGAACGTTCAAATGCGTCTGTTATCTGATCGAGAAATCTGTTCGTTAGAGTGTGGGCGTCGATTGTCAAAGCATGCAACGACTGTCGAAGTCATTTATCTTAGTCGCATTATGGACTGTCTTATTGGGAGGCCGGTGTGCCACTGGATACGCTGAACAAAACATCGGAAATCGGAACCATTGTGGATGCGCTCAGGCGCGACGGAGCGGTCGTTGTAAACGACGTTGTCGACCCTTTTCTTATCGATACTATCGTGGCCGAGCTGCGCCCAATACTCGATGAGGCCGGGCTCAAGTCGCGCAGTGCTTTTAACGGCGACAGGACATTGCGTGCTTCCTACGGACTGCTTACCGAGGCGCCGAGCGTGGCTGAGCTGATCGATCACGACATGGTTGTTGATGTTGCAAACGAGATCCTGCTGCCGCATTGCGCGAGCTATACGATCGGAAGCATGACAGCGATCGACATTTTACCTGGCGAATCCGCCCAGGCACTGCACCGCGACGATTCCCTTTATCCGATAGACAATGCGGGTATGGAATTATTGATCGGAGTGATGTGGGCGTTGAATGACTTTTCCGAAGAGAACGGTGCAACCCGGATTGTACCCGGCAGTCATCGCTTCATCCGCTCCTGGCATTTGCCGGACGTATCCGACTGGGAAAGCGCCGTAATGCCGAAGGGCTCGGTGCTCTTCTATCTCGGCTCGACCTGGCATGGGGGCGGTGCAAACCGAAGCGACAGCGGGCGCCTCGGGCTAATAAACACCTATTCGCTGGGCTGGCTGCGACAGGAGTCGAATCAATACCTGGATACTCCGCCCGAGGTTGCCGCCCGGTTCGGGCCGCGGCTGCGTGCGCTCCTGGGCTATATGCCCCACGGTTGTGGCGACGACAAGATCGGCAACTTCCGCGGCAACTGTCCAGCCTGGGTCGAAACGCCGCCGGAATCGGCGTGGCACGATGAGCGAGGCCAGGTTGGAACACAGGCCGACGCTGATACGCAGTCCGGCGTCTGATACATCTGAATGCGCTCCGAAACGTCCATCTGCGCATGTAGCCTCGAGAGCTGCCGCTGAGCCAGGCTCAACGACCGCTAAGCGGACTGAATCCGCCATTCGCCGGCTCTGGGCCAAAACAACTGCTAATGACCCGAAGCGGACGCTCACCGATTGGCCCAAATCCTTTTCTTAATGGGCTGGGGCGGCGATCTTGGGTATCGATATTATGGTGGTGAGCGCACTGCCACCCAAAACTTGATGATCAATGATTCGATGGAGCTCAAAGAGGACTGCAGCCGGTGTCTCACTCGTGAAACTATTCGTCTCGAGAGCCGCGCCGCATCCGAGCGATACCCCAGCCGACGGCGTACAGCAAAATCAACGGTAAAAGTCCAAAAAGAACAAAGCCCCAAAGTCCAGCCACCGGCGAGGCGATGCCTGTGGCGTGTTGTAGATAGCCGAACCCTACGCCCCAAAAAGCCAGCCATAGCACCGATACAAAAATCCATAGACGCTGCCAGCTGTTTAGCTTCATGAAGGTTTCTCCATTAGTTCCGTGAATATGTTGCGCATTGTAACGCGTCTGCCGGCACCGAGGCGTTGCCGAAATGCTACGCGGTGCAATTCTTACCGGAACCTACTGCCAGGCTGGGCGGGCAGAAGAAAAAAGAGGCCCGGGCGAAGGAGATTGATCAGGCGAACATGGCCGCGGTAGTCGCGTAGGCCTTACGCACCAATTCGTCGAGACTGCGAGTGCGATTTTCCGCGTTGATGACTTCGACGCCGAAGGGACCTTCATATCCCGTTGCGCCGCAGGCGGCCATGAATGCCGGCATGTCCCATTCACCTTCCCCGGGGAATTGTCGTTCAAGGACTGTTTCCTCGGCCAGCGTCATGCCCTGCGGCGTCTCGTTCCAGCCGTCGTTGAGCTCGATGCCGAGCAGGAAGTCGGACGGCATCGCGGCAATCTGCTCCGGTGGTACACCCATCTTGGACATGTGCCAGGTGTCTACCATGACCCCGCCGTTGGCGGCGCCGGCATCCTTGCACATCTGTATCGACTGGTCGAAGTCGGCGAGCATGGCGAACGGCATCATTTCGAAGAGGATGTTCGTTCCCGCGTTTGCCGCATCGGCGCACACGGCAGCAAAGACCTCGGTAGCCCTCTCCAGCGTCGTCGGTGTATTGAAGAAATCGCCGACCTTGACGTGGCGAGCGCCCAGGGCCTCCGCCCATTTAAGCAGCTTTGCCTTATCGGCCTCGGCTGTTGCGGTGTCGCCGCCGAACCAGCCCGATAGTTGCAGAAACTCGAGCTCCAGATGCACGATGCCGTTGTCATCGAGGATCTTTTTCATGTCGGCGAGCGTGTAGCGCTCGAGCGTGTGCTCCACGTCGGCATGCCACAGCCCGATTCCCCGAAAGCCGACACCTGCGACTGCCTCGACACGGTCACGGAAATCGAACAGGCTCCACTCGCGACCGCCAGTGCCCGGATTGACGTCGCCCGCGATGGTCCAGTAAGACGCCAGGAGGTCAGGGTGCGTGGCTGCCGGAGGCTCGGGACGACTCGGCGCATCGCATCGGCCGACGATGTCTCGGGGTCTTTCGAACAGGCGGCGAGTCCGCCCAAAGCCGACGCCATAGCCGCCGCGGACGCCTTTTTGAGGAATTTGCGTCGGTCCATTGGCTCGATCATCAGGCAGTTTTGACGTAGCCGTAGCGCAGGTTGCTACGACCCTTGTTCAACGCCAGGAATTCGTCTTTCATCGACGTGATTTCGTCAGCCGAAATGTCTGCCAGCGAGACATCCAGGTCCAGACCGTAAATGCGGGCCGCGTTGTTGGCGAAGATGTCGTTCTTGAGCGGGCTATCGGCCGCACCGAGTTCGGGATAGCCGTGTTTTTGTTGCAGGTCTTGCGGCATCTCGAGACGCCGCAGCGCCTCGATCTGCCATTGCGGTGACCCATACCAGACGGAATCCGTGCCCCAGACGATCTTGTCGCTGCCGAGACCGTTGATCAGCTGACCCAGCATCGCCGCCGCAAGCCGCGGGGTCGTTACCGATGTCGTTGCGAAGCAGGTACCGAGTTCGGCATACACGTTGTCGACACCCCACTTGGCCGGGATTTCCGCGAGATCGGTCACCCAGTCGATGCGGCCGGTTTTTTCGAACTCGGCCATCGGGCCCTCGGGGACTTCGAGGAACGGGCGCAGCGCCGAGTGATAAATAATGAAGTTCAACTCAGGCCAGTCCTTTGCCGCCTTGCCGAGATCCCAGACCGTCGCGTACTGCCACAGTTCGGGCCAGGATTCCCGGTAGTTTGCCGGCATCAGGCCCTTGTGGATACAGATGTTCCTGACGCCCGCTTTGACGGCTTTTTCGTAGAACGGGTAGACGAGTTCTTCGTCGTCCAGCCGCCAGTTGGACTGGCGCTTCGTCTGGAACAGGGGATCGCCGATCGTGTAGCCCTTCCAGCTGTCCGGCTTGAGTTCGGCCAGCGTGTAATCGACAACATCCAAGAAGTCCGGCTCCCTGGGCTGAAAAATGCCGTGGGCGAGCATGCGCCGTGAGCCCGCGACGGTGTTGACGGAGCGCCGGGCAGATGCGATTTGCTCGTTGGTCAGGAACCGGTTTTCTTCATCATCGACGGGCGAACCGGAGAGGATCACGACCTTGGTGTCGCTGTCGACGAAGATTTCCTTGACGTAATTCGAAAACTTGAGGCGATCGAGCGTGATGTTGTCTTCGATTCCCGGGTTCCAGTGCGCTTTCGCAAATTTGCGCAGGCCCGAAATGTCCTTCTTGTAGTCGTCGCGGACGAAGTGCGTCTGGCAGTCGAAGATGAACTGCTTCGACAGCCGGCTGGCACGGTCGGCCGCGGCCCCTGGCTCGCTTGTCTCGGCGCTGGCGACGTTGTAGATCGGGCCGAATACGTCGTTCATGGCGACGAAGGCGGCGGCCATGCCGGCCGCCGAGCCGAGAAACTGGCGGCGATTCATGCCGTGGCGGGGGCCGAGTTCATCGGCGATTGCCTTGATCCGCGCCTCGACCCGTTTTTGCTCGGGCGTCTGCGGCAGCGGGTTGAATTCGCCGTTGGAAATCATCTGCGTGGGAATGGGCGAGGGGAAAATCGCGTCTTCCGCTGCAGCCAGGCTCTTCAGGTCCTCGTCGCTCAGGTATCGCATTGAACTGCCCCTCGTAAGTTCACACCATTGATCCGCAGACGGCGTTTGGCTCGCCGGGAATGTCGGGAAGAAAAAAGGGGAACCGAAATTCCCCTTTTTTCGTCGGCTGCTAGCAGGCTATCAGAAGAAATCCCGACGGATCGAGAACATCCACGTGCGCGGCAGGGCCGGTGCGGCATAGTCGATGCCCTCGGAGCTCCCGTCCTGCACGTAGTACAGGTATTCCTCGTCCGTGATGTTCTTCGCTTCGAGCTTGATCGTCCATCGATCATCGGACGAGCGCAGTGCGACAGAACCGTTCAGCAGCGTGTAGTCGCCGATCAGAGAGCCAGACTCATTGTTCGGTTCCGTGAAGATGTCGTCCTGGTAGTTTGCGTCAAGTCGGAAGATCAGCGAGCCCCGGTCTGTCTCGGCCGAGTACTGTGCGCCGATGCTCCACGTCGTCTCGGGCGAGAACGGCGTGACGCCGTTCGGATCGACGTCCGCGCCTTCGACCAGTTTTGTCCATTCGAAGTCGAGCGATGCAAACGACGCCTCCACGAGGAAGTTGTCGGTAATCGCGGCATCGAATTCGATCTCGAAGCCGTCGACGTCGGCGTCGCCCGCGTTCAAGGTCGCGAGGCACGGCACGGGATCGGTGAACTGCGGACAGAAGCTGAAATTCGCCTGGATGTCCGTGTAGTCATTGATGAAGTACGCGGCGTTGAGGCGGGCCCGACCGTCCCAGAAGTCCGACTTGAAGCCGAGCTCGAAAGTCTCCAGCTCTTCCGGGTCGATGCCCACGATCTGGGAGTTGAAAAACGGCCGCGGATTGTTGCCACCACCCTTGTAGCCCGTGGAGTACGAGCCGTACGCCAGCGAATTCTCGTTGAACCTGTAGCTCAGCGCGACGCGATAGTCGGTACGCGTGTCGGAGAAGCTCGCCGATTCGCCGTCGACCTGGGAGATCAGGCAGTTCGGCGGGTTTCCGACCGTTCCCGGCGGTCCGACACACGGCAGGATCGGACTCAAGTCCGGGTTGCGGCGTTGAAACGAGTAGTCCTTCTCGTCGTCGCTGAAGCGTGCGCCGAGGTTCAGTTCGAACGCATCGCCGAGATAGAACGTGCCGTTGGCAAACGCGGCGAGGTTCGTGGTCTCGACCGGGTCAGGCCCGTGGATGAAGTCGAAGGCGACGTAGCCGAGGCCGATGCGACCCGTCACCGGCGTCTCCGAGTTGTGGTAGAAGGCGCCCACGGTCCAGTCGAAGCTGTCGGAGGATCCGCCGCTCAGGCGAAACTCCTGGCTCATCTGCTCCTGGTCGACGTACTGGTAGAGATAGCCGAGCGGGATCGGCGTGCCGTCCTCGTCCTGCCCCCAGCCGCTCGTCAGCTCCCGAAACGCGGTAATGGACTTGAAGGACATATCGTTGCCGAAGAGATAGCTGATCGCGAACGTCAGGTCGCGTGCCTCGAGCGTCTTTTCCTTCCTGATCGTGACGCCACTGCGGTAATCGTCATAGGTCGAGTAGTTGACGTACATGCTGTTCGGGCTTAACGGGTCACACGAGTTTTGCCAGGCGAGGAACAGGCAGCCCGGCGCCGTGGCGGACGTTGTCGTGCCGTACGCGTATGGAAAGACCCCCAGTTCTCCAAGAGGGTGGTCCCACAGCAGCCGTGGAGCTCCGAGCGCAAAATCCAGAACAGGTGCCGGCGTCTGGCCGAAGTTCGCGGGGATGTTCGGGATCGGGTCGCTGTCTTCGTCGATGATATTGAAACTCAGGTCGAACTGGAGATCGTCGTTGGGCATCCAGCGAAACGCCAGTCGCGCGGCCGTGTAGTCGATACCACCCTCGGTGCCGGTGACACAATTCGAGATCTGCCTTTCGACCGGGAAGCCGAGGCCCGGATGCGTGCAGCCGTAGTCGAGGTTCTTGACGTAGCCGTCACGCGACATCGACGTGCCCGATATGCGGCCCCACAGCTTGTCCTCGATCAGCGTGAAGTTGGTCGCGCCGCGGACCCTGACGGCGTCGAATTCGCCGAAGCCGGCTTCGACGAAGCCGTCCGGGTCGCCGCTCGGCTTCTTGGAATAGAGCTTGATGGCGCCGCCGATCGAGTTCTTGCCGGCCAGCGTGCCCTGCGGGCCGCGCAGGATTTCCACCCGCTCAAGGTCGAGCAGGTCGAACAGCGAACCGGTCAGCTGCGGAAAGTAGACGTCGTCGATATACATGCCGACGCCCGGCTCGAATGCCGGGTTGAAGTCGCTCTGGCCGACACCGCGGATGCTGGCGGAAACCGAGGGGCCGAAGGCGGCGCCCTGAGGGCGCAGCGAAACGTTCGGCGCACGGTCGGCGACCTGCGTGATATCGGTCTGGTTCTTGGCGCGCAGCGTTGCGGCATCGACCGCGGTAATCGCCAGCGGCGTGTCCTGCAGGAATTGCTCGCGGAACTGCGCCGTCACGACGATGCGATCGTCCTCGGCGCTGGTATCCTCACCGTCCTGCGCATTGGCTGCCATCGGCAGGCTCAGCGCGGCCAAGGATGCACCGCACAGGACACTTCTCAGAATCGTACGGGACGCAACATTCGTCATTCTCATATTTCCCCTCCCCAAAATCCGGCAATCTTCATCTGCCGCCCGCGCTTGCTAGTAGGCTTTTGTGTATACAATCAAGGCTACAAATCGAAATAGGCGGGCAAACAGGGGAAAATGTTGCAACTTTGCCGCGCCTGAGAGCGCGTCGGCGCTCTTTCGGTCAGCACGCGGATGCAGGGGGTGATTGCCTGTTGTCGGCGAGGGCCTAAAGCCCGCGTGCTTCGAGCGTTTCCAGCACCAGTCGTTCGAAACCCTCCCGGCGGCTGCGGCGGGATTCGATCAGCTTTTCGCGGTCTTGGCTCCGCAAGGCGTCGAGCAGGGGCTGCTTGTTGACGACCTCGCGTTCCTGACTGGGTCTGCGGGGCAGCGGCAGCAGGGCGCGGAAGCGGTCGGTCAGCGCCCACAGGCGCATGGCTTCGCGCATCAGGATCTTCTTCGGCGACAGGTCGAAGATGGAAGTGTGGAACTGGCGATGCTCGATCCACCACTTGGGTCGGTCGCCCTTGTCGAGCAGCTCTTCCAGCCGCGCGGCGCTCTTTTCCAGTTGCGCCAGCTGCTTCTCGCTCGGCCACTCGATGGTACGCATCAGCTCGTCCTCCACCAGGTGGCGCAAGGCGAACAATTGCTCGGCCTCGTCATAGGAGAGCCGGGTGACGAAGAAACCGCGATTGGGGTCGTGTTCGACGATGCCTTCGGAGCTCAACAGCTTGAGCGCCTCGCGCACGGGAACGCGGCTGGCGTTGAATTGCGTAGCCAGTTCGGTCTGGCCGAGGCGCATCCCGGGCGAGAGCGTGCCGCGCGCGATCATCGAGCGCAGCTCGTCCGCGATCTTGGATGGCACCCCCGTGTTCGTCTTGGCAGCTGTCGTCATGGCAAGACCAATGGCGACGTTTTGGCGCTTTTGCAATTGGTGAGCGATCTTTGCCCCCCGCTTGTGAATTGCAGACAAAGGGCCTTGCATGAGCGATCAAGATTTGTGACTAACGAAAATGTAGGCAATTATCCGGCGCGCCGGCCATGAGGGAGAGTTTCAGTGACGAAGATCGGGTTCATCGGGCTTGGCATCATGGGCAGGCCGATGGCGGGCCATCTGGCCGGGGCAGGGCATGAGCTGCATGTCGCCAATGCCAGCGGCGGGGCAGCCGAATTGAAAGCGGCGGGCGCCACCGGCCACGAGAGCTTTGCCGATATCGCCCGCGCATCGGAGGTGGTGGTGCTGATGGTGCCCAACACGCCGGAAGTCGATTCTTCCCTGTTCGGCGAGAACGGCGTGGCCGAAGGGCTGCAGCAGGGCACGCTGGTCATCGACATGAGTTCGATCGATCCGTTGGCGACCAAGGGCTTTGCCGAGAGGATCCGTGCGGCGGGCGGCGACTATGTCGACGCTCCCGTTTCCGGCGGGGAAGTCGGTGCCAAGGCCGGTATGCTGACGATCATGGCCGGCGGCAGCGAGGAGGCGTTTGCCCGCGCGCTGCCGCTGTTCGAGATCATGGGCGGCAATATCACCCATGTCGGGCCGGTGGGGGCCGGGCAGACCTGCAAGGTCGCCAACCAGATCATCGTCGCCCTCAACATCGCCGCCGTGGGCGAGGCGCTGATCTTCGCCAGCAAGGCGGGTGCGGAACCGGCGCGCGTGCGTGAGGCGCTGCTTGGCGGCTTCGCCTCGTCCAAGGTGCTGGAAGTGCATGGCGAGCGCATGCTCAAGCGCACCTTCGATCCCGGCTTTCGCATGAACCTGCACCACAAGGACCTGGGGCTGGCGCTGCAGGGGGCAAACGACCTCGGCCTGTCGCTGCCGCAGACCGCCTTCTGCCAGCAATTGCTCAATTCGGCGCGTGGCAATGGCGAGGGCGACCTCGACCATTCCGGCATCGTCCGCCAGCTCGAACGGCTGGCCGGCCATTCCTTGGGAGACTGATATGCGGGTTTCTGCCTTCTTGCTGGCCAGCGCACTGGCCTTGAGCGGCTGCGCCGAGGATTCCGGGCAGCAGGTGCAATCGGGTGAGGAGGCGACCCGGCAGGTGGCCGAGGCTTTCCTCACGCAATATCTGATCGAGGGCGACGTTATGAACGCCTATGCCGATCACGCCGATGCGGATTTCATCCAGCACAGTCCCAATTTTGGCAACGGGGTGGAGGCGCATCGCGCCTATTTCGCTTCGCTGGCCGCGAGTGCTGAAGGCGATGCGGCGGATTGGGCCCATGTCAGCGACATGCTGCTGGTCGACGATGACCTGTTCGCCCTGGTGCATCACGTCTTTCGCGGGCCCGAGGATAGCGGCCGTATCTTCGTTGACATCTGGCGCGTGGAAGATGGCAAGATCGCCGAGCACTGGGATGTGCAACAGGCCATGGTTGCCGACATGCCGCACGGTAATGGTATGGGTTGCGGCAATATCGAGACCTACGAACTTGCNNCCGACCTGCGGTCTTCCCGATCCGGCGGCAAGCGGCGAGGATACGCTGGCGGTGCACGCAGCCTATACGGACGCTGTCGTGGAAGGCGATGTCATCGCCGCCATCGAGCGCTGGTTCCACCCCGATTACCGCCAGCACAGCCCCGTCATCGGCGACGGCAAGCAGGGCGCGATCGATTACCTCAACGCCGAATGGGGCGGTGAGGACGCGCCGCTACCGCGCCTTGGCCCGATGCGCATCGTGGCAGAAGGCGATCTGGCGCTGTTTCACTACATGTACGAACTCGATGGCCAGCCGGACGAGGCGCATGTCGACATTTTCCGCGTCACNNCTACAAGCAGCCGGTGCCGGAGGAAATGGCACACGAAAACGGCATGTGGTGAGGGAAGGCGGAGCGTTGGTCTGCTGTACCCTTCTCTCCCGCAAGGGGAGAGGGCTCGGTGGAATTACTCCAGGAACTCGTACCGAAACACCCTGCCATCATTCAACACCCGCCCGGCAGAGGTGCCGTCGAAATGGCCGGGGAAGAACACCGTATCGCTGTCGGCATGGTCGCTCAGCAGGCGGATGCGCTGGCGCGAGGCTTCGGCGCCATCCTCGTCGGCGAAGAAGTGCAGGTCGGGACGCACCAGCTGCACCGGGTGGTGGAAGCAGTCGCCGCTGAAGATGCCGTGGCCGCCATCGCGGGCGCAATGCACCGCCACCAGTCCGGGTGAATGGCCACCAATATCGTCAAGCCAGATACCGTTGCCAAGCTCGCGATGGACCACGTGGTCGCTCGGCACCAGGTCGGCCTGCCCGCTCTTGATCACCGGCAGCACCGAATCGACGAAAGCCTCGCGGTGCATCGGCTCGGTATCCTCGCGACTCCAGTAATCGTATTCCTTCTGGCTGAAGATGTAGCGGGCATTGGGAAAGGTCGGGACCCAGCGCCCGTCCACCAACCGCGTGTTCCACCCGACATGATCGGCATGCATGTGCGTGCACATCACGAAGTGGATGTCCTCCGGCGTCAGCCCGAGCTTGCCGAGCCGCTCCAGCCAGTCGGTCTGCAGATTGCCGCCGAAGGGTATGGTGCGGGTCTTGTCATTGCCGTTGCAGGCATCGACGAGGATGTTGAGCCCGTCGACGCGCAGGACCCACGAATGCACCGACAGCTTGAACTGCGCCTGCGCCGGGTCTTCGGACAATTCATCTGACCAGTACCATTGCCGCAATTGTGCAAGGTCGGCGGCGACAACGCCGGGAAGGCTCACCTCCATCGGCAGCGCGCCTTCCATTTCCCAGATCTTGTCGACGCGCATCGCGCCCAGCTGTACCTGTTTCATCTCCACTCCCGGCCCTGATAGCCAATCTTCCGATTGAAACACCCTGCCAGATAGTTATACCAAATGGTATTCTAATTTTCGACGGAGTCTGCCGCCCATGATTATCGATTGTCACGGCCATGTCAGCGCGCCGGCTGAGTTGTGGGTCTACAAGTCGCTGCTGCTGTCGCATCGCGGCGAGCACGGCAGGCGTTTCAAGGAGCTCTCCGACGAGGAGATCCTCTCCTACACCAACAAGAAGGAAATGGCCCCTTGCGGCCATCTCGACATGCTCGACCGGGTCGGCACGCATTACCAGCTGCTGAGCCCGCGCCCGTTCCAGATGATGCATTCGGAGAAGCCGAGCTTCCTGGTCGACTGGTTTACCGAGGAGACCAACAACATCATTGCTCGCCAGTGCGAGCTGATGCCGGAGCGCTTTGCCCCTGTCTGCGGACTGCCGCAGGCGGCTGGCGAGCCGGTCGAGCGCGTGCTGGGCGAGCTTGAGCGCTGTGTCACTAGCCATGGCTTCAAGGGCTGCCTGCTCAACCCCGATCCCTATGAGAACTCGGGCGTGGAACCGCCTCCGATGGGCGACCGCTACTGGTATCCGCTGTATGAGAAGCTGTGCGAGCTGGACGTGCCTGCGCATATCCATTCCGCCGGCTCGCGCTCTGCCCGCGCGCCCTATACGCTCAACTTCCTGCTGGAAGAGACGATGGCGGTCTACGGCCTGATCGAGAGCGATGTGTACAAGGATTTCCCGGATCTGAAGATCGTGTGCAGCCACGGCGGCGGGGCGATCCCCTTCCACATCGGCCGCTTCCGCGCCTCGGCCATTCGCCGGGGCGAGGAGTTCCTCGACAAGATGCGCAACATGTATTTCGATACGGTCCTCTATTCCGAAGAGGCGCTGCGCCTGCTGATCAAGACCGTGGGGGCGGACAACCTGCTGTTCGGGGCCGAATGCCCGGGCGTGGGCAGTGCAGTCGATCCCGACACGGGCAAGACGCTGGACGATATCGCGCCCTTCATCACCGGGTTCGACTGGCTGTCCCAGGAGGACAAGGACAAGATAATGTTCGGCAATGCGATGACGCTGTTCAAGCTCGATCCGCCGGCGGAAACGCGCGCCAAATGAGCAAGTTGACCGAGACTCTCGCAAGGCTTTCGGCGATCGATTGCTGTGCCCTCAGCGATGCGATGGACAAGCTCGGCCTCAAGGGTCAGGTCACCGGCCTCAGGCGCGAAAGCGGGCAGGGGCGGGTGGCCGGCCTTGCCGTCACCATGAAGCTTGGCACGGGCGATCCGCCTCCCGGTCCGCCGGTGCACCTCGGCGTCCGGGCAATCGAGGCGGCAGACGAGCATTCGGTGATCGTCATCGAGCAGCGAAGCGGCCTCGATGCCGGCTGCTGGGGCGGGCTGCTGACGCGCGGCGCACGCCACGCCAATGTCCGCGCCGTCGTTGCCGATGGCCCGGTGCGCGATATCGACGAGGCGCGCGATCTCGATTTTCCCATCTTCACCAATCGCCTTACCTGCTTCACCGCTCGCGCCCGGGTGGTTGAAAAGGCGACCAATGTCCCGGTCGAGATCGGTACCGTCACCGTCTTCCCCGGCAGCTATGTCGTGGCTGACGGCAGCGGGGTGATCTTCATCGAACCGGACAAGGTCGAGGAGGTGCTGGCAGCAGCTGAAGATATTGTGTCCCGCGAGGCCGGCATGATCGATGCCATGGCCCGTGGCACCGCCCTGCATGACGTGCTCGGCGGCAATTACGAGAACATGCTCAAGAAGGATTGAAATGAGCGAAGACCGCAATGTGGCGCGCGCCGCCGCGCTCGATACCGCAACGCTTTCCGATGCGCTCGACCGGCTCGGCATCGTCGGCCAGTGCTACAAGATCGCCGGACGTGACCCCGCCTTCGAGATGGCTGGCCGCGCCTTCACCATGCTGTGTGGCCCGGCGAGCAATCCGCCGGGAACTGTTGGCGACTACATTGATGACGTTCCCGCAGGCCATGTGGTGGTGATCGACAATGGCGGGCGCGATGATGCCACCATCTGGGGCGATATATTGACCGAGATCGCCCATCGTCGGGGCCTCGCCGGCACGCTGATCGATGGCATCAGCCGCGATGTGAAGCTGTGCCGCGAGCTGGGCTATCCGGTGTTCAGCAAGGGCCACTGGATGCGTACCGGCAAGGACCGGGTTCAGGTCGAGCAGATGGATGTCCCGGTCAATATCGGCGGTGCGCGCGTGTGCCCGGGAGACCTGCTACGCGGCGATCCCGATGGCGTGGTGGTGTTGCCGAAGGACCATGAAGATGCAGTGCTCGATGCAGCGGAAGAGATCTCCGCTGCCGAAGAACATATCCGCGAAGCCTGCCGCGGCGGCATGCGCCTCGACGAGGCGCGCAAGCAGTTCAAGTACCACCAGCTGCAGACGCGCAAGGACGGCTAGACAGGGCGGGGGCGAAACCCCGTCGATCAATCCAGCTCGATTAGTCCAGGTCGAAGAGCGCGCGTGCGGTGCTGGAGAGCACCATCGCCGCATCCTTGTCGGATAATCCAGCGGCCGCTTGGCGCGCTTCGGCGATGGCGCTTTCGGGCGTCGCGCCGCCCAGCAAGACGTCCGAGCCCCAGCACAGGCGGCTGGCACCGAAACGCGCCACCATTGCCTCCAGCAGCGCCGCGGGCTCCAGTTCGGCCTTGCTTGCCCTTGCGAAGCTCATCGCGCTCACCTTCAGCGTCACCTGCCTGTGCCCAGCCACTCTCACCAGCGCATCATCGACGCCGAAATCGGGAGGGCCATCCTCCAGCGCGGGATTGCCGAGGTTGTCGAGCACCACGCGCAGGCCGGAATATTCGGCGAGGAGTTTCTCCAGCTCTTCCAGGCCCGCCAGCCGGTTCCACGGGAAGACATGCACGTCCATGACCGCTCCGGCATCGGCTGCGGCGCGCCAGGCATCGCGGGCGCCCGGGCCGCATAGCCAGTCGAGACTGGCGCCCTTTTCCGGCTCCATCAATCGCAGGCCGACAACGCCGGGGCGGGCGAGCAGGTCTCTCGCCACATCGCCGCAATCGTCGCTCCGTCCATCTACCGCGCACACCGCGCGCAGGCGTGGATCGGCTGCCGCCGCGGCGCAGATCAGGGCGTTGTCATAACCATACTGCCGCCCCCGCTGGACCAGCACCGCGCCCGCCAGCTCCCTCCCGTCAAGCAGGGCATTGATCTCGCGCCTGCCGGGGGATCCTTCGATCTCCGCCGGGTCGACGCCGGCCGCCAGGGGAAACCTTGCGAGGTCGCGCGAGGCGATCAGCAGGTGGCTGTCGATAACAGAGGTCATGGCATGGGGATGGGCGAAGCAGCGCAGATTGTCTACGCACAGGTGCAGAGGAAAGGAGCAATCATGCGGATTGGCATTGTCGGTTGCGGGATGATGGGCGCGGCTGTCGGCGCGCTGTTGCAGCACAAGGGAGCGGAGGTGCTGATGCTGCTCGAAGGGCGCAGCGGGGCGAGCATTGCGCGTGCTGTCAAAGCCGGCCTTGGCGAAGCGCCACTGGCCGAGGTCGCTGCCTGCGATTTCGTGCTGTCGATCGTGCCGCCCGATGCCGCCGGTCCGGTGGTCGATCGCCTGCTGCCGCATCTCGGCGAGCACAGCCTGTTCGTCGAATGCAATGCGCTCGACCCGCGCGATGCGCGGGCGCTATGCCAACGCGTGCTCGATGCCGGGCACAAATGCGCCGATGGCGGAATCGTCGGTCCGGCGCCTTCGCTCGATGGCGATGGCGGGCCGATCTTCTATCTCTCGGGCGATGATGCCGCAGACGGTCGCCGGCTGGCCGAATATGGTCTCAAGATCGAGCTTCTCGACGCTCCGGTCGGCAGCGCTTCGGCGCTCAAGATGACCTTTGCTGGCGTATCCAAGGGCGCGACCGCGCTGATCGGGCAGATGCTCGCCTATGCCGATAGCGAACACGTGCTGGAGCCTGCGCTGGCGCAGCTGCGCCGTTCCCACCCTGCTCTGGTCGCCTGGGCCGAACGCCAGTTTCCGCTGCTCGACCGCAAGGCCGGGCGCTGGGTGCAGGAAATGGAGATCCNNTCACCAGCGGGATTCCCGGCGGGAAGGAGCATTTTTCGGGCATGGCGGAGTTCTATGCTGCCATTGCCGCCGACTGCGACGGGCCGCTCCTCACCCGATTGCGGGAGATCTCGCGCAAGGCCTAGCCTGCGTCGACTTCCTCGTTCGGGATCGCCTCGTGCAGCATCGCTTCTACCCGGTCGCGGATGGCATTGTAATTTTCCAGCAATTGCTTGCGGTCGCGATTCTCCATCGCATCGATCAGCTTTCGTTCGGGACTATGCCCCTCGTTGCGCGGGAAGAAGGCGCGATAGCGGTCGGTCAGGTGCCACAGCCGCTCGGCTTCGCGCAGCAGGAGCTTTTGCGGTGACAGGTCGAAGATCGACAGCCGCAGGCGCTCCAGCGTCTGGCTCCATTTGTCGAAGTCTCCATCCTGCCGGATTTGCTCCAGATCGTCGAAATGCTTGCGGAACGTCGCCACTTCAGCCTTGCTTGGCCAGCGCGCCGTCGTCAGCAGTTCAGCTTCGATCCAGCGCCGCAGCTTGTAGAGTTGTTCTGCTTCCGCATGGTCGAGTGGAGCGACGAAATAGCCGCGATTGCGATCGTGGCGCAGGAAGCCCTCGGTGGCGAGGTGCTTGAGCGCCTCGCGAATCGGCACCTTGCTGCGGCCAAAGCGCGTCGCCAGTTGCGTCTGTCCCAGATGTTCGCCCGGCAGCAATGTCCCGCGCACGATCAGGGCGCGCAATTCCTGGGCAACGGAATTTGGCAAGGCGGCTTCGTCGTCAGCGCTCATGAGATTTCGCCTCGTGATGGCAGATGGTTAGCCTAGATCGCCTAACAGTCGAATGCAATTTATCTCTTCGATCACCGTGTATTGCCATTCGTTTCGCAAATGGTATACAATCGTGTTATACGATAAACTGCCGGGCTTGTTTGGCCGGCAACTGGGGTGGTCAACTGGCAGCAAGACGCATCGATGCGTTGCAAGACAGCTGCAAGAATGAGGGCGGATCAGGCAGTTCGACATGACAAATACCGAAAAGAAGAACTTCCGGTTCTACGACAACCGGCAGAAGTACCTGATGTTCGTCAACACCTGCTCGGAGAAGTGGATTGTCGGCGAACGGCTTTCGCGTGAGCTGGAGCGGCTGACGCCGAGTCCGCCAGCGTTGCGATTCTTCGATGCCGGCATGGGCGACGGCACCGTTCTCGCACGCGCCTTGCGTTCGATGCACAAGCGCTTTCGCCGCATTCCCTTCTACCTCGCGGGCAAGGAAATCAGCCTGGAGGACGTGCGCCTCTCGCTCGACAAGATGCCCGATCGCTTCTTCGAACATCCAGAGACGGTGCTGGCGATCAGCAATATTTCCTATGCCGACGCGCCCTGGCTCAAGCCGAAGAACCCGGCCAGCGCGCAGAAGCTGGTGTGGAAAGTGGTCGAGCTGGAGGGCGTTTCCTCCTTCGAATTCGAGCAGCAGATCGCCAACCTGCAGCCGTTTCTCGCCGAGCACTGGAAGACCCGCACCGGCAAGTCGGGTGGCCTCGTTCCCGAAATCCCCACTGTGCTTGTCATCTATCGCAAGGACTGCCGCTTCCTGCTCGATTCGGTCATTCCCCGTGAAGGGGAGGCACGCGCCGATTTCGACCTGATCCTGGCCAGTCAGCCCTATCGCCTGCGCGCGCCGACCGATTTCAAGGCCCGCCGCATCATTGCCCCGCTGGCCCGAGCGCTGGGTCCCGGCGGACGGCTGCTCGGCATCCATTCGGCCGGCTCCGATCCGGGGCTGGAGATCGTGCAGAAGGTGTGGCCGGGCGAGGATCCGTTCCATGCCTCGCGCCGCGAATTGCTGGCGGCGACCTCGGATGCGCTGGGCGACGATGCGGAGAACTACATCTTCGATCCGCTGACCAACCGCGAATCCGTGTTCCGCTACGAAATGCACACCATGCCCGACGAGATCGACCGCGAGGGCGCCTCGATCGGCACCTCGACGCTGCTGGCAGCGTGGAATGCGGCGACCTATGTCGCCCAGATCGAGGATGAGCGCCTGTCCGAGGCCATGGGCAATTCCGACTACCTCGAAGCGACGCGCGAAATCCTGCGCAAGAACGGCGAACTCTGGTTCAACGATGAAAGCTTCGTCATTTCCCGCAAGGCGTGAGCCTTTCCCCCTTTCCCTTTCAAGCTACAAGGAATTCAATCGATGCCGCGCCAAAGCTATTTGTTTACGTCTGAGAG
>JABAHR010000307.1_pt6 | contig 20809 bp, 21 predicted proteins | sample 7062101 | NCBI WGS metagenome assembly JABAHR01 (sample SAMN14534553, study PRJNA622989) | marine sediment metagenome | biome: marine biome [ENVO:00000428]; feature: marine pelagic biome [ENVO:01000023]; material: deep marine sediment [ENVO:00002113] | place: India: Gulf of Kutch | collected... | reverse complement strand
ATTCTCCTGCCATTTCGTCATCCGGCGGGCCGATTTCAAGCTGTAGCGCCGCGCCGAGGCGCGACTTGAGGTCCGGCAGGGCGATGTCCCATGGGGGCTCGCCGCCGACGATCAGCAGCGGCGTTTCGTCTTCCTGCGCCCTGTTCCAGCGATGGAACAGCACGTCCTCCTCCAGCGCTTGCGCATCGTCGATTGCCTCGCCCTTGCCGCTCTGGGCAAACCAGCGGGCAAACAGCGACTTGCCCGACCGCGCCGGGCCGGTGAGCACTGCCGTGCGATAGGGCCAGCTTGCAGGGTTCGCCAGCGCTTCGGCGACAGCGAGATTGGCCGATCCCAGCACGATCCTGCCGGGGCCATCGGTTCCGGCTTTCAGGGGGAGGGCAATCTGCGACATGGCGCCACGTCCTGCGCCCGCTCAGCGGGCAATGGCAAGCGCGTTGTTGCCCTGGGTGACCCGCCAGCCGGCGCTGCGCAGGGTCGCCGCAAGTTCGTCTATCGTGCCGGTGTAGTTGACCACCAGCACCGAAGTCCCGCCAATGGCCGTGCTGGTGACTGCAACGCCGCGCACGCCGGGAAGGCGCCGCACCCCTGTCAGCGCACCGTCGAAAGCGGCCGCATCTGGCGTTACCGCCTGCACGGTGATGGAGTTGACGGCGGGCTGCTGGACCTGTTCGACTGATCCGGCAACTTCCCCGTCGGGCTGGATGATCGGCGTCTCGCCGTTTTCCAGCGCCTGCAGCCGCTCCTCGACGGCCTGCGCCTGTTCCAGCAGGGCACGGATTTCCGGCGAGATATCGACCATGTCGAGCGTCAGCGTCGGGTCGGGAGCGAGCGTTCCCCTTGCCAGCGCCTCGCGATAGATTTCGTCGAAGCGGGCAACCGCCTGATCGAGCATCTCCGGCAGTTCCTCCTCGCTCTCCGCGCGCATGGCGAATTCCTCGAGGAAGCGGTTGTCCGGACCGTGGCGGGCAGTGAAACGCCCCCTGACCGGGCCGCCGGGCCATTGCCGCTCGAGCCGGGCGACCGATACGAGGATATCGGCGGCGCTGAACTCGTCGAGCACGACATTCCACCATGCACGGCTGCGCCGCCCGGTCTGTCCATAGGTCAGCAACAGGGATTCGCCGCCTATGCCTGACGGACGGACGTAATCGATGGGGCTGTCGCCAAACTGGTGCTCTGCCCAGGCGCGCTGCCAGGCATTACGGGTCTCGAACATCATCTCCGTCCCGCCGCTGACCATGACCGGCAGGGTCAGCATGGGGGCAGAACGCCTGCCGGTGGTGCTGGCGCCCAGGAGGCCGCCGGCGCGCTGGCGATCGAAGATCACTCCCAGCCGTGCCATGTAGCGGCGCGGGCCGATGGTCTCTTCCTCGACGACGATGGCGGCAACCATGTCCTCTATCTGCGATTCGGGAATATCCGGGCCGTCGAGCCGCCGCCAGGCGATTCGCTGGGCCCTGCGCCAGCCCTCCTGCCGCGCCTCCTCGGAAGTCGCTGCCCTGACGTTCACCTCGATACCGCGCACGTCGATATCGGTGCTGCTGGCCACCGCCGCGATGCCGCGCCCGCCTTCGACCTGCGCGGTAAGCGAAACCCCGGCGATTCCCGCAAGCACGGCAAGCGCGGCCAGCGCCAGCAGCAGCGGCAGACGTTGCGATTGCGGGGATCGGGAGGCGATGGGCATGTTCATCGGGGAAAATCGCCGCTCTTTTGCCCAAAGGCGAGTGGAAATCCAAGCGCGAATGCGCCATTGGCACTGCATGGGTTCCAACACCGGGTCATATACCTACGAGCAGGCCGGCGTCTCGATCGATGCCGGCAACAGGCTGGTCAAGGCCATCGGCCCGCTGGTCAAGGCCACCATGCGCCCCGGCGCGGATGGCGAGATCGGCGGCTTCGGCGGATTCTTCGATCCCAAGGCGGCGGGATACAAGGATCCGCTGCTGGTCGCCGGCAATGATGGCGTCGGCACCAAGGTCAAGCTGGCGATCGATTTCGACCGCCACGATGCGATCGGCATCGACCTTGTCGCCATGTGCGTCAACGACCTCATCGTGCAGGGCGCCGAGCCGCTGTTCTTCCTCGACTATTTTGCCACCGGAAAGCTGGTTGGCGGCGTCGCCGAACGGGTCATCGCCGGCATCGCCGAGGGCTGCAAGATTGCCGGTTGCGCGCTGATCGGCGGAGAAACGGCGGAAATGCCCGGCATGTATGCCGATGGCGACTACGACCTCGCCGGCTTCTGCGTCGGCGCGGTCGAGCGCGGCGAGCAGCTGACCGGCGAGAAGGTTGCTCCCGGCCACGTGTTGCTGGGCCTCGCCAGCTCCGGCGTCCATTCCAACGGCTATTCGCTGGTCCGGCGGCTGGCGGAAGACAAGCTGTGGCGGATGGAGGCCCCCGCTCCCTTCGACCATGACCGCCTGCTGGTCGATTGCCTGATCGAGCCGACCCGCATCTATGTCGAAAGCCTGCTGCCGGTGATCCGCACCGGCAGGATCGACGCGCTGGCCCATATCACCGGCGGCGGCTTGCTGGAGAACGTCCCGCGCGTGCTGCCCGATGGCGCCCATGCTGTGATCGACGCCGATGCCTGGCAGCAGCCGGCGCTGATGGGCTTCCTGCAGGCGCAGGGCCGGATCGAACCGGCAGAAATGGCACGCACCTTCAATTGCGGCATCGGCATGGTGCTGGCGGTGACGCCCTCACAGGTGGAAGAAGTCACGGCGCAATTGGCCGAAGCTGGCGAGACCGTCGTCACCATCGGCTCCATCGTTGAAGGCGCCAAGGGATGCACCGTGCGCGGCTCGGCCGGAACATGGGCAGCGCGCGAGGCCTGGGAAGCCGTCCACAATGGCTGACAGGGCCAAGGTCGCCTGCCTTCTTTCGGGCAATGGCACGACCATGTCCGCCCTGCTGTTCGCTTCCAGACTGCCCGACTGCCCCTACGAGATCGTCCTCGTCGCCAGCAATGTCGCCGACGCGCCGGGCCTGCGGATCGCCGAGGCCGAGGGCATTGCCACCTTCGCCCATGACCATCGCGGCATGGCGCGCGAGGAGCACGAGGCGATCATGGACAAGGCGCTGCGCGAGGCAGGCGCAGAGTATCTCGCCCTGTGCGGCTATATGCGCATCCTTACCGAGAGCTTTGTCGAAGGTTGGGAGGGGCGCATGGTCAACACCCATCCCTCGCTGCTGCCCAAGTACAAGGGGCTCGACACCCACCAGCGCGCCATCGATGCCGGCGACAGCTATGGCGGCTGCTCGGTCCACGTGGTGACGCCGGAACTGGATGGCGGGCCGTTGCTGGGGCAGGTGCCGGTGGCGATCCTGCCCGATGACACCGGTGAGAGCCTCGGCCGCCGCGTGCTGCTGGCCGAATACCAGCTCTATCCGCGCATGCTCGGCGATTACGTGTCGCGCAGTTTCCGCGCCGACTGGCTGCTCGAACAGCTACGCCAGCGAGCCCTTGCCCTGCCCGAGGCCGAGGAGCGCGAGAGCCACGGCTCCGCCGGCTGGCGCACCGGCGGCAAGAGCGGCAAGTTCTTCGCCTATCTCAGCGACCGCCACCACGGTTCGGAACACATCGCCCTGCTGGTCAAGACCTCGGGGCCGGACGAGCTGGCCGCGCTGATCGAGCGTGACCCGGACATATATTTCAAGCCCGCCTATTACGGCGCCTTCGGCTGGGTCGGGATCGTCCTCAACCGGCCGGGCGCGGACTGGGACCACGTGTCCGAATGGCTCACCCGCAGCTGGCGCTCGGTCGCCCCCAAACGCCTGACCAAGCTGCAAGACATCGCCGACGAGTTCTGAGGCGTGGGCGTCCCCCCTCGTCCGCATGCCCTTGCGCGGTCACGCACCGCCGAAGTGACCGGCAGGCTTGTGGAAGGGATCTGGGACAAGGGCCTGCAACGCCGTCCGGCACTGGAACCCGAGAGCCTGTGGCAGGTCGGCGCAAGGCGCTACGATGCCAAGGACGAGATCTTCGCCCGGGGCGAAGCAGAAGTGGCCGATTTCCGCGAGCGATTGAGCGAACTCACCTGGTCCCTGCGCGAAGAGGCCCGCCTCAACGCGCTCGGGCATGTGATGGCCTATGGCCAGCTGACCGGGGCCATCCGCAAGCGCCACGCGCTCGGACGCATGTGGCGGCGCAATCCGGGCATCTGGAAGACGCCGATTGCCGCGCCGATCATCGTCGTCGGGCAGATGCGTTCGGGCACCACGCGCATGCACCGCCTGCTGGCCGCCGATCCGGCCCATGCCGGAACACGCTTCTGCAACTCGATGGACCCGGTCCGCCCGCTGCTCGATTATCGCCCGCTCAAGAGCCGCGTCGGCCTCGCCCTTGCCCGCAGGTTCAACCCCTGGCTCGACACGCTGCACCCGTTCGGCGCTACCCGTGCCGACGAGGAACTGCCATGGCTGTCGCAGTCGCTGGGCGCCTGCGCCTTCGAGGCGCAATATCGCATACCCGCTTTCGTCGCCTTCTCCGAAGCGCGCGATGCGCAGGCGATCTATCGCGAGTTCTCCCGCGTGCTCAGGAGCGATGCGGCGATGATGCGCAATGCCGCCCTGCCGCGGGTTCTCAAGTGTCCGCAATATGCCGAAGACCTTGCCGCCCTGCTGGCGCAATTTCCCGATGCCCGGGTGGTGGTGACCCGGCGCGCAAGCGAGGAGGTGCTGGCCAGTACCGTCTCCCTCGTCGCCAGCCAGATGGCCTTCCAGTCCGACCTTGTCGACCTTGGCGAGATGGAAAACGAATGGCGGCGCAAGCTCGGCCTGCGCGAGCAGCGCATGGCAGCTGCGCTGAAGGCGTTTTCGGGGCCGGTGGTGGAAGTCGAGTACGAGCGACTGGGCGAAGACTGGCAGGGCGAGATCGCCCGCGTCTATCACACGCTCCGCATCGATCTCACGCGTGAGGCGATGGCCGCCATGCTGATCGAGCAAGGCCGGGCGGACCGGTCACAGCATCGCTCGCATGCCCAAAGCTACGGAGCTTTCGACCGGGCTAACCGCGTGGAAAGTTCTCGGCAAAGCTGATCACGGCCGGGCTGTTCGCCATGGCTACCATCAGCAGTTCATTGGCGAAAATGGCCAACCCGCCCCAGATCGTCGCGCGATGTACGCGGCCCAGCACCCTGATGTCGTGCCACATGAAGATGGCGATCAGCGGCGCAACGATGGCTGCGACGTACCATCCAGCCCCAGCGTCTATAGAAATCATTGGCGGCAGCATCCTGGTAATTGCGGGATTCATGCCCATCACCACGACCGCTGCTAACATCAGCCGCCGGTGGACCTGCGGATCGCGGTGCGCGCGCACGGCAGCGACGACAAGGCACAGGAACATCACCGTTTCAGCCGCGATCTGGCTGAACGCACACGCCTTGTCATATGGCTCTGGAACTCGCTGAAGTGCGAACATCTGATAAGTCGTAAACCAGCCATAGCCGACCAGGACGACAGCATAGGCGAGCCCCGCCCACCCGAGCTTGCGGTGCAGCGCCAGGTTGCGGGTGGAGAGCACGTTCTGGGTTACGAACAGAGCCAGCCAGCCGACCATGACAAAGGCATGGAGATGCAGCCAGAACGGCTGGTCGCGCGGATCGATGAATCCACGCAGCACCAGCTGGACGAAGCCGGCAACAATCGCCAGCGACAGCACCACTGCTGCACGGACGAAGAATTGCTGGTCCTGAGTATAGCTGGTGCCAGCCCCGGAGCCTGCAATAGATGCCATCACCCACTTCTCCCCAAGCAGGGTCGCGACATCGGGTGTGAGGTCAAGCTACACCCGTCGACCTGCCAGAGAGAGAACTATACGCCTGCGTGTGCGGCAGCACAAATTTCCCCGTCAGCGAGCCCTGGCGAGGATGCCGCCAATCTCGTCGACCAGCTTGAGACGGCGCTTCTTGAGATCCTCGGCCCTTGCGTCCGATGCCGCCTCGACCTCGCTCTCGACCCGGTGGATCTCGCGATTGACGGCGTGGTAATCGTCAGCCAGCCGGGCGAAATGCGCATCTTCCAGCTTGAGCCTGTGCAGCAGCTCGTGATCCTGCGGAAATTCGGCAGCGAGTTCGTGCGGGGTATGGGACATTGGTGATCCTTTTCACGTCGGTAACACCGTCCTGATAGGCGATCGGCGCCCATTCTCCTTGAGGCGAATCAAAAATCCCGCCGGATTGCTCCAGCGGGATTGTTTTGATTGCCCTACCGCTTCGCTGCTTGAGGGCGGATTTGTCTGCCCTACCGCTTCGCTGCTTGAGGGCGGAATTGTCTGCCCTACCGCTTCGCTGCTTGAGGGCGGGATGCTCAGCCGACGATTTCGCTGTCGTCGAAGAAGAAGGCGATCTCGATCGCGGCGTTCTCGTCGCTGTCCGAACCGTGGACCGAATTGGCCTCGATGCTCTCGGCAAAGGTCTTGCGGATCGTGCCCTCGTCGGCATCGGCGGGATTGGTCGCGCCCATGATCTTGCGGTTGCGAACCACGGCATCCTCGCCCTCGAGCACCTGCACCACCACCGGGCCGCTGGTCATGAATTCCACCAGCTCGCCGAAGAACGGGCGTTCCTTGTGGACGGCATAGAAGCCTTCGGCCTGTTCGCGGCTCATGTGGATGCGCTTGGAAGCAACGACCCGCAGGCCGGCCTCTTCCAGCATCCGGGTGACCGCACCGGTCAGGTTGCGACGCGTGGCGTCGGGCTTGATGATCGAGAAAGTGCGGGTGACCGCCATGGGAATGTTCCTTCGCGCAATTGCTTCTGCTTGTCTGCGGTCACCGGGGACCGTTCGCGCGCGCCCCTAGCGCCCCTGCCCTTCCGGGGCAAGAGCGCAGCGAAGCCTCAGGACAGGCAGGCGCAGAACTGTGTCAGTTCAGCCCCTGGCCGACGATCAGCTGGCCGCTGGTGCCATCGCCATTGGGCGAGGCGTTGAAGCTGAAGGTCTTGCCGCCTTCGCCCTCGCCGCCGATGATGAAGCTGCCGTTGACGTTGGCTTCCATCTGGATCTCGATGCCTGCCGCTTCGGCCTGGCCGCGGTAATACTCGACCATGTCGGAGGGCGAGGCATTGCTTTGCAGCAGCACCATGGCCCCCGAGCCGTCATTCTGGGTGATGGTGGTGCTGGTGACCACTTCGGCCCCGGGATAGATGTCGAAACCGTCCGGCAGCACGGAACCGGCATCGGAACCGGTGTTGATCTCCATCCGCTCGCCATCCTCGCCCTGGAAGACGATTTCGGCCTCGTTGCCATCGCCATCGACGGTGTAGGTCACTTCGCCGTCCTCGGTTTCGAAAGTGCCTTCGTCGCTTGAGCCACAGGAAGCCAGCAGCGCGGCGCCAGCCAGGATCGCAATCTTCTTCATCCGATTTCTCCCTCTTTGGGATTTCCTACAAACTACAGCGCGCGCGGTCCAGCCAAGCCTCGATCGGCGTTGAACGCAAATCGCCAACGTCCCGATCAACGTCCCGGCCAAGGTCCCGGTCAGGGGCCCTCTACCCAGCGCGTGCCCTCCTGCTTCCAGAAATGCCGCTCGACCTTTTCGTCCTGGCCAAGCTCGCGCCAGCAGCTGCGCGCATCGGCAATGGTTGCATCGTCGAACACCAGCATGACCCGCTCGAAGCCTTCGCCGGGATCGCGCCACTTGCCATCCGCCAGGACGAGGAACTGCGCCTCGTTCGTGGGGGCAATGTCCTCGGCCAGCAGGATCGGCTGGCGCGCGTCATGCGCACCGGCGGCGATCCCATTGGCGAGGAAGGCCTCGGGCGCGCTGTCCCACAAGCTGCGCGAGAGCGCCTGCAACGCCTCCTCCCCCTCGGCCACCACCAGCACGCGGCGCCCCGCCTCCACGCTCTTGCGCACCAGCAGGGCCACCGCCTCTTCGGCGGGGCTGGCAGTCAGGCGGTAGAAATCGACGCGCATGGCAGGGCCATCAGCCCTCGCAGGTCGCGCGCACGAAGCTGTCGATCAGGCGCACGCCATAGCCGGTCGCGCCCTTGTCCCAGGTGGCGCCGGGCTTGTCCGCCCAGACCATGCCGGCAATGTCGCAATGGGCCCAGTTGACCCCTTCCTCGACAAAGCGCTGGAGATATTGCGCGGCGGTGATCGATCCGGCCCAGCGCGGGCCGACGTTCTTCATGTCGGCGATCTGGCTGTCGATCAGCTTGTCGTAGGCCGGCGAGAGCGGGAAGCGCCACAGTTTGTCACCGCTCGCCCGGCCGGCGGCGAGCAGGTTCTCGGCTAGCGTATCGTTGTTGGAGAACAGCCCGCCATGCTCCATGCCAAGGGCGATCATCATCGCCCCGGTCAGCGTGGCGAGGTCGACCACGGTCCTGGGCTTGAATTCGCGCTGGGCATAGGTGAGCGCATCGCACAGCACCAGGCGCCCTTCGGCATCGGTGTTGATGACCTCGACCGTCTGCCCGGACATGGAGGTGACCACGTCGCCCGGCCGCTGGGCATTGCCGTCGGGCATGTTCTCGACAAGGCCGCAAACGCCGATGACATTGGCCTTGGCCTTGCGCCCGGCGAGCGCCAGCATGGCGCCGGCCACGGCACCGGCGCCGCCCATGTCCCATTTCATGTCTTCCATGCCGGCCGGCGGCTTGAGCGAAATGCCGCCGGTGTCGAAGGTCACGCCCTTGCCGACGAAGACGGTCGGTGCCTGCGAGCGCTTGCCGCCCATCCACTTGATAACCAGCAGCTTGGCATCGCGCGCCGAGCCCTGGCTGACGCCGAGCAGCGCGCCCATGCCCATCTCGCGCATTTCGTCCTCGTCGAGCACGGCAATCTCCACATCCGTGCCCTGGAAGCGCGCCCGGCAGCGTTCGACGAAGCTTTGCGGGTAGATGACGTTGCCAGGTTCGGCCACCAGCTCGCGGGTGAACTCGACGCCGGCAGCGACGGCGGCTTCGATTTTCCAGGCAGCATCGGCACCATCGGGTGCGCCGACCACGACCACTTCTTCAAGGCTGCGCTTCTGCTCTTCCTTCAGCTTGGTGCGATAGCTGTCCCAGCGCCAGCAGCGCAGCCGCAGGCCGGTGAGCACGGCGGCGGCCTCGGCGGCATCGAGCCCGCTGCCGGCAAGGTCGAGCCCCAGCGCCTTTTCGCCCGAGGTGAGAAATTTGGTCGCCAGCGCGGCGCCAGCGCGCTCGAGATTCGCCAGCCGGGTCTCGCCGCCTTTCTTGCCCGTGCCAGCCAGCGCCACGCGCCTCACGACGCCATCGCCCTGCTCGAATCCCTCGAACACCTGCCCGGCCTTGCCGCTGAATCGCGAAGCGCTGGCCCCTTCGGCAAGCGCCTCGGGCAGGTCGTCGGGCAGCTTGTCCTGTTCGACGAGGCGAGCAACGAGACGGGGCAGGCTGTCGGCAGAGGCGGCGAAGGTGACTTTCATATTCTCTCCGGTGATCTGGAATCTCGGGTGCGCAGGGATTTTTCCCCGGCGTGAATGCTGCCGTTGCAGTTAGGGACCAGCAGTGCGATAGGCAAGCCATGCTCCCCGGCCGCAAGACATTGCCGCAAGCCCCTGTCCGCCGCTTGCAGAATGCCCGCATGGCCGGTGTGATGAGCGGCGTGCTGGGCGCGCTTGCCCTGCTTGCAGCGCCATTGCCGGCTTGGGCGCAGGACGATGCCGGGACCCCGGTCGAAGCCGGCGAGGCATCGGGCGAAGAGCGGCAGATCGCCTTCGAGGCGACCGAGATCTCCTACGACAGCGACAATGACGTGGTCACCGCCTCCGGCGATGTGATCGCCCGCTCGGGCGACCAGTCTGTCCGCGCGGAACGGGTGGTGTGGAACCGCCTGACCGGCGAGATCTTCGCCGAAGGCAACGTCCGCTTCGTCGACGAGGACGGCAACCAGCTGTTCACCGATCGCCTGACCCTGACCGAGGAGATGCGCGCCGGGGCCATGGCCAACCTGCTGCTTGCCTTCCGCCAGGGCGGGCGACTGGCGGCGCAATCGGCGGAGCGCGACGATGCCGGCGACATCGTGCTCGAACGCGCGGTCTATTCCTCCTGCGCGGTGATGGATGCGGAAGGTTGCCCCAAGAGGCCGAGCTGGCGCGTTACCGCAGAGCGGGTCTATTTCGACAGCGAAACCGATCGCGTGCGCTTTGTCGGCGCCCGCCTCGAACTGTTCGGCGCGCCGATCCTGCCGTTGCCGGGGCTGGTGATCCGCGCCGATGGCAGCGCCAATTCCGGCATATTGATTCCCGACATCGGGCTTTCCGCCTCCAACGGCTTCGAGCTTACCGACAGCTATTACTTCCGCCTGGCAGACAATCGCGACCTGATGCTGACCGGCCAGATCTTCACCCGCTCGGCCCCCATGGTCACCGCGCAATATCGCCAGCTGACGGAGAACGGCGCCTTCCAGGTGACCGGATATGCCTCCTACAGCACCCGCAAACCGCTCAATTCCACCGTGCCGACAACCGAGCAGGCGCTGCGCGGCTATATCTTCGCCAATGGCCGCTTCCAGCTCGATCCCAACTGGAGCGTCGAGGGATCGGTGCGGCTGGCCAGCGACCGCACCTTCCTGCGCCGCTACGACGTCAGCCGCGAAGACCGCATCCGCTCGACGGTGAATATCGAGCGTATCGACGAGCACAGCTATTTCTCGCTCTCGGGCTGGGCGACGCAAGCACTGCTGGTGCAGACCAACCAGGACCAGGTGCCGCTGGCCCTGCCGCTGCTCGATTACCGCTACCGGCTGCAGGATCCGATCTCCGGCGGCGCGGTGGAGCTGCAGGTCAACACGCTCGCCGTCACCCGCGCCGAGGGGCAGGATACGCAGCGCGCCTTCGCCCGCGCGCAATGGGATTTGCGGCGGATCACCCCGATGGGGCAGGAAGTGACGTTGACCGGGCTGGTGCGCGGCGACGTCTATCATTCCAACAACAATCTGCTGACGCAGACGGTCAGCTATCGCGGGCAGCCCGGCTGGCAGGGGCGCGGCGTGGCCATCGGCGCGGTCGACGTGAAATGGCCGTTCATCGGCGAATTCATGGGCGGCACGCAGATCCTTACCCCACGGGTGCAGCTGGTTGCCGCGCCCAATCTGCGCAACCTCGATATTCCCAACGAGGATGCCCGCGCCATCGACCTCGAGGATTCCAACCTGTTCGCGCTCAACCGCTTTGCCGGATACGACCGGGTCGAGGATGGCGTGCGCATCACCTACGGGCTCGACTGGCAGATGACCCTGCCCGGCTGGCGGCTGGAGACGACCATCGGCCAGTCCTATCGCCTGTCCGACCGACCCACGCTGTTCCCCGACGGCACCGGGCTCAACGAACAATGGTCCGATTTCGTCGGCCGCACGGAAGTGCGCTATCGCGACTTCATCAAGTTCACCCACCGCTTCCGCCTCGACAAGGACAATTTCGCCGTCCGCCGCAACGAGATCGACGCCACGATCGGCAATGACCGGACCTATGTCGAGGTCGGCTACCTGCGGCTCAACCGTGACATCGACCTGCTGTTCGAGGATTTGCAGGACCGTGAGGAAGTGCGCGCGGCGGGCCGCCTCGCCTTCGCCCGCTACTGGTCGGTATTCGGCTCGGCAGTGGTCAACCTGACCAATCGCGACGAGGTGCCGACGCTCAATGCCGACGGCTTCGAACCCTTGCGTACACGCCTGGGGATTGCCTACGCCGATGACTGCCTGGAACTCGGATTCACCTGGCGGCGCGACTATATCGAACTGGCCGACGCCCGGCGCGGCAACAGCTTCCGCCTTTACTTCTCGCTGCGCAATCTCGGTTTCCGCTGAGCTTGACACCGGACAATGCGGCGAATGCAGATTGGATTCATGCGGCATTGTGGCTAGGAAGACCCGGCTCAGCTACGGTTAAGCCTCGATTTTCCATTGGCTGGCCGTAAAATGGGCGCGAAACCTGCGCCACGAACAGGATTGGAATAACGTGACTCGGATCGCGAAGACATTGAAGATTCTTGCTGCCGCCGCATCGGCCATAGCGATGGGCGCAACTGCCGCACAGGCGCAGAACGACGCATTCAACCTGCCGGAAGACGTCTCCTTCCTCAGCCAGACCAACCCCAATGTCCGGCGCGCCACCGCGCGGGTGAACGGCAACATCATCACCGGCACCGATGTCGACCACCGGCTGGCGCTGATTCTCGCCTCCAACGATATCCAGGTCTCGCCCGAGGAAGAGCAGCGCCTGCGGCTGCAGGTCCTGCGCAACCTGATCGACGAGACGCTGCAGGTGCAGGAAGCCGCAGCGCTGGAGATGACCGTCACGGCGGAAGATGTCGACCAGGCCTATGAACGATTCGCCACCGAGCGTTTCGGCAATTCGACCGAGGAGATGGACCAGTATCTGCGCTCCATCGGCTCCTCCCCGCGCTCGCTCAAGCGGCAGATCCAGGGCGAGCTGGCATGGGATCGCCTGCTGCGCCGCAATGTCGCCCCCTTCGTCAACGTGTCGCAGGCCGAGGTGAACGAGCTGTTCGACCGGTTGCAGGCTTCGCGCGGCACCTATGAATACCGCATCGGCGAGATCTACCTCGCGGCCAATCCCTCGACCCGCGAGACCGTGCTCGCCACTGCCAATCAGATCGTCGAGCAATTGCGCGCCGGCGGCTCCTTCGTCGCCTATGCCCGCCAGTTCTCGCAGGCATCGACCGCGGCGACCGGCGGCGACCTCGGCTGGATTCGCCTCGCCCAGTTGCAGAATCCGACGCTCGAGGCTGCGGCCGCGGGCATGCTGCCGGGCCAGCTTGCCGGTCCGCTGGAGATTCCCGGCGGCTTCTCGCTGCTGCTGCTGATCGACCGCCGCCAGATCGGCATGGCCGATCCGCGCGATGCCGTGCTCAGCCTCAAGCAGATCTCGATCAGCTTCCCCGAGGGCCTGCCCGAAAGCGAAGCGCAGCTGCGGGCCGAGCAGTTCTCCGCAGCGGTCAGCCACATGAACGGCTGCGGCGATGCCGATGCACGGGCGGCGGAAGTCAACGCACAGGTGGTCGACAATGACCAGATCGCGGTGCGCGCCCTGCCCGAGCCGTTGCAGAATGTGCTGCTGGAAATGAACATCGGCGAAGCAACGCCGCCGTTCGGATCGATGGAGGATGGTGTCCGCGTGCTGATGCTGTGCGGCCGCGACGATCCGCAGGTCGATGCCGGACCGAGCTATGATTTGCTGATGAACCAGCTTGAGAACGAGCGGATCAACCGCCGCGCCCAGCGCTATCTGCGCGACCTCCGGCGCGACGCGGTGATCGACTACAACTAAGCGCAGTGTCGGCACCGCTCGCCATCTCCCTTGGCGATCCCGCCGGTGTCGGTCCCGAACTGATCTGCGCCGCCTGGAGCAGGCGCGAGGCGGCGGGGCTGGCACCCTTCGTTGTCGCCGGTGGAGCCGAACTGCTTGCCCGGGCGGCCGAATCGCGCGGGCTTGAAGTCCCCATCAGGCGCATTTCCTCTCCATACGAAGCGGCGAAATGCTTTGCCGGGGCCCTGCCGGTGCTGGGCGAGATGGACGGCGAGTACCGCCCCGGAACGCCATGCGAGGATGGCGGCAGGCTGGCCATGCAATCGCTCGAACTGGCGACCGGCCTTGCCGTTTCGCGCCAGGCCTGCGCCGTGGTCACCGCGCCCGTTGCCAAGGCCCAGCTGGCAAGCGTCGGCTTCGCCTTCCCCGGCCAGACCGAATATGTCGCCCATGCCTGCGGCATTGCAGCAGAGGATGCGGTGATGATGCTCGCCGGGCCGAGCCTGAAGACCGTCCCGCTGACCGTCCATTGCGCGCTTTCCGAAATCCCCGGCAGGCTGACGCAGGAGCTGATCGTGCGCCGGTGCCGGATCGTTGCCGCTGCCCTCAGGCGCGATTTCGGCATTGCCAATCCGCGCCTGGCGCTGGCCGGCCTCAATCCCCACGCCGGCGAGGAAGGGCGCATGGGCAGCGAAGAGCAGCAGGTCATCGCACCTGCCATCGCCGAATTGCAGGCCGAAGGGCTGGCCGTCACCGGCCCCCATCCCGGCGACACCATGTTCGCCGCGCACGAACGCACGCATTACGATGTCGCCGTCGCCATGTATCACGACCAGGCGCTGATCCCGCTGAAAACGCTGGATTTCGATGAGGGGGTGAACATGACGCTGGGCCTGCCGATCGTACGCACTTCGCCCGATCACGGCACCGCTTTCGGCATCGCCGGCAAGGCCAAGGCCCGGCCCGGCGCGATGCTGGCGGCAATACGCATGGCCAGCGAGGCAGCGCTGCAGAGGGCAATCGCTTCGTGAGCCTGCCGCCCTTGCGCGAGGTGATCGCGGCGCACGGGCTGAGCGCCTCGAAGGCGCTGGGGCAGAACTTCCTGTTCGACGAGCAACTGCTTGGCCGGATCGCCGCCATCCCCGGATCGCTGGAGGATCGCGCCGTGCTGGAGATCGGCCCCGGCCCCGGCGGCCTGACCCGCGCCCTGCTGCGCGCCGGCGCACGGGTGACGGCAATCGAGATGGACCGGCGCTGCCTGCCGGCAATGGCGGAACTGGCCGAGGCTTTCCCCGGACAGCTCAGGGTGATCGAGGGCGATGCGCTGAAGCTCGATCACGGCGCGTTGATGGGCGAGCCCTTCGCGGTCATCGCCAACCTGCCCTATAATGTCGGCACCGCGCTGTTCACCCGCTGGCTGTCCGGCGAGAAGTGGCCGCCGCAATGGTCATCGCTGACGCTGATGTTCCAGCTCGAGGTTGCCCAGCGTATCGTCGCCCGGCCCGGCACCTCGGCCTACGGGCGGCTCGCCATCCTCGCCCAGTGGCGCTCGCAAGCAAGGCTGGCGATGAAGGTCCACCGCAGCGCCTTCACCCCGCCGCCCAAGGTGATGAGCGCGATCATCCATATCGAACCGGGGGAAGCGCCGGCAGGCGTCTCGGCCCGGCGGCTTGAGCAATTGACCGAGGCCGCCTTCGGCCAGCGCCGCAAGATGCTGCGCCAGAGCCTGAAGGCCCTGCCCGGAGCCGTTGAAGCGATGGAACAGGTCGGCATCGATCCCACGCGCCGGGCGGAAACGCTGTCGGTAGAGGAATTCGTGGAGCTCGCCCGGGCGCTGGCTCCGGCCTGAGCAACCCGGCCCTAACCTTCGGCATTCATTGCCATCACCGCCTGCTGCATCGGGGCGAAGCCTGAACCCGCGATCTCGGCAATGACGAAGGCAGCTCCTCCGGCAACCAGCAGGAAAATGCCCAGCTGCGCCATGCGGCCGAGCATCTGCGGATTGGCGACGAGGCTGTGCCACATGCCCTGCCTGCGGCGGGCGACACCGACGGACTTCTCCAGCCTGATCGCCCCCTTGCCGCCTTCGACAACGGCGGCCACGCTGACCCGTTCCTGCAAGGACAGGCCGAAGCGCCTGTCGCCTGCCCATTTGACATGGCCGGCCAACCGGTGGCGGCCGAGCTGGACCTCGATGAACTCGCCCCGTGCCGGAGGGCGGGCCGTGGTCGCCAGCAGGCCGCGCGTCGAGACGTCGATGATGCAGACGTCGCGCTGGCCCATGGAATCGCGCATGGCCGCGCGCACCATGGCGCGAACGCGCGGTTCGACCCTCGGCTTGTCGCCACCGGCAAATGCCATGTGCACTCCCCTTCAGATCGGGCGCAATTATCGCAAAACTCCTATTTCCGGGTTAAGCATGGACGGTCGATCATGCCCGGCGAATTCGCGCATGACGATTGACTGTTCGGGCAAGTCGTCTAGATCAAGTATCAGATGAAACAACTTACCTCTCCTGAACAGGCGCTGGTCGGCAATCTCGACCAGCAGGCCATGCTCGACCGGACGCTGCGCTGGGCCGCGATCAATTCCGGCACGGCCAATCTCGCCGGTCTTGCCGCCATGGCGGAGGAGCTGGCGCATGCCTTTGCGCAATTGCCGGGGGAGGTGACGCTGGAGAAGCCGGCGCGCGTCACTGCGGTGGATGCGCAGGGGCAGGAATATGAGCAGCAGCACGGGCGCCACCTGGTGCTGCGCGTGCGCCCCGAAGCGGAAAGGCGGTTCCTGCTGACCGGCCATATGGACACGGTGTTTGCCGCCGACGATCCCTTCCAGGAGGTCTCGTGGCGCGACGAGGAGACGCTGAACGGCCCCGGCACGGCCGACATGAAAGGCGGGCTGTCGGTGATTCTCGAAGCGCTCAAGGCCTTTGAGGCGGCAACGGTCTCGCAAAGCGTGGGCTATGACGTGATGGTCAATTCCGACGAGGAGACCGGCTCGCTTTCCTCCGCCGCGCTGATCGGCAAGCTGGCGCAGGGCAAATATGCCGCCCTCACCTACGAGCCTTCGACCCTGCCCGACGGTACCCTTGCCCATGCCCGCGGCGGCAGCGGCAATTACACGCTCGTCTTCACCGGCCAGTCTGCCCATGCCGGACGCAATCCGCGCGACGGGCGCAACGCGCTGGTCGCTGCTGCCGATTGCGCCGTGCAGCTGAAGAAGTTCGAGCGTGAAGACATCACCATAAACCCGGCCCGGATCGAAGGCGGATCGGCCAATAACGTCGTTCCCGACCATGCGATATTGCGTTTCAACATTCGCCCGAAAACCATTGATGCAGCGGAGGAATTTCTCGTCTTCCTCAATGCGCTTCTGGTCGCCGTGCGGCAGGACCACGATCTCCAGGTGGCGCTCCATGGCGGCATTACCCGCCCGCCCAAGCTGGTCGATGCGCGGGCGCAAAAGCTGTTCGAGCTGGTGCGCGACAGCGGCGCCGCGCTGGGCCAGGCGATCGGCTGGCAGGCCACCGGCGGCGTTTGCGACGGCAACAACATCGCCGCATCGCAAGTGCCGGTGGTCGACACCATGGGCGTTCGCGGCGGAGCGATCCACTCGCCCGACGAATTCATGATCGTGCCATCGCTGCACGAACGGGCCGCCCTCAGCGCCCTCGTCCTCCACCGCCTGGCATCGGGAGCCAGCCTATGAGTTTCGTCATCCGCGCCGCGACCATGTCCGACCTCCAGCCGCTCTACGAAATGGCCAAGCTCACCGGCGGCGGCTTCACCAACCTGCCGCCCGACCGCCCCTCGCTGACCGCCAAGCTGGAGCGCGCACGCGATGCCTTTGCGCGCACGGGAGAGGATGCAGTGCTGGCCAACGAATTGTTCGTGATGGTGCTGGAAAACGTCGAGACCGGCGAGGTGCGCGGCACCAGCCAGCTGTTCACCCAGGTCGGCCAGAGCTGGCCGTTCTATTCCTATCGCCTGACCACGCTGACCCAGCATTCGGTGGAGCTCGACCGCACGGTGAAAGCGGAAATGCTGACCCTGACCAACGATCTTGGCGGCTGCAGCGAGGTCGGCGGGCTGTTCCTCCATCCCGGGGAACGTGCCGGCGGCCTCGGCATGCTGCTGGCGCGCAGCCGCTACCTGTTCATCGCCTCCCACCGCACGCGCTTCAGCGACCGGATCTTCGCCGAATTGCGCGGCATCATCGACGACAAGGGCGGATCGCCCTTCTGGGATGCCATCGGCGGCAAGTTCTTTGGCATGAGCTTCCAGGAAGCGGACGATTTCAACGCCGTCCACGGCAACCAGTTCATTGCCGACCTGATGCCCAAGCACCCGGTCTACACCGCCCTGCTGAGCGATGAGGCGCGGCGGGTCGTCGGCCTGCCGCACCCGAGCGGGCGCGCAGCCATGCGCATGCTGGAGAGCGAGGGCTTTTCCTACGATGGCTATGTCGACATCTTCGATGGCGGGCCGACCATGCTGGCGCGCACTGATAGCATCGCCAGCATCGCCAATGCGGCGCACCTGCCGGTCCTCGATACCGAGCTTGAGAGCGGGGAGAAGGCGCTGATCGCCACCGGGCAGCTGGCCGATTTCCGCTGCTGCTATGGCGCGCGCGAATTGCGCGAGGACGGAATTGCCCTCGATTCCCGTGCCGCCGACATTCTGCGCGTAAAGAAGGGCGACATGGTCTGGAGCGTTGCGCGTTGAGCGCCGCGGTCCTGAGAGAAATCAATTTCGACGGGATCGTCGGGCCGAGCCACAACTATGCCGGCCTCAGCCTCGGCAATCTTGCTGCCACGAGGAATGCCGGGAAGACCTCCTACCCGCGCGCCGCCGCCTTGCAGGGGCTTGCCAAGATGCGCGGCAACATGGCGCTCGGCCTGGCACAGGGCTTCCTCCTGCCCCTGCCCCGCCCGGACACGGCCTGGCTGGAGGCACTGGCGGCAGACGAGACCACCGATCCCGCGCTTGTCGCCGGGGCATGGTCGGCCAGTTCGATGTGGACGGCCAATGCCGCAACCGTCTCCCCCGCCCCCGACACACAGGATGGCAAGTGCCATCTCTCGGTCGCCAACCTCGTCACCATGCCGCATCGCAGCCATGAATGGCGCGACACGCTGGCGCAGTTGAAGCTGGCCTTTCGAAACACCGNNNNGCGCTGGGCGCGATCTTCGCGAACGATCGTTGCTTCGTGTATCACGCGCCGCTGCCCGCCACGCCCGCGTTCGGTGACGAGGGCGCGGCCAACCACATGCGGCTTGCCCCATCCCATGCCGAGCCGGGCGTCGAGGTCTTCGTTTATGGCAGGAGCGGCGGGGCCTTCCCCGCGCGCCAGCACGAACAGGCCAGCCGCATCGTCGCCCGCAGGCACGGGCTCGATCCTGCGCGCGTGCTGTTCATCGAACAGAGCCCCGATGCCATTGCTGCCGGTGCCTTCCACAATGACGTGGTCGCCGTCGCCAACGAGACCGTCCTCTTCGCGCATGAGCAGGCCTTTGCCGATCGCGAGGGCGCCTATCGGGCGATGGCGGAGAAATGCCCGGCAATGCAGCTGGTGGAAGTGCCATCGGGCGCGGTCAGCCTGGAGGAGGCGATCTCCTCCTACCTGTTCAACGCCCAGCTGCTCACCCCGCCTTCGGGAGAAATGACATTGGTGGTGCCGGAAGAATGCCGCGCCAGCGCGCCGGTGTGGAACTGGCTGCAGGCCATGCTCGCCGGCAATGGCCCGATTCGCCGGGTCACGGTGGTGGACGTACGCCAGTCCATGGCCAATGGCGGCGGCCCGGCCTGCCTGCGCCTGCGCGTGGTGGCCGATCCGTCCGCCGTCGATCCGCGCTTCATGCTCGATGAGGCAAAGGCGGATGCCATGGAAAGGCTGATCGCGCGGCACTGGCCCGAACAGCTCGACAGCAGCGATATCGGCAGGCAATCGCTGGCCGACAACGTGCGCACCGCAAGGACTGCGCTGCTCGACCTGCTGCATCTTGGGACAGTTCTCTAGAAACCCTTAGCCGCCCCTGTCGGTTTGCCTTACACCCGGCTGTGCATTAACCACTGCAAGCCGCAGCTTTCGGTGCTTGGCACGATGGTTGCACTCCTGAGCGTTAAGGAAGGGATCCAGATGTTGCGCAAGATTTCCAGGCTGTTCGTGATCAAGACCAGGGGTGAAGCCTTCCTGATCATCTATGCCCTGGCGCTGGGCGCGACCAGCCGCGGCACGCAATATCTCGAGCAATATCCGGGCGGCTGGGGCTGGGCCCTGTTCCTCGCCTGCACCGGAGCGGTGTTCCTCGCCGGGGCCAAGATCCTCGACTGCCTGAAGTATGAGCGCGAGGCGAAGTCGGAAGCCGTCGTCGTGGCAGAGCCGCCGGCACCGCTGCATTAGGCGATCCGCCAGGAGCGCTCGTCAGGCCGGCTTGCCCGCGTAGATCAACCGCCCCTCGCCCAGCAGTTCCATCACCTGCGCCACTTCACCCTGTTCGAAGGCGAAGCAGCCCTGGCTGCGGCCGATGCGGCCCTGCGCCGGGATCAGGTCGGGATCGACGTAGGAGGCGCCGTGAATGACGATGGCGCGGTCCATCGCCATGTCATTGCTGGGATCGAGCCCCACCAGGCGCTGCGAGCGGCCATGCCTGCCGACATAGGGGCTGGCGGTGACATAGGCGCCGCGCGAGGTGGCGTTGGAGCCCGGACGGTTGGAGAAACTCTGCAGCGCGCCCGTCGCCCGCGGATCGGAGCCGCTGCCATGGGCAACCAGCCAGCTTCCCGACACTTCGCCGCTGGCGATATCGACGATGTGGAAGCGCGGCTCGCGCGAATGGAGCGAGAAGTCGACCAGCGCCAGCCGGTCGCGGTGCTGCACATCGGCCGCATGGCTGTCTAGCGCGGCCAGGGCTTCTTCCAACAAGGGCGGCATCTCTCCTGCCGGCTGCACGTGGGTCGGCGCCAGCGCTGCTTCGCCTGCTGGCGCCGCACTGCGGCTCAGCTCGACGCAGGCGATGGCCGAGGATGCCCCGATCGTGGTGAGGATGGTGGCGCCAAGGAAATGGCGTCTGCTGATGGTCATGTGCGAACCCGCTCTATCGGCTTTGGATCCTGCTATATATGACCGAATATGGCTATTTCGAGGGCGGGTGGCCGCGGAAACAAACCGGCTGGTCGTGCTTGCCCCTCTGCTTGAANNCGTCATCGCGAGCGCAGCGAAGCGATCCATCGACCGACGATGCCGAGATTGGGCTTGAACGAGATGGATTGCCGCGCGACCTGCGGTCGCTCGCAACGACGATCAATGCCGGGTAGGGCGAGGTGGGGCGGTTCTGTTGCCAGGTCCGCTTTATCTGCATGGGGCGAGGACCGTCGCGCGGGCGGCCCACATTGCACTCTCACGCAAAGGGAAGGTGGGGCGGTTCTGTTGCTAGGCCCGCCCCGGGCCCCCGGAATCCGCTTCTGTTGCCCGGTGGGTCCAACCGCGCTTTAGCTTTGTAAATTCAGTCCGTTAGGACCTAGAATTACGCTGCAACAGCGAGTGCTTCATTGTCATTGGCACTTGTGTGTT
>JABAHR010012365.1_pt3 | contig 20854 bp, 19 predicted proteins | sample 7062101 | NCBI WGS metagenome assembly JABAHR01 (sample SAMN14534553, study PRJNA622989) | marine sediment metagenome | biome: marine biome [ENVO:00000428]; feature: marine pelagic biome [ENVO:01000023]; material: deep marine sediment [ENVO:00002113] | place: India: Gulf of Kutch | collected... | reverse complement strand
TCGGCCTCTTCATCGTGCACGCCACCATCGGCCTGGCCTTCGAGCAGCGCCGGGCGATGTTCCGCACGCTGGCCGCGATCGGCGTCTCGCGGGGGCGGCTGACGGCGGTGATGCTGGCCGAACTGCTGCTGCTGGCGCTGCTGGCGGGCTCGCTGGGGATGGTGCTGGGCTATGCCATTGCCGCGGCGCTGCTGCCGGACATGGCGGCGAGCCTGGGCGGGCTCTACGGTGCCGAGGTTCCGGGCCAGCTTACACTTCGCCCGGCCTGGTGGCTGGCGGGGCTGGGCATGACCTTCGCCGGCACGCTGACCGCCGCCGCCGGCAGCCTGTGGAAGCTGCACCGCCTGCCCGTCCTCGCCACCGCGCAGCCTGCCGCCTGGCACGCCGCGCAGCTGCGCGCGCTGCGCTGGCAGGGCGCGGCGGCGCTGGGGCTGGCTCTCTGCGGGGCATGGCTGGCGGGCTTCGGCGAGGGTCTGTTCGCGGGCTTCGCGCTGATGGGGGCGGTGCTGCTGTCGGCCGCGCTGGCCCTGCCCGGCGTGCTGGCGTTGCTGCTGGGCCGGGCCGAGGCCTGGGCGACCGGGCCGCTGACCGGCTGGTTCCTGGCCGAGAGCCGGGCGCAGCTGAGCGGGCTGAGCCTGGCGCTGATGGCGCTGCTGCTGGCGCTGTCGGTGAATATCGGCGTCGGCGCGATGGTGAACAGCTTCCGCACCAGCTTCCTCGACTGGCTCGACCATCGGCTGGCGGCGGATGTCTATGTGCGCGGCCGCGACGCCGACCAGGCCGCCTCGATCGCTGCCTGGGCGCTGGCCCGCGACGAGGTCGCCGCGGTGCTGCCCAACCAGCATGTCGACATCACCGTCGATGGCTGGCCGGCCCAGCTCTATGGCGTGATCGACGATCCGTTCTACCGCGAGGACTGGCCGCTGCTGAGCGCCCTGCCCGGCGCCTGGGACCAGCTATACGCCGGCGAGGCGGTCATGATCAGCGAACAGTTCGCGCGACAGCTGGATCTGGGTACGGGAGATCCGCTGCCGCTGGCCGAGGACTGGCGGCCCAGGATCGCCGGGATATACGCCGATTACGGCAACCCGACGGGCCATGCCCTGACCTCGACGGCGATGCTGCACGACCGCTGGCCGGGGATCGAGCTCACCCGCTTCGCGCTGCGCCTGAAGGACGGGGCCGAGCGCGCCCCGCTGCTGAGCGACCTGCGCGGCGAATTCGGTCTCGGCCCGCGCGACGCGGTCGACCAGGCTGGGCTGAAATCGGTCAGCCGACGAATCTTCGAGCAGACCTTCGCGGTGACGCTGGCGCTGAACGTCCTGACCTTCACCGTCGCCGGGCTGGCACTGCTGACGACGCTGCTGACGCTGGCGCAGATGCGCCTGCCCGAACTCGCGCCGGTCTGGGCGCTGGGGCTGACACGGGCGCAACTTGGGCGGCTGGAGCTGCTGCGGGCCCTGGGGCTGGCGCTGATCACCGCGCTGCTGGCGGTGCCGCTGGGCGTTCTGGTGGCCTGGATCCTGCTGGCGGTGATCAATGTCGAGGCCTTCGGCTGGCGCATCCCGTTGCGCCACTATCCGGGCCAGTGGGCCGCGCTGACCGCGCTGGCGGTAGTCACCGCCGGGGCCGCCGCCGCATGGCCCGCGCTCGCGCTGCGGCGGACGCCGCCGTCGGTGCTGCTGCGGGTGTTCGCCGACGCGCGATGAGATGCGCGCGAAGCTGACTGGACCTGGCGACGGAATGCTGGGAAGCTCAGGATAGCGCCACCGCCGCCACGCCGGCGCCGGGACGCAGGAATCGACGGAGAACGGACATGGATGCCGACGAGCTGGAGCAGGACGAGAGCGTCAACGTGCTGGGCGGGCCGCTGCTGCCCTGCTCGACCGACCCGGTGACCGGGTTCTGGCGCGACGGCTGCTGCAACACCGGCCCGGCGGACCGCGGCAGCCACACGGTCTGCGCGGTGATGACCGAAAGCTTCCTGGCCTTCTCGAAGGCCGCCGGAAACGACCTCAGCACGCCGCGGCCCGAATTCGGCTTTCCGGGGCTGAAGCCCGGCGACCGCTGGTGCCTCTGCGCCGCGCGCTGGGCGCAGGCCGACGCCGCCGGCCAGGCGCCGCCGGTGATCCTGGCCGCCACGCACCGGCGTTGCCTCGAGGTGGTCGACGAGACCCGGCTGAAGGCGGCCTCGGTGATTTCGCGGGCCTGAGCCAGCCCTGCCAGCGGCATGAAAAAAGGGTGCGCAGTCGCTGCGCACCCTTCGAGGCCGGGACGGCACGGTCAGGGAGAGTGTGTCGGCCGGTGCCGCGCCCGCCGCCCTCGTGTCACGCCTTGTTGTACTTGGCGTCGACCTCGTTGATCGCATTGACGTTCCCGGCCGAGCGGCCCTGCTCGTCGAACTCTTCCTTGAGGAAGGCGTCGGCGATGGTCTTGGCCAGCTCGGGGCCGATCACCCGCGAGCCCATGGTGATGACCTGGGCGTTGTTCGACAGCGCCGCGCGCTGGGCCGAATAGGCGTCGTGCGTCAGCGCCGCGCGGATGCCCGGCACCTTGTTGGCCGAGATGCAGACCCCCAGGCCCGTGCCGCAGCACAGGATCGCCTTGTCGTAAGTGCCCTTGAGCACCTCGGTGCAGACCCGGTCCGCGAGGTTCGCATAGAACGGGTCGGGGCCATCCTCGGTCTGCGAGGTCTCGGTGACCTCGTAGCGATCCTTGAGATATTCGGCCAGCGTGTGGGCGAGGCCCTCGCCCGCGCTGTCGCCTGCAATGGCAATCTTCATGGTAATCTCCCTCAAATTGCGGCCGCGCAGCGGTCGAGGATGTCGAGATAGCCCGCGACATCCCAGGCCGAGCGGCCTATGAACAGCCCATCGATATGGGCGCATTGGATGAGTTCCTGGCAGTTGCCCGGATTGACCGAGCCGCCATAGAGGCAGGGCACGTCGCGCCCCAGCACGTCTCGCGCCACCGCCTTGATCTCTTCGTGCCGGTCCTCGGCATAGTCGGCGGTGGCGGGAATGCCGCCCTCGCCGATCGCCCAGACCGGCTCGTAGGCCAGCAGCACCGGCGCGCCGTACTGCAACTTCGAGAGCCGGGCGAAGGCCGCGCGGGTCTGCGCCTCGAGCACCTGCTGGGCGCGCATCTGCTCGCGCTCTTCCAGCGTCTCGCCGATGCAGATCAGCGGGATCAGGCCGTGGCGCACCGCGGCCTCGGTCTTGAGCCCGACGGTCTCGTCGGTCTCGCCGAAATGGGCGCGGCGCTCGGAATGGCCCAATTCGACCATGTCCAGCCCGCAATCGGTCAGCATCGGCGCCGAGACCTCGCCCGTCCAGGCGCCGGCATCGGCCCAGTGCATGTTCTGCGCGCCGACCTTGACCGAAGTCCGCGCCAGCGCCGCCTTGACCTCGCGCACGGCGGTGAAGGGCGGGATGACGAAGCGCTGGATGCGGGTGTCGCGCTCGGCATCCGCGGTCGACAGCCCTTCGGCGAAGGCCAGAGCCTCGGCGAGCGTCTTGTTCATCTTCCAGCTGGTGCCGATCCAGAACCGGGGCTCGGTCATGCCGCGTCCTCCTGTTGCGCGAGCGTCAGGGTCAGCCCGGCCTCGGCCAGGGCCTGCGCCGCCGCCTTTTCGGGCGCCTGGTCGCTGATGATGGTGTCGAATTCGCCCAGATCCGCCAGGCGATAGAGCGCAGTGTGGCCGAAACGCCGATGGTTGACCAGCAGGCAGGCGCGGTCGGCGGCGGCGATCATCGCGCGCTTGGCGCGCACCACCTGCGCCTCCATGTGAAAGGCCTGCCGTCCCGACACGGCGGGGGCCGAGACGAAGGCGATATCTGCGCGCAGGCCCGCAAGGCTCTCTTCGGTAACGATGCCGAAGAAGCCGTTGAATTTCTGTGAATATTCACCGCCGAGCGCAATCAGCTCAATGCCCGGCTCGGTCTTCAGCGCGTCGATCACCGCGTGGTTGTTGGTGATCACCGTCAGCGGCCGGCACTCCGGCAGCATGGCGCCCAGCACGGCGGCAGTGGAGCCGTCATTCACGATCACGGTCATGCCCGGCTCGACCAGCCGCAGCGCCTCGCGCGCCATCCGGCGTTTTTCCGGCCCGCCCTGGCGCTCGCGGAAGCGGTAGTCGCTTTCGAACTGCATCCCGGCCTCGATCGAGGCTCCGCCGCGCAGCTTGCGCAGCAGCCCCGCCTGCTCGAGGTCGTCGAGGTCGCGATGCACCGTCATCTTCGAGACACCGAAGCGCTGCGCGAGGTCGTCCAGCGCCACCCAGCCCTCGGCGACGAGCAGGTCCATGATCTGTTGCTGGCGGATTTCGCGTTTCATCGGTGCCCTTCCTCTGCCCCCGAGATAACCCCGGCACAGCTCATTCGCAACCGATATTTTGTGATTTTGTGATTTTGTCTTGTTATCTTTTTCATCATCGGCTATCCGGACCGCGATCACAGCGGAACCGATTCCGCGACAACCCGCCCGCCGCTGCGGGCCCTGAGGAGGATGCCGATGAAATTCTTCGCCGATACCGCGCTGGTGGACGAGATCCGTGAGCTCAACGATTACGGGCTGCTGGATGGGGTCACGACCAACCCTTCGCTGATCGCGAAATCGGGTCGTGATTTCAAAGAGGTGGTGGCCGAGATTTGCGCGATGATCGAAGGTCCGGTCTCGGCCGAGGTTGCCTCGACCGACTACGACGGCATGGTCGCCGAAGGCGAGCACCTGGCCAAGATCGCCGACAACGTGGTGATCAAGCTGCCGCTGACGCTGGACGGTCTGAAGGCCTGCCGGCACTTCACCGACAAGGGCATCAAGACGAATGTGACTTTGTGCTTTTCGGCGACCCAGGCGCTGCTGGCGGCGAAGGCCGGCGCGACCTATGTCTCGCCCTTCATCGGCCGGCTGGACGACCTCAACCTCGACGGGATGGAGCTGATCCGCGAGATCCGGGTGATCTACGACAACTACGGCTTCGAGACCAAGATCCTCGCCGCCTCGGTGCGCAGCGGCAACCACGTCAAGGAGGCCGCGCTGGCCGGAGCCGACGTGGCGACCGTGCCGGCGGGCGTGATCAAGGGCCTTGCCAACCACGCGCTGACCGACAAGGGCCTGGCGCAGTTCGTCAAGGACTGGCAGGCCACCGGGCAGTCGATCCTGTAAAGACGCTGGCTGCGGGCGAAAGCACCGCACATNNCCGGGCTGCGCCACCCCGCCTATGGGGCGCGGCCCGCCTGTCGCGGCACCGGCCAACGGTCCGGCCATCGCTACACCTTCAGATCCCCTGCCCCGGTGTCGATCCAGGGCGCCCAGAAGGCGACCGACTCGGCGATCTGGGGGATCACCTCGCGGTCGTTCGGCTCGCGCTCCTTGAAACTCAGCTCCAGGCAGATCTCGTTGTCCTGCCCGCCGCCCGCGCGGAACGCCTCCAGCAGCGGCTCGGGCTGGATCCGGCCACGCGCGTTGAATTCGGCGGTGAAGGGGCGGTGGCCGCCCTTGTCCATCAGGCTCTGCTTGATGTGGATGATCGGCGAGACCCGGGGCACCGCCCGCGCCCAGGCATAGGGGTCGTAGTCATCGGGGTTCGCGCTGGTCACGTCGCCATGGTCGATATCGGCCATCATCCACATCGGCACCGCCATGTTCGCGGCGGTCAGCCGGTCCTGCAGGGCGAGGCACGCTTGAATCGTCTCGCCGAACTCCCGGCCGATGCTCATCGGCTCCCAAAAGACATAATCCAGCCCCGCGGCCCTGGCGTGCTCGGCCACCTCGGCCCAGCAGTCGATGGCAATGCTGATCAGCTCCTCGCGCCGAGCCGGGTCGTCGTAGTCGCGATAGGTGAAGATCGCGAACTGCGTGCCGACCGACGCGCCGCCAAGCTCGCCGATGATGTCGGCGAAGGTCTTGAACCAGTCGACGTAATAGCGCCGCACCTCGGCATCGGGATGGCCGAAATGGTTGAGCCGGCCATAGGGCCCGGTCATGCCGCTGGTCACGCGCACCCCCGTGCGCCGCAGCGCCGCGGCCATCTCGCGGGTCAGGCGCTGGATGGTCTTGGCAGGCCAGCTGGGGTTGATGAATTCGTGCGTCAGCTGCAGGTCGCGCAGGCGCAGGTCGCGGGCGACCGTCTCGCACAGATCGTCGGGCTCGGCGAAGCGGTTCACCAGCGGGTTGGTGTTGAGCGAGAGCGTGAAGGCCATGGTCCCTCTCAGAAGGCGAAACGGGGGATGACGTAGTCGGGAACGTCGCCGGTCTCGGCGCAATGGGCGAGCAGGTCGTCCAGCGGCTCGCCTTCGTGGATGCCGGTACGCACCAGCGCCGTCGCGTGGCCGGCGGCGCGGCCGCCGCGCACGTCATGCGCCGGACTGTCGCCGATGCAGAGCACACGCCCGGCCGGGATGCCCGGCAGCAGGCGCGCGGCGACGGTGTAGATCAGCGGATACGGCTTGCCGATCAGCTCCACCGGGCCGCCGAGCTCCTCGTAGAGTTGGGCGATCCGCCCGGCGCCGAAGCTGCGGCCGCCGGGGATCAGCATGGTCATGTCGGGATTGGTGCAGAGGCATGGCACGCCGCGCGCGGCCGGGCCGGAAAGCAGCGCGCGATAGTCGTCGAGCGTCCATTCGCCGCCGCGGCTGCCGGCGAGCAGGATCATCCGGGCCGCCTCGGGGTCGTCGGTGGGCGTCAGGTCCAGCCCCTCGATGCCCGACAGATCGTCGTCGCGCGAGAGCACCAGGATCGGCGCGCCGGCGGGGATGGTGTCGCCGACCCGGTGCGCCAGTTCCGCATGCGCGGCCTCGCCCGAGGACAGCACCAGCATATAGCTGTCGCGGTCGAAACCGAAGCCGTCGAGCCGCCGGGCATTCGCCATCGAGCGCTTGCCCGAGTTAGACAGCAGGATCACCGGCTTGCCGGTATGGCCGAGGCGGCTGAGCGCGGCCGGGGCGAAGTCGTAGGCCGCCTCGCCGTCCAGCAGCACGCCGAACTGGTCGACCAGGAAGGCGTCGTAGCTCTCGGCCAGCGCGGCGAGCGTGGTGGTTTCGGTCATCCCGCCCCCCGCTGCGCCAGCAGCGCGGCGCCGTAGGCGGCCTCGGTGCTGGCGGGGGCGCGCAGCGGGACCCCCAGCTTGCGGGCGCGGATGCGCGACCAGACGGGGTTGGCCGCCCCGCCGCCGACGCTGCGCACATTCGTCAGCTTCGGCGCGCCGAGTTCCTGCAGGCGGGCATAGGCCAGCGCCTCGACGGCGGCGATGCCTTCGAAGAGCCCGTGCAGGAACGCCGCATCGTCCTCGGGGCGCGGCGTGAGGCGCGGCTCCAGCTCGGGGTCGTTGATCGGGAACCGCTCGCCGGGCCGCGACAGCGGATAGTAGTCGAGGCCGCTGTCGGTCTCGGGGTCGATCCGGGACGAGAGCGTCTTCAACTCGTCCGGATGGAAGAAGCTCAGAAGCACGTTGCCGCCGGTGTTCGAGGCGCCGCCGACCAGCCAGCTGCCCAGCAGGCGGTGGCTGTAGATGCCGTATTGCGGCGCGCGCACCGGCACGTCCGACAGCATCTTGATGGTCAGCGTGGTGCCCAGCGCGCTCACCCCGTCGCCGGGCGTGTCCGCCCCGGTGGCGAGGAAGGAGGCGCAGCCGTCGGTGGTGCCCGCGACCACGCGCGTTTCGGGGGAGATGCCGAAACGTGCGGTGGCCTGCGAGGTCACCGTGCCGACGGGCTGCCCAGGCTCGAGGACCTCCGGCAACAGCGCGGGGTCGAGCCCGGTCCTGGCGATCCAGCCGGGCCAGGCGGCCGCGTCCAGATCGTATCCTGTCTTGAGCGCATTGTTCTCGTCGCTCACCCAGCGGCCCGAGAAGCGCCCGGCGATCCAGTCGGCCTGGTGCACGACCCTGGCCGGCTTGCGCGGCGAAAAGCTCAGCGCCCGTGCCAGCCCGCTGGTCGCGCCGCGCGCCGGGCTGTCGCCCGGGGCGGCGGCGGCGATGCGCTCGAGGATCTCGGTGTCCGAGCAGGCGTCGTTGTACATCAGCCCGTCGGCCAGCGGCGTGCCTTCGGCGTCGATCGGCAGCATGGTGCCGGACGTGCCGTCGACGCTCAGCGCGACAACGGCGCCCGGATCGACGGCCGCAAGCGCCTGCTCCACCGCCGTCTCGGCGGCGCGCCACCAGACATCCGGCGCGCGGTGATTGGACCCGAAATCGGCCATCGCGGCCTTGCCCTCGGCGCGTTGCACGCCGGCGGCGTCGATCACCACCGCGCGCGCGCCGGAGGTGCCGAGGTCCAGCCCCAGATATAGCGGCTCAGGCATTCAGCGACTGCCGGTATTTCTCGGCATCCCAGTCGAGCAATTCGGCGTTCTGCGCCTCGGTCAGATAGGTCAGCGGCGCGTCCTCGGGCACGCGCATCAGCACGTCCGACAGGCAGCGCGCCAGCGCCCAGGCGCCGGCCGAGGCGTCCTTGCGCATCACCACGCCCTTGCCGGGGATCAGCAGCAGCACCGGCGCACCCTCGGCGGGCGGCAGCGCCCCCTCGGCGGCGGTCACGCCGACGCCGCAGAAGATGACGTGATCGGGGTAGAGCGAACCGCCCGTCGCCTGCCCCGTCCGCGCGGGCGCCAGCGCCATCTGGTGAATGGGCGAGGCCGCCTCGGGCACCGTCCAGTTCGGGCCGGCGAGGGTGTCGAGCATCTCGGCGTCCGCCTCGGCCGGCGCCACCGGCTCCTGCCGCACCGCATCGACCACGCGGCCCAGCAGCGCCTCGGCCCCGGCCACGCTGTCGGCGGCGACGATCAGCCCGTGGTTCTGCAGGACGACAACGTCGGTCCCCGGCCCCAGCCGCGCCCGCACCTGACCGGCGAGGTTCGCGCCCGGCTTGATGTAGGGAACGAGGCACCAGTCGAAATCGGCCAGCAGCGGGGTCAGCACCGCCTCGGCATCCGAGCGGATCGCCAGCGACAGCGTGTTGACGCAATGCACATGGATCACCACGCGTTGCGGCAGCACGGCGTGCAGGCTGGTCTCGATCGAGGGCCGCAGGGTGTAGCCGCCGAGTGTGAACTGCGCCGGCTGGTCGGCGTCGATCTCAGGGTCCTCGAACCCGGCCAGCATCGCGGGCAGGTCGACGGGGACGAAGATATCCCTTGTCAGGGCGTCGGCCAGAAGCGTGCCGGAGGCCTTGATCCACATCACCCCGCCCTCCTTGACCGAGGTGTTGCCGCCCGCCGCCTGGATCAGCAGTGGATCGGCGCCGATGCGGGCGGAGAAGTCGCGCAGATCGGCGAGGTCGGCCGGGGGTGTCAGGTCGTCGCTCATGCCGCGCCCTCCGAGGTACGGGCCGGGACGCCGTCGAACCAGTCGGTGAAGGCCTGCCGCTCTTCGGGGGTCATGTGCAGCGCCTGCTTTGTCCGCCGGATCAGCACGTCGTCGGCGTGCCTGGCCCATTCATGCTCGCGCAGATACCGCGCCTCGGCTTCGTAAAGCAGCGCCCCGAAATGCCGGCCAAGGTCGGCAAGGCTCCTGGCATCGCCCAGGATCATCCGCGTGCGCGTGCCGTAGAGCCGCCCGTAGTGATGCGCCAGCTTGCGCGGCAGCCAGGGGTAGTCGTCCTGCAGCGCCCCGAGGAAGCCGAGGAAATCGGCGTTCGGGATGTCTCCGCCGGGCAGCGGCGCTTTCGCCGTCCAGTCGCCTTTCATCTGCGGGAACACGCCCTTGAGCTTCTGAAGTGCGTGCTCCGAGAGCTTGCGGAATGTGGTGATCTTGCCGCCGAACACGTTGAGCAGCGGCGCGCCGGCGCTTGTCTCCAGATCGAAGACGTAGTCGCGCGTCACCGCCGAGGGGTTGCCCTGCCCGTCATCGTAGAGCGGGCGCACGCCCGAGAAGGTCTCGAGCACGTCCTCGCGGCGCAGCTTGAGCTTGAAATAGCGGTTCACGGCGGCCAGCAGGTAGTCGATCTCGTCGTCCTCGGCGCGGACGTCCTCGGGCTTGCCGTCGAAGGGGATGTCGGTGGTGCCGATCAGCGCCTTGTCGCCCTCGTAGGGGTTGATGAAGATCACCCGCTTGTCGTGGTTCTGCACCAGGTAGGCGTTCGCGCCCTCCCAGAACTTGGGCGTGATCAGGTGGCTGCCCTTGACCAGCCGCACGTTGCGGCGGGAGTTGGTGCCGGTGACGCGATTGATGATGTCGTTGACCCAGGGGCCGCCGGCATTGACCACGGCGCGGGCGCGCAGGCGGTGCACCTCGCCGGTCTCGGTATCGGTCATCTCGATCGCCCAGGCGTCGCCGTCGCGCCGGGCCGAGGTGCAGGCGGTGCGGGTATAGACCCTTGCCCCATGCTCGGCGGCGTCGATGGCGTTCAGCACCACGAGTCGGGCATCGTCGACCCAGCAGTCGGAGTATTCGAAGCCGCGCGTGTACTTGTCCTTGATCGGCGCGCCCTCGGGGTCGCGGCGCAGGTCGAGCGTGCGGGTGCCCGGCAGCTTCTTGCGCCCGCCGAGGTGGTCGTAGAGGAACAGCCCCAGCCGCACCAGCCAGGCCGGGCGGTCGTCGGGCGAGTGCGGCAGCACGAAGCGCATCGGCCAGATGATGTGGGGCGCCGCGTTCAGCAGCACCTCGCGCTCGATCAGCGCCTCGCGCACCAGGCGGAACTCGTAGTATTCGAGGTAGCGCAGCCCGCCATGCACCAGCTTGCCCGAGCGCGACGATGTGCCCTCGGCCAGGTCATCCTTCTCGCAGAGCACCACCGACAGGCCGCGGCCCGCTGCGTCGCGGGCGATGCCGGCGCCGTTCACGCCGCCACCGATGATGAACAGGTCGACGGTGTCGCTCATCAGGCCTCCTCCTTCGCGGTTATGCCGTAGGAGGCGAAGCCCTTGGCGGTCTCCTCGATCTGCGAGTCCGACAGGACATAGCCGCCGCCGACCGCCTCGGCGTGGTAGTATTGGTGGGCCAGCGCCTCCAGCTCTCCGGCAAGCCACAGAGCGCGGGTCAGGTTCGGGCCGCCGACGATCATGCCGTGATTGGCCATCAGGGCGCCGTTGCGACCCTCCATCGCCGCGACGACTTTCTCGGACAGCTCGGCGGTGCCGTAGCGGGCGTAGTCGGCCACCCGGATATCCGCCCCGCCGAAGGCCGCGATCATGTAGTGGATCGCCGGGATCGGCCTGCGCGCCACCGCCAGCACCGTGCACCAGGGCGCATGGGTGTGGACCACGGCATTGATATCGGGCCGAGCGCGCAGCAGGTCGCGGTGGAAGCGCCATTCGGACGAGGGCGCGTTCGGCCCCTCCCATTCGCCAGTGGCATCGTCCATCGCCATTCGGGCCATCATCTCGGGCCTGATCACGTCATAGCCGACGGCGGTCGGGGTGATCAGCATGTGCTTGCCCGACCGCACCGAGATATTGCCCGAGGCGCCCCGGTTCAGGCCCTCTGCCTCCAGCCGCTTGCAGGCGGCCACCATGTCCTTGCGCAGTTGCGCGTCGCTCATTCTTCGCTCCTCAGCACGGGTTGCGCGCGGGCTCGCCTGCCAGGAAGCGGCGGACCTCTTCGGCGGCCTGCTCGGCGGCATAGGTGACGGTGCGCACCGACGCGCCCGCGATATGCGGTGTCATGGTGACATTGGGCAGCTGCGTCAACGGCCAGTCAGATGGCACCGGCTCGACCGCGAAGGTCTCGAGCATGGCGCTGCCAAGCGGCCCACCGGTCAGCGCCTCGTAGAGCGCGTCGTAATCGCAGAGCGGGCCGCGCGCGGTGTTCACGAACAGCGAGCCGGGCTTCATCCTGGCGAAGGCCTCGGCGTTCATCATGTTGCGGGTCTCGTCGGTGACGCGCGGATGCAGCGAGAGCACGTCCGACTCCGCCAGCACCCGCTCGAACGAGACCAGTTCCACCCCCGCCGCCGCGTCCTCGGGGTCGAGCTGGATGTAGGGGTCGTTGACCAGGATGCGGCAGCCGAAGGCGCGCAGCAGCTTGACCACCTTGGTGCCGATATTGCCGTAGCCGATCACGCCGACGGTCATCTCGTTCAGCTCGCGCCCCGTCACGTCCGCGCGGTAGAGGTCGCCGCGCCAGACGCCGCCGCGCAGCGCCTCGTGGCCCTCGCGGATCTTGCGGGTCTCGGCCAGGATGGCGCCGATGGTGAACTCGGCCACCGCGCTGGCGTTGCGGCCCGGCGTGTTGACCACCAGCACCTCGTGGTCGCGGGCGGCCTGCATGTCGATGTTCACCGGCCCGCCGCGCGAGACGGCGATCATCTTCAGATCCGGCAGGCGCTCGAACATGGCGCGGCTCATGGGCGCCAGCTGGGTCACCAGGATTTCGGCGTTCCCGACGAAATCGACCACGTCGTCGGCGGTGCCGAAATACTCCTTGAGGCCGTCCATGCCGGCGACGGCATAGCCGTGCTCCATCGGCTCGTCGGGCCAGTTGTCCTCGCGCGTGCGGGTGGTGATCCTGTCGCCGCAAGCCTCGATGAGCTTGTCCTCGAAGACCGAGGGCAGCATGAAATGATCCCCGATGATCGCGACCTCTCTAGCCATCGCTGGTGTCCCCTGTTTCTGCAAGTGTGGCCCAGACCGGCGGCAGCGCGTCGCGCAGCTGGCGGTAGGCGGGATAGGTTCGGGCGTAGATTGCCGCCAGATCGGCCTCGGGCGGCTCGGCATCGCCCAGCAGCGGCGCGACCCAGTCGGCGATGCAGGCGTCCATGCTGTCATAGGCGCCGATGGCGACGGCGGCCATCATCGCGGCGCCGGCCGCGCCGGCCTCCTCGCGGCTCGACGAGCGCACGGGCGCGTCCAGCGCCGCCGACAGGATGCCCCGCAGCGCGGCCGAACGGGCGGCGCCGCCGGTCAGGCGCACCTCGGGCGGCATGTCGCCCATGGCGCCGTAGCAGTCGCGGGCGGCCAGACCCAGCCCCTCGACCACGGCGCGCATCAGGTCCGGGAAGCGGTGCGACGAGCCGAGCCCGGTGAACCCGGCGCGCGCGGCGTTATCCACGAATGGCCCGCGCTCGCCGGCCTCGGAGATATAGGGGTGGTAGAGCACCCTGCCCGGCGCCGCCGCCGCCAGCCAGCCGTCGATATGCGCGATCAGGTCGCGGTGTTCGACCGGCTTGCCCATGTCCGACATCAGCTCGGAGGCCAGCTTGAGCAGCCAGTCGATGTTCAGCGTCGAGGCCATGTTCGACTGGATCTGCGCCACCAGCCCGGGCACCGGCAGCGCCATGACATAGCCGGTGAGTTCGTCGTTGAAGAACACGTCCTCGGCCCGGGTCGCGCGCATGTGCATCCCCGTCGAGCCGACGATGGTGCAGCCCGCATTGGTGCCCTCGGTGTAGATCCCCGCGCCAAGCGCGGTGCAGACCACGTCGACATAGCCCAGCGAGACCGGCGTGCCGGCCTTGAGCCCTGTCGCCTGCGCGGCGTCTGCGCTCAGCGGATGGGTGGTCTGGGAGCCATCGACGATGGGCGGCAGCAGGCGCTTCTCGGCCTCCATCCCCAGCGCCGAGATGACCTCGTCATCATAGGTGCGGGTGCGGAAATTGCCGAAGGTGAAGGTAGCCTCGGATGGGTCGGTGACGCGCTCTCCGGTCAGGTTCAGATAGAGCCAGTCCTTGCAGTGCAATGCGACCTCGGAGGTGTCGAGCACCTCGGGCGAGGTCTGCTTCATCCAGGCGAGCTGCGCGCTCATCTGGCAGGAGTTCAGCCCGGTGCCGGTGATGGCGAAGCGCGCCCGGTCGGCATCGGTTCCGCGCTGCCGGGCGACGAAGGGCGCCGAGCGGGCGTCGAGCCAGAGCCAGCCGTCGGTGACGGGCGCATCGCCCGCCCCGACAAGCCAGGTGCCGTCGCCCTGCGCGGTGACCGCAATCGCGGCCACGCGGTCGGCGAGACCTGGGAGCTTCTCGCCGAGGTCGCGCAGGGTCTTGGCACAATCCTCCCACGTATCGGCCAGCGGCTGGAACGCCGCGCCGTCGGGGCGAACGGTGTAGCGGTTGGGCGTCGACGCCACCTCCAGCTGCCGTCCGCCCAGGTCGAAGGCGATCGACTTGATCACCGAGGTCCCGGCGTCGATGCCGATGATGATATCTCCGCCGCCGGCCATCAGGCGAGCTCCAGCCCGTGGCTGATCGCGCGCCCGTCCGAGGGGTCGAAGACGTGCAGATCGTCGGGCTTGAGCTTGATGCGGATCTCGCTGCCAACCGGCACCTCGGCCCGGTCATGCTCGACCAGCACCATCATGCCGTCGGCGAAGCTGGCCGCGATATGGGTCTGGTCGCCCAGCCACTGGTTGGCCAGCACCTGCGCCGGCGCGCCTTCCTGGGCGCGGGCGACCGCATAGGGGCGCACGCCGATCATGACGCGCTGTAGCCCCAGCATCCGCTCGCGCACTTCGGCCGAGAAGGCGTTTTCCTCGTAGACCAGGTCCAGCCCGCCCTCGAGATCGAGATGCAGGTTGCCGCCGGCCGACGAGACCGTCGCCGGGAACACGTTCATCGGCGGCTCGCCGACGAAGGTGCCGGTGAACAGGTTCGCGGGCTTTTCCTTGATCTCGGCGGGGCTGGCGTATTGCTGCAGCACGCCGTCCTCCATCACCGCGATCTTGTCGGCCAGCGCGTTGGCCTCGGTCTGGTCGTGGGTCACGAGGATGGCGGTCAGGCCGCGCTCCTTGATGAAGTGCTTGATGCGGCCGCGCAGCAGCGTGCGCAGCTGCGGCTCGAGCTGACCCATCGGCTCGTCGAGCAGGTAGAGGTCGGCGTCGCGGATCAGCGCCCGCGCGAGGCTCGCCCGCTGCTGCTGCCCGCCCGAGATCGAGGTCGGGAAGCGGTCGAGGATCTCGGTGATCTCGAGCATCTCCGAGACCTCTTTCACCCGGTGCGCCACCTCGCTGTCGTTCAGCCGGCTGGCCTTGAGCGCGAAGGCGATGTTGTCGCGCACGCTGACCGTGGGGTAGAGCGAGTAGCCCTCGAAGGCCATCGCGACGTGGCGCTTGACCGGCGGCAGCATCTGCACCTCGCGGCCCGCCAGGTGGATCTTGCCGCGGCTGGTCTCCTCGAAGCCCGCGATCATCCGCAGGGTCGAGGTCTTGCCACAGCCCGACGAGCCCAGCAGCGCGATGATGTCGCCCTTCTCGACCGCCATGTTCACGTTCTTGACCGCGTGAACGCCCTTGCCGATGGGGCCGTAGAACTTGTCGACATTCTCGAGATTCAGCACCGGGTCGGTCATGCCGGTTCTCCTTGCAGGGCTTTGCTTGTCGTTGTCGGGGCGATGCGTTGCCCGGTGGCGCGGTCGAACAGCAGCTCGGCACCGGTGTCGATCGCCACATGCGCGCGGCCCGAGGTCGGCGCGGGCGTTCCCGAGGGGCGCGAGATCAGGATCTCGCGCTTGTTCTCGGTCGCGGCCAGGGTGACGGATTTCTCGTTCAGCGGCGTCTCGGCCTCGATCTCGACCTCGAAGGCGCCCGGCGTGCCGGGCTCGACGAAGCGGATCGCCTCGGGGCGGACGCCGAGGATGCAGTCATGGCCGATGCTGCCCGCATGGCCCGCATCCAGCGGGATCTTCGCCCCCGAGAGATGCACCTGCGGCCCGTTCTCGCCGCGCTCGGGGCGCACGTCCAGCAGGTTGATCACCGGATCGCCGAACAGCCGCGCGATCTCGGTCGAGGCGGGGGTCAGGTAGATCTCCTCGGGCGTGCCGATCTGCTGGATGCCGCGGCCGCTCATCACCGCGATGCGATCACCCAGCGCCATCGCCTCCTTGTAGTCCTGGGTGACGTAGATCACCGTGGCTTCCTGGTCCTTCAGCAGGCGGGGCAGTTCCAGCCGCATCTCGAAGCGCAGCTTGGCGTCGACGTTGCGCAGCGGGTCGTCCAGCAGCAGGATCTTCGGCTCGCCCGCCAGCGCCCGGCCCAGCGCGGTGCGCTGCTTCTGGCCGTTCGACAGCTCCTTCGGCTTGTGGTCCAGCACATGGTCGATCTTGAGCATCTTCGCGACCTTCTCGACCTTGCCGCGGATCGCGGTGCGGGTCTCGTGCCGGGCCGTGAGCGGGCTGGCGATGTTCGCATGCGCGTCCATGTGCGGGAACAAGGCGAAGTTCTGGAAGGCCATGCCGATGCCCCGCTCCTCGGGCTCGACCTCGTGCATGTCCTTGCCGTCGATGACGATCTTGCCCTCGTCGGGGTCGATCACGCCGGCGATCAGGCGCAGCAGCACCGTCTTGCCCGCCCCCGACGGCCCGAACAGGACCAGGGTCTCGCCGGTGGCGACCGACAGGGAAACCCCGTCGAGCACCAGATCCGATTTGAACGATTTGACGATATCCGTGAGTTCGAGAGACATCGGCTTATCCTTTCACCGCGCCCAGCGACAGACCTTCGACAAGGTAGCGCTGCGCATAGAGAGCCAGGGCGAAGGTCGGCAGGATCGACAGCACGATCCCCGCGGCGACCTGCCCGTACTGGATGCCGCTGGCGGTCACGAAGGCCAGCGCGCCCACGGTCACCGGCTGCTTGTCGGCCGAGGCCAGCACCAGGGCGAAGATGAAGTTGTTCCAGGCGAAGATGAACGCCAGCAGGCCGGCCGCCGCGATCCCCGGCCCGGCCAGCGGCAGGGCGATCTTGCGGAACGTCGAGAACCAGCTATGGCCAGCGATGCGGTAGGCGTATTCGATGTCCGCCGGGATATCCTCGAAATAGCCCCGCACGATCCACAGGATCAGCGGCAGCACGATCAGCTGATAGACCCAGATCAGCCCCAGATAGGTGTCGGCCAGGCCGATCTTCTGGAAATAGATCGTCAGCGGCAGCAGCACCAGCAGCGGCGGCGCAAAGCGGAAGCTGAGCAGCGTGAAGGCGATATCCTCGGACCCGCGGAACTTCAGCCGGCCGAAGGCGTAGGCCGCCGGCACACCCAGCACCAGCCCCAGCGCCACCGAGGCGGTGGACAGGAACAGCGAGTTCCACAGGTTGCGCATGAACTCGATTTCCAGCACGCCGGCCGAGGTTTCCAGCCGGCCGGTGATCAGCGCGGTGTAGTTCGACAGCGTCGGCTCGAACACGATCGAGGGCGGCACGCGCAGGATGGTCTCGTTGGTCTGGAAGCTCATCAGGAAGATCCAGAAGATCGGGAACATGAAGAACACGATGACCAGCGAGATGGCGATGCCGCGCAGGATCCGCTCGAGGGGGGATACGGTTTCCATGACAGGGACTCCTCAGGCTTCGCCGCGCTGCTTTTCGCGCAGCCGCAGCCAGTTCTTGATGAACACGTTCGACAGGAAGTAGGTGATGGCCCACAGGATCATCAGCAGCGCCGCCGAGCGGCCCACGTTGGTGGACTGGAAGAAGTCCAGATAGGCCTGCACCTGGAACACCGTCAGCGCGTCGCCCGGCCCGCCCTGGGTCATGGCGTAGATGATATCGAACATCTGGATGCTCTCGATGGTGCGGAACAGCACGGCGGTCAGCAGGAAGGGCGTGAGCATCGGCAGGGTGATGCGCCAGAACACGAACAATCGTGGCACCCCGTCCAGCGTCGCCGCCTCGAAGGGCTGTGTCGGCAGCGATCGCAGGCCCGCCAGCAGCAGGATCATGATGAAGGGCGTGTAGACCCAGATATCGACCAGCACGACCGTCAGCATCGCCGTCGACGGGTCGGACGCCCAGCGGAAATCCTCCAGCCCCACCAGCGAGGCGAAATAGCTGAGGATGCCGAAGCCCGGGTTGGTCATCAGCTTCCACATCAGCGAGGCCAGCGCCGGCGCCGTCATCAGCGGCATCAGCAGCATGATCGACACGAAATTGTTGAACCGCGTGCGCTTCTGCAGCAGCAGCGCGATGCCGAGGCCCAGCAGCAGCTCGAGGCCCACGGTGAAGAAGGCGTAGGTCAGCGAGACCTTGAGCGTGTTCCAGAACGACGAATCGAACAGGAAGTTCCAGTAGTTCTCGCCCCAGTTCCACTTGCGCGCCCAGGGCTGCGACAGGCGGTAGCGCTGCAGCGAATAGGCGACCGCGGTGAAGAACGGGATCAGGATGCCGATACAGGTCAGCAGCGCAGGCAGGCTGAGCAGGTAAGGCAGCGCGCGCCTGCTGACGCGGAAGCGTCGCTTGGCGGGGCCGCTGATCGATGCATCGGACATGGCAATACCCTTCGATTTCCCCGGCCGCATGCCGGGAAGATGTGTGTGAATTCGCGGTGCGATGTTTCGTGGCGTGTCGGGCCCGCCCGCGCGGGGCGGGCCCTGTCAGATTGGGGCGTCAGCCCAGCCCGGCATCCTTGAGCTGCCGGTTGACGCTCTCGGCCAGCTGGTCGAGGCCCTCGTCCACGGGCACCTCGTTCGCCACCATCTTCTGCAGCGTGGCCGCCCATTCGGTCGTCAGGTCGAAGAACAGAGGCTGCGCGGTGAACTTGATCGAGGCGCCGGGGGCCGAAACGTCGTGCATCTCGACATAGCCCGGATACGAGCTCGACAGCTTGTCGCGGAACATCTCGTCGGCCCAGACGCTGGCACGCGCCGGGTTGACCAGATCCATCTCGCGCGCGCCGAACAGGTCGTGCTCGGGGCCGGTGACCCACTGCATGAAGTACCAGGTGGCGTCCTTGTTGCGCGAGAAGGACGACATCGACATCGCCCAGATCCAGATGTTCGGCGTGGGGGCCGAGGCATCGGGGTTCGCCGCGAAGGGCGCGAAGGCCAGGTTGCCCGCCTGCGCCGTGCCGCCGTTCATGAAGTAGCCCAGGATGTCGGCGTCGAACATCATCGCCGACTTGCCGGCGCCCACATCGGTGCCGACCTGGTACCAGGTGTGGGTCGACCAGTCGGGCGCGCCCGAATCCTGGATCATCTTCACCCACTTGGCGTGGAAGTCCTTGGACACGTCGGTGTTCATCGCGGCGGACAGCATGCCGTCATCCGCGACGTTCAGGTCCTTCTGGCCGAAGTTGGCATAGCCCGACAGGAAGCCCGGGTGGATCGTCGCCCAGGAGCGCGAGCCGCGCACGCCGATACCGTAGATGCCGTCATTGCCGGCCTGCACCTTGGCCGCGGCGGCGACCAGTTCGTCGAGGTTGGTCGGCACGTCGACGCCGGCCGCCTCGAACATCGGCGCGTTGTAGGTCAGGTTGTTCTGCTCGTAGGCCAGCGGGATGCACCACTGCTTGGCGTCGTCCGAGCCCAGCGCGCCGCCGGGCTGGCCGTTCCAGGCGCAGGACTTGCGCACGCCCTCGAGCACGTCTTCCCAGTTGTAGTCCGGGTTGGTCTTGCTGTCGTCGCCGATGTACTCGTTGAGGTCGTCGATCCAGCCGGCGGGGCCGTAGGTCCAGGTCATGTAGGCGCCGGTCATGAAGGCGTCGTACTCGCTGGAGCCCGACGAGAGCGCCGCGGTGACCTTGTCGAAGTAGACGTCCTCGGGGAACACGTCGTACTCGACTTCCATCCCCGTGAGCTCCTTGAAGTTCTCGAGGTTCGCAATCAGCGCGTCGGCATAGGGGTGCTTGTTCAGCAGCAGCTTGACCGTGGTGCCCTGGTGCTTCTTCCAGTCGAAGCCGTTCTGCGCCAGCGCGCGGGTGGCGGCGGCGTTGACCAGCACGCTGGCGGTGGCCGCCGTCATGCCCATCGCGCCCAGCCCGCGGATCAGCCCGCGGCGGCTCACCTGGCCCCGCATATAGGCGTCGATCAGCGATTTTTCCTTGTCATACATTAGGATTCCTCCCGTTGGCGTCCGACTATCGGACTATGGATGGTTGACCAGCGCGGTGGCGGTGCGTTCGTCGGTGATGAGCCCGTTCAGACGGCCGCTCATCAGCACCGACCGGATCGCGCCGGTCTTTTCATCGCCGCCGGCGACGGCGACGAATTTCGTGTCCGGCGAGGCGTAGAGGTCGATCGACAAGGTGCGCGCGGTCAGCGCGGTCTCGATCACCCTCCCCTCCCGGTCGAAGAAATGGCCAAGCAGTTCGCCGACACCGCCCTTTTCCTTCACGTCGGCGATCTCGGCGGGTTCGATCATCCCGGTCGAGACCAGCGACGCCTCGGGCTTGGCGGTGCCGATGCCGACCAGCTTCAGCGACGATTTCGCCGCCAGCTCGAACACCTCGTGCACGCCGCGCTGCGCCAGCAGCACCTCGCGGTCGGTGACGGTGTTGGCAAAGAACGGCACCGGCATGACGAAGGCCGAGGCGCCGGTCTTGCCGGCCAGCCGGTGCATCACGTCATGCGGGTTCGCGGCGTAATTGCGCGTCAGCCCGCCCAGCAGCGAGACGAACTGAACGTTCTGCGCGTCAAAGCGCGGCATCTGCCCGACCAGCGCCGCCAGGGTGCGGCCGTGGCCGACGCCGATGATGTCGTAATCGCCCGACTCGATGGCGCGGCGCAGATAGGCCGCCCCGGCGATCCCAAGCGCGCGCAGCGGCAGCCCCTGCTCGTTCAGATCCGGCGTCACCTCGCAGTAGGACAGGCCGTAGAGCTCGCTCAGTCGGTTTTCCAGCGCCACGCATTCCGCGATCTCGCCGTCGATTGTCAGCTTGATGGCGCCTTCCTGGTTGGCGCGGGTGATCAGGCGGTGCGCCTTGACGCTGGCGATGCCCAGCCGCTTGGCCACCGCCGCCTGCGTCAGGCCGCCGGCGTAATGCAGCCAGGCAGCCCGGATGGCCAGGCTGGACTCGTTGTCCTGGACCGCTGCGGTACGCGCCATTCTCTCCCTCGGTATTATTGTAATTTTTTTCAGTTGATGAAAAATATTCCACCAATGCGGCATTCTGTCAACGAAAAATGCAATCGGCCCCGGCGACTCGGGCCGCGGGCGAAAACACTGCTCATACGGGATGTTAGCGGTACCAGGCGCTCGGCGTCCGACGCGGCGCTCCGGCCA
>JABAHR010001718.1_pt1 | contig 20927 bp, 25 predicted proteins | sample 7062101 | NCBI WGS metagenome assembly JABAHR01 (sample SAMN14534553, study PRJNA622989) | marine sediment metagenome | biome: marine biome [ENVO:00000428]; feature: marine pelagic biome [ENVO:01000023]; material: deep marine sediment [ENVO:00002113] | place: India: Gulf of Kutch | collected... | reverse complement strand
TCTCAGTCCTTAAAAATATCTCACAAATTGCCCGGAAAGTCAATGCTCTCAGGCTGCCGAACAAATTTGACACGTAAAGTTTTTGAGTGTTAGATATTTCTGTAAAAAACTCAAGGGCAGGTGGCGGAATTGGCAGACGCGACGGCCTCAAAAGCCGTTGGGCTTACGCTCGTGAGGGTTCGAGTCCCTCTCTGCCCAGAAAAAATATATATATTCCGGTATAAGAGTAGTATAGTTAAATCCGGATTTACTTTCCTTTATGCTTACAATATTCAATAATATCGTTTAAGAAATTTAGGCCATATGTTTGCAGTTTTTTTGGCCGATGCCATAAACCTGCAAAAGACTCTGTTCTGACTGCGGGAAATCGGTTGCCATCTCAATTAAAGTCCGGTCTGAAAATACCACATAGGGCGGTACGTTGTCGCGGTCGGCAAGCTCCTTGCGCCTTTTCCTTAGAATATCGAAAAGCTTGTGGTCGTAATCTGTCTGCTTTGATACCTTAACGGGTTTAGGGGTATCAGGGGTTATTTTCCCAGGCACCTTTTCGTTTCCCTTGAGGACATTATAAGCCTTGCGTGTTAGTTTTAAGCTTCCGTGCTTTGGGTCCTGGTGCAGCAGCTCTTTTTGTACAAATTGCCGTCCGAGATGCAGCCACTGTTTTTTGGAATAATCCCTGCCGATGCCGTAAGTTGAGAGTCTGTCATGGTTAAAACTAAGGACTTTTTGGTTTTCTGAGCCGCGCAGGACATCGACTACATGATTTGCGCCGAAAATCTCACCGGTGCGTTTAACACAGGAAAGAAACATCTGGGCAGGAATCGAGATATCCTCAAGCTCTTTCTTTTCCGAAACGCAGTTATCGCACATTGTACAGTTTTCTTTTGTAAAACTTTGGCCAAAGTACTTTAGAAGCGGGATTCGGCGGCAGCCATCGCACTCAGCGAGCTGCAGCATTGCGTTTAGGTGAATGTTAGCAATCCGCTGTTCAGTATTTTCCTTTTGAGTGATGAAAAAACGGATTTTCTGAATGTCGCCGTAGCTGAACAGCAGCAGACACTCTGTACGCAGGCCGTCCCTTCCCCCGCGGCCAATTTCCTGATAATAGCCCTCAATATTTTTAGGCAGATCAAAATGAATCACAAAGCGCACATTGGGTTTATTTATTCCCATCCCAAAGGCTATAGTGGCGACAATGATCTGTACGTCGTCGCATATAAAAAGCTCCTGATTATGTTTGCGGTCGTGGTCTGAGAGGCCTGCATGATAGGGCAGGGCAGAAAATCCACGCGCTGTAAGCTCTTCGATAAGCTCCTCTACCTGACGGCGAGAAAAGCAGTAGATTATGCCTGACTTATCTGCATGTTCCTTTAGAAACTCTGCCACCTGTGAGACCGGATCGTTTTTTGGAATTATGCGCAGGAACAGGTTCTCACGATCAATACTGCCCATAAACTCGCCTGCCGAATCAAACCCCAGACTGTCCCTTATATCCTGCCTTACTCTTGGAGGTGCGGTTGCTGTAAGCGCAATGCATACGGCATCGCTGAATCGTTTTTGCACTTTGGCAAGCTCGCGGTACTGAGGCCTGAAATCGTGTCCCCATTCAGAGATACAGTGTGCTTCGTCTATTGTAAGGCAGTCTATTTTCTGAGAAGACAGCAGCTCCATTATTCCGGAAGTAAGCAGAGCTTCAGGTGCTACATACAAGAACTTTACTTTGCCGGCGCGTATAGAGTTAACATTTTTTTGATATTCCTCAGCGCTTAGCGAACTGTTTAGATAAACCGCAGGCACGCCAAGTGCTGTGATCTGCTCAACCTGGTCTTTCATAAGCGATATTAGCGGAGATACTACAACCGTGAGTCCACCGAATATTAACTCGGGAATCTGGTAGCAGAGTGACTTCCCGCCGCCTGTTGGCATGATAACTAGAGTGTCACGTTTGCTGAGTAAATTAGTAATGATTACAGCCTGCAGCGGTCGGAAGGTTTTGTATACAAAGACTGTTCTTAGAACCTCTAATGCTCTTTTGTCTATCATTCGATATAGTGTCGCCGTATGAATTATGTGGAAATACTACTATAGGAACAAACACATAAATGCTGTAAAAATCAAGAATACGATGAAAAATTTTGTGGTAGCTGAGTTGCTGCCATTTAGCAGTTAGCAAATTCAATTTCACTGTTTATGAAATTACTGAACATTATAACAAAATCTCCTTCTTAATAACCCCTATATTTTGTTCTTATACAATGACGATAATTTCTAGTCAGCTTGACTATGTATAGCTTCGAAAAGTTCTAATCAACAGTCACGAAAAAGTCACTGCAACTTTTTTCACAAGTGACTTATTCATATTTTTACAAACGTTTTCGGATTTACTAGTGTGGGAAGAAGTCGGTAATCGAATCTGCAATTTACGTTTATCGGCAAATAAAAACAGCCTGCTTTTTCTGTTGAAGGCCAGAATAGCAGGCAAAGTTCGAAGGAGGGAAAGATTTATGTTTAGATTTATAAGTTTATTATTTGTAGTCTTTACATTTGTATCGACTATTCTTATGAGTGATTATCTCTATGCAGCAACAATAACACTAATAGATGATAATCATGATAGCTTGACACCAGGAACACTGGTGCCAGGTTTGGTACCGAACCACCCTGGTTTGGATGCTTCGGTTCCCGAAGTACAGAATACCAATTTTTCAGCGCTCCTAATGGTGCAACTGTGCAAAATGATTTTGGAGTAGCTAGGCTATGCGCTCCGGTTGCCGGGATATTAACCCTTGAGATTTGGATGAACCCCAAGCTTGGTAGTGATACAAATAGTGGTGTAGCGTTTGTTCGCGAAGGAACGCATCCAACCGGAATATCTCTAATGGTTTTTAAGAATGAGACTGATCAATGGTTTTACGTTGATAATGGCTCTGTAGTTGCGATTAAGCCCGTTGACTCAACAGACCATAGCATAAAGATTATTTATGATACATCTACCAGGGAATATGATCTACATATGGATGGTGTATTAGTAAAAGCTGGTGCTATCTGGACAGTAGCCACTATTGGTCCTATCTAAGGTATATGTATATTCAGTGGAAGAGGGGGAGCCGGACCCTATCTTTTTTCGATGATGTTTTATTAACAAAAGATGGGTTTGATTTAGCCGGTGAAAAAATATTCTTTTCATCTAATCTTGCTATAGCGCCAAGTGTTGCAGAACATAATATTTGGATGATTAATCCAGATGGAACTGGGCTTAAACGGTTAACTGATACAGCCGATTACGATGAAGCTCCCAGATTGTCAACCGATGGCAGAACTCTTGTTTTTACAAGATTTGAATCAAACCTGATCTGTTCCCATTTATGGACATTAGATTTAGTAACTATGCAAGAAACACAAATCACTGGAATAGTTGCACCACTAGGAACCAATACTGAGTTTAATCCGACATGGAACGCTACTGGAGATAAAATTATATATAATAAAAATACATGTGGAAGTAGCTCCAGTACAAATGAGTTATGGGAAATTGATCCCAATAACACAGTCGATGATGTAAAGATTACAAATCTTCTTAATAGAACAAGACCTTACGCTCATCCTAATGGAATTGATATTTTCTATAGGAATGATAATGCGAGTCCTCGAAGGATATCTACTCTTCCTGGCAGTGGTGATATTGAATTTGATTTAAATCCACTTGATGACAATGAAGAAAGTAATCCTACGGTTTCATATGATGGAACTCAAATAGCATTTACTGGAAACGATTTTAATATATACATTGGCAATCTGGATTTAAGCGGAACTCCACAAATAACTTCTCAAACATTATTTACTACGTCATCTGTGTTTAGGCATCCAGCTTGGTCACCAAATGGGACACAACTGGTATTTAATGAGGTAATAGGTTCTGATTTTAATATATATATCGCAGACGCAACAACAACAGGTTTTGTTAATAGAACGCTTGTTTTAGACGAACCTGGTGTAAGAATTGTTGAACCGTTTTGGGGAAATGTAGTTCTAATAGGTGACGCCGACGGAGACGGCGTACCGGATGATTTGGATAACTGCCCTACCGTCCCAAACCCAGACCAGATAGATGATAATGGTGACGGCTATGGTGATGCATGTGTATCTGTTAATGCTGAAATAGGTGAAGGAGTTGAGCTGGGTATTGGTGTAATTATTGAAGATGGTGCTGTGATCGGAGAAAATGTGACTATTGAAGAGAATGTTACAATCGGAGACACTACAATGATAGGCGAAGATAGCACTGTGGAAGAGGGGCTTCTATTGGTTCAGATGTAAGTATTGGAAGTTCGTCTACAATAAAAGTAGATTCAGTAATTGGAGATAATGTAACCATAGGTGATAATGTGACTGTTAAAGAGAATGCACAGATTGGTGATGGGCTATTATAGGTTCAAATTCCACTATCGGTGAAAATGCTCTGGTAACTGCAGGTGCTGTGGTACCTGATGGGTCTGATATTCCAGATGGCGCTGCATTTCCTTAGAAGTGAAAAAATGTTTAGTGTAAAATTTAGAATCTAAATTAGGACCGGAGAAGGCGGCATATATTGCTGCCTCCTCTTTTTTGTTATTTCTCAATACCTCGGCATATCCAGATCGTGTTTATCGGCCCAGGCGTCTATTCCTCCGGCAAGGCTTTTCGACTTTTTGAATCCCATGCCTCTAAGAAGTCTGGTTGCTTGCAGGCTTCTCATTCCGTGGTGGCAGTGCACTACTATCTCGTCTGCCGTATCGAGCTCATTTACCCTCGATGCAAGCTCTCCAAGCGGGATGAGTTTTGCTTCATGAAACTTACAGATATCGTATTCATGGTTTTCTCTCACATCTAAAAGCACATAATCTTTGTTGGACTCTCTGATTTCCTTAAAATCATCGACTGTGATTTCCATATCGCCTGCGTCTTCTTCCTCGCCCCTTCCGATTCCGCAGAACTCTTCATAATCAATAAGCTCATTTATGGTTGCGTTCTCACTGCATATAGGGCAGTTCTTGTCTTTTCTAAGCGTAAGCTCATCGATCTTCATGTCCATTACGTCCATAAAAAGGAGTCTTCCAATAAGATGGCTGCCTTTGCCTATTATAAGCTTTATTGCCTCTGCGGCCTGCATTGTGCCTATGATTCCCGGAAGTATCCCGAGCACTCCTCCCTCGGCACAGCTTGGCACAAGCCCAGGGGGTGGCGGCTCCGGATATAAGCACCTGTAGCATGGGCCTCTCTTTGCATCAAATACGCTCACTTGGCCTTCAAACCTGAAGATACTGCCGTATACGTTTGGTATACCAAGCAGCACGCAAGTATCATTTACAAGATAGCGCGTGGCAAAATTGTCCGTACCGTCTATTACTAAATCATAACCCTTAAATATCTCCATTGAGTTGTCGCTGGAGAGTCTTTCGTTGTAGGTTGTAATATTAATATCGGAGTTTAGCTCAAGCAGGCGTTCCTTTGCCGATTCTACTTTTAGAACACCTATGTTTTCTTCACTGTGAATTATCTGGCGCTGCAGGTTGCTAAAATCAACCACGTCAAAATCCAGTATTCCTAAATTGCCCACGCCTGCTGCTGCAAGGTAAAGCGCAAGAGGTGAACCCAAGCCGCCTGCACCGATGCAGAGTACCTTGGAGTTTACGAGTTTTTCCTGACCTTCCACTCCTACCTCCGGCATTATGAGGTGTCTTGAGTACCTGCTTATTTGATCATTTGTTAAGCCCATTTAAAATACCTTCCATTTATTTAATTAGACCGTAAAATCTAATACATTAATTTAATTTTTCAATATAGTTTGGTTATTATTTTGATTTTATTTGCGGCTGAAAGATTCAGTTCTCATTTCGGGCGTATAATATTACAGGCTTAAAATGGCAGATTTGTTAACAAATAAAGAGGCAGCGGAGTACAGAAAGCTCTTCTCAGTGACAGAGAACTATGTATATCTGGATCACGCAGGAGTAGCCCCAATATCCACAAGGGTGCGTGACGCAGTGAATGATTTTACTGAAGCTGCNNACTGCTTAACTGCCGGAATGAAGAAATCGCGTTTATAAAGAATACCTCCCACGGGCTGTCGCTTCTTGCAAAGGGGATAGACTGGGAAACGGGCGACAATATTATTATCTTTGATAAGGATTTTCCCACAAATGTCTACACATGGCTTGATTTGGAGCGCTTAGGGGTGGAAGTACGACAGGTGCCGCTTGTTGGAGGGAGAATAGACTTAAACGAGATTCAAAAATATGTTGATGCTGGCACGAGGCTTATGTCTGTAAGCTCTGTGCAGTTTACAAACGGATACAGGGCAGACCTAAAGGCGATCGGCGAATTATGCAGGACAAACAACATGATTTTTTCAGTAGACGCCATTCAGAGTCTTGGCATAGTGCCTATGGATGTAGGGGAGCTTGGAATAGATTTTCTGGCAGCAGACGGGCATAAGTGGCTTCTAAGCCCTGAGGGTACGGGAGTGCTTCATTGCAGCGGCAGGATCGTAAAGGATATTCACCCGGTTTTGCTTGGCTGGAAAAGCATTGTAAACGACGGGGAATATGAAACGATTGACTTCGAGCTAAAACCAAATGCCCTCAAATTCGAAGAGGCATCATTTAACGTCCTTGGAATTTTTGCCCTTGGGGCAAGCGTAGAGATGCTTTTGGAAATAGGGATTGAAAGGGTATGTAGCAGGATTCAGAATCTGGGTGATATTATTATAGAGCAGGCGGATAAAAGAGGTTTTACTATAAAAACACCTAAAAACAAGAACGAGAGGGCAGGGATAATTTCTTTTTCAGGCAATTTTGATCCCGCAGGGCTTAAGGATTCACTGCTCACTAAAAATGTTATAGTAAATGTGCGGGGAGGGGGCTTAAGGGTAGCGCCCCATTTTTATAATACAGAGGATGATGTTGCTGCGCTTTTTAAGTACATTGATGAAATTCTCTAATTACATGTATTTCAAATTTAACTTTTAAAAAGGGTAATACTTTGGTTTTTCTCGATATTTTACTATCTAAAAAAATTATTATCGCAGCAGTGATTGCGCTTGTGATTTCGGTACTGCTAACTTACTTTCCGCTTATAGGTGTTCTTGGTTTTGAATACTCGTTTATTATCGCATTCTTTATACCGTTTATATCGGTATTCATTTCTGCCGAATACATAAACCTCGATTTAAAACAGAAGTATCCGTCCAGGAAGAGATATTCCGATCTAATATCAACCAGTTTCTTTATAAATTTCATCATCCTGCTTATTCCCTTTATCGTGGGCCTTCTCTCTTCACTTATAAAATCTGACTGCAATATAAAAGATGGAATTGTTTTTTTCTTTATTATTACAATGGTTACCGTGTTCTTCGCCTCTTCTCTCGGGCTTCTAATCGGATATATATTTCCAAGAAGGGGTTTTTTCTTAGGTTCTCTGTGCTTAATATCTATAATCATTTATTCTCTATATCTGCTCTACACTTTTCCGCCGGTTTTCTCTTATAACCATATATTCGGCCTGTTTCCTGGGCCGATTTATGATCAGATCATTTTAATAGACGATAAAATTCTTACTTTCAGGGCTGTTACTGTTTGCTGGGGAGCGCTGTTTTTATTGATCCTTAAGCTCGTTCATGACTACAGGTTTAAATACATAGGCGCCGGTACGGTAATATTGTTTGTTTTCATAAGCCTTATTCTGGGCGGTTATAAAATGTATGAAAACGATCTGGGCATTAAGCATTCAAGGGACTATATTCGAAACACTATTTATAAGGACTATTTTGAAACAGAGCATTTTATTATTTATTTCCCGCTTGGCACAAAGGTATCTCAAAACATTGAGCTCATTGCGCTAGATCATGAATGGCAGTACGCGCAGCTTACCCGGTATCTAAAGGTTTCACCCAAAAGGAAAATTGTCTCATATATATATGCGGATGAGAAAGCGAGAAAAGAAATTATTGGAGCCGGGCAGACAACAATAGCAAACCCCATACACGGTGAAATTCATCTTGTTTATAATTACTATCCTCACCCTGTGCTAAAGCACGAGCTTGTGCATGTGTTATCGTCGGAATTTTCCGCTGGGTTTCTTAAGATAAGCCCAAAGGTTGGTCTGATTGAAGGTTTGGCAGTAGCTGCCGACTGGGATAACAGTGATGGTTTTAATCCTGATGAATGGTCTGCCGCCATGCTAAAGGGCGACAATCATATCGATATACAAGATATTATGGGCTATAGGTTTTGGGCAGCGGCTTCTTCCAAGAGTTATACCCTTATGGGATCGTTTGTAAGGTTTTTGATAACCAAATACGGAATTGAGCATTTTAAGACTGTTTATAAAACGGGTGATTTTAGCGTTTACGGGACTGACCTGAAAAGCCTGGAAAAAGAGTGGAGGTATCATTTAAATAGCATAGAAATTGCTAAATCAGCGCCGGCTCTGTCAAAGCATAAGTACAGTAAGCCAAGCATCTTTGACGACAGCTGTCCAAGGAAAAGCTCACACCTTGCCGATGTTGGAATTACAGAGTTTGAAAAGGGCAATTACTACGAGGCCGTAAAGTCATTTAGAAAGGCTTTGACGTACAATCCTAACAGTAACCGGATATTGGAATCTCTTGCCTATTCTTACTACTACGACAGAGACTTTAACAATCTGGAAAAAGTTGCCTACAAAAGATCGGACATATCACCGATTACAAAAGATATTATTCTAAACCTCATAGGCACCTATCACTGGACAAGGGGAGATGAGGAAAAGGGAAATAAAATCTTCGGTTACCTGCATGACAAACCCCTGCCGATTGATATTGAAAACGAGCTCAGTATCAAGCTTGATTCAGTTAGTAATAAAGGCCCCCGGCAGGAAGGGCTAAAACTATATTATATGACAAAAAAAGAGCTGAGGCGCATCTCAGTTTTAGAAAAATTAACAAAGGAATTTCCCGATTATGCCGTGCCTTACTATCTGCTTGGAAAGCTGTTTTTTAATAAATGGGAATTTGATATAGCCAGGGACTATTTAGCTCGCTCTGAGGCGCTTGGGCTGCCTACAGATAAACTAAAACTGGATAATTCAAGATTACTTGGTATTTCTTTATATGCTACGGGTGAGTTTGAAAAAGCAGGTAAGACATTTGAAAGTATTTATAAAAAACGAAAAAGAGGAAGGTATGGGAGTGTTGCCGCTGATTTTATAAAGAGATCGGAGTGGGCTAAAATATATTTACAAAATTTATGATATGAGAAAAATCGGTTTCGTTTCAGTAATTTGCGCTACTTTAGTTTTTATGGATCAGATTACAAAGTATCTGATAGTGAAAGAGATTCCACTCTACGGAAAGGTTCATGTACTTGCTTTTCTGGATATTGTACATATAAGAAACCCCGGGGTGGCTTTTGGGTTTTTGAGTAATCTGCCCGAAAATTTCAGGTTTTATTTCTTTATACTGGTTTTTTTGGTAGCGGTAGTTCTGATCTCAATTTTTATTTATAAGACCCCGTATACGGAGAAGCTTATGATGATGTCGCTCTCACTTATTTTAAGCGGTGCTATCGGCAATTCAATAGACAGGCTGCGGCAGGGGTATGTTACAGACTTTATGGATTTTCACTGGTTTGGAGACCCCGACCTTCACTGGCCGCCTTTTAATGTGGCCGATTCATGCATCACAATAGGTGTTATAATATTAATCATATACAGCCTGTTTATGGCTAAGGAGAAGGAAGGCACGTAGTGTTCACAGGGCTTGTAGAAGGGATTGCGAAAGTAAAAGATCTAAAAAAAGCATCAAAAGAGGTTGTTCTGACTTTTGAGTCCAAAGATTTTGATCTTGAGGGTATAGCCCTTGGTGACAGTATAGCTATAAATGGAATTTGCCTCACAGTCGTTTCTTTTAAGGGCAGCAGCTTTTCCGTTGAGGCGTCCCACGAAACTCTCAGCAAAACAAGCCTCGCCAGGCTTCGTGCAGGGTCTGCCGTTAATATTGAAAGATCGCTCAAGGTGGGGGACAGGCTTGGGGGGCATTTTGTCACGGGTCATGTGGACGGTACGGCAATGATAGCGTCGGTAACCCCTGTCGGGAGGTCAAGGGAGATATGGATAACCGTACCCGCGGAGCTGACTAAGTATATTGTGGAAAAAGGGTCAGTTGCTGTGGATGGGATAAGTCTTACGGTAAACGAGGTCACCGGGGATTCGTTTTCAGTAAATATTATTCCGCATACGCAGCATAAGACCACTCTGCAAGGCGCAAAAGCAGGCGATACCGTAAACATAGAGTGTGATATAATCGGCAAGTATGTGGAAAAATTTGTCTCTATCGGAAAAGACGGTGATAAGGATAGCGAGCTTAGAGGACTTTTAGAAAACTTTGGGAAAAAATAATAACATATACCTTATAGGTTTTATGGGGGCAGGTAAGACTACGGTAGGCAAAATGCTTGCCCCAAAAATAAACTTTGGCTTTATCGATATGGACTCTGAAATTGAGCTTATATCCGATTTAAGCATATCAGAAATATTTAAGATTCACGGAGAGCGCTATTTTAGAGATTTAGAGACCGGAGTCTTAAAAGATATATCGCAGAAATCTGATCAGGTTGTATCAACCGGCGGAGGGATTGTCATAAAAGAAGAAAACTGGGAGATCATGAAAAGCTCAGGCAGGACAATTTATCTCAAGGCCTCGATTGAAACACTGTTTAACCGAGTTAAGCACAAAACAACAAGACCGCTGCTTGATGTGGAAGACCCTTTTGAAACGGCAAAGGAACTGTTAGAATCCAGAGAGCCTCTTTATAAAAAATCTGACCTTATAATAGACAGGGAACGGCTTGAGCCGGATGAAGTGGCCGAGGCTATTGTTAAGGAGCTTGGGATTTAGGGCTTCAATACAACACAGTCTAACCCATTTATATTTTTAAACCCATTATCAGATGTTGCAAATTTTACTTCACCCTCGATTGCCAATGCAGCAAGGTATAAATCTGGTATTTTGTTTCCCACAGCATTTGATTCACTGCATAGCTGTTCAAAAATTATCCAGTGTCTTGCCCCCGGCATAATACTAACACCCAGGGGATGGGAACGGATTAGATCGGTAAATTTCAGGCATGATTTTAATGGTGACGGTTCTTTAAAAATTCTTGGGTGTGTTGCTATTCTCAGAAAAGAACTAAGTACGATTTCTGTATAGGCAAAAGCTGTATTTGAGGTTAGAAGGTTTCTAAGCCAGTTATTATAATAAACATGGTTGGGGGAATCTTCTCTGAACGAGCATATGTAAATGGTTACATCACAAAGCGTCATTTGTATCCATGCGGTCTAGAATCTCTGAGTTATTGTCCAAATTAACTCCTTCTTGCAGGCCAGTTCCTTTAAAGGTGGGAATTTTAATCTTTTTGGGTGATTGCTTAGATTGTTCTTTTGAAATGTATGAAATAAGGGCATCATGAACAATTTCGCTGAACGTGCGTTTTGTTTTAAGCGCATGTTCCTTTACCTCAGTATATAAATCATCACTTAGTCTGACAGTCGTTCTCATATGGATATATTGACATATATGCATCCGTATGTCAAATATTAGTTGATTTCATATATTAAGTAATATTTCTAAAATACTCCCTAAACTGCCTTGCGGAAATATTGGTAACCTTGTTTATCTTTCTCAATTTCCTGTCATCTTCCAGGTCTTCTTTTTCAAGCCTCACCATGTACTTGCTTGCCACTTCATAGGACTCAGTATTTATATTCACATACCTGATTTTAGTTCTGCCGGTTCGTTTATTTATAAGGCTTGTAAACTCGATCGGAACCATTTTGCCCTTTTGAATTGTGATCATCGCTCTTGTTCCGCCTCCGAGCAAAAACTTCACAGCGCTGTATCCCAGGTCTCTTGTGTACTTGACATCAAAGGGTATGGGAGGGGCAGACCTAAGCTCATAACCAATTCTTTTGTCAATTATCCTTATGTTGACACCTTTTTCTTTTAGTCTGCCTGTGACCTCTTTTTTAAGGAGCTGCCCCAGATCAACCTCTGACAGTCTCACTCTGCCAAATTCATCCCTTTCTAAATCTTTTAGGTGAGAGAGGCTATCCTCATCCAGTATGTTTGCCATACCCTCCGATATCATGGCCACTCCGTGCGCTCTTCCCTGGCTCAGCCTTTTAAGCACTGACCCCTCTAATATCCTTGCGACATTTTGCAGTGATGTTTTTCTGCCTGAAAACTCTTCGGGGATAATGCTCACCGTGGCGCTTGCGGCCCTTCCAATACCAAGCGCAAGGTGTCCGGTTTTCCTTCCCATGGTTACAACGAAAAACCACCTCTTGGTAGTCCTTGCGTCCTCCATGAGGTTTTGCACTTCCCTTGTGCCTATGTGCCGGGCTGTCTCAAAGCCAAATGTAGGAATGTATCCCGGAAGCGAGATGTTATTATCAATCGTCTTTGGTATATGCGCAGTCTGAAATTTCCCCCTGCCGGCCTCTGCGATTTTGCTTGCTAAAAAAAGAGTGCCGTCACCGCCTATTGTAATCAGGTGATTTATCCTTAATTTAGTTAGGGTCTGAATAACGTTACTGAGTGTCTGTTTGGATTCAAGGGGGTTGTCCCTCGAAATTCCAATCACTGAGCCGCCCGTGTTATGGATCCTCGAAGTGTTATCAATCGTAAGGTATTCGATCTTCGTCCAGTCCTTTTTTATAAGCCACTTAAAGCCGTCGAGGATTCCGATAACTTTAAGCCCCCTGTTAGCAGCCTCAATTGTGGCAGCGCTTATCACTCCGTTTATACCCGGAGCCGGGCCACCTGCTGCAAGAATTGCCAGTGTCTCTTTTTTTCTCATAACCGTTTTTTAATGATAATACTTTGTTTTAATATTGCTGAGAAGCTTATAACCTTTTTTCTGAAACGACTTGGCCAGGATTAACCCGCCAATAAACCCTCCTATATGAGCCCAGAATGCCACCCCTCCTCCGTCTCCGGGGATTGAAAGCGCACCTATGCCGCTTAGAAGCTGAATGCCGAACCAAAAAAGTATATACACTATGGCCGGAAGGTGAATAAACTGTATGAAAATAAATATTGGAACCAGAGTAAATATTTTTGCCTTAGGAAAGAACAGCAGATAAGCGGCCAGCACCCCGGATATAGCCCCGCTTGCGCCTACCATGGGAACCTGGGAGCCAAGGTTTGTGGCAATCTGGAAAAATGCGGCAATAAATCCGCAGAATATATAGAACATTAGGTACCTGGAGTGGCCCATTCTGTCCTCTACGTTATCTCCGAAAACATGGAGGAAGAGCATGTTGCCTATTATGTGCATCCACCCCCCGTGCAAAAACATAGAGCTTATAAAGGGAAAGAATCTGTCTGAAAAGGAGAGGCCGGATTTGGAAAACAGGGTGGCCGGTACAAGCCCGTAATGATATATTAATTCATTCACTCTGTCTCCAAGCGAGAGCTGAAAGAAAAATATAAATATGTTGGCGGCAATTAATGTTATATTAATTACGGGAAAGGTATTTGACTTAGTGGTGTCTCTAAGTGGTATCATATAGCAGGTTCGGTTAACATTTTATTTTAACGTATTGTTTATATGTGGTGCATGGTAATTAGATATCTATAATTAAAGTAATTTAAAAAAATGAAATTTCTAGTTTTAAGAACGGATTTAAAGAGAAAATTAAAATATATAAGGCTTTTAGTGGTGGATGCGGGGATTTTCGCATCTGAACTTACAAACGGCGGCGGGTCATTTGGCGATAATATAGAAAGGGATATGCAGAGCAGTCTGATTTTAGACAGAGTAAGGGTCGTTATATGTTCTGAGAATGACGGCGGAGGATATGAGAACCTTCTAAACGGAAGCGGCATAAAATACATTTCGCTCGACGGGCTGTCTTATGCAGAGATTATAGAAAGACTCTGCGCCGATTACGGGGTTAATAGAACTGAGGTTGCGTTTATAAATAATTCTGAGTCCGATCACAACGTGCTCTCTGCCCTTAACTTTGCGGTTGCCACAATGGATGCGCCCATGGATGTGAAGACAGGTTCGTATTATGTGAGTAACTTTACGGGCTCAAAAACACTCGGTGAAATAATTCAGATTATATCTGCTGCTAAGGACTCATAACTGCCTGCCGTGGATTTAAGAAAAATAACGAAATCGATAAAGAAAAAGGCCATAGAATCGGGTTTTGATTTTGTCGCCGTTAGCCCTGTTGGCGGCTTTCCCGAAAGTCAGTTCTTTAAAGCCTGGCTGGATAGAGGATACGCGGGGAAAATGCAGTATATGGAAAAAAACTCTGATAAAAGGGCCGATCTTAAAAAAGTTCTACCGGATGCTAAGTCGGTTATATGCTGTGCGGTAATCTACAACACGAGGCAGCCCTATTCCACAGACTTAAATGATCCAAACCGGGGCTGGATATCGCGCTACGCCTGGGGGGATGATTATCATGACAGTATTTTAAAGAAGCTTGAGAAGCTAAATGATTACTGCAAAGAGAATTTTGCCGGGAATTTTAATTCCAAGTACTATGTAGACACCGGCCCCGTGCTTGAAAAGGTTTATTCGAAGTACTCGGGGGTTGGCTGGGTAGGGAAGAACACATGCCTTATAAACGAGGAGGCAGGATCGTGGCTTTTTTTGGCAGAGATCGTCACGGACATGGAGCTTGAGTATGATGCGGAGGCCCCTGATAGGTGCGGCACATGTACCCGGTGCATAGACGCCTGTCCTACAGACGCCATTGCTGAGCCTTATGTGCTGGACGCCACAAAGTGCATTTCTTATCTTACTATTGAGCTTAAGGATTCCATACCTGCTGAGCTTAGGGAGGGGGTGGAAAACAACGTCTACGGCTGTGACATATGTCAGGATGTCTGTCCCTGGAACAGATATGCCGATATAACTGATGAACATGAGTTTCAACCAAGGGAAGGGTTGTTTAACCCGGAGCTGTCAGAGCTTGCAGATATGACCCCTGATAAGTTCAGAGCGCTTTTCAAAGGAAGTCCCATTAAAAGGACGAAGAGGAGGGGGCTTCTTAGAAACGTGCTCATAGCAATCGGCAATTCGGGCAGCGCAGACTATATCCCTAAGGTCAAATCCGCTCTCACAGACGATGAGCCCCTGGTGCGCGCTGCGGCTGCCTGGGCTTTATGGAAGCTTGCCGGGAGCAGCGCTAAAAAAGATTTATCTTTGATGTTGGAGCATGAAGCAGATAATATTGTAAGACAGGAAATACGCGATATATTAAACTTATAATAAAATGTCAGATAAAAAACAAGAGATATTAAAACTCAATACGAGGTTTTATGAGGCCCTTGGCTCAAACGACATAGAGCTTATGGAGAGCGTGTGGGTGCAGGACCACAGGGCAAAGTGCATACACCCGGGCTGGCCCCTTCTTATAGGCTGGGACCCCATTAAAAAGAGCTGGGAGAATATATTTGTAGCAGGCGGGATTTCAGGGGTGAATATTTCCGATGTTCATATTGAAATCACAGACGAGGTCTGCTGGGTTACCTGCATAGAGCATGTCTCTCATGTTATAGACGACAAGATCGCCGTAAACCTCATTCAGGCCACAAACGTGTTTGAAGACACTGGAAACGACAAATGGAGCATCGTTCTCCACCATGCGTCCTCTATTCCCATCACAAGGGGCTTCTCAAAGAAACAGACGCTTCAGTGACATTCGCCTTCATTGATATTTAGTCAAGGGAGAAATCTGCTTAAACCCACTGTGATAATTAGGGTGAAGGGAAGCGGCGTCTTTATCTTTTCCCCTTTCTCCCTTACACAAATGTTATTCCATACTCGGCAGAAAGCGCCACAACTGCGTCCATATCCGTAGCGGGGCCTTTGGAAAGTTCGGTAAGTTTGGAAAAGAACTCCTCAAATCTTGCGCCCGGGGTTATAAAGACTATTGATTTGCAATCGGCATTGCCGGTATTTTTTATGCCGTGCGCTACACCTCTTGGCAGATTTTGCACATCCCCCTTCGTGCAGACAACCGTTTTGTCCTCCAAAGCTATCTCGAGCTCGCCTTCAATTACACAGAATATCTCATCTTCATTTTTATGCACATGAGCAGGTATGCGTCCGCTTGGAGGTATTAATAAATGAAACACATAATATGCCCCGTTTGTCTCAGCACTGCTTAATTTGGTTACGACTGTAGTGCCCAGAATGTCCATCTCTCTCTCCTATTCTATAGTGATCTGATTTAATTATACACCTATAATTACATCCCGTGGGGTTTATACTAGGACATAGTGTCTGTGAGATTGATTATTAACCAGATGACATACCCGTCATGCCCCCACAAATACGAGCGAGCGCCCGGGGGGTGTGTATGTATTTCAGAATATATACGGATGTGGAATGGATAATAGCTATGGGTTTTTCAGATTGTCATACTGAACTTGATTCAGTGTCTCTCTTTTAATAATCCGTTTTCCCTCCATGTTCTGTACTTTTGTAGCGTACCGAACGTTCGGGACAGGACGATATATATAATACAGCTTTATATATGGGTGCAGGGTATATAGTGGGTATGTAATCAGGGGTGCTGGGAATATGTCAGTTTAGCCGAAGGGAGAAATCTGCTTTTTGATAATCCCCTGAACTGGAAAAGCATTTTCCCCCTCTGTCATTGCTGTAAATGTCGGGCAATTCACAGACAAAATACATGGTTTAATAAGTAAAGGAGGTATTTTGCTATTATGCGAATAAACACTGATGACTTAACATTAAAAAGGAACTACCTGCAAAAGTACAGGTTCTTAATAAAACAATATGAACTGGTAAAGCAAAAAAAAGCACCCGCAGTTCAGGTTTGCAAACGATTTTTATACATTTCACAATACAGACAGAAGGAGCTTTCTTAAATATTATAATAGATACAAACAAAGCGGCAGGGAGTCTGATCTGCTGCCAAGAAAACGCGGGCCCAAGTACAAGAGCAGAAGAGCACTGCCGTATATAGAGAACAAGGTAATAAAGCTAAGAAAGAAGGGAAACGGCGGGTACGAGATACATCAGACACTAAAGCCCAGGTTAAAAAAGCACATCCCCTCACCATCAGGTATATATAATATACTAAGAAGAAACAGGCTAAACAGGTTAAAGCCCGTGCAAAAAGCAAACAGGAGAAAGATAATAAGCAGTAAAGCAGGGGAGTTAGGACATATAGACGTTCATCATCTGAACAAGGATATAATCCGGAATCAGCATAAAAAAGTTGTATTTAGTATGTGTGGTGGATGGGTGCAGCAGAGTGGCATGGGCAGAGGTGGTGGAGGATATAAAGTCGCTCACGGTGATGTTTTGCGTGCTTAGGTGTTTTAATATAATGGCGGATGAATACAACATAAAGTTTGCGCAGGTACTCACGGACAACGGGCCGGAGTTTGGTCCGAAGGGATCAAAGAAAAAGTCTGAGCATCCGTTTGAGAGGATGCTGATGGAGCTTTGGGTAAAGCACAGGTACACAAGACCCTACAGGCCGCAGACAAACGGGAAGGCCAAGAGGTTTTGGAGAACGCTGAATTATGATTTAATAGAAGAGACGACGTTTAATAGTGAAGAAGAACTAAAACAGGAACTGCTTGAATACATGGTGTATTACAATCACCAAAGACCTCACAGTCTTTAGGGGTATACCACCGGTAGACTTCCTGAAAAACTGTCCTCGAATTACCTGACATTTACAGCAATTACAGTTGTGGCTAGTTTTTTATATCTAACGCATTGAGCCCAGTCGAAATGCGAGCCTCACACGCAGCCTGTCCTGAGCCTTGTCGAAGGAACTGCTCAGTGTGTTTTGATAATACTAACCTAATTCTCACTGCTCTCCCTTCCCTTAAGCTCCACTTCCTTCTCATAATCAAGCCCGAACTTGGAGTTGAAGGTTGAGTCTGACATCGTGCCGGTCTGTTTTACTAATGACCAGACGCGGGCCTCGGCCTCTATGTCGCGGATGTTAAATGACGGGAATGCGAATGAGCATTTGTCCGATGCGTCCCGCGGCAGTCTTCCTCTCGAAACTGCATGTTTAATTACTCGTGAATAGATCCTGCAGAACTCTTCTTCAAGTAATGCTTGCTTTTCTTCAATACTCTTTGCAACCGTAACGACCGCTTTCTCGATAGATGCAAGATTGTTGTTAGATGCGTACATGCTTAATATGAACTCGGGCAGGCTCACGCCCGATGCTATCGCAAGGGTGATCATGCGGTAGTCTATCTCCGCCTCGGATGAGCCGAGGTTGGGACTCTTAAACTCGATCTCGCTCTTCGCATCGATGCTCATGCGCGTGCCCGCGGTGGGAAGCTTCTGTTTGTTTGAACCAGCCCCCCGTTGATTTATTTTTATCAATGACTCCCTGAAGCTCGGACGATACCCCGCGCTTTTTGTGCACCATCACTACGGATGAGCGGATTTTGTTGAGCATCACGCGGTATTTCCTGAAGTCCTGCAGTTCTTTTAGGTCATAGAGCACCGTCTCAAGCTCCGAGCGGCCACTCTTCTCGTTCTCGTCTACTTTAATCTTAATGTGCTGTATCTCGGCAGGGTCTATGATCTCTTCTGAATCGGTATAAGGGTTTTTCATCCTGTAGCTCCTGATTCTCGATACGTCGTCACTCTCGTTCTCTATGCCGTGAGTAATGTCGGGACTGTCAGAATCAATCCAGTCAGGCTCTATGAAATGGAAATGTAAAGTAGCATCGTTTAGGAACCTGAGAATGCTCTCGCCGTCCCTGAACGTGCGGCGGACAATTTCGAGCTGCTTCTTTCTCCAGCTGTTCTCAGCGCAGAACTCCTCCCATATTTTTCCGTGAACCTGTTTTTGTTTTTCACCGAGAGACGGGTCTAAAATTAAATTCGCCCCTGAGCCTACCGTAAGCTGAACAAGTGCCTTTATTAACACCCGCGCGTGCGGGTTTCTGTAGTATGCAAGTTATGCCGCGGCCCTGAGCTCCTTTTGCTCCAGCCTCGGAAGCTCCTTTTCCACCCTGCCGCCGACTCTGAATGTGTTTCCTCCCACAAGCATCCAGGAGGCTTCATCTATATCGGCAATCCTGACGCTTCGGGCAAGGGATGCGCCCTGTGCGTCATTTAAATTTGTATTAAGGACTGCGGACACAGTCCTTCCATCAAAAAGTTTTTCTATAATGTTCATATTTTCGTTTAAGCGAAATCAGGTTTACAGATTTCTTATGTTTTTTTGGAATGATATGGAATTAAAATTAGCCATAAAAAAAGCCCCTGAAAAAAGCGACAGTGCCAGAGGCTTTTTATTGGGTTTTAATACAACGCTTTGCCTAGTCATCGTATGTGGACCCAATTTAGAATTGCTTTAGATGCAATTTCGCGTCAGTATCAATTTACCAAATCTGTGTTTTTTGTCAAGCACATTTTGTGCACGATTTTATAAAATACACCATATATTGTGTAATTACGGATAGTTAAGCCGAAATTTCATATTCCACTTTTTTTCAAAATTACGAAAAAAACCGGATTTTTTTGCGATTAGATTTTCAGGAGGGGTTTTGATATGAGCCGATTAAATTCGGTAATCGGCTCAGGGTTAAGAAAATTGGTGCATTCTCCGCATTAATTGCATATATTTACCTCACATAGCATCAAAAGTGTTATAATAAATACATAAATGTTTAGGAGATAACATCATGTCGGCAGATAAACGTGTTTCAGATCATTATTCCCATGGAAGCCTTCTGGAAGCCATAGAGGGCGCCCTTGCGGAGCTTGGAAAATCGCCCGAAAACGTTACGATAGGCGACCTTGCTCCGGTGGACGAGTTTCATATCGGCGGCAGGCAGGCCACCGAGAGATTTTTTGATCAGCTGGAATTCCCTGAAAAAGGGCACATTCTGGACGTAGGCTGCGGCCTCGGCGGAGCGGCGCGTTTTGTGGCGGACATGTTTGATCATCTGGTCTCGGGAATAGACCTTACAAAAGAATACATAGACACCGGAAACGCGCTCTGCGCATGGGTGGGGCTGGACAACCACATAACCCTTCACGAGGGAAGCGCCCTTTCCATGCCGTTTGAGAGTGAGACATTCGACGGAGCGTACATGTTGCATGTGGGAATGAACATTGAAGACAAGGCAGGCCTTTTTAAAGAAATTTACAGGGTGCTAAAGCCGGGCGCGGTGTTTGGAGTCTACGACGTGATGCGCGACGGAAATGGGGAGCTTGCCTACCCCGTGCCGTGGGCTGCGGACAGCAGCACGAGCCATCTGAGCACACCGTCGGAGTATTCCCAGGCGCTAAATGAAAACGGGTTTGAGGTGATGGAGATAAATAACCGCATAGATTTTGCGATGGAATTTTTCCGGCAGCTTGCAGAAAAAACGCAGGCCTCCGGAGGGCCACCTCCCCTGGGGCTTCATACGCTTATGCAGAAGACCACCGCAGAGAAAGTTAAGAACATGATAGAAAATATCTCAAACGGCTATATCGCCCCTGTCGAGATCGTTGCCAAGAAGGTGTGAGGACTGTTGTGGGAAGTGCTAAGAATATAGCTGCTAATTTTTGGCACTTTTCATCAAGGAAAAGTACGTAGTTTTTTTATGTCATTCTGAGCCGGAGCCGAAGAATCTAAAGACTAGATGCTTCGTATGCACTCAGCATGACAATTGTGGGAAATTTGTTTTTTTCTTTTGCCTTTCCGGCATTATTAGAATTGCGTTCTGTCCACAGTTGTCATCATGAGGCTTGTATTACAAGCCGTGATGATCTCGTCTTTAATTACTGACCTTATTTTATGAATTACAATATCCACACACTTTAAAAGCGAGATCGCCACGTCACTACGTTCCTCGCAATTGTAAATGTCAGGTAATTCGAGGACAGTTT
>JABAHR010004085.1_pt1 | contig 20973 bp, 25 predicted proteins | sample 7062101 | NCBI WGS metagenome assembly JABAHR01 (sample SAMN14534553, study PRJNA622989) | marine sediment metagenome | biome: marine biome [ENVO:00000428]; feature: marine pelagic biome [ENVO:01000023]; material: deep marine sediment [ENVO:00002113] | place: India: Gulf of Kutch | collected... | reverse complement strand
GGACTTCACGATCAAAATCCTTTATCGAAGTTTCCATGGACATTGAGTTACTGCGAACATTCCTGGAGGTTGTGCGAACCCGCCATTTCGGCAAGGCTGCCGGCGAGCTGTGCGTCACGCAATCGGCTGTCAGCGCACGCATACGCCAACTGGAGCAGACCCTCGGCACACCCCTGTTTACCCGCCAGCGCAACAATATCCAGCTGACTGCAGAGGGACAGCAGCTGCGCAAGCACGCGGAAACCATCGTCCAGGTGTGGACACGTGCCTGCCAGGAGACCGGCCTGGGGACCGAATACAGCAACGGGCTTGCCATCGGCGCCCTGGTCGACCTCTGGAATACCCTGCTCTATGGATGGCTGCCGCTACTGAGAAATCACATGCCGGAGACCGCCTTCCATGTCGAAAGCGGCAACACCGAAACGATGATGCGCAGGCTGCAGGACAACATCATCGATCTGGCTGTGCTGTTCGAGCCATCCCGCTTCTCGGAGCTGGAAATCCGGGAACTGGGAACACTCTCCCTGGTGCTTGCCAGTACCCGTCCGGACCGGACTCCGGCCCAGGCCCTGGGCCCGGGTTACGTCATGGTGGACTGGGGCACGGCGTTTTCCGTTGCACATGCCCATCACTTCCCTGACATACCCGCCCCGGCGCTGCACATGAATCTGGGCACGCTGGCACGCGACTACCTGAAAGGGGTTGATGGCGCCGCCTATCTTCCCGAACAGATGCTGGAGGCCGCGGCACCCGACCACACGCTGTACCGGGTACAGGATGCACCCCGTATCGAACGACCTGTATTCGCAGCCTATGCCAGCGGTAGCGACCGGTCAGAGCTGATCCGCCAGGCCCTGTCGCTGTTATCCTGAGCGACTGCCGGGAGCGCCCCGGTAAACAATGAATGCAAGGTCATCGGGCTTGTGCGGAAGGTCGGTAGCCGGAGCAGCCATGCGCTCACGGCAGGTCTGCAGCAGCCAGGATGCGGATGCCTGCAAGGGTCCGCTGCGCACATGTTCGATGATCTCCTCGATGAAGAGATTGTCGAACAGGCCATCACTGCCCAGCACCACGGTATCGCGCGGGGCCAGCTTCACAACCGGCCCGACCTCGACATGCATCTCGGCCGTGCCCACCATGTTCGAAACCAGGTGCCGCTCGGTATGGAACATGGCCTCTTCCTCATCCAGCATGCCGGATGCCTGCGCATAGCCGACCGGTGAATGCGGCATGGACAGGTACTTGAGCTTGCCGCGCTGCCCGCACACCAGGATCATGGAATCGCCGGCCCAGTAGGGACGTACGGTGGACCTGTCGATGCTTACCACGGCAAGCGTGGTGCCGCCACCCTGCCCGTTCGCCAGCACCGCCCGGTTGGCTGCTTCCATGCCGCTCAGCACCGCGTCCCGAACCTCCTCACCGGGATGCACGGCAAGACTGTCCGCCAGTTCCCGCACGGCTGTACCCGATGCCAGTCCGCCGGATGGCAGCCCGCCCAGGCCGTCGGCGACCGCAAGCACTGCACGATCATCCGGCAGGGTCATCACTGCCGCACTGTCCTCGTTGGCCGTGGTACGCCCGGGGCGCGGGGCCGTAAACACCCAGGCCTGGCCGTTTGCCAACCGGACATTGACCGGCTGATCCATGTCTTCGCCTGTGAACAGGTACACCCCGCTCATATGCTGTTCCACTGCATGTTTTCCAGGTATTCGCGCAACTGTCCGGCGGTACGGAACTTCTTCAGGATCAGGGTACGCTTCAGCCCGCAGCAGATGGCCTTGATCTCATGCGGCTGCCGGCTGTAATGCTTGCGGCCGCCAATGGCTTCATGGAGCAGCTTCACCAGGTCAACCACATCATCGCGGATGTTTTCCGGCTTGGGCGCACCCCAGTGGAAGAAGTCGAGTATCTTGAGATCGAAGCCCAGGCCGAAGCGCTGAACCATGATATTTTCACTGTGCAGGTCACCGTGATATTCCTTCATCCGGTGTATGCACTCGATCCCCGCGGCCAGTGCGTGCAACAGGTGCAGCGCCTGGAACGGCGGCAGGCGCTTGCCGCGCTGCCGTGCAAGGAACTCCGACAGCAACTCACCCTCGACAAAATCGGACACCAGCAGCGTTATCGGCTGCCTGCGGAAGGTAATGGTTTCGTGTGTGTGGTACTGGATGGCGATCGGACAATGGCGCAGCTTGTGTAACTTGCGGGCATAGAAACTGACAATCTTGTCGCCGGGATTGCGCTGCGGATAAAACAGCTTGACGGCACGCTCGATCTGCGTGCGGTGCTCGCGTACCAGGTAGACCTCGCCCTCCCAGCCGCGACCAAGCGGCTTGATCACCTCGTATTTGCGTGCCAGCACGCGGCCGGGCCGGATGTCGAATCGGTCAATCACCGGGGTACGTATCTGTTGCCTGCCAGCCATGGCGGCCAGAATAACGCCGGCAACCGGTTTACACCACCCTGCTCAGTGCTGGCGAAACAGCAGCTCGATACAGGTCCTGTAAACACGCAGCTGCTGCGCGGTGATGCCCGCCTCATTGAGTGACTTCGACAGGATGAAAGCGCCCTCGAAGGTCGACATGAAGCAGTCTGCCAGGGCCTGCGGGTCAACCTCGGCGCGCGGCGGGTAGCTCTCCATGGCCTGGCGGATCAGGGCTGACAACTCCGTGCGTGACAGGATGAATTCCTCGTTGAGTATGGTGCGCATGTCTGCATCGAATTGCTGCAACTCGTAGACATAGGATGCCAGCAGGCAACCGGGATAGGGTTCGGTGAGACCCTCGAACAGCTCCTCGTACAAACCGATCAGGATCAGCAGCTGCTGCAGCGGGTCGTCACTGAGTTTCCTGGCGCGCTCCAGATTGCTACGCAACAGCTCGATGCCCTCGTCTGCAAAACGCCGGATCAGCTGCCTGGCGAGGTCCTGCTTGCTGCGGAAGTGATGGAAAAAGGCGCCCTTGGTCAGCCCCAGGCTGCGGATCAGCATATCCACGGACATACCGGCATAGCCGCGCTCCAGGATCATTGCCTGCGCGGCATCCAGAATGCGTTTACGGGTGTCTTCGCCCTTTCCTGCCATGCTCCTATCTATACATACTTTTCAGTATGTAATCAACCCGCAGATCACCCCTGCAGCGACAAATAAATTACATATCTTACTGTTATATGTAGATATTAAAAAACATACCATTTGGTATTGACAGACGCCCTGCCCGGTACTACGCTACATACATACCGTATGGTATGTTTTTATCAACATCAACATGGGGGGCATGTCATGAGCGAACTGATTGAACTACTGACCCTGGCCGTCATTCCGGCCTTTCTGCTGCTGGATCTTGTCGTTCAGAAGCGCACATACACCCGGTCACGCAACTGGCGCCTGCGCGGTCTGCTGGTCACGATCGCCATCTTTTTCTTCAGCGGCGAGGTCGCCCTGTGGTGGGGCCATGTCTTCGGCGACATGCATCTGCTCGACAGCAGCGGCCTGGGCATGACGGGGGGTGCACTGGTCGGTGTGCTGGTATACGAGTTCTTCCACTACTGGTATCACCGCGCCGCCCACAGCTGGAACTGGCTGTGGCGCGCCGGTCACCAGATGCATCACAGCGCCGAAAGCCTGGATGCATTCGGGGCCTACTACCTGCATCCCTTCGATGCAGCCATGTTTACCAGCATCAGCAGCCTGGTACTGTTCCCGCTGCTGGGACTGAGCGTGGAGGCCGGCGTACTGGCCGCGCTGTTCCTGACCTTCAACGCCATGTTCCAGCACGCCAATATCAGTACCCCCTACTGGCTCGGTTTCCTGATCCAGCGGCCGGAAAGCCACAACATCCATCACGCGCGCGGCATCCACCGCTACAACTATGCCGACCTGCCCGTGTGGGACATGCTGTTCGGTACGTTCAGCAACCCGCGCACCCTGCAGAGCACGGAATGCGGCTTCCATAGCGGCGCTTCAGCACGGATACCCGCCATGCTGCTGGGCAGGGATGTTTCGCGTGCGCCGCAAGCGGAACAACAGATACTCCGGGAGCTGCCGGAGACGGCCGGCGCAAAATCATAGGCACTGTCTTCCGGACCGGTGGTGCCATGCCACCGGTCCGGCTGCAGCAAGAGGCTACTAGCCTTCCTCGTAGCGCGCCGTGTTGAATTTTCTTGCCAGCAGCCGGTACACCTCGGCCACCGTGCGCGGTGCGCGGTTGCGCGTCTGGAAGATACTGCGGTTGCGCCGTGCGGGACCGGGGAACAGCTCTCCGGCAATGCGGTCAGGGGACTCGGCCAGCACCTTGAGGAAGGAAATCGCCCCCGAGGTACCGAAGAAATGGGTCAGGTAGAGTTCGGCACGATCGGGCTGGCGTTCCAGTGAACTGGCCAGCCGCTCGCGGCTGTTACGCACGTGCTCGGCAGCCAGCAATGCCGCCAGTCGCGGGTCGAAACGCAGATCCAGCACCCGTTGCTGTTGTGCAGGATTGCCGATATAGGGCTGCATTACACCGCTGTCGTCACGCCGGTGTTCGACCAGCGCAGCATACTGGCCGAGACCATAGTCGTTGCCATAGGCACTGATGGCATCCAGCCAGCTTTCATCCTTGAACTGGTACAGGCCGCTTGCAGTGGAGGTGGGTGCCCTTGCCAGCGGATCGAAACTGCTCTCCACCTCGGCCAGTTCCATCAGGTAGGAAAACTCCACCCCGGTGCGCAGGCTGGCAAGCCGGATTGCCGCCAGCACGGTGCTGTCGACGTCGAACCTCTCCGTATCGGTACGTACAGCATCGGCATATTGTTGCAGGGCGGCATCCGCCTGGTTGTCCGGCTCCCCGGCCGGCCGGTACAGCTGGCGAAAACGCTGCATGGCGCTGTCAGTCGCGCCCCCCTCGCCGACAGCAGAGGCGCCCTGCCCGGCATAAAGTCCCAGCAGCGTCAGGTTGTCGCGCCGTTGCCGGGCTGCTGCGGAGTCCTCCCCTGGCGGAGCGGTCTGCGGCGCCGTTGCGCCCTGGTCAGGCACCAGGCGGCCCTGGGCGGCGAGGTCTATCAGCCGCGTCAGTGTCTGCATCAACTCGTCATGGGTCTTGAAATGTGCCTGCATCAACTCCTGGAGATCGTCGATGCCGCTGCCGAGATGCGACAGGTCGAGCCGGTGACGACCGCTGTCCTGCAATACCAGCGCCGTCGCCAGCGCGCCGGACAGGAACAGCAGGCTGGCCAGAAAAGACATCTGCAGGACGGAAAGACGCGGTTTGACCTGCGCCTGCAATGCCTTCAACAGGTCGCCGCTGGCTTCCTGGAAGCTGCGCGCCATATCCGACTGCAGCGACATCAGGCTCTGCTGTTCGGACTGCAGCCGGGTCAGGGCGTCACGGGTGAGATACAGGTTGGATTCATGCTGGTGGCGCGCCTCTTGCAGTTGCGTCTCCAGCGCGGCTAGCCGCTGCTCGGTACCGGCCTGGCGCTGTTGCGCCTGCTGCAAGGAGTCTTCCAGCAGCTGTGCCTGCTGGCGGGCTGTGTCGCGGTCGGATTCGATGCGGGTAAGCTGCAACTGCAGGGCATGGATCTCGCGGCTATCGCTTGCCTGCGCCCTGGCAAACTCGTCGCGCACTGCCTCGAGCTCCGCGGATACCGCGGCATGCTCGGCACGCACAGCACCCAGCTCTTCCTGCAGCGCGCGCGTGCGCGGCAGGGAGAACTGCCGGATAGCCTGAAATGCGTTCTGCCAGCCCATTGTTATTCGTATGCAACCGGTTAATTGTTATGCACGCCTGACACGTGGCGTCTAGTATATCGACATCATGCCGGCAGGCCACCTGCAGGCGAAGCGAGGCGCACGCCGGATCCCCTGCAATTTTCAGGGATAACGCCGCACCGGTCTATCGTACCCTGGTCGTAGCCGCCGGCTGGCGCCGGAAGCTTGCTTGCAGAACAGTCGTTTGCGCGGTCAGTGCTGCGGGACGCCCAGGTAGCTGCACCACGCATCGAACAGCGGCCGGTCGAGCGCGGCGACCGAGGAGCGCGGTGTCAGCGCCTGGGTGAAGATCGCCTCCCCGTCCAGCGTACACGACAGCCCGCCTGCGCGCTGGAAGATGAACTGGCCGGCCGCGTAATCCCAGACATTGGAACGGCCGTGCAGGTAGACATGGCTGCGCCCGGCTGCCAGCCAGCACCAGTCCAGCGCCACCGAGCCGAAGCTGCGTTGCGAGGCATAGGGAATCTCGCGCACCAGGCGCATGGCCAGCTCGGGGTCCAGGCGCTTGAAATCTACCAGCGCGGTTGCCCGTTCCAGCGGCAGGCCGCTCTCGGGTACCACCAGCGGCGCACCGTTCAGCGTGGCGCCCTGTTCAGCGCTGGCGGCGAAGCATTCGTCACGCACCGGGTCATACACCATGCCGAGCCGGACCTCGCCCTGGCTGAACAGCCCCAGCGCAACGCAGAAATACGGTATCCCGGCAGCATAGTTGCTGGTCCCGTCCAGCGGGTCCAGGCACCACACCGGTTCGGGCGAGGCGATCATGCGCTGCTGCTGCTCGACCGACATCTCCTCGCCGAGGAACACCGTGTCGGGCCAGGCCTGCAGCAGCTCCCTCGCCACGCGTTCCTGTACTGCATAGTCCGCCTCGGTCAGAACACTGCCATCGGCCTTGTGGGTAAACGAGATGCGGTTGAAACGCGGCAGCAATTCCTCGCGCGCGGCGGGAACCAGTATGTCGCGCAGGGTTTCCAGGGAAGGTGTCATTGCTTGCGGACGCTCGTTCAGGGTATGCGCATGATAGCAAACGGCGCCCTGCCATGCCGCGATCACACGGTGTGGGTCGCCGTACCCGGCCTGGCCGCGTGTTCGAGCATGTGCATGGCGACATCGGCCGCCGTCTTCAGCAGCAGGAAAAACAGCAGCGAGGCGGGACCGTGCCCGCCAAGAGCCCCGCCCGGCAGGATGGTCAGCTGCATCGGGATGATGCGCAGGTAGGGGAAGAAATGGAGAATCCCTGTCCGTGACGGAAAAAACAAAAGGGCCGCTGTCACGGCCCTTTGCGTCGCGAGCAGAACCGCTGCCGGCTAGTGACGTTCCTCCAGGGTCCTGGCCAGGTCATTGAGGTCGTCTGCGATGTCCTGCAGGCCGTCATGCCTGCGCAGCGTGACGCGATGCGTATACAGGCCGTCACGCAGGGCCTTGATGTGACGCCGGATCGGCATGACCGGGCCAACCAGGCGATGGGTATAGATGGTGCTGATGACCGTCACCAGGCCTGCGTAGACCAGCAGCAGCGCGAACGACAGCGTCCTGAATTCCTCTACCTGCCGGGTGAAGGCTTCATGCAGGTAGTCCGGCTGGGTGCTGGTTGCCAGCATGCTCATGTAGGTCTGCTGGAAATACAGATTGCCAAACAACACCCCAAGCAGCAAAAAAACGATGGAAAGCAACAGGATGTAGAACGGCAGCTTGAGCTGGAAGACAGGCCTCAGCAGCAGGCTGCGTGCCTTGCGATGCTCGTTCAGGCCGAGAACCTTGGAAATCGCCTGCATGTAGTGTGTCACTTCGTTGCCCCCTGGATGTTGATTCCGGCATGCACGGCACGGCATCCGCCGACAGACCGACGTATCCGGTTATCGTCCATTTCGATCAGTGCTTTAGCCCGGGAGCCGGGCATTATCGCGGGTCAGCTCAGTGCGTCAGCCGGTCCAGGTAGGCCTGCTGCTGCGCCAGGTCACGCTCCAGCTCCACGATCTCGCCTTCCAGCCGCCTGATCTCGTCCTCGATCTCGTGAATATCGTACAGCAGCATCATGCGCTGCTCGCCGGGCACGCCCTTTTGCACCAGTGCGGACAGCTTGTCGCGCTTGTCTTCCTCCAGCGCATCAATCTCGTATTGAAGCCTGTACAGGCTGGAATGGGTATTGCTGACCCGGGAGCGGGCCAGGTAGATGGCACGGCCCCGCTCATAGGCAGCTTGGAATGATGCCTCGCTGGCTTCAGGGCATACTGCGTTGTGGCCACGGCCGGCCTGCCCGAGGCGGAAACCGTTTTCCTCCGTGCAGTATTGTCGCAAGCCCTCGGCACGGCCGGCACGCCAGGCGTCCAGGTCGGGCACCACGGCGTGCTCTGCGCAGTCGCGACTGTATTCCCCGATGGTTGCGGCCGATTTCCCCAGCACTCCGTCCTGGTAGCCGATCAGGCGCCAGTCTGCAACCGCACACTGCTCGCGGTCCATGGTTGCACAGCCCGGCAGCAACAGCAGCGCTGCACACAGCAGCAAGCCCGTTATGCGGCAATCGGAAGACCGGCTGTTTGTGCGGGTATGTGTCATGGCAGCTCCTGTCGTCATCCAGGCCGGCTTCGCTGTACCGGTCCGGTACAACGATAGCGGCAGCCAGGGTGCAGCGATTGGAGAACCGGTTCACAGTTCCGGCACAGGACAGCCGGAGATAGGCATTCAGGGCGGAGCGTGAACCGCTGCTACATACCGTTCCTGAAGCGATCGGTTTCGGCGGCACCGCTGTCGCGCACATGCTGCAGGGCCACTCCGTATTCCCTGAGAATGCCGAGCGCCCAGCGGATACGCGCGCGGAAATACTCGTCAGCATCCGGATTGTTCAGGGCTGCATCTTCGTTCAGCACCTGTTCGACGTTGCGCACGATCACATGTTCCGGGATATAGCACAGGCGCGAATTCTTGTAACTGCTCATGCGCAGTTCGGCCACCGGGTAGGCGCCACCATCGGCGGATGAGACCGCCACGATCATGGCCGGCTTGTGTGCCAGCTCATTCCGGCCAAACAGCAAAAAGAAATTCTTCAGGCCGGCCGGTACCTGGCCATGCCACTCCGGCGTTACCACCACGAAGGCATCACTGGAAACCAGCTCTGCGCGCATCGGGTCAAGCAAATCACTCCACTTCTGTTCGCCCTCCCAGACACCCATATCCCAGAGCGGCAGCGGGTTGCCGGCCAGGTTCACCAGTGCTGTTTCCTCCGCCATGCCGTCGTCGAGTTCGGACTGGATATGCCTGGCCACCTTGAGCGACTGCGCCTGTTCACGGTGACTTCCGCTAATGATGGTGATCTTCATATGGCTTCCTTGAGTTGTCATGCCGGGTAATCTGGCAGGCTATTGTAACCGAGACGATACCGGCAACCACAGGCGCATGTCTGCTATGGCTCTCCCATGAGCATCGCAACAAAACGGGAACGCACTGCGCGCGTGTTCACGCGGTAGAAACCGTAATGTGCATGGCGTTCCGGATGCTCGTAATCCAGCGTTATTCCCCACAGGCTGTTCAGCGCATTCGGCAGCATGCTGTAACGCATGTCCCCCAGCAGGTGCGGGATCTCCGGATCCATGGCGATGTAGCCATCCGCAAACTGGCGGAAACGCAGGATATCGTTATACAGTACCGAGTCGGCCGGTATGCCGGCCGCATCCCGTTCCGGCACATACAGCGGCACGGAGTCACCGGGATAGACCTGTTTCGAGGTAATACCCGCACGCAGGGCGTCGACATGAATCAGTCCATCGCTGATATAGGTCGAGCGCCATAACAGCAGGTTGCCCAGCGAGGGCTTCACCACCAGGCGCTCGATCCGGTGCTCGCGCGCAAACGCCAGCGCCTCGGCCATGGCAGTGGCGCGCTGCAGCTGGACATAGCCGAGCACCAGGTAGGCGGCGCACAGGGCCAGCCCGGTGCTGGCAACCCAGGCCGCCCGGTAGCGCCAGGCCAGCACCACAGCCAGCAGCAGGATCGCGGTAAACACGGGATCGACGATCGAGATAAGGTAAAACGAGACACGTTCATCAGACAGCGGCCAGAACAGGTGCGTACCATAACTGGTGCAGGCATCGAGGAAGCCGCTCATGCTGTAACCGGCCAGGCAGTACAGGTACAGGCGTCCGAAACCCAGGCGCTTGCGCAACAGCGGCCACAGCAGGCCGGCAGCTATCAGCGCACCAAACGGTATAAAAAACACCGAGTGGGTGAAGTGACGGTGAAACTCGACGGCCAGCAGCGGATCGCTCGCCGATGCAATCAGCACATCGGCATCGGCGAGCAGCCCGGCCACCATGCCCGCCCCGCTCGCCAGGCGGATGTCGCTGTCCCGCGCGATCGATACGGATAGCGCCGCACCAAGCAGACCCTGTGTAAGCACGTCCATCGGGGTATTCTAGCGACTCGGCGGCAGGCGGACATCCCTTGCAAATTTGCGGTTAACAACATGCCTTATTTCCTTATACTACCTGCTCCGTACCAGGCCACGGAAACACAAGATCAGGACACAACAATGAAATCCGTCATTCGACTTTTTTTCAAACTTGTACACGCCATCGTCGGCCCCATCCTGCTTGCCGCAGACTGGCTCACCACGCCGAAGGGTGTGGTGCGTGCTCCGCAGCTGCAGCAACAGGTCGACAACCGTACACGCAAGCTTGCGCTCTACCAGTTCCGGACCTGCCCGTTCTGTATCAAGACCCGGCGCGCGATAAAACGCCTGTCGCTCGATATCGAGACACGTGATGCCCTGCGCGATGCAAGCAGCCGCTCGCAACTGCTGCAAGGCGGCGGCAAGATCAAGGTCCCCTGCCTGCGCATCAGTGATGACGACGGTAACGTACGCTGGCTGTATGAATCGAATGACATCATCAGCTACCTGCAGGAGCAATTTGCCTGACTGGATCTGCACCGGATGACCGGGTTGCCGGAAAAGCTGGCACAGCAGTTCCCGCCGGATTCTGTGGAACTGTATCTTCTGCTCGGGGTGCCGGCTGCACTGCTTGCCCTGGCAGTGGTGTTTCACAGGCAGCTGGCCCACTGGCGGGAAGACCGGCAGATAGCGCGCACCATCAGTCGCCTCGGGACACACAGCCTGCGTAACCTGCAGCTGGCCGACGGCATGGGCGGCGAGGTAACCATCGATTACCTGCTGCTGACCGGGGACGCCCTGCTCGTGGTGGGGGTGAAGCGGTTCGGCGGGGTGATCTTCGGTGGCCCGCAAACCGACCAGTGGACCCAGGTCATCAACCGGGTCAGCTACAAGTTTCCCAACCCGGACGCGTACCTGCAGCGGCAGATAAATGCCGTACAGCGGCTCGCTTCCGGCGTCCCGGTACGCGGCCTGCACCTGTTCACCCATGGCGCAGCCTTCCCGCGCGACAAACCGGAAAACGTGCTTACTACGCGCGAGCTCAGGCAGCTGCCGGGGCGCGTGAAAGCGGGCGACATCCCCGGTCCGCTGCGGGCCGCATGGGAGCAGCTGGTTGACTCCGTCTCCTGAACCGGCCGCGTGCAATGCTGCCGTGGCTTCCTGTTTGCAGGCGCCGGGGCTCAGTTCTGCCAGACGGCCATGCCCTGTCCGCGCAACCACTCGGCCAGGGCCGCCTCGCGCTCCTCCTCCGGCACCCGCCTGCCGTCGAAGCCTTCCATCAGCTCCTGCGCCAGTTCGACACCGTAGCGGTGGGGGTACCTGCTGCTGCGGTATCCCAGCATGTGCTGCTCGAAACGGTCGCCCGGCTCGTGTACGGTCATGCCCACGTAGACACAGGGCATTCCCTCGATGTAATTCGGGTTCTGTTGCCGGAATTCGCGGACCCAGAGCACCTCGGGGTCCAGCGTGATGACATAGAGCTTGCGCTTCCTGCGCTGCCGGGCCGCACGCCGCGCCTTGTCCTGCCAGCCGAGGATCTTCCGGTCGCGTTCGAGATCATCCATGGCCGGATTCTACACCCCGGCCCGCAGCCACGACATTGAACATGGCGAATCAACCCATTATTGTTGACCACCTGTTATCTCACACATTCCGGGACCCGCTGCATGACACCGAACCCAGAACAGCTCCGCAACGAGTGGATGTCACACGGACTCAGCCGCAACGAGCTGAACACGGACCCCTTCCAGCAGTTTGAACTCTGGTTCACGCAGGCCATCGATTCGGGGATAGCCGAACCCAACGCCATGAGCATTGCCACGGTCGACGCCGCCGGGCAACCATGGTTACGCACCGTGCTGCTGAAATTCTACGATGAACACGGTTTTGTCTTTTACACCAACTACGAAAGCAACAAGGCACAACAGATCGATGTCAATAACCGGGTAGCCCTGCTGTTCCCGTGGGTGTCACTGGGCCGCCAGGTCAAGATCACCGGCACGGCGGAAAGAATATCGCTCGCCGAGTCGGTGAACTATTTCGCCACGCGCCCGCGCGGCAGCCAGATCGGTGCCTGGGCCTCGCCACAGAGCCAGGTGATCTCGTCGCGCTCATTGCTGGAAGCAAAGGTCGATGAAATGAAGCGCAAGTTTGCCAGCGGCGAGATCCCCCTGCCTTCGTTCTGGGGCGGGTACCGGGTGACACCCGCCAGCATCGAATTCTGGCAGGCCCGGAAGAATCGCTTGCATGACCGCTTTGTATACACGCGTAGCGGCGACGGCGAATGGGATATCGAGCGCCGGGCACCGTAACGGGCGCATCACGCCCGCGCCGCTACTGTATATAGCGAGCGGGGCGACGGGATATATAATCGACACAGGCAGCCGCTAGCATGGCTGACAGGAACAGCCGGGCGTGCCTGGAACCGGAACATGCTGAAACCGCCGCTTGTCGTCACCGACCATACCGATGCAGCCGATGTCATCGCGTTCGTGTGTGACAAGCTGGCCGGCTACGACATGCACCTGCTCGACTGGATCCGCATCAACCCGATGACGGAGGCGCAGCACGTACCGGAGCCGGGTGAGGATCTCCCCCCGGTCACCATCAGCACCTGCTGGATGCCGCGTGTGAACAAGCCGGACGCGAGCCCGCTGCTGCCGGAAAACATGTACCGCATCAAGGTCAACGTCTGGCAGGGGTCCGACTACCCGGCCGAGGAAAGTCACTGGGGTCGCATCCCGCCGCGACCGATCCGGCGCCGCAGCATTCCGGACCGCTATACCACCCGCGGCCTGTGCAGGTGGCGTTACCCGGACCGCAATGCCGCCACGGTACATGCGCTGGCACGACCGCTGTTCCTGTACCTCGCCAGCACCGGGCAGGTCTTGCAGAACCCGAGCGAGAGCAATGCCAGCGCCTGGGGCCATCGCTGGGTTGTGGAGTGGCTGCGGGCCCATGGACAGGAACGGGACGCCGAGCCCATGGTCAGCCAGCTCATGCAGTGGGTAATGATCCAGAGCAAGCTGCAATAGGCTACTCCCGCAGCTGCCCTCCGGTAACCGGCCGGACTCCCCGGCTTGCTGCTTGATATTCCGCGACACCTGCCGCTGACTTGTACTACGCTGTTCAATAGATGGCCCGTCCCGGGCCGCTACCATGCCGTCTGGCAATCAGGGAGAAAAAGCATGCGCCTTGCCTGTAAGCGTATAACAAGCGGATTGATCCTGCTGCTGGCTGTGGGCGCCGGCAGTGCACTGGCATGCAAGCCGCTGCAGGATGGCTGCCTGGGTTGCAGCGATGAAGAGCTGCCGGTCTGCCTGAAGGATTTCGTACGGCAGCTCTGCGAGTCATCCGGCAACCTCGCCAACTGCGACGCCCGGCGTGCCTATGACGATGCCGAGCGTCATGTCCTGATCAGTACCGGCAGCCACATGTCGCGCATTCGCTCCATGCTGAGAACCCCCCGCAAATACCAGCTGCACTGAAGCCGGGCGCCCGCCCGGGCTACCCTGTCTGTACACGCAGGCTTGCCGCTTTCTGGTACAGTCACAGCGTTGCCAGTGGATCAAACCCCGAACCGACACATTTGACAGCCAGATGCTCTCGCGCCGCGAATTCCTGCTCGCCGGTACCGCCACCGCGTTCCTGGGCCTTGCCGGCTGCAGCCGGCGCAGGGAGCCGCTCATCGGCCTGGCACTGGGTGGCGGCGGGGCAAAAGGCCTGGCGCATATCCTGATGCTCGAGGCGCTGGACGATATGGGCGTCAGGCCGCACCTGATAGCAGGCTGCAGTATCGGCGCCATCATCGGCGCGCTCTATGCATCCGGCCTGTCAGGCAGGGAAATCCGCGCGTTGATCGAGCAGTTCTTCGTGGACCAGGCCGAGGCCGGGCGCCGTATCTTCGCGCTGCCGAAATCGATCCGCTGGCTGGATTTCATCGACCCGGCACTGGGTCCCGGCGGCCTGCTCGACAGCAGCGATTTCATCGACTACCTGGGTGAAGTCATGCCGGCGAGGAGCTTCCGTGAGCTGCAGATCCCGCTCCGGGTCGTCACCGCCGAACTGCTGACTGGCAGCCAGGTCGTGATCGATTCCGGTGAACTGCTGCCGGCCATCCAGGCCAGCATGGCCGTACCCGGGGTTTTTCCGCCGGTGGAAATCAACGGCCGCAAGCTGGTCGATGGCGGTGTAGCCAATCCCCTGCCCTATGACCTGCTGGGTGAGGACAGCGACATCGTCGTCGCGATCGATGTCAGCGGGAGCCGTGACAGCGCTGAAGGCGAATCCCTGTCATCGGTGGGCGTGCTGTTGCAGAGCTTCCACACCATGAGCAACAACATCCTTGCCGAGAAACTCAGGCACCGGCGTCCCGACGTGTATATCAAGCCGGACGTACGCAATGTGAAGGTTCTGGAATTCTACAAGGCGCGCCAGGTCTTCGAGCAGGCGCAGCCGGCACAACGCGAACTTGTCAGGTCACTGGACAGCGCCATACGCAGGAACACCGGCATGCCGGGATGCAGCATGGCCTGAAACCGGTTATTTCGCCGACACCCCCAGGTGTTTGCGCATGAAGCGTGCGGCGCGCTGCACCGCATCCCTGGATGCCAGGTCATCGGCAAAGGTACGGAAATTCTCGTCGCGGAAATCGAACCCGCGCCCGACGCCCGGATAGACGACGAGCCGCGCATCCCTGCCGTTGTCCTGCATTACCGCAATGCTGGTCTCGATCACGCGCCGGCGCTGGTACTGCTCTTCGTCACCGATGAATACCAGCGTGGGCAGGGTGAGCTGGTCGATCTCCTTTGCGTAGCCGTATACCTGCAGGGGCTCCGGTGCGTTGGGGTCCTGCAGGTGCGGGTAGTAGGAAACGTAACAGGCGATCTCCTTTTCCTGGCGTCCGAACGTGGTCGCCACCTTGAGACTGTAATAGCCGCCGCGCGTATGCGAGTACAGGCAGGCCTTGTCCGTGCTGATGTCATCGCGTGCCAGCAGCACATCCACGGCACGGTCTACATCCTTCTCCAGCGCGTAGTCATGCTCGACCGGGTGGCTGCCGATGAAATGGGCGCTGTAGATATCCGGCGCCAGCACCACGAAGCCGCGTGCCGCCACCCGCTTTGCCAGCCGCTGCACCAGCTCGTCCAGCCCGCGGCGACCGTGCACGAACAGCACCGCCGGGAACTTGCCGGGTTTTGCCGGTCGCGCCACCAGCGCCGGAACCTCCACGTCGCCACTGCGGTAACTGGTCCAGGAGGTGTTGATCGGGTAATTATCCGGCACCTCGATCTGCTGGTGCTGCCACCAGTCATTGTTCCACCACCAGTTGTCGTCAACGGCCGCGGTTTCTGCCGCGACCGGTCGCGCTGCAAACAGAAGCGTCGCAAACAGGGCGAAGTGGCGTATCCAGCTCATGCAGGAATCCCCGGGGCTATCCATAGATAGCCAGTATAACGGCAACCGGGCAGCTCGCTGGAGCCTGATGCCACACCGGCTATGCATCGATTCGCAGCTGGACCATAATGAAAAGGTCAGGACGGCTATTTCGATCACGCAGACAGGCAATGACAGCTGATACAGAGCGTGGATACCGCCTGGTCTCGGCCCTGTTCCTGCGCCTGCTGGGCGGAATCTACCTGGTCGCCTTTGCCTCCATCGGCGTCCAGGTCGAGGGGCTGGCCGGCAGCCAGGGCATCCTGCCTGTCGCAGGGCGGCTGGCCGAGCACGCGCTGCACAGCGGTCTCGAGCGTTACCTGCAGTTTCCCACGCTGTTCTGGCTCAATGCCAGCGACCCGGCGCTGAGCGGCGCTGCCGTTGCCGGATGTATCGCCGCGCTGTTCATTATCTTCGACCGCTGGTCACGTACTGCGCGTGTAGCCGCATTCATTCTCTATCTTTCGCTGTTCCATGCCTGCCAGCCTTTCCTGAATTTCCAGTGGGACACCCTGTTGCTGGAGACCGGGTTCCTGGCCATCTTCCTGACACCGCAGTCGCGCGCCGTCATCCTGCTGTTCCGCTGGCTGCTGTTCCGGCTGCGTTTCATGTCGGGTATCTCCAAGCTCACCAGCGGGGATCCGGCCTGGTCCGGGCTTACTGCACTGGATACCTACTTCGAGGTCCAGCCGCTACCCAACCCTGTTGCCTGGTATGCCCACCAGCTGCCGGAGTGGCTGCTGCGCTCGGGCACGGCCGCCACCCTGATCATCGAGATACTGGTACCGTTCATGATGTTCCTGCCGCGGCGCTGGCGCTTCGCCGCTGCATGGATCACGATCCTGTGGCAGGTGCTCATCATCCTGACCAGCAACCACAACTGGATCAATTTCCTGACCATCATCCTGTGCCTGTTCCTGTTTGACGACCGCGCGCTGCGCAGGGTGCTGCCAGTGCGCCTGCAGACAGCGCCGGCCCCCGCGCCAACCGGACCGGGCACGGCAAAACGTTATGCAGTCGGCGTGCTGGCCTGCTTCATCCTGTTCACCAGTACGCTGAAACTCTATGAACTCGGCAGCAACAGTTCCATGGAAGGCAGCCTCAAATCGCTGCTCGGCTACACGTCCGCATACGCTATCGTCAACAAGTACCACGTGTTCCCGACCATGACGACACAGCGCATCGAGCTCGAGATCCAGGGCTCGCATGACGGTATTGAATGGATGACCTACGACTTCCGGTACAAGCCGGATGCGTTGCAGGAACGACCGACATTCATCATCCCGCACCAGCCACGGCTCGACTGGCAGATGTGGTTCGTTACCCTGCATCCGCGTCACCTGCCCTGGTTCGGGCATTTCCTGGCAGCCCTGCTCGACAACTCGCCGGCCGTTTCCCGGCTGTTGCAGCATAACCCCTTCCCGGACGCACCACCCCGCTACCTGCGGGTCAATGCCTGGCGTTACGAGTTTACCGACCGGGATGAGCGCCGCGAAAGCGGACACTGGTGGAAGCGGACCGGGCTTGGCCCATTTACGCCGCTGCCCTTGGTCAGCAGGCAGCAATAGGCCGTGCCGGCAGCGGTACGGCCGCTAGCCGGAAACCGCCTTCTGGATCAGCGGGATCAGCGGCTCCGGCAGTGTCAGCTTGCCCGACAGCGCAAACCCGTGCGCTTCATCGGACATCTTTTTCCAGGTCTTGCGTATGATGTCGAGCCACTTTTCCTCGCCGTACTCGGGATGCTTGCCGGCGAACTCGAGCATGTAATGCTCGATGAATACCAGGTCGGTCACATCTTCCAGCAGCTGGGTATCCGGATTGTTCTTGATATCCTTCTTCGCAACCGCCTGCCCGACGCGGTCAAGCACATCACTGCCGTATCCCGCCTGCTGCAGCAGGCCGACGGCAGTCTCCGCATGAAACCTGTACAGGTCCTTGCGCCACTTGAGATAGCCTATGCGGTCCATCGGGTAGGCATCGCGCGGCGATTTCCAGCGCTGGATGTGCTGCGCCCTGATGGCAAGCTTCATCGCATCGTCCGCCGCGGGCGCGAAACGTTCCAGCATGTCGGACATGCGGTGCGAATATATCAGCTCCTTTGGCCAGTCCTTGCCGTCGACGTTCACATGGTTCGGGTCTTCACTGTTAGCAGCATCAATCAGTGCCACGGCTTTTTCAAAAGTCGATTGATCAGGCATGCGGGTTACTCTTGTTGTGAGCAGTGTTGTACAGGAAAAACAGACAGCGGTCTGAAACGTCGGGCAATGATGGTGTATTGCTGCCAACCGCGTAAATATTACTTGTGGGGTAATAAAAACCGCCCGGTGACACCGCGCGTGCCGGGTTTGCGGGCATAATCCCCTGCAGACAGGGCGCTTTCGCAGCATGGTATTGTTGCGGCCTGCTCATGTAGCATGGACCACACCACGATCGGCCGCGAGTCATTCCGGTACAGGTTCTGCTTATGGCACAGGTGGAATTGCGCTTCTACGAGGAACTGAACGATTTCCTTGCGCCGGGTCTGCGCAGGACAGCATTTACCCACCGCTTTGATCGCCGCACCTCGGTCAAGGACATGATTGAATCGTTCGGAGTGCCGCACACGGAGGTGGATGTCATCCTGGTAAACGGCCGGTCCGTGGATTTCAGCCATATCGTGCAGGATGCAGACCGTATCAGTGTCTACCCGGTGTTCGAGAGTTTCGATGTAACCCCGCTGGTGCGCCTGCGCCCGGCGCCGTTGCGCAAACCGGCATTTGTACTGGATGCCAATCTTGGCAGGCTGGCGCGCTACCTCAGGCTGCTGGGTTTCGACTGCCTGTACCGCAACGATTATGACGATGACACCGTGGCCGGCATCGCCGGCGACGGGCAGCGCACCGTACTGACGCGCGACCGCATCCTGTTACGACGCAGGATCATCACGCGCGGCTATTTCGTGCGCGAGGTCAGACCGCGGCTGCAGACAAGAGAGGTGTTATCCCGGTTTGACCTGCACCGGCTGGTCAAACCGTTCAGCCGCTGCATGCACTGCAACGGGGAGTTGCAGGCGGTCGACAAGCAGGTCATCGAGGACCGGCTGGAGCCCAGGACGAGAAAATATTACCGGACATTCCGGATCTGCAGCTCGTGCGGACGCATCTACTGGCAAGGCAGTCACCACAAGCGCTTACAGCAACTGGTCGATGAACTGACAGGCGGGAAACAGACAGTGTGATGTACAATCCGCATCCCGGTCACTCCTGCCATTCTTGTTCGGGCGCCGCCGGTGCCTGGCATGCATCCCCCGGGTAGGGATCGACTGCGCTGTAGCTGGATACCGGNNGCTGGTTACCGGGTGTTGGCAGATCGGACACTGGCTGGCGGGCAGTTCGTGCAGGGTCGACCCGCATACCGCACACACATGGTAATGCGACTCGCCGCCCTCGATGCGCCCGACCAGCAAACCGAAAAACCGGCTGGCTGCCTTGTGGATCTTTACAATCAGTTCCCGGTGCTGCTGTTCGGCCTTCCAGGCATAGGTGATGGACATGATCGCATCCTGGTTGCCTTCAGCGGCAATGCGTTCGAGAATCGCCGGATACTCCCGATCGATCTCGTCTTTCTCAACGCCGGAGGCATGTTTCAGGTTGTCCCGTGTCGTCCCCGTCGCGCGCGGCTCAGGTACCGTGACAGACTCCACGTCGACCCCGAGCCCCGTCAGCAGCTCCCTGAAATTCTGCGCATGGATGCCTTCCGAGGTCGCCAGCGCCCTGAACAGGTGTGCAATGTTCGGATAGCCCTCGGCACAGGCACGCTCGGCATAGGACGCATAGGCGCTGTGCGCGGCCATCTCGTCGCGATAGCGTTCTTTCAGTGCCTCGATGGTGAGCACGTCGGGGGCTGCCCATGTGGCGGGCGATGCACCGGCGATCACCGCCAGCCAGGCAAGCAGCATGGCCGCCCGTGCAGCCGGTTTTCCCGGTTTGTCCGTCTTCATCTATCCAGCCTTCCCCCCGGCCTGTCGGCCTGACGCGCGGTAATACTGCCCGCATTCGAGTTCCCGCCCCCGGACAACGCGCCGGCCGGCAAGCGCTCCGCGGGTTTCGGTCACCAGGGTCACCTGTCCTTCCTGATGATGATCGTCATAGTAATAGGCCACCACCCAGTCCCCGGTACGCTTCAGTTCGTGGGCAAGCGCCGTATTCGAAAACAGCAGGGTAAAGTGCCAGCCGTCACGCCAGGTATGCAACACCGGTAACCAGGCCCTGGCCTCCGGGTTGAAGCGCCGGGGCGCGATTTTCGGCAGGCTGTCCTGGGCCGCCTTGTCACGATACTCCCGGTCAACGGCCAGCAGGGTTTCGATATCAGGCCCGTTACCCGTTTCCCCGCGCGGGCGGCGCCGCGACCTGCCAAGCAGGGTGGCAAGCGAGTTCCTGATCCCGGCCACGCGGCGCGGCCCCATGCCCGGCACCTTTTCAAGCGCACCGTCATGGGCCGCCGCCTCCAGTGCCTCGAGCGTGTCGATGTGCAGGACATCATGGATCTGTTGCGCCGTCTTCGGGCCGATGCCGGGTACTGTCTGGAACAGGTGCACCGGATCCAGGGTGCCGCGCAGGCGTTCCAGTTGCGCCCAGTTACCCGTGGTCACCAGTTCCTGTATTGCGCTGGCGATACCCTTGCCGATATTGGGCAGTGCCACCAGGGCGGCAGTGCCACCCTTCCCGGCCAGTTCGCCGATATCCTGCTTGAGCCGCGCGACCGTCTCACTGGCACGCCGGTAGGCCGTGACGCGAAAGGGGTTGGCGCCCTGCTGCTCGAGCAGGTCTGCCGCCTGTGCCAGTTTCATGGCAATCTGGTGGTTCAGGGATGACGGCATCTCGCTCACCGGCGCGCGGCAGTTGCGTCAGACTTCGTCCGGCGTCTGCTGGGGTATCTCCACGGGCTGTTCGGCCGGTTCCTCCAGTGGCGGCGCGGGCGTTGTCTCGGGCGGCATCTCCGGCGTACTCTCGGGCGGTACATCCGGCGGCGGCATCTCCGGCGGATTGCCGGGCGGGATTTCCGGTTGTTCGGCGCGTGCACTGTTGCTGCTGTTCAGATCCATGATACGTTCTCCCTCAATCACTCCTGGTAAGCTGTATATTTGCTTGTGCGCTGCGGACGCACGAACCATAGCCGTTCATTTCCCGCTGCTGGCGCTGCCTGACCGGTCAATGACGTGATCAGCCCAGTTCCAGTTTCTCTCGACCTGCCTGCCGGACAGCGGAAAGACCTGTACGCTCATCTCCGGCAGACTGAGGATCGCACAGGAATGGTTGAACGCGGAGCTGCCGGGGTTGACGACCAGGGTATTGCCCAGGCGTTCCGCAAACACCTGGTGCGTATGCCCGACCACCAGCACATCGCAGTCGAATCCGGCAAGCTGCTC
>JABAHR010003024.1_pt1 | contig 20992 bp, 18 predicted proteins | sample 7062101 | NCBI WGS metagenome assembly JABAHR01 (sample SAMN14534553, study PRJNA622989) | marine sediment metagenome | biome: marine biome [ENVO:00000428]; feature: marine pelagic biome [ENVO:01000023]; material: deep marine sediment [ENVO:00002113] | place: India: Gulf of Kutch | collected... | reverse complement strand
GCCGATCTCGATGGAGACGCCCATCGGCGACGACGAGGACTCGCATCTCGGCGACTTCATCGAGGATGCCGAGATCTCCTCACCCGTCGACTCCGCGACGTCTGAAGGTCTCAAGGAGACGACGCACGCAGTGCTCGCCGGCCTCACGCCGCGCGAAGCCAAGGTGCTGCGCATGCGTTTCGGTATCGACATGAACACCGATCACACGCTCGAGGAGGTCGGCAAGCAGTTCGACGTCACGCGCGAGCGCATCCGCCAGATCGAGGCGAAGGCGCTGCGCAAGCTGCGCCACCCGTCGCGCTCCGACCAGCTGCGCAGCTTCCTGCTCGAGGACTAAACGTCGCGATTGATTCCGGGCGCGCGGGCTGTAACGGCCCACGCGCCCGTTCTCGTTTACTCGAGCGGATTCCGTTTCAGTAGATCGCCGCCGGTGCCACGGTCGAGCCTGTCGCACCGCGAATCGGCAACGGCTGCATGACGAACGCAAACTCGTTGACGCCGCGCTCGACGAGCTCCTCGAGTCGCAGTCGCTCCAGGATATGGATCCCGTTGACGGCGAGCATGATCTGATGCACTGGCAAGGAGACAGCCGGATCCGGATTTGGCTGAATTTCGACAGGCTGGTTGTCCGCACCGACGATCATCGGATCCTGGGCGGCGAGCCATTCGGCCGCGGCGACGCTCAAGCCCGGCGCTGGGCCGAGGAAGCGCTCGACATCGCGCGTCCAAAGTCGCCCCCATCCCGTATTGACGATCACGGCATCGCCGGGTTCCAGCGTGAGGTCAGCCTCGTCCAAAGCCTGCTCGAGATCCTGAACGGTGATCGCGTAATCCGCGTCGAGGATCTGGACACCCTTGAGTTTCGCGATGTCGAGTAGAACTCCGCGCGTCATGAGCATGCCGACGTTCTCGATACCGAGCCGCGTGAATCCATCGCGCGTCTGAATCTCCGAGACACGGAAGCAGTTGTACAACGTGTCGCCGATCGACTGGTGGGCAAAGCCGTCGAGCTGTGTGCCTACCTGGCCCAGCTCCGTGACGACGAGCTCCTCGTTCGAACCCCGGCGGTTGCTGGCCGGGTTCATCGCGGTCGGCTTGACGAGCATATCGAAATGACGCGATCCGAGCGGGATTCCGCCGTGGAGCTCGTTGCCGAGCTCGACGACCTCACCCTCACGTATCAGTTGGGCGGCGCGCAGCACGCTGGCCGTGCCCATGTGATTGGCCGAGCCACGCTCGTCCCCGGCACCCCATTTGGACGGACACCGGTCGGCCTCGGCAGGTGGCTGCCAGGACTGGGCATTGGCCTTGGACAGGGCGCCGGCGAGTGTTAGTAGCATTATCGTTATTAGGCGTTTCATCTTTTTCTGTTCTCCGAATCGACTCCACGAGCTTAAGCGTAGCGCTCCGTCACCGGCCCTGCCAGGCTCACTCGTGAGCGCGGGTCGTTCGGGCCGGTGCTAACATACGGGCCGCAAGGGCCTGTAGCTCAGTTGGTTAGAGCAGGGGACTCATAATCCCTTGGTCGTAGGTTCGAGTCCTACCGGGCCCACCATCAACTCGTCGTTGCGAGTTTGAAGGCCGCGCGCTCACTGAGCCGCGCGTAATAGGCTTTGAGCTCGTCGAGCCCCGCGGGGAAGACGTCGTTGTCAGCCGCCAGAAACAGCGCATACCCGACGACGATGTCGGCCGCGGAGAACGTATTGCCCACGAGGTAGTCGTGCTCCTCGAGCGCCGTATCGACGGCTCGGGCGTTGTGGTTGAAGACGCGCCGTGCTCGATCGGCCACGGCCCGGTCCCGTTCTTCCTCGGGCAGCAGGACCGTATGCTGTAAGAGTTGCGAGAGCGGATCCATGAGCGATCGCTCGCCGAACTGAATCCACTCCAGGAACGGCCCGTAGTCGTCCGACTCGCGGTCGGGCTCCAGCCGTCCGTCACCATAGCGATCCAAGAGATACGTCACGATGGCGATCGACTCGCTCATCGAAGCTGCCGCATCGACGAGCATTGGCATCTCCCCGTAGGATTCGATCTCGAAATGATCGGCAAGGCTCAACGCGCGCGCGTCGAACGGAAGCATCTCAGCGTCGTACTCGAGCCCGAGCTCCTCGAGTAGCCAGAGCACCCGTGTGGAGCGACTTTTGGAATAATGGTAGAGCTTCATAGGTTCGAAAGAGGTCGTATGTATGAATAAGGTTAGCCGCGCGTTCTTAGGCTTGGGTGCGGCGATGCTGTGCCTTGCTACTGGCTTGGGTGCCTACGGCAGCCATGCGTTCGCCGCGCAAACCGATGCGGCCACGTGGAGCGCATTCAGTACGGCCGTCGATTATCATTTTTACCACGGCCTCGGCCTGCTTGCAGTATCGGTTTTCACGGAGCTCAACCCGACGATCCGGATCTTTCGTTTTGCGGGCTGGCTACTCGTTGTTGGTATTGCGCTGTTCTGCGGCGGCATCTACGCGACCTCGTTCGGCGCACCACAGGCTCTCGGCGTGATCACACCCCTTGGCGGTGTCGCATTTTTGCTCGCCTGGACCGTGCTCGCCTTAGGCGCGTGGGCGTCCGCGCGCAGCCGCGCGACAGATTCGCTCGCATAGCGCCTCGAAGTCGATGCCCGCTGCGGCGGCCGATTGCGGCAACAGGCTGCCGGCCGTAAGCCCCGGCAACGTGTTGACCTCCAGACACCACAGTCCGCCCTGTGGGTCCATGCGAAAGTCGGCACGGCTGTAGCTTGCGAGCTTCAGCGCACGGTGAGCTTGCACGCCGAGCGCCTGAACGTGCCGGGCGACGTCGTCCGGAATGTCTGCGGGGAAAATCTCTCGTGCCGCGTCCGTTTGGTACTTCGCCGTGTAGTCGAATATCTCGCCCGTCAACGGCACGATCTCCCCTACCGCGAGCGGCTCGTCATCGAGTATCCCAACCGTCAGCTCCCTGCCGGGAATGTACTGCTCGACCATGACCTCGTCGTCGAAACCCGCCGCTTCCTCGAGCGCGCCCGCCAGCGAGGCTTCCTCGTGCACGAGCGTCAGACCGACGGTCGAGCCCTGGCTGTTCGGCTTGACGATGACGGGAAGCCCGAGCCGCTCGACGATACGTGCGGGCTCCACGGGCGACATGAGCCATTTCGGCGTCGGCACGCCGGCGGCCAGGAACAGGCGTTTCGCGACGTCTTTGTCCATCGCAAGCGCGCTTCCAAGCGTGCCGCTACCGGTGTAGGGAATACCTGCCAGATCGAGCGCACCCTGAATCGTGCCGTCCTCACCGGCGCCGCCGTGCAAAGCGAGAAAGACGAGATCGACGTCTTTGAGACCACCCGAGGCGACGACGACCGGTAGCGTGCTGACACCCCCGACGTGATCCGGCGGTGGCGCCCGATCGATGCCCTGGCTCAGCAGCTCACGTTCCTCGGCCGCAGGCAGAACGCCGCGGCTCGTCTCCACGGCGAGCACCTCGTGGCCGTTTCGCCGCAGGGCGTCGACAACCTGGGCGGCGCTGGCGACCGAGACATCGCGCTCGGCGCTCGTGCCGCCGAACAGCACGGCAATTCTCAACGGGAGCTCCGTAGATCAAGGGCTTGCGCGGCATTGTACGTGAACGCGCGTCTACCGACCCGCCACCGAATACATCGCTGTAAGCCCTTTGTAACTTGCCGGGTCGCGCCGGGCCGACTACATTGACCGAAAGGCGCGCTTTTTTGGTGCGCACCCACAGCGAGCAACAAGAAGCGATAGCGTCGGGGAGCCGTCACCATGCAGCGCCTAGTCTGGCTTTCGATTTCCTTCCTTATCATCGCTGGATGCGAGAGTGGCACGTCGAGTGGCCCAGCCGCCATCGCGTTCACGCCCCCGCCGGCACCGAGTGGTCAGGGTTTTGTCGCCCTCTACGCACCGCCCGTGGATGTCGGCCCCTACCCGAACGATATTTACAACCCCGTCGCCGCGATGGCAGGACCGACGCTTGCCGTGCCCGAGAAGATCACGAGCCCGCTCGCCGCAGCCGTGAACACGCTCGACGGATTCTCGACGACTGCGCCGATTTCAGCACCGTTCAACGCACCACTCGATCCTACGACCCTGCACGGCTTCGATTTCTTCGCCCCCGCCGGTACCGAGACGGTCTTCGTGCTCGATGCAACCAACGGCGTACCGCTAAGACCCGGCATCGACTACGAGTTGCGCGTGAGCACGTCGGCTGGGGCCGACGGCAGCGTGCTGGAGATCGTTCCGCTCGTGCCGCTCGCGCCGCAGACGACGTACGCGTTCATCCTCACGAGCGGCATACAGAATATTTTCGGTGTCGCTGCAGGCGCCGATCAGGTGTTCGGCGCCGTGCGCGATGCCCATCTCGCGGGCCTCATGAGCGTACCGGGCGTGCCTGAGCTCGATCCGCTGTTCCCCGCGATCACACCGCTCATCGATGCCGGCGTAGGCCTATTCATGCTGCCCGGCACGTCGATTGTCAGTGCCTGGAGCATGACGACGCAGTCGATCAGCGACGTGCTCGATGACATCGAGGCCAATGCGGGCGCGCAGACGGCCGTCCTTGCGCCGGCCGGCATCACGACGGCACAGGTCAACCCGAGCCTGCCCGGCCTCGCCGACATTTACGTCGGGTACATCGAAGTCCCGTATTACGGCGATCCGCTGGACACACTCGGAAGCGTCTGGGTGAACTCTAATTTCGTCCCTCCGACGGCGGCTAACGCGACACCGTTGCCGCGCGTCCCGGCGCTCAGGATCCCACTGCTGGCGACCGTGCCGAATATGGGCCCGACGCCCGCGGAGGGCTGGCCCGTGGCGATCTATCAGCACGGCGTCATTTTCGACCGTACGACCGTCTTGGGTATTGCTGACACCCTAGCCAGTGTCGGTTTCGCAGCCGTCGCGATCGACCTTCCGCTGCACGGCGTCACGGACAGCACGAACCCGTTCTTTCAAGGCCCGGGAAATCCCAGCCCACTGAACGTATTCGGCGAAAACGAGCGCCATTTCTATCTCGACAACATCGACGCCGTCGGCCAGCCGATTCCCGATGGTGTCATCGACGACGGCAGGCAAATATTCAATATCTCCAATCCGCTCAATGCGCGCGATCACGTTCGCCAAGCTGTCGCCGACCTGATTCACTTGACGAAAACGATCCCAACGATAGATTTCGACGGCGGGGGTCCGGATTTCGATGGCGACAGCATCCACCTCGTCGGTTGGTCGCTGGGCAGCGCATTTGCGAGCATCTTGCTCGGCGTTAATACCGATATCGGCCCTGCAACGCTGTCCAGCCCCTTTGCGACGTGGTCGCGGATCCTCACGGATCCCGAAGCCGTCAACTACGGCGCACCCATCATCGCCGGTCTCGCGGCCGCGGGTCTCGTTCAGGGAACGGTGGGCTTCGATAACTTCATCCGCGATCTGCAGACGATCTTCGATCCAGGCGATCCGGCGAACTATGCCGAAGCCACCGTAACGAATCATGCGCTACACGTGCTCGAGATCCCCGGCGACCAGAGCGTGCCGAACGGCCCGACGGAGTACATCGCCGGGCTCTGGGGCCTTACGGACGTCACAGCCGCGAGTGGCGGCTTAGCCGATCCGCTCGGTGCACGCGGTATCGTGCGCTTCACCTCGGGTGGCCACGGCTCGCTGTTGGACCCGACTGCCGATCCGGCCGTAACGGTCGAGATGCAGACGCAGCTGGCGATCTTCGCGCAAAGCGGCGGCCAGCTGATTCCAATTGCCAATCCGAGCGTCGTGCAATGAAGACGGCTGGAACAGACAGGGAGACGAGCATGCGTATCCTCAAGAACTCGACGGTCTGCGCCGGGCTCTGCGTTGCGATCGCCCCAGCAACGGGCTTCTCGCAACCAGCCCAAGAAGCAGGTGAGCAACAAGTCATCGAAGAGATCGTCGTGACGGGCAGCTATATCAGCCGGCCTACGCAGGCCGACTCGCCCGCGCCGCTCAGTGTCATCTCGGCGGAAGATTTGTCCTCGCTCGGCGTCAACGAGATCAGTGACGTCATCGAGCGACTCACGATCAATACGGGCTCGCAGAACAACCCCGACGCGTTCACCCAGAACTTCACGACAGGCACGAGCAACATCAATCTGCGCGGACTCGGCGTGAGCTCGACACTCGTCATGATCAACGGGCGCCGCCAGACGCAGAGCGCCGCAGCAACAGACCGCGGGGAGAACTTCGTGGATACGTCCTCGCTGCCGCCGATGATCGCGTTCGATCGCATCGAAACGCTCAAGGACGGCGCGACAGCGCTCTACGGCTCCGAGGCCGTCGCAGGCGTCGTGAATTTCATCACGCGCAGCGACTTCGAGGGCTTCGATCTACAGCTCGACTTTCAGAGCGTTGACGAGCACCCGCAGGAAGACAGTCAGATCAGCGGTCTCTATGGAGTCGGCAACGACACGACCCATTTCCTCGCGGCTTTCAACATCCTCGACCGCAGTCAGTTGACGACGAATGACCGGCGTCTGTCGGGCGCGACCGACGATTTGAGCCAGGCGGGCAACCCCGGCTCGTTCCTCGTTCCGAGCTTGCCGGGCAATCCGGTGTACGGTCTTATTTGGACAGCAGGATTCGACAGCAACTTGAACGGTGTTGCCGATGCGCTAGAACCGCGGCTCGGGCTACCCGCCGTTCCGGGCGCGCAGCTGCCCGTATTTGCGGACCCGGACTGCGCCAATATCGCTGCGCAAGACCCCAAGGTCGTGCCGGGCTTTGCGCAAACCGTGCCGAGCCCGATTGGCGACATTCCGATTGGGCTTTGCCAGTTCGACTTCGGCAGCTACTACTCCCTAGTACCCGAGGAGGAGCGCCAGTCTATCTATCTGGAGCTCACGCACGACTTCGACAACGGCGTGTCGAGCCGCGTCGAGTTTCACACTGCGAATAACGAAGCGACGCGAAACAATTCGCCGACGTTCCCATTCGCGGCGTTCCCGGAGGTCGCGGCGACGCATCCGGATAACCCGTTCGGCGCGGACGTCAACTTCATCGGACGCGTGCAGGGCGCAGGCGGCGAAGCCGTGACGAGCGAGCACAACTCCGACACATGGCGACTCGCTGCTAACCTGACGGGCGACTTCAACGCTGCCTGGGGATGGGATCTAGGCTTACAGAAGAGCCGTAACGAGTTCTTCGCCTCGGCACCGGACGTCCTCGTCGATCGTTTCGATCTTGCGATCACGGGACTGGGCGGCGCAAGCTGCGATCCGGCAACAGGTACGCCCGGCGTCGGCGATTGCGTTTACTTCAATCCGTTCGGCAGTGCCCTTACGGGCACGGGCACGGCCAACTCGCCAGCGCTGCTCGATGATTTGATCGGCCGATTGAGCTTCGACTCCGAGGCCGAGCTGCTGACGATCGACGGTATCATCACGGGCGAGTTCGGTGAGATCGGCGGTGGCACGGTCGGCGCTGCATTCGGCTTTCAGTTGCGCGACGAGGAGCTCAGTTACGACTACAACGACCAGGCGAACGCCGACAACTTCTTGTTCCTGTTCGGTAATCCGGATTTTGGCGACGACCGCGACGTCACGGCGTTGTTCGCCGAGTTCGCGTTGCCGTTCAGTGATACGGTCGACGTGCAGCTCGCCGCTCGCTACGAGGACTACGGCGAAGGCGTAGACTCCATCGATCCGAAGCTGTCGATTCTTTGGCGGCCGACTGACGATTTCTCGCTGCGCGGCTCCATCGGAACGTCGTTCCGTGCGCCGTCGCTGTATCAGGTCTACGGCACGCAGACATCGCTGGCACAGCTCACCGACCCGAACGTCGGCACGCCACAGTTTTTCCCGGTTCGCGCGCAACCAAATCCGTCGGGCGAGGCACTGCAACCGGAGGAGGCGGACGTTCTCAATCTCGGCTTCAGCTGGTTTGTCACCGACAACGTCGAGGTCGGTATCGACTATTGGTCGTTCGACTACACAGACGTAATCATTCAGCAGAATCCGCAGGCGATCCTAAACGCCGCCGACGCGGGTGACATGCAGGCATTGAGTCAGGTCATCCGCGATCCGGGTAGCGGCTTGTTGCTGCGCGTCGATACCTATTACGACAACGCCTCGAGTCTCGAAACCGACGGCTTCGACCTCTCGATCGTATACAACATCGACGGTGGCGGTGCGGGTGATTTCGTGCTCGGCGCCGAAGCGACAGTCGTATCGAGTTACGACGCCGTCGACCCACAGGCTGGCCGTATCGATGGCGCGGGTAAGCGTAACTTCAGCAACTTCGCCACGTCCGTGCCGGAGCTGCGCGCGACGGCGTTCATCAACTGGGCCCGAGCTAATCACAGCGCTAACGTCTATCTGAACCATATCGATTCATACATCGACGATGAGGACGGTCCGCTGGCGTTCGAGAATATCGAAAGTTATCTGACGGTCGATGCGCAGTATAACTATCGCTTCGGTGGCGATCGCGGCCCGACGATCTCAATCGGTGCGATTAACCTGTTCGACGAGGACCCACCGCGCCTGACGACGAACGGCGGTTACGATTCGAAGGTCCACGACCCGCGCGGCCGGCTGCTGTACGCGAGGGCGACGTTCAACTTCTGATTTCGTGGCGGATTAGCGACCACTTGGGGTCGAGATACGGCCGTTCTCAGGAGAAGGGCGGACGTCTGATCAGGATGGTCTCGGCGCCGAACGAGAAGTCAGCTAACGGCCGATTGCAGATGTTGGGCGAAGACCGACATGCGAAAAACAGTACTCACCGCGTTGGCGCTGTTGCTCTCGACCGACGTCAGTCGTGCGCAGCAGGCGCTGGACATCGTGGTCTACGGTGCGACAGGTGAAGTCGGTTCCCACGTGGTGACCGAAGCGCTGCAGCGCGGCCACCGCGTGTTCGCAGTGTCGCGTAATCCGGCGCAGATCGATACGCAGCATGCCAACCTGTTTGCCGTCAGGGGCGATCTGCTCGACGAGGTGAGCGTCCGCGAGATCGTAATTGGCAAGGATGTCGTTATCCTCTCCGTGCGCGGCGTAATCGGCGATTCCGGAGCGCCCCAAACCGCACTGCAGTTCATCGCGGCAGAAATTCTCGTCGATGCCCTATTCCGGCTGGGCGATAGCGCGCCTAGACTGATCCACGTCGGTGGCTCCGGAGCGCTCGAGGTGGCGCCGGATGTCCTCTACGCGGCGAGGTTGCCGAAGATCCTGCTGCCGAAAGGCCTCGAGGTGGAGATCCTAGGACAGATACTGGCGCTCGAGTTCTACAAGAAGGTCGACGACGTGAACTGGACTTACGTCACTGCGCCGAAGAACTTCACGAACGGGCCGCGCACGGGTGTCTTTCGTATCGGCGGCGAACGGGCGCTGGAAGACAGCCTTGGCAGAACTCGCGTCTCGCGCGCCGATTTTGCAGTGGCGCTAATCGACGAAGCGGAACGGGCAATGTACCCTCGCCAACAGATTTCTGTGGCGTACTAGTCGCGGCAGGCGAGGCAAAGATAAGCATGTCGAGCAGGACGTCCATCGTGAGAATCTCTTCGCGGCAGGCCTAATTAGTTACGAGGCCGCGCCGGGCTTCGATCCAGCGTATGAGCAATCCGTTAAAACTCCCACTTGAGTCCGATGCTCAATACATCTGTTTCCAGATCCTCCTCCAGGAAAAAAACTTCCCACTCCCCGCGAAGCGTCACCGCCCGAAACGCCCATTCCATGCCGAACGCTGCGGTCGCGCCACTGTCGCTATCCTGGTAGGAGAGAGAGAATATTCCGCAGCAGTCGGAGGTCTCGGATATATCAACCGATGAGTCGACGCTGACAAGACCGGCCCCGGCGAATAGGCTGAACCTCGGGCCGAACCGCCCCGTCCAAAGCGCGCGTAAGCTCGATACTCCGTAATCCCAGTTCACAACAGAGTCGACGTTACCCAGGTCCGGATCAAAGAAAAAATCCGTGGACCCAAGACTTCCGGTCGCCGAGTAACCGGCTTCGACGCTCCAGCTATCGGAAAATCGATATCCTCCATACACCTTGGCGGCGGGGGCATGATCCTGGAAGAGCGTGAATTCCGAGAAGCCGAACGGTGCAGTGAAATCCCGCACGGTCGTTGTTTCCCGATAGCTGAAAACGCCTCCAGAGACGCCGGCGTAGAAGTTGCCGGAATGTTCTTGTGTGTAACCCAGAATGGGCAGCAACATTAATGTCGCGGTCAGTAATGGACGCATGGCGAGCCTCCTTGTCACCAATTTCTTATCGCTTGTAGCGACTCACTGGCTGGGATTCAGGCGATGCTCTGAGCGTCTGTTCTGAGCCGATTACTCGGATCAGCGCCGCCTCCCAACGGTGCACGAGACGTTAGCTGGTCGCGCATGAATCGAGGCTGAACCGGATTTCGCGTGACCCTGGGTGAGTTAGCCGGGGTAGTTTGCAGGCTTCGCTGACTAGCGGATTCGGATTATGTCCAGTAGTGCACGTGGCCGAGGGCGAGCGGAAGCCCTAAAAGAGAATCGAGAAACCTGCACTCAGGCGATAATCGCCGGCCGTGTCGTTGAGGCCCGCGCCGACCTCGAAGTCGATCTGCCGGCTGTCGTCCAGCAGCCACATCAAGCCGCCGTTCAGCCAGTGCGCGTCGTTGCCGCCCTCCGGGAGATTTGCTTCCCACTCTACAAATACGGTTTGACGATCGTTGATCGTGAACGGGACCTGTAAGCCGTTGTCGAGCTGATACGTGCCGCCGAAGTCGCTCAACATGACGGTACCGACCAGCGGAACGCGGCTGTCGTATGCCCAGACATACGCCACGCTCGGATCCCAGTCATCGCTCGAAAATTGGCTGTCCCCGATTGGTACTGACAGCTGAAACAGGACGGCACTGCGCAATCTTTCACCGTCGCCCGCCGCAATCTTGATCCCGATGTTGGCATCGACGAGCCCACTCGATTCTCTGTTTGCAAACTCGCGGTTCGACCAGTTGAGCGAGGACGCAAAAATTTCCATGTCGTCAGTCAAGCCATAGCGCAGCTCGGCGAGAGGTAAGGACGTCGTGCGAGTGTTGCTCCNNCGTAGGCGATGCCGGTCTCGAGTTGCCAGCGTCCATCGGGCACAACGCCGGTGGTGAACGAGAATCCAGGACGATTGGCGTCGATGGTCTGTGCCAATGCAGCGCTGCACGCGAACGCGGCGAATAAGGCAATGACGCCATAGGTTTTTAATGTCGGAAGTCGAAGCATGGCCACAAGCTTGGGCAAGGTCCGGCGCAGCCGCAAGTATCGGATGCCGAGTCTAGCGACGTCGGCGTCGCGCCGCGGCAGCTGGTCGTTGCGTTCGTGGTGAGGCTTCGAGCAGACCGCGGGCTGTCATCTGCTCGGCGCTCGAAAGCTCGCCGAGCCACTCGATTCGCCCGGCCACGGCACTGGCGACGGGTACGCCACCGCGATAGAGCACTCGGTGCCCGGCAACAGATGCAACGCGTCCGCCCGGGGTCAGAATGCCGGCCAGGTTCAAAGGATCAGCCGCCGGCAGCACGAGCCATTCACTCGAATCGCGCTCGCGGCGAATGCGCCGTAGCACGGGCAATGCCTCGTCGAGGGCGAACTGCTCGCCACCGAGACCTTCGACAAAGTGCCCGCCGCGGATTTCTCCGCGTGCCTCCCAGGACCGATAACAGCGTGCGAGCTCGCGCCAACTCGGAATATGCTGCTCGCGCTCGAGCACGCGTCGGCAGATCACGCCGTAGCGCCTCAACAAGCTGCGCGCTGCATGCTCGACCGCCTCAGCGCTCGCGCGCTCCGCACGCGCCGGCGTTACGAGCGCCCAGCGCCCTGCCGCATCGAGATCGGGCCCGCGGCGCCGTGCTCGGCCGTGAAAGCCGCGACGGCGACTCGGTGGTGTCAGTAGCGCGCGCAACCCCCGAATCGAATCCGACGTCACCCGGCCCACCGCCGCAAGCTCGGCTAGCGCTTCCTCCGCCTGCACACGCAGCAAACCCGTGATCTGCACGATCTCGACGAAGAACAGCGCACCGGATTCTCGCAGTGCCGCATCGACGCGCGCTGCAGGGCCCGATAGCGGTGGTGCTTCTACCGTCGGCCCCTGAATCTCGAGCCACTCAGGCAGGGACTGCCGCGGTAGGAGCGCAACGGGCGAGGCTTTTACGAGCCGGCGCGGCGCGCCCGTCTCGCTGCTGCGCACGCCCGGATGCAGCCAGACGAACGAGCCGCCTGCCGTGAGCTGATCGAGGAAATCCGGCGCGTAGTCTTCAATCCGCGCGGGCAGCAGCTCCTGCTCCCAGGCAATTGCAGGCGCCGTCATACCCTGAAACTCGCTGAGCACGGCTTCGGCTGCCTCGACGCCGCTGCGCCGGTGCGCGCCCAAGCCCTGCCACTCGAACAAGAAGCGCTGGTAGTCGGCAACGGCAACAGGCTCAATCTCGCTGCGCAATCGTTTGAGCGTGTAACGATGAATCCGCGCGAGTAAACCGCGCTCGCACCACTCGAGGTGCTCCGCATCGTCCGTCGCGACGGTCTCTGTAAACCGCCCGCGCATCGCAACACCCTCGACCTCGAGTGCGACGAGCGCCTGAGACACGTCGAGCGGGGCGGCATCGAGCGCGGACGCAAGCTCGCCGGCCGTGACGGGTCCGAGGCTTGCGAGTCGACTGTGCGTGACCTCCTTGCGCGCGGTATCCGCGTCGGCAACGTTGGTCTCCAGCTCAACGAGTGGCTGTTCGACGCAGCCGTGCGGATGCACGAGCAAGACCTCCGCGAGCCGTTCCGCCGAAACCCAGAGCAGGGCACCCGATTCGGTGCGCACGCGCGTTGCGCGACCGGCAGTCATGAGCGCTTGCAACCACGGGAGCCAGGATCGCGGCGCGTCGTTCTCGATGTGGCCTCGCTCTGATTCGTGCATCGTCACGACACCGAGATTCACGAGCGCATCGTGCATCTCCTCGAGGTCGCGCGGCGCGGGCCACGCCTCGCGACGGACGCGCGCGATAGCATCCGGATCGAGTCGACCAAGCTCCGCAGCCTGATCCACGCTGAGATAACGCCGCGCCTGCACAGCCAGCGTGCGACGTTCCTCGGCGGGCGCGTCATCGAGAAACGCGTAGGGCTTCGCGCAAAGCACTTCCTGCGCCAGCGGCGATGGGCTCGTGAGCTCGCGGCAGTGAATCTCGACGTCACCGGACTCGATACGACGCAACATCGCCTTGAGCCCGTCGATATCCATGACGTCGTGCAGGCAATCGTGGATCGTCTGTGTCACGAGTGGATGGTTCGGAATCTCGCGCTCGCCTGCGAGATTCTCCGCACACGCGAGTTGATCGGGAAAGACCGTCGCCATGAGGTCCTCGGCATCATTGCGTTGAAACGCTGCCGGCGACTTGCGGCCGTTACGAAAACGCCGCACAGCGAGTGCGATCGTCGCATTCCAACGCCAGCGGCCCGGGAACACCGGCGCCGCCAGCACGGCCTGCTCGACGACGTGCTCGACTGTCTTGCTGGACAGATAACCGCCGACCTCCGCGAGCGCGAAACTATGGACGGCGCCGAGCGAGATGATGATTGCATCTTCGAGCGCGGCCGCTTGGAGCTCGAAATTGAAACGCCGGCAGAAACGCTTACGAAGAGCGAGGCCCCAGGCCCTGTTCAGCCGCGAGCCGAGCGGCGAGTGGATAACGAGGTGCGCATCACCGGTTTCATCAAAGAAACGCTCGAAGACGATGTCCTCGGCCGTCGGCAATCGGCCGAGCGCTGCGCGAGCGCTTGCCAAGTACTCGACGAGCTGCTCAGCGGCGCTCGGCGCGAGTCCGAGCGACTCGCCCAACGTCTCGGCAACACGTTCCGGCGGATTGGCCGCGAGCTCCTCATCGAGCCTACGGCGTAACGCGGACACGGCGGCAGACAGCTCGTCGCTGCGCCCCGGCGCTTCACCGAACCAGAACGGAATTGTCGGCGACTGACCCTGCGCGTCCTCGACGAAGACCTTGCCCGAATTGACCTTGAGGATCCGGTAGGAAGTGTTACCGAGCTGGAAAATGTCTCCCGGCAGGCTCTCGAACGCGAAGTCCTCGTTGAGCGTACCGACGAACAGCTCATCCGGAACGCGCACGACATCGTAATCGAATTGATCCGGTATCGCCCCACCGTTAGTCACCGCCGTCAGACGAGCGCTGCGTCGCGGACGTAGCATGCCGTTGACCCGATCGAAGTGCAGATACGCACTGCGCCGCCCGCGCTGCGTGCTGAAGCCCTCGGCCAGCATCTTGATCACGGCGAGAAAATCGTCCCGAGACAAATCGTCGTACGGCGCCGTACGACGGATACTCGCATAGAGGTCCTCGACATTGCGCTCCTGCATGCTGATCTCGGCGACGATCTGCTGGGCGAGCACGTCGAGCGGCCGACGGCAAAGCTCCACGGCATCGAGCGCACCTGCGCCGACCGTCTCGAGCAACGCAATCGACTCGACGAGCTCGTCGCGCGATAGCGGAAACAGGCGGCCCTTCGGCAGCCGAGCGATGCCGTGCCCCGAGCGCCCGACACGCTGCAGGAACGTGCTGATCGCGCGCGGCGAGCCGAGCTGGCAGACGAGGTCGACATCGCCGATATCGATACCGAGCTCGAGTGAAGCTGTCGCGACGAGGGCTTTGAGCTTGCCGCCTTTGAGCGCCTCCTCGGCCGCCAACCGGTGCTCTTTCGCGAGACTGCCGTGATGAGACGTGACGTTCGCCTCACCGCAGCGCTCGGCAAGATGACGCGCCACACGCTCGGCCATTCGGCGCGTGTTGACGAAAACGAGCGTCGTCTTGTGCGCCTCGATGAGCTCGGCGAGGCGGTCGTAGATCTCGATCCAGACCTCATTCGCCATGACGGCTTCGAGCGGTGAGGCCGGCAGCTCGATCTTGAGATCACGCGCACGCCGATGTCCGGCGTCGACGATCGTGCAGTCGGGACGGGCAGTGCCGGTCAGAAAGCCCGCGACGACATCGAGCGGATTGATCGTTGCGGAGATACCGATACGCACGGGTGGTCGCTCGCAGAGATCGTCGAGCCGGGCGAGCGACAGGGCGAGATGTGCACCGCGCTTGTTCACGGCGACAGCGTGGATCTCATCGACGATCACGGTACCGACTGTCCGTAACATCTCGCGTCCAGAGACCGAGGTCAGCAGGATGTACAGCGACTCCGGTGTCGTCATGAGAATGTGTGGCGGACGGTTGCGCATGCGCGCACGCTCACTCTGCGGCGTATCGCCCGTACGCAACCAGGCACGGATCGGCGCATCCGGACAGCCGGTCTCGAGCAGCTCGTCGCGAATCCCTGCGAGCGGCTGCTGCAGATTCTTCTGAATGTCGTTGGACAACGCTTTGAGCGGCGATACATAGAGCACGCGCGTCTCGTCTGTGAGCCCGGATTCGACTGACTCCGCCACGAGCCCGTCGATGACGGCAAGGAATGCGGCCAGCGTCTTGCCGGAGCCCGTCGGCGCTGAGATCAGCGTGCTCGAGCGGGCCGCGATTGCCGACCAGGCCTTACGCTGAACGTCAGTGGGTGCGTCGAACTGTTGATCGAACCAGGCCGAGACCGCCGGGTGAAACGCTGCATTGGCCATCCGATCAGAATACGCAAAAACCATGCTCGGCGTCAGCCCGAATGTGCCGGCTTTTCACGGTGGCAACCGTATAATGTCGGCCGTCGGCGTAGACGAGCACAACCATGAGAATGACGGGCAAGGAATTTCTCGACTGGCCCAACAAGGCGATTACGCTGTTGGGCATGTCGGGCGTGGGTAAAACCACGCTCGCCTACAAGCTGCCGACTTCGAAATGGTTCCATTACTCCGGCGATTACCGCATCGGCACGCGATATCTCGACGAGCCGATTCTCGACAACATCAAGCGCCAGGCCATGCAGGTCGAGTTCCTGCGCGATCTGTTGCGCAGCGACTCCATCTACATCGCAAGCAACATCACGGTGCACAACCTCGCCCCGGTTGCGAGCTTCCTCGGCAAGATCGGTCGCACGGATCTCGACGGCTTGAGCGTCGATGAATTCAAGCACCGGCAGCGCTTGCACCGCGATGCAGAGATCGGTGCCATGAAGGATGTCGCCGAGTTCATCGAGAAAGCGCAGAAGATCTACGGCTACGATCATTTCATCAACGACGCCGGCGGCAGCATCTGCGAGCTCGACGATGACGAATCGATCTCCGTGCTCGCAGCGAACACCGTGATTCTCTACATCAAGGCTGACGCGGAGATGGAAAAGGTCATGATCCAGCGCGCCATCGATCATCCGAAGCCGATGTACTACAACGAACGCTTCCTCGACGAGCAACTCGCCGTCTTTCTCGCAGAGAATGACTTAGCCGGACCCGAGGAAATCGTGCCCGATGACTTCGTGCGTTGGATATTCCCGCGGCAACTCGAGCACCGCAAACCGTTGTATCAGTCGATTGCCGACGAGCACGGCTACACGGTCGACGCGCGAGCCATCCAGAATATCGACGGCGAGAAGGACTTTCTCGATCTCGTCGCGGCAGCCCTAGACTAACGTAACGCCTCGCATCGCGGCGGAAGCTCCGGCTCGCGCCTGACGCCGGGCGGGCGCCTCGGCAGGGGGCCGCGGTCGAGCCAACTGGCGACCTCCGCGCCGCAGCCGTCGCCGGCTGCCGGCGGCGCTTGGCCAACGCAATCGGCGCTGCCAGAAGGACAGTGCAAGCGCACGTGCATATGGTCCTCGTGCCCGTACCACGGTCGCACGGTGCGCAGGAAGCTTCGGTCCTGCCAGTTCTGCTCGCACAGCGCCTGCTTGATCGCCGGATGAACGAATATGCGCGCGACGCGCGAATCGCTCGCCGCCAATCTCAACAGCTCGAAATGCCGCCCACCGAAGCGTGCGTCGATACGCTGCGGCACGCCCTCGACATAGGACGGTAGCTCGAGATCCTCGCCGCGCTCGGCCACCGTTAGGGTGGGGAGGTCGAGGCGAAAGAAGATATCTACATCGAGGCCGACTTGGTGGCTCGCGTGCGCCTGGATCATGGGTCCGCCGCGCGGCTGGCTCATATCGCCGACAGGCAAGAGGCCGAGCTCGGCGGCGTTCGTCTGCCGTGCGAGATCCTCGATGAAACGCACGAGCTCGGGATGACCGTAGTGGCGGTTGCGAGCGACACGGACGGCCTGATAGCCCGTGCCCTCGGGTGCAAGGCGCTCGCCGCCGACCAGACAACCGGCCGCATAGCGACCGACGGACTCGCCCGGCCCGCCGACAGGGTCAGTGACGGTGATCCAATCCTGGGCCAGCACCACCCCCGACCAAGTGAGCCACGCGGCGCTCAGCCCGAGTCCGATCGTCAGTACGGCACGATTGGCGATTGGCATTCTCATCGGCAGCGCTCCGGTATCTCGCGTCCCGGCAGTGTACAAGATGCCCCGCAATCTCAACTTGCAACGGAGCCCCAGATCCACGCCACCGCGATAATGCCCGCGGCGACAGTGCCCGTATACGTTTGAATTCGCCCGTCGCTCGGCGGTTTCCGCAATGCGAGCAGCACACCGACCGAAAACCCGGCGATGAATCCCGTCAAGTGCGCGATGATGTCGACGTTACCGCCTTCGCCACCGCCGCCCGTGCCGACGAACGCGAGTAAGCCGATGGCTGCGGTCACGGGCGCCGCCCGCGTCTTCCAGCTCGTCTGCTTAAAGAAACCGCGACGCCACGTGTAGGCTGCAAGCATTCCGAGTGCTGCGAAAACAGCCGTGGAGGCACCGATCGCGAGGTGACCCGACGGTTGGATGAGGGCGTTGAGCGCGTTACCGAGCAAGCCCCCCATTAGAATGCCGAGCCACGCGATGCCACTACCGAGGTAGCGACCGGCAAAGAGCCCGAAGAAACCGCCAAACGCGATGTTTCCGCCCAGGTGTCCGAGGTCCGCATGCAGGCACAGCGCTGTGACGGTGCGCCACCACTCGCCGGCCATCACACGGTCGACGTCGAGCCGCCCGGTGCCCAGCCAGTCGTAGCCGAGCAGATCCTGATTCGACGCGATGGCTGCGACGAGCAGCACGCAGACATATGCGACAACGCCGTACCACCCGTGACCGATTTCCTCGATGTTGATGCGGCCATGCCTAGGATCAGCCTGCATCTCGGCACGATACGCGGCAAGCTCGGTGCTCGCGCGGCTCGCGCTCGCGGCGGGGACGCTGAGCTGCCAGGTACGATCCAGCCGCGTCAGCGCGTGCTCGATTCCGATGGCGCGCAGCACGAAGATCGCCTCGTCCGCCTGCCTGGGATCGCGGCCCTCGAGCACGACGACCCACGCCTCGGTGCCGAATGGCTGACTAACGCTCACGCGCTTTGCTCTGCCATAGGGCGTCGACTATATTTCTGATACACATGCCGAATAGGGAAATGCCTGCGATGCGAGACGTCTATTATGCTGAACTCGAGTGCGCGCTGGGCACCCTGTCATTCGCCTGTGACGACGACGGCCGTCTCGTGGAGCTGAATTTCGGCCCCTGCACGGCCGCAGCGCCCATCGACGAAGGACGCTGCGCGCACGTCAAAGAGCAACTCGAGGCCTATCTTCAAGGCACGCGCACGACATTCGACCTCACGCTGGCGCCGGAGGGCACAGCGTTTCAGCGACGCGTCTGGAAAGGCCTAACGGAAATACCGTACGGCCAGGTCATCAGTTACGGCGGGCTCGCCCACCGCATCGGTANNGCCCACCGCATCGGTATGCCCGGCGCCGCGCGCGCCGTCGGACAGGCCAACGGCAAGAACCCGATTCCGATCGTGATCCCCTGCCATCGCGTCATCGCAGCCGACGGCACGATCGGCGGATTCTCGAGCGGTCTTGCCATCAAGAGGCAGCTGCTTGCCCACGAGCACGTCGAGTTAGCCGCCTGAGGTCCGCCGCGTGGACGCCTTGCGCTGTTACCGCTGCGGCACGTCACTCGAGAAGCTCACGCTGCCGTTGAGCCGCCGTGACCAGTGCCCGGAGTGCCTCGTCGATCTGCATGTCTGCAAGATGTGCGTATCGTATGCGCCGCAGCTCGCCGATCAGTGCACCGAAGACGACGCCGAGGATGTTCGCGAGAAGGCGCAGGCGAATTTTTGCGACTACTTCGAGCCCAACGCCGCTGCGTATGCGCCCGGACGCATGAGCGGCCAAGAGCGGGCCGAGGCCGAGCTCGAGACGTTGTTCGGCGCCGACGGTGCCCCTACGTCGCCCGAGCCCGATGCCGAATCCGCGCAATCCGATGCGCTCGCTCAAGCCGAGGACCTGTTCAAGTCCTAAGCGCACTTGACATGCGCGCGCCGAAGCTCAAACTGGCGTCTACCGGTAGTGGGATCCCCGGTAATGGAAACCGTCGTATGCGCGCACTTCATCTGTGTGTCATCTTGAGCCTTGCGGCACTGGCAGCGAGCTGCTCGAGCCGCCCGACGACCGAGACAACGCCTGCGCCAGTCAGCGCAGAGCCGTACCAGCAAGACACGATTCTGCGAGAGGCCGAAAGCTTCTTCGGCCGAGGCGCGCAAGGCGTCGCCGACGTGCTCAACCGTGTCTTCACCGACAACGGCCCGCCGGAGGCGTATATCAAAGGGGAGGAAGGCGGCGCCGCAATCGGTGTCGGCTTGCGTTACGGCCACGGGACGGTGTATTTCCCCGACGGCACCAACGAGAAAATCTATTGGCGCGGTCCTTCGCTGGGTCTCGACTTCGGCGGCAGCGCTGCAAAAACCTTCGTGCTGATCTATAACGTCGGCTCCGTCGATGAGCTCTATCAGCGCTTCGGGGGTGTCGAAGGCAGCCTGTATTTTGTCGGCGGGCTCGGCGTCAACTACAACCGACAGGGCGACGTGATTCTCGCGCCCGTGCGCTTCGGCGTCGGCTGGCGACAAGGCGTGAATATCGGGTACCTACACGTCTCACCAGAGCGGTCTTGGATTCCGTTCTGAGCGCAGTACCGTTTCCCTTGAAGCGGGCTAACTAGCCGTCGCTTTCTTTTTCTCTTTCTCGGGCTTGTCTTTTTTCTTGGGCTTCTCGGTCGCCTCGCGTGCATCTTCGAGCGCATCTCGCATATTGATCGCGAGCGTGCGTTCGGCGATCTCGTCAACGATGGTCTCGGCATCGCTATCGCTGTCGGCGCTCTCGCCACCGGCGGCTTTGGCGACGATGTCCGGCATCGTGGTGAGCATGCTATCGGCGATATCGTGAGCCGACTTCAATGCCGCATACCTATCCTTCCAGCGTTGCACGCTGTCCTTGAGCTCCGCAATCGTGTCTGCCTGACTGTCTAACGACTTCTCGAGCTCGCCGATCGTCGCACGCTTTTCATCGAGGCGGTTTTCGAACGCCTCGAAGCGCTCTGCGTCCGTTCGCAAGCTCTTTATCAACGATGTCTTCGCATTGAGCTCGGCGCGAATCGCGTTAAGCTCCGTCGCATTGTCGTGGCTCTCGGCCATAGACTCCTCAGCGTCGCTCAGACGCCGCTCGGTCTCCACGAGACGTGTCTCGAGATCCTTATTCGTCTCGGAGAGCTTCGTGATCTCTTTATCCTTGCTCTTGAGCGCTTTGTCCTTTTTCTCGAGCGCTTTCCGGAGGTCGGCGGCCCCATCGGCGTCCTTGCGCAATACCTTGACGAGGTCACGCTTACTCTCGAGCTCGGAACGGAGCTTCTCGACCTCGAGCTCCTTCGCCTGCATGTCCTTGCGGAGCGTGCCAGCGTCTTGCGCGTCGCCCTTCAGCGTCTCGATCAGATTGTCCTGACCGTCGACCCGCTCGCGCAAGTCCTCGAGATCCTTGAGGACGACGGACATCTCCGCGCCCCAGTCAGCCAGGAGCTGCGTCAGGCGCCCGCGAAGCGTTTCAATTGGTGTGTCAAGATCTGCCATCTGACCGGCATGCTCAATAATCGAAGTGTGCACAGTGCCCAATTTGGGCCCGGATTACGTTGACTCAGTTCACAGGCGGGCAGCGAAGATGCTGTTTTTAGACGTGAAATTGAGACTT
>JABAHR010012101.1_pt3 | contig 20996 bp, 21 predicted proteins | sample 7062101 | NCBI WGS metagenome assembly JABAHR01 (sample SAMN14534553, study PRJNA622989) | marine sediment metagenome | biome: marine biome [ENVO:00000428]; feature: marine pelagic biome [ENVO:01000023]; material: deep marine sediment [ENVO:00002113] | place: India: Gulf of Kutch | collected... | reverse complement strand
CCGTGTCCTCCATGATCATGCGGCTTGGCTCATACTCGTTCACGATCTGATACCGGTCTCTCTCGGGCACGCCGAAGGCTTCTAACATTGCGCCATGCGCGGCATCCAGGAGTGTCTTCAACTCAGCATCCGTCCGACCTTTGTAGAGATCGAATCTCAATAACGGCATCGTGCTTCTCCCTCTTATCGGCTTTGTTTTTCGATTAGGACGCGAGTGCGGCCACGCCAGGCAACTCCTTGCCCTCCAGCCACTCCAGGAACGCACCACCGGCTGTCGATACGTAGGTGAAGTCGTCTGTGACGCCGGCGGCGTTGAGCGCGGCGACCGTGTCACCGCCACCGGCCACAGAGACGAGCGCTCCCGACTTCGTCAGGCTTGCCGCCACGCGCGCGAGTGCAAATGTCCCCTCACCGAATGGCGCCAACTCGAATGCGCCCATTGGGCCATTCCACAACAGTGTTCTGCAAGCCTTTATGACCCCTGTCATCTCTTCGATGGAGGCCGGTCCGATATCCAAGATCATGCCTTCCATCGGAACCTTGTGGATGCTTACGGTTTCGCTCGGGGCGCCCGACTTGAACTCGCGCGCGACGACAGCATCCTTGGGTAAGACGATCTGGCAACCGGTCCCTTTGGCGGCGACCATGATCTCGCGCGCTTGATAGTGGAATTCCGGCTCAACAAGGGATTGTGCCAAGAAGACGCCCATGGACTGGAGAAAAGTGTTGGCCATGCCGCCGCCGATAATGAGCTTATCGACTTTGGAAACGAGATTGAGCAGGATCGGAATCTTCGTTGACACTTTTGCGCCGCCGACGACCGCCGCAGTGGGACGTTTCGGGTCTTCAAGCGCCGCCTTGAGGGCGCTGATTTCCCGCATCAGCTCCGGACCTGCATAGGAGGGAAGATGCTTTGTGATGCCCGACGTCGACGCATGCGCGCGATGAGCCGCAGAAAACGCATCGTTGACGTATAGGTCGCCGAGCTTGGCCAACGCAGCGGAGAATTCGGGGTCATTCTTCGTTTCGCCCGGATGGAACCGCGTGTTTTCAAGGACGGCGATGCTGCCGGGTCGAAGGGCGTCAACAACCTCAGACGCCGCCGGTCCAATACAGTCGGCTGCAAATTGAACCGGCTGGCCGACAAGGCGGGAAAGCTCTTCCGCCACGGGCTTGAGGGAATTCTCTTTATCGGGGCCCGCCTTGGGCCGGCCGAAGTGCGAGAGCACTACGACGCGCGCGCCGCGTTGGGATAGGTCGTGCAGCCCCTCAACGATTCTTTGGAGGCGGGTGGCATCGGACACCTTCCCGTCCTGCATCGGCGCATTGAGGTCGGCGCGATACAGGACGCGCTTGCCGCTCAGATCGAGCCCTTCCGTTGTCTTGAGCTTCGTCAGGTCCATCTAGTTCCGTCGCCTCCCGCAGGGTTTCGCGGGGCTCTACTGGCGATTGACGGTGAGCGCAAGGGGCATTGCAGCCCGCAATAGGCGTAGACCGAAGATTGGCCTCAGACTCCGGCCTTCCGGGCGGGCGGCGGATAACGGCCAGTGTCATCGTGCACGTGGCCGGACGTCTGGCCGTCAGACGGCCTTGCGGGCTTCAAGCGGCGCGGTCTTCAGAGGCCTGAGGCCCAATAGGTGACAGATTGCGTAAACGAGGTCCGCCCGGTTGAGCGTGTAAAAATGAAATGTCTTGATGCCTTCGTCGACCAGATCCATGGCTTGCTCTGTGGCGACGGCGGCGGCAACCAAATGTGTCGTCTTTGGATCGTCTTCGAGACCTTCGAAGCGGCGTGCCAGCCAAGCTGGTACGCTGGCGCCGGCCCTGACCGCAAAGCCCGCGACCTGCCTGAAATTATGAATGGGGACGATGCCTGGCGTAATTGGGATCCAGATGCCGGCCGCGCGCGCGCGTTCGAGAAACCGCAGGTAGTGCGTGTTGTCGAAGCCAAATTGCGTGATGATGCGGTCAGCGCCAGCGTCGACTTTGGCTTTTAGATTGTCCATGTCCGCCGCCAGGGAGGGACTTTCAGGATGCTTTTCTGGATAGCCCGCAACAGAGATCTCAAACCCTGCAATCTTCTTCAGGCCCGCGACCAATTCGGCCGCGTTGGCATAGCCTCCGGGATGTGGCTCATACTTTGAGCCGATGCCGCTTGCCGGGTCGCCACGCAGCGCCACAATGTGGCGCACGCCGGCCTCCCAATAGGCTTTCGCGACGTCGTTCACCTCGTCCTTGGTTGCATCAACACAGGTGAGGTGAGCCGCCGGCCGCAGATCCGTTTCTTTGATAATGCGCGAAACCGTTGCGTGCGTGCGTTCGCGTGTCGAGCCGCCGGCTCCATACGTTACGGAAACGAACTCAGGTGCAAGCGGTGCGAGCCTTTTGATGGCGACCCAAAGGGCTTCTTCCATCTTTTCGGTCTTGGGAGGAAAGAACTCGAATGAGACGTCGATTTCTCCCGAACCGAGCAGGCGGCTCTTCCGTTCCTTAGCCGCGATCATAACTATGCCCTCTCAAGTTTGCGGTGGGACTTTGCTTCGTCCGAACGTTTTGCAGGCCGGCGGGCCAACCAGATTGAAACCGTTAGTTTCTGGCTCCCGTTTGTCCCGGCCGGCTCAAGATTACGGGATGACACGGCATCGAGGCCTGTGTCTTTGAGCCATTGGTGCACCTGCTGATCTGTGAACCCCAAGCGCTCGTGNNCGTGGGCCTGCTTTTCGCGGAGCATTTCCTGATCGTGTGGTGCGAAATCGACAATGAGCAACTTTCCTCCCGGCGCCAATACGCGCGCTGCCTCGCGGATGGCCAACGCCGGCTCCGATAGAAAGTGCAGCACCTGATGCATCACGATGGCGTCGGCAACGCTGTCAGCAAGCGAGAGGGCATAGAGATCGCCATGGCGGACTTGCGCGTTCTCCAGACCTGCTGTCGAGAGTTTGCTCTGCGCATACGCAAGCATTGACTGGTTGAGATCGAGACCGAGACCGCGCTGATAGCGTCCCGCGAACAATTCAAGCGTGCGTCCCGTTCCTGTTCCAAGGTCGAGTAAGAGCTGGAAGGGTCCGGGGCCCAGCGCATCCAGCATCGCTGCTTCGACCTCCTGCTCGGAGACGTGGAGGCTTCGAATTTTGTCCCAGGCCTCGGCATGGTCGCGAAAATACGTTTGCGCGGCCCTTTCGCGTTCGCGCTTCAGCGCTTCTGCACGCTCCCGATCACGCATCAGTTGAAGATCGGCCCTATCTACGGTGTCGAGAAGTCTACGCGTAAGACGCCCGCCTTCCGAGCGATCTGACACATGGAAATACGCCCAGCTTCCGTCGCGAAAGCGTTCGATGAGGCCTGCTTCGGCAAGCAGCTTCAGGTGGCGGCTGATCCGCGGCTGGCTCTGTCCGAGGATCTTGGTCAGATCCTTGACGTTGAGCTCCGCATTTGCGAGCAGCAGCAAAATACGCAAACGGGTCGGCTCGGCGGCAGCTTTCAAAGCCACTACGAGATCGTGCGGACGAACCTGTTCAGTCGATTGGGTCATGGACTCGAAAGGATATAAAGATATCTTTATATGTCAAGCAGGATCTCAAAACGGCGGCGATCCTGCCTCCGTCCCTCTTTGGATCAAGGGTTAACGGCCCGTTAACGGTGTACAGCTAGCCTCGGCGGCCTCCAGAAATGCGTTTCACACCGGTTGCCAAGTTCGATCTGGCGGGGGCTCAGAACAATGCGGATTGCTCATATCAATAGGATCTTGCCGGCCGAACTCCCCGACGCACTGCCTCTTCACCTTGAGCAACGTGCCTCGCGCTTCTCAAACTCGCTGAAGCTCTGCCTGCTCATTCCAGCCGTCGCTCTGCTTTACCCGTTTGTTTTGCTCGGGTGGAACATAGTGGTCAACGCGGAGGTTCGTACGCTCTTGGCGTCGGACCTTGGCCTCGTCCTCACGATCGGACTGGCGCTGGCGTTCTGGACCGTCTTTTTCGCTTGGCCCCTGAAAAACATCATAGTTTCCTACTGTCGAAGCCGGTCTGTCCGGATTGGCGATGGCCGCGTGCGGGTCATTGAGGAGGGTCTCTTCGGCTGCAGAATCTGGGAGGAGCCGGTCGCGCGGTACACCGGTCTTGCCCATCACGTCCGCACCTCGCTGTCAGGCACCCGTCACGAGCTCATCCTGACCCACCCTGACCGGGAGCGCAGTATCCTTATTGCTGCCGCTCCAAATATCTCCCAGGCAGAGTCCCGGCGGGTCTGCAAACTTCTCGGCCGTGCCGAAATTTCGTCCCGAGAGCTCTATAACGTTGGGATGTCAAGGGATCGCCGCGACGGTGCCGCGGAGCCCCAGATCAGTGGTGTGCCAGTCTGACAAACGTGGAGGGGTATCGACCGCGTCACAGGGGGATTATCCAAGGCAATTAAGTTGCCCACTAAAAGCCCCTTTGACGGATTCCCTGCCGCGTGCTGATAGTAAGGGGTGTGCCCAGGCAGCCCCCCGACACAGCCCGGCGCTGCACTGGTCTCGAGTACGGAGCCTAGTTTGATAATGCTGAACGAATATTCGGGGTTTAGGGGCGGCCGACGGCGGACTTGGCCCATCTCCCTAGCGCTCATTGTTTCTACGGTGCTGTTGGCAGGCGTCGAAGCGCGGGCCGAAACAGCGACCGGCTATATGCGTCGTGTTGCCAAGGAACTGCTCGCGGCTTCACGCACGGCCTCAGCCACGCAGTTTGCGGCAACAATTCGCAAACACGCGGATGTGCCGTCCATCGGATTAAGCGCGCTTGGCTCATACGCGTCGCGTCTGCCGAAATCAGAGAGGCCCCGCTACTACAACGGCATGATCAACTTCATCGCCCGCTATGCGGCGAAAGAGGCGCCTAAGTATCCGGTCGCGAAAGCCATCGTCGTCGGTGCCTCGCGCACGACGTCCGGCAAGATTTATGTCGACAGCACGATTACGTTGCGCAGTGGCCAAAGCTATGACGTGCGCTGGCGGCTGGTTCGCCGCGGCGGCGGCTATAAAGTTCGTGAGGCTGAAGTCATCGGCTTTGAGATGACCTCTTTCCTCAACACGCTGTTCCAGAATTACATCTCCGATAACGGTGGCAACCCACGCGTGCTGGTGATGGCTCTTAATCGCTAGAGGGCGCGTTTGACAGCAATATTGCCGAGGCTGCCTGCATTGCGCGGGCGGCCTTTCTTGTCGGGTCGGATGCAGATTTGGGCGCCTCACCCAGCGGACCCGACTGGCGGCAGAGGATCGGATCCCGAGTAGACCCGGTTTTGCACCTCTCGCCTTTCCAAAACACCCTCGCCTGTGCCATACGCGAACCGAAACATAGTGAGCACAGCATGGCCCGCAAAGGTAAGGCTGCGGAGAAACCGCACGACGGCGGGCTCCCAACAAAAGAACAGATTCTCGAATTCCTCGCGTCCTACAAGGGCAAGGCGGGGAAGCGAGAGATTGCGCGCCAGTTCGGGATTACGGGCGGCGCGAGAGTTGCTCTCAAGCGCCGCCTTCAGGAGATGGCCGATGAGGGCTTGCTTTCCGGACCTCCGAAGGCGCTTCGTGGGAAAGGCTCGCTGCCGCGCGTTACGGTGCTGGAAATTACGGCGCGTGATGCCGATGGTGACCTCCTTGCTAAGCCTGCGGCGTGGGATGCCTCGGACGGCGAAGCGCCGACGGTGCTCGTCCTCACAACGCAAAGGTCACAGCGCGTCGATCTCGATAGCCTTGGCATTGGCGATCGGGTACTCGCGGAAATTTCACATCTCAAGGATCGCGATGTCGCCGGCTACCGTTTTGAAGCCAGGCCAATCAAAAAGATTGCAGCGGATGGGCGCCGCTTGCTCGGCATATTCCGCTCACATGCCAAAGGCGGCGGCACAATCGAACCGATCAATCGCAAGGAATTGCGCGCTTGGAGCATCCTCAAAGGCGATGAGGGCGACGCCAATGATGGCGATCTCGTTCGATTTACGCTTGCCAAAACCGGGCGCTTTAAGGCGTCGCGGGCGCGCGTTCTTGAGAGCCTCGGCAATCCAGATGACGAGCGCAAGATCAGTCTGATCGCTATTCACGCCTACAGCATACCTGACGAATTTCCAGATGCGGTTATTGCCGAGACCGGGCGGCTTGGTGCGCCGACACTTTCGGGAAGGACGGACCTCAGAGATATTCCCCTGATTACGATCGATCCGGAAGATGCGCGGGATCATGACGACGCCGTCCACGCGGAGCCCGATACGGATTCCCGCAACACGGGCGGCCATATTGTCATTGTGGCGATTGCGGACGTCGCGCACTACGTACGTCCCGCGTCACCCCTCGATCGCGAAGCGCGGCTACGCGGTAATTCGGTCTACTTTCCCGATCGTGTCGTGCCGATGCTTCCGGAAAAGATTTCCAATGATTTGTGCTCACTGCGGGAAGCGGAGGAGCGGCCCTGCCTGGCCGTTCGCATGGTGTTTGACGCGAGTGGCAAGAAACGCAGCCACACCTTTCAGCGGGGCTTGATGCGTTCGGCCGCCAAGCTCTCCTATGGGGAAGCGCAGGCGGCGATTGACGGCAAGCCGTCGACGAAATGCCGGCCGTTGCTTGAGAGTGTTTTGAAGCCGCTGTGGGCCGCCTATGCGGCACTGGCCGCAGCTCGCGATGTGCGCCNNGCTCGATAACAAGGGCCGCGTCTCCGGTATTGTCACACCGGATCGTCTTGAAGCTCATCGCCTTATCGAAGAGATGATGATTCAGGCCAACGTGGCCGCAGCAGAAACGCTTGAGGGCAAAAAGACACCCTTACTTTACCGCGTGCATGATCAGCCCTCAAAAGAGAAGCTCAAGGCTCTGCGTGATTTCCTCGAAACGCTCGATATGAAGTTGCCGCCGCAAGGTTCACTCAAACCAGCTGCCTTCAATCGCATCCTTGCAAAAGCCAAGGCACTGCCTGTTCCGGAACTGGTCAACGAGGTCGTTCTGCGCGCCCAGGCACAGGCCGTCTATGATCCCACGAACATCGGACACTTCGGATTGAACCTTGCGCGCTATGCGCATTTCACGTCGCCCATTCGCCGCTACGCCGATCTCATCGCGCATCGCGCCTTGATCCGTGCCTTGAAACTTGGAGAGGGTGGCCTATCGGATGAGGAGAAGCCGCAGCTCGCCGACGTCGCGCAACAGACATCCGATGCGGAGCGCCGGGCAATGGCCGCAGAGCGTGAAACCATCGACCGGCTGATCGCGGCGCATCTTGCCGATCGCGTGGGGGCGGAATTTCAAGGCCGTGTTGCGGGTGTCACGCGCTCCGGCCTCTTTGTCCGTCTCACGGAAACCGGTGCTGATGGTTTCGTGCCCGCATCAAGCCTCGGCCGCGACTACTATGAGCATGTCGAGGAGGCGCACGCTCTTGTCGGCACACGCACCGGCGAAGCCTTTCGGCTGGGCGACGATGTTGTCGTGCAGCTCGTCGAGGCAATCCCAACGGCGGGGGCCCTTCGCTTTAATATGATATCTGAGGGCAAACGGGGCCACGTCAAACCCATCAAGGGGGTCCGAGGCAAGCGGATTCCGCGCAAACGCAGACCGGGGTGGCGCTAAATCATTGGGCTGTGCTGGTGGGGTCTTGTCGGAGGCCATGTGGCCGCTTGGCGCTTGACCTGAGAGGCAACCTGTAGGACCAAAACGCATGATCGAGATATCCGAGACGCCTGAGCTCCCCTCGCGCCCAATCGCGCAGCCCCTGGCTCGTGGCTGGCGGCGATCCTGTCCGGCCTGCGGAGAGGGGGCGCTCTATAGAGCGTATCTCAAGGTGGCTGACCATTGTCCCAAGTGCGTCGAGGCGCTGCATCATCATCGGGCGGACGATGCGCCGCCGTACGTCACGATTCTTATCGTCGGTCATGTGATCATCGGCGGTTTGCTGCTTCTCGAGCAGGCCTATGCGCCACAAACGTGGGTTCATCTCGCCATTTGGCTACCGCTGACGCTGGCCATGTCTCTGTGGATGCTGCCGCGCGTTAAGGGCCTGCTTATCGGTCTGCAATGGGCCCTGCGTATGCACGGGTTTGGCGGCGAGGAGCCGCGGCCGGCAGATGAAATGCCGCCTCAGCCGGCGGATGCGGCTGACGCGTAAGCGCACGGGGCCTTCGTGTCCCGAATATTCTCCCAAACACCTGTTGGCTCAAGTCTCCGCCCGGGATGACGCCTGTTGCGAGGATGGTAGTCTCGCCGTTTGAGGTAGAGCAGCCGCATGACACGCGACGACCAGCACCAGCCGGCGCCTGTGCCGCCAGGCCGATCGATGCGACCGCGAGATGCAGCGGCGCTGGTCATTCTTGATTCTTCTACGGGTGAACCGCGCATATTGATGGGGCGCCGCCGCGCCGACCTGGTATTTTTGCCCAACAAGTTCGTCTTTCCCGGCGGGCGCGTCGATCGGGCGGACTATACGGCTCCGTCGGCAGATGAGCTTCCGGGCCGTGAGGTGGGCAAGCTCAATATGGAACCACGCGGCGAGCGAAGCGCGGCGCGTCCCCGCGCGCTCGCGCTTGCGGCACTGCGCGAAACCTATGAGGAGGCCGGTCTGCTGATTGGGACTCAAAGTGCGTCAGCGCGGCGATCGGCATCCGACTCGTGGGCGGCTATCCATGCCTACGGCGTCATACCACGCCTCTCCGGCCTGACGTATTTTGCGCGCGCGATTACGCCGCCCGGGAGAGCGCGGCGCTACGACACCCGCTTTTTTTGTATCGATGCCTCGGAGATTGCCGGGCGGGTGGATGCGCCCAGCGGCGAACTCTCATGTCTCAATTGGTTTGGACTTGATGAAATGCGCGGGCTCGAGTTGCCCGGGATTACGCGCGTGGTTGTCGAAGATCTTGCCGACTGGCTCGATGCGGGTCTTCCGGCCGCCTATGATCTTCCGGTGCCATTCTACTTCCATCGCAACGGCAGCTTTGAGCGTATGTTGCTGAAGACGGGTGCAGCGTGACACCGACTGGGCGCGGACTATAGCGGGTCTGTGATCCCGCGGACAAAACTTGAAAGCCCCAAGAGCCGATCACGCTTTAGCCGCTCGGCGGCCAGGATCGACTTCAATCCTTCCACACTCCGTTGCAGGTCGTCGTTGACGATCACGTAATCGTATTCCGCCCAATGGCTGATCTGCGAGGTGGCTTCCGCCATGCGCTTGGCAACCACATCGTCGGAGTCCTGCGCTCGCGCCCGCAGGCGGCGCTCCAACGCATCGCTGGATGGCGGCAGGATAAACACGCGAACAAGATCGCCCGCCATCTTCTCGGCCAGTTGCTGCGCGCCCTGCCAATCGATATCGAACAGAACGTCGCGTCCCCCCGCGATTGAGGTTTCGACCGGCGCGCGGGGTGTTCCATAGCGGTGGGAAAAAACGCGTGCCCACTCGAGAAGCTCGCCGTTGTCCACCATGGCATCGAAGCGTGCGCCATCGACGAACATATAATCTTTTCCGTCGACTTCGCCCGGGCGTGGTTTGCGTGTTGTGACGGACACCGAAAGCTCGATGTCCGGGTCGGCGTCGAGGAGCGCACGCGACAATGTCGTTTTGCCGGCCCCCGACGGGGAGGATAGGACTAGGAGGAGCCCGCGCCGCTCTATCTTGATTTTTTCCGGCATGCCCGTCACTCGATGTTCTGAACCTGCTCGCGGATCTGATCGATAACGACCTTAAGCGCGAGCCCTGCGCGCGCAACGTCGGAAGAGATCGCCTTGGCGGTCAAAGTGTTGGCTTCGCGATTGAACTCTTGGGCCAAGAAATCGAGCTTGCGGCCAACGGCGCCCTTCGCCGTCAACAGCTCGCGAGCGGCTTCGATATGAGCGTGAAGACGTTTCAACTCTTCCTCGACGTCGGCCCGTGTCGCGATCAGGACAGCCTCCTGATGCAGGCGTTGCGGATCGAGGGCCTGGCCTGCGCCACCTGAGCCAGCTGATAGAATCTTGGCAACCTGCTCTTCAAGGCGGCTTGCGATCGCCTTTGGCACTCGCGCGGGCGAAGCCTCGACTTCGCCGGTGAGGCGCGCAATCTCATCGATGGCCGTGTTGAGGACCTTCTTTAACCGCTTGCCTTCGGCGTCGCGGGCCGCGGCCAGGCCATCGAGCGCGGTTTCCAGGCTTTTCAGCATCGCGGCCTGGCGCGCGGCGGTCTCCGTCTCGCTTTCTTGCGGCTCGACCTGTTCCAACACACCGCGGGTGGTCAAAAGTGCATCGGCGCTCGGCGCATCTCCGCCGGTGAGCTGGCGGAGGCGATCGGCGGCGGCAATCACTTGAGCCAGCGCAGTTTCATTCAATCGGATTTCCGCCGCGCCTTCCGTCCGGTCGACGGTTAGAGCGATGTTGATACTGCCACGGGAGAAGCGCTTGGCGACGGCCTCGCGGATTCTTGGTTCCAAGGCGTCGTATCCAGGGGGCAGGCGTAGACGTACATCGAGCCCGCGATTGTTGACGCTCTTGGCCTCCCAGTGCCAGTTGCACGCGCCGTGCGCGCCGTCGCACCGCGCAAATCCGGTCATGCTTTGAATGGTCATACGGGGAGGCCCGAAAGGTTGTTACGCTGGCAGGATCACCCCTTCTAGCGTGGAATCCCGCCCGTGCAAGCTATTGCGAGCTCGTCTTACCCACTGACCAACAGCGAAGTGTGGCCCTTTATCTTTTGGGCTTGCGTATGGGAAGCGGCACAGTCGATGCCTGACGCGCAGCAGGCGCTGCTCCGGCAGCTTCACGCTTGGCATCCTCGGCAGGTGGATTGGGAATGGGCTGGCCCGCACCGGCCTCCGGGACCGCCTTTCCGTCTGGCACGGTTATGACGACCGCCCGCGGCTTGGCGGTGTCCGATGCTGCGTTTGTCTCACCCTCTTTCGAAGCGGCTTCTGCGTTGGCTTTCACCTTTTCGCGCTCTTTGGCGGCTGCGGCCTGTCTGGCACGTATTTCCTTTTCAATCTTGCGCCAGTTTGCAACGGCTGCATTGTGCTCCTTGAGCGTCTTGGAAAAGACGTGCCCGCCGGTGCCATCCGCCACGAAGTAGAGTGCCTTGGTGTCTGCGGGATTGAGAACGGCCTCCAAGGCCGCAACACCGGGATTACAAATGGGCGTCGGGGGCAGACCTTTGATCTGGTAGGTGTTGTGGGCGTTCTTCGCCCTCTTTTCCTTCTTTAAGATGGGCTTGCCCCACTGCACGGCACCGCCGTAGATGCCGTAGAGAATGGTTGGATCGGATTGCAGCCGCATACCTTTCCTAAGCCGGTTGATGAAGACGGCCGCCACCATCGCGCGCTCGTCTTTTCTTCCCGACTCCTTCTCGACAATGGAGGCGAGGACTTGGGCTTCTTCCTTGGATTTTAATGGCAGTCCCTCTTGCCGCTTCTGCCAGGCCTCTTCCAATTTCTCGGCCTGCGCCACCTGCATGCGCTTTATGATGTCGTTGCGGTCCGTGCTCTTGGAGAAGTTATAGGTATCGGGTGCGAGACTGCCTTCTATCGGTATTGTTGTGATTTCGCCTGTCAGGCTCGGATCTGCATTGAGCCGTTCGACAATTTGCTGGCTGGTCAATCCTTCGGGCACGACGACGTTGTATCCGACCGACTTTCCGGTCGCGAGGATGTTCAAGACCTGGCGCATGCTTGCGCCCGACTTGATCTCGTATTCGCCTGCCTTGAGTTCCAGACTCTTGCGTTCGCCAAAGTAGCGCTGGCCGAGATATCCGAGAATGAAGGCCCAACGGTTGGAGATGATGCCTTTGTCCTCGAGGTGGCGCGCGATTTCCGTGCGTCCTTTCCCCGATTGAATGACAACGACCTGATCCTCCTTGAGAGGGCCCGGCCTCTCGTAGAGGTGATAGATAAGAAGAACCGTGCCGCCCATAAGCACGGCCGTAAACAGCACGAGGGTTAGAACACCGCTCATAAAGCGAACGGCGCCTGAGACTTTCTTGTTGGGCTCACGGTGTCGCTTGCTGCGCGGACGCGCGGGGGCTCGCCCGGGTTCCAAGGCTTCAGACGGACTGCGCGGCCTCAGACCATCCTGGGTTGCGAGGGTTCGTGAAGTTGTCTGGCGGATGCCTTTTTTCATCGTCCCTGTTCCTCACAACCCCGGCACCGGCGGGTGCGGTTCGCGTTAGGGCGGACGGTAGCAGAAATTGTGGCAAAAGCCCGGTCAACTTGCGGGGATCCCGGCTTAGGCCACGCGCCGCATGATGAGCGAGGCATTCGTGCCACCGAAGCCGAACGAATTTGACAGGACCGTATCGATCTGCCGCTCCTTGGGGGTGTGGGGCACGAGATCGATCGCCGTTTCCACGGATGGATTGTCGAGATTGATTGTGGGCGGGGCGATGTTGTCGCGCATAGCCAGGACGGAAAAGATGGCTTCCACGGCGCCGGCCGCACCCAGCAAGTGTCCAATGGCTGATTTAGTGGAGGACATTGAAACCTTGCCGGCCGCGTTGCCAAACAGGCGCTCAACGGCCTTCAGCTCGATCTCGTCGCCCAAAGGCGTGGATGTGCCGTGGGCGTTGACGTAATCGATTTCTGACACGTCGATGTTGGCGTTCTTTAGTGCCGCCTTCATGCAACGATACGCGCCGTCTCCCGTCTCGGCCGGTGCGGTGATGTGAAAGGCGTCCCCCGACATGCCGTAACCGATCACCTCGGCATAAATCTTTGCCCCGCGCGCCTGTGCATGCTCGAGCGTCTCGAGAACGACGATGCCGGCGCCTTCGCCCATAACGAAGCCATCGCGGTCTTTGTCGTAAGGACGTGACGCCTTAGTGGGCGTATCGTTGAACCCGGTCGACAATGCGCGGCAGGCAATGAAGCCCGCCATGCCGATGCGGCAGATGGGGCTTTCGGTGCCACCCGCGACCATGACATCGGCATCGCCAAGTGCGACGAGCCGTGCAGCATCGCCGATGGCGTGTGTGCCGGATGCGCAGGCCGTCACAACAGCATGGTTGGGGCCCTTAAGGCCATGCTTGATGGAGACATACCCGGCGGCGAGATTGATGAGGCGTCCCGATATGAAGAATGCAGAGACCCGGCGAGGTCCCTTCTCCTTCAACAGGATTGAGGTATCTGCGATGCCAGAAAGTCCACCGATGCCCGAACCGATAAGGACGCCTGTGCGCTCCTGCTTTTCGGTTGTGTCGGCTGTATAACCCGAATCCGCGAGAGCCTGATCCGCAGCGGCCACAGCATAGAGGATGTACTCGTCAATCTTGCGCTGCTCTTTGGGCTCCATCCAGTCGTTGGGGTTCAGTTTCCCATCGGCCGTTTCGCCCCGTGGTACGAAGTTCGCGATTTGACACGACAAATCCGAGACTTCGAATTCCTCGATGCGACGAGCTCCGCTCTCACACGCGAGAATGTTTTTCCACGCCGCGTCGACACCAACACCAACGGGGGTAACAAGGCCTAGGCCAGTGATGACAACGCGGCGCATGACGTTTTGCAGAGTCCGTCCGTAAAAATTGCTACATTCATTCTGCCACCGCTTTGCTCACAGCTTCCGGACCGGCAGATTGGAAGCACCCGGTTCCCCCTGGCGGAAAACCACGGTCTCGACCGAACCTTTGGCGCGGAGACGTTGGCTCTGCCTCAGGCAGCCGAGGCGTTCTTCTCGAGGAACTTTACAGCATCGCCGACTGTCAGAATGTGCTCGGCTGCGTCGTCCGGAATCTCGCACCCGAACTCTTCCTCGAAAGCCATGACCAGCTCGACGGTGTCCAGGCTGTCCGCGCCCAGATCGTCAATGAAGCTGGCGTTCTCCGTGACCTTGTCGGCCTCAACGCCAAGATGCTCGACGACAATCTTTTTCACGCGCGCTGCGACATCGCTCATTCGCTGATCCTCGTATTCTTAATTTGACCCCACGGGCTCTGCATGGCCGGACTCGGCCTTTGGATGTGGCCGAATGGCCGCATATTGGTGATCCAGGCGCGGAACGCAAGCCCGGTGATAAAGTTGACCCCCCTGAACGTCGCCCGCGGTCGCAGGAGATGCCCTTTTCCCCAGTTTCCCGGACGATAGAGTTGCGGCTGCGGTATCATAGACGGGCCGGGATGGGAAGCAGGGAGCGCATCGGTCCTCTGCGGCATGTCGTGCACGGCCGGGCGTCTGGCTCTGCGGACAGTTTGTTGCCTGCGTCATTTCTTAAAAGCCCTGACAGACCAGCGCCCTACGACCTCGCCTCACAGGGCGTGACGGACCGCCCTAAACCATGGCCATGCCGCCATTAATATGAAGCGTCTGCCCCGTAATGTAGCCGCCCGCCTCCGACGCCAGATAGAGGGCACCGGCTGCGATATCCTCCGGCGCGCCGAAGCGCTGTGCCGGAATCATCTTGGCGATCTCTTCCTGCTGCTTATCGTTAAGGGCGTCCGTCATGGCCGTCTTAATGAAGCCAGGCGCGATGCAGTTGGCGGTGATCCCCCGGTTGGAAACCTCGCGCGCAAGGCTTTTTGTCATACCAATCATGCCTGCCTTCGAGGCCGCATAATTACCCTGTCCGGGATTTCCAAACACGCCCGAGACGGAGGATATGTTGATGATGCGCCCGTAGCCCGTCTTGTTTCTGAGCATGGCGCGCGCGGCGGCGCGGCAGAGCATAAACGTGGACGTCAGGTTGACCGCAATCACGTCGTCCCATTGATCGTCCTTCATCACCATGAACAGATTGTCCTTGGTGAGACCCGCATTGTTGACCAGGATATCGAGACGGCCACCGAGGGCTTTGGTTGCCTCATCGATAAGCCGCCCGACCTGTTCGCGATCACCGAGATCGCAAGGGGTGACGACGATGCGATCGCCGAGCTCGGCCTTCAAGGCTTCGAGCTTGTCGACCTGCCGGCCTGAAATGGCGACCGTCGCGCCCGCTTTATGAAAGGTTCGGGCAATGCTTGCGCCGATGCCCCCCGTTGCACCTGTTACAAGAGCCGTCTTTCCCGAAAGATCGAACATTCGAGACTACCCTCCCTATGCCATTAGGCCTGACACGGCCGCCTCGATATCCTGGGGTGTGCCCAAGCTCGTGGCGTTGAATGCCTTATGGATGCGTTTTACGAGTCCGGCGAGCACCTTGCCCGAGCCAATCTCGTAAATGTCGGTGATGCCGTCAGCGGCCAGAAACTCTGTGCATTCGCGCCAGCGCACCGTTCCTGTCACCTGCTCAACGAGACGCGCCCTGATCTCTTGTGGGCGGCTAACGGGCGCCGCGGTTACATTGGCGACGACGGGAACGACGGGTGGCCTGATTTCGACTTTGGCAAGCGCCTCGGCCATGGCGTCGGCGGCCGGCTGCATCAACGCGCAATGGAAAGGCGCGGAAACGGGAAGCGGCACAGCCCGGCGCACGCCGTGCTCTTTACCGATCTCGGGAACACGATCGAGCGCCGTCTTATGTCCTGACAGCACAACCTGCGTTGGCTCGTTGTCATTGGCAATTTGGCAGACGTCTCCCTGGGCCGCCGCTTCAGCAACCTTCTTAGCCACGTCCAGGCCGACGCCGAGCAGCGCCGACATGGCGCCCTGCCCAACCGGCACGGCCTTTTGCATGGCTTGGCCGCGCAGTTTCAAAAGCCGCGCGGTGTCGGCCAAAGAAAAAGCACCCGCAGCAGCGAGGGCAGAGTATTCGCCCAGAGAGTGTCCGGCGACGTACGTCACCTTGTCCTTGAGCGAAAAGCCTTTTTCCCGTTCTAAAACACGCATCACGGCCATTGAGACCGACATCAACGCCGGCTGCGCGTTCTCGGTGAGGGTGAGCGTGTCCTTCGGACCCTCCCACATGATTTTCGACAGGTTTTGGCCAAGCGCGTCGTCGACCTCATCGAAAACTTCTTGAGCACACTTAAATGTCTCGGCCAGCTCGCGGCCCATGCCGACATCCTGGCTGCCCTGTCCGGGGAATACGAAAGCAATCGCCATCAGCGCAGCGGCTCCGCTTATTGTGTTGCAATGTGGTCGCATAAGACACCGGCTGGACCCCGAGTCAAGACTGGCTGCTGCCGCAGGGTCCATCTCTTTGCGTCGAGATGTGCCTTCGATGCTCGAAGGCCATTGCCGTGGCCGTCATAAGCACTCGTCGCTTCATCCGCGGCTCATGCGGGGCGCCGCACGAGGGCAAGGGCCGCAGCAGCCGTCAGTAGGATACCGCCGGTCAGCTTGTTCGCGCCGGCTCCGTGCGCGCCTAGGAGATACCCCACGCGGGCCGCAGCGATTGCCCAGCATCCGTCAAGCACCACGGCGATCCCTACGAAGGTCGCAGCGAGGGTCGCAAGTGCGAGCGTTGGTTCGCCATCGGTTGGGACGAACTGGGGCAGGAAGGCCGCATAAAAGAGGAGCGTCTTGGGGTTCGTCAGCGAGACGACATAACCCTGCAAAAACATTTGCTGGGGAGTGATGTCCTGGGCTTGCACGGCACTCAGATTTGCCGCGGGCGCGCGCCAGGCCATCACACCGAGATACAGGAGATAGGCGACGCCGGCCCAGCGCAAGAATTCGAACCCGTGTGCCGCGAGCGCGAGCAGGCCCGACAGTCCGGCGACCGTAATGGAAAGTTGCAGGACCATGGCTGCAGACGTTCCGGAAACCGTGACAAGGCCGTAGCTTATGCCGTGACGCACGCTGTTTGCCACGATCACGGCGACGTTGGGACCGGGAACAGCGATAAGCGCCGCGCTTGCGACGATGAATGCGAGATAGAGGGACATCGAGCATCGCTCACGAGAGAGCCGCGAACCGATCCAGACGGCCTACTGCGCGGCAGCCACCGGTGCCTTGGTGCCGCGGCTCTCGCGCTCGAGTTTCATGCGCTCGGCCACGAGGAAGGCGAGTTCCAGTGCCTGGTCGGCGNNGCGTTGAGTCGTGGATCGCAATGGGTGTGATAGCGATCCTGTAGATCGGTTTCCGATATCGCCGTGGCACCGCCCGTGCATTCGGTTACGTCTTGACCGGTCATTTCGACGTGAATGCCGCCGGCATGCGTACCCTCCGCGCGGTGCACATCAAAGAAGATCTCGACCTCTTTCAATATGCGATCGAAAGGCCGCGTCTTGTAACCGCCCGCCGCGGTGATGGTGTTGCCGTGCATGGGATCACAGCTCCATACGACCTGTTTGCCGGCTTTTTGTACGGCGCGGATGAGCTTCGGCAAAGCGGCGGCAGCTTTGTCGTGGCCGAACCGGCAGATGAGGGTCAGCCGGCCGGGCTCGTCGGCCGGGTTTAGGATGTCGATCAGCCGCAACAACCCGTCGGGTTCCAGCGATGGCCCGCATTTCAAACCGATGGGATTCTTAATACCGCGGAAGAATTCGACGTGCGCGTGATCGGGTTGGCGCGTGCGGTCGCCGATCCAGAGCATATGCCCACTTGTCGCGTACCAGTCGCCCGAGGTCGAATCCTGACGCGTCAACGCCTCTTCATAGTTTAAAAGGAGTGCTTCATGGCTGGTGTAGAAGCTGGTCGTACGGAGTTGCAAGGTGTTATCGCTGGTGATGCCGCATGCGCGCATGAACGAGAGCGTCTCCGTAATACGATCTGCAAGCTCTTGGTACCGATGGCCCTGCGGGCTGTCTGCCACGAAGCCCATATTCCATTGGTGCACACGTTCCAGATCCGCAAACCCGCCAGTCGCAAACGCGCGGATCAGATTGAGCGTTGCCGCCGACTGCCGATAGGCCTCGAGCTGCCGGTTCGGGTCGGGAATGCGGGCCTCCGCCGTGAACTCAGGGCCATTGATGATGTCGCCGCGATAGCTTGGCAACTCGATATCGCCCTTCTTTTCCGTTGGAGACGATCGCGGCTTGGCGAATTGCCCCGCAAGCCGGCCAACCTTCACCACGGGTGAGCCGCCAGCGTACGTCAAGACAATCGCCATTTGCAGGAAGACGCGGAAGAAATCGCGGATATTATCCGCCCCGTGCTCGACGAAGCTCTCCGCGCAATCACCACCCTGCAGCAGGAAGCCTTCTCCAGCGGAAACGGCCGCTAGCGCTTTCTGAAGTGCACGGGCTTCACCGGCAAAAACCAGCGGCGGGAAGGTGGCGATTTTCGCTTCGACATCCTTCAGAGTTCTTGCATCGGGATACTCCGGCACCTGTACGATCGGTTTGGATCGCCAGCTTTCGGGAGACCAGGTTGCCGCCATAATACTCGAACTCCATACGTCACGATGATCATTTCGGGCCATGGGCCCTTCGTTATCCCTGTTGTGAGGTTCGAGAGCGCCGAGGTCAAGTCTTTGATCCGGGGACCCTATTGGTGCTCCTCGGCGGCCGCAGGTTTCGGGCCTGGATGGGTGCGCCTGTACCCTAAAGGCCGGCCGCCATGCCGCCATCGACCAAAAGCTCGGCCCCCGTCACATAGGCCGAGTCGTCGGAAGCAAAAAAGAGGGCGGCTTTGGCCACGTCCTCCGGCGTTCCAAATCGGCGGAGGGGTGCGCGTTCCAGAAGCGCTTGGGAGGTGAATGGGTTCCTTGTCACCCGTTCGGTGAGCGCGGTTTCTATGAACCCGGGAGAGACCGCGTTTACGCGCACGTTGAAGGGTGCGTACTCGACAGCGAGGGCTCGGGTTAAGGCGGTTACCGCACCTTTGGTCGCGGCATAGCCCGCCACTTGGCGCACCGGTTGATGTCCCATCAGCGAGGAAATGTTGATGAGAGAGCCGGCTCCGGATGCCTGGAGCAGCTTTAGGCCGTCGCGGGCAACACGCACGACGCCGTCGAGATTGACCTCGCGGATCTTGGCCCAATCCGCATCCGAGAGATGGCGAAAATCGGACCGCACGTTGAGACCGGCATTGTTAACCAGCACATCGATCTTGCCATCGGCGGCTTCGATCGTACGGAACAGCTTGGTGACGTCCTGACCGCGCGATACGTCAATCGCGAGCGCCGTTGCCTGATGCTTCTTCGCTTTCAGGCCGTCTGCGACCTCCGCTGCGGTATCGGGGTTGACGTCGGTGACGTAAACGCGTGCGCCCTCCTCGGCAAAGAGTTCGGCAATTGCCCGGCCGATTCCGGCCCCCGCCCCCGTCACCACGGCGACTTTTTCATCAAGACGGCCCATGATCGCGCAAAGCCTCGTGCACAAATTCAAAGATTGCCGATGAGCTAGACGACCGCGGCCGCCGCGTCCAGTCCGGTGCGGCGGGTGCGCGGATTTTCATCGCCGCTGGCGGTGCGTCAGGGGGACGCGCGAACCTCGGTCGCCCAAACAAGATGTGACTTCAAGGGCAGCCAGGCGCTCGATGTATGATCGATGAGGCCGCCTCGGAGGTTGGCGGCTGCGGGCGTCGACTGGGACGCGATACGCTTTCGGGTGACCGTCTCGGCCTTTGTCACATCAAAAGAACGGGTCAGCCGGCGATATAAATCGACGACGGTCATCGGGCGGCGCCTTTTTCCCAAGAGAGCGGGCCCAACGGCCGCCAGCTGGGGAACGACGGCGGTTACGGCCGCGGTTGGGATGCCTTCGGCCGCCGGGATCAGTGCCAGGGCCGCGTCTCTGCCCAACACGTGGGCGACATATAGATCGGCGGCGGTGACCGGTCGCGCGAGACGCGGGGACAGAAGTCTTGCGTTTTCTCTTGCGAAATTGAACGCAACCAGCGCAGCGATGTCGGGATCGCGGCGCAAGGTGAACACCTTCTTGCGGTAGGTTTCGGCCGGGACGTAATAGCGTTTGCTGCCCGTGCGGAAGATCACGTCCTTGTAGATTGCGAGCTCGGCACCGCCTGCTCCGGTCTGCAATGCTTCGAGCCAGATCTGCTCGCTGAAGCGATAGGGTCCTTCGGAGGCAAATTGACGGGGTTGTGTATCAGGGGGGCGCACGTCGCCGCTTTCTGCACCCGATACGGCGAGCGCCAGAACCATGGCGAGGTGGACTGGAACATCGAACAATGAGCTCATAGCGCGCTCTTAAGCAACCGACACACGGCGCCGAACGCACACAGGGCCCTGGCGAAACGGGCAAACTCACGAGAGGGAGTTTATGAGACAGCCGTAAAGAGAGCGTTAAGAGATCGCCGCTTTGCGACGATTGGAGCCCAGACTGATTACGTATTGCGAGTCAAATCCGCTGGAGGACGACCGGAGGATCGAGGGGCGGCGCGCCTTATTCTTTCCAGTAGGAGACGACGTCTTCGAGTTTCGGACGCTCGCGTTCCTGTGGCTTCTCGGAAGGCGTGCCAATATGAACAAAGCCCACCACGCGCTCATTCTCGGCAAGAGCCAGCACGGCTTTGATGCGCGGCGAATAGGCAATCCACTCGGTGACCCAACTCGTGCCGTAGCCCATGGCGTTGGCCGCCAAGCACAGATTGAAAGCGGACGCACCCGCTGACAGAACCTGCTCCCATTCCGGCGCACCCGGTCTTGGAACGACGCGGGAGACGACGGCGACGACGAGCGGCGCTCTTAGCAACCGGTTGCGCTCCATGTCGAGGCGGACCGGCGATGGCGGCTCTTTTTCCTCAGCCTGACAGGCCTCCACAATGTGCGCGCCGAACTTTTCCCGCGCAGCGCCCTCAAACACAATGAAGCGCCAAGGCGTAAGCTTCTTATGGTCGGGTACGCGGGCGGCAATGGTAAGGATCTGTTCGAGCTCACCGGCGCTCGGCGCGGGCTCAACAAGCTTGTCGGGTTTCACGGAGCGGCGCGTCGCTAACAGGTGTATCAGATCATCCGTCATGGGTTACACGTCCTAATACGGCGCCAGAATCGAGGACTTGCGCACGGTTCCAGGGGTCGCTATCGCATTTTTGTCTCTGTTACACTGTATGGACCCAGACGCAAATCACCGCTTGATCCCATGCCAACACAAAGACTTGCCCTGATTGCTGCCGGCCTTGCGCCCCTTACCCTGCCAGCAGGGACTCTGATGGCGGAGACCGCTCAGGCCCAAGCGCCGCCCACCGCCATCATTGTTCTCGACGGCTCGGGATCGATGGGCGGCCCGCTTCCGGGCCAAAAGACCGTGAAGTTTGATCTT
>JABAHR010001535.1_pt1 | contig 21017 bp, 16 predicted proteins | sample 7062101 | NCBI WGS metagenome assembly JABAHR01 (sample SAMN14534553, study PRJNA622989) | marine sediment metagenome | biome: marine biome [ENVO:00000428]; feature: marine pelagic biome [ENVO:01000023]; material: deep marine sediment [ENVO:00002113] | place: India: Gulf of Kutch | collected... | reverse complement strand
TAGACAGTCTGATAACGCTCCTCGTCGAGGCGCTCGGGCTCGCGGCGGATATAGGGCGGCAGAGGCACCCGACCCGACTCTGCGATCAGGGCGTCGATGGTGTGCGCGCCCTCGATTTCCAGCTCGAACAGATCATCCCGGCGCCCGCACACCCGGACCCGGACGCCGTCGTCGATGATCAGCTGACTGCCGAGCGCGGGGCTGCGGCTCGCGCGCACGTGCGCGAGCGCCCGGCGCGCGTCGACGATGCGCTCGACGAGTATCTCCACCCGTCCGCCGGTCGGCTTGCGGGCGGCCAGGCGTGCCTTGATGACCCGGGTGTCGTTCATCACGAGCAGATCGCCGGGCTCGAGAAGGCTGCCGAGCTCGTCGAAGCGGCGGTCCTCGAGTCCACCGTCGCAGCCGTTCATCACCAGAAGCCGGCTCTCCCGCCGGTGCTCGAGCGGATACTGGGCGATCAGCTCGGGCGGCAGCTCGAATCGGAAATCACTGGCGCGCATGCGCGGCGATGTTAGCAGAATGCACTCGCGATCCCCGTCACGCTGCTTTGCCCCTGCGCAAGGCTGTTCCTTATACTACCGGCCGGTATTCCTCCCAACCCGTGCCGGGATGGCGGAACTGGTAGACGCGCCAGACTCAAAATCTGGTTCAGGCAACTGAGTGAGAGTTCGAGTCTCTCTCCCGGCACCAAACTCGACCGGTATCACACCAATGCCGTGGCCCGCCCCTCTCGCTGAATCGCTCAGAGTGAATTGGATGCCCGCCCTTGTCCCCTCCGGCGACGCAGCATGACGGCTGCAATCCCGACGGAGAGAATCTTCGACACGGCTCGCCTGACGAACCGTTCGCCCGCGGAATCTCCTGTCACAGGCTTATTCGCTCTGGCGCACGGACCTCGGGGGGAGTCGTTTCGGTGACCGGAATACGTATTCATCACACGCAACGAGTGAGCCCGGGAGCTCGTTTAATGGCAGCCGCATCGGTCGTATTGCAACTGCTATCGGGCTGCCAGAGCACTGAACGCGAGCCTCCGGCAATCTCGCTCGAGCAGGCCAAGAAGGTCTCGGCGACCTTCGAAGGACAATCCTTCACCCCGCCACCCAGAACCATCGACGATATCGCCGGGCTTATCGATGACTACGAGCTTGCGGATCCGAAAGCGATGGAGCGCGCTCGCACGTTGGCAACCGCCGAGCCGCCGCTCGGCGCCGGTAACACGGAGTTGGCCGAGTTCTTTTGGAAGCGTGGCCTGGCAGCACGTGAGATCGGTGACAGTCAACGCTACCTCGCGGATCTCAAAGAAGCCGAGCGTTTGTCGCGCAAGAGTGAAGACAGAATTCGCTCGGGCATTCTCTGGGATCTGTCGAATGCCGAGCTGCTTGCGGGCAGGTTCGTCGACGCGATCGATCATCGGGAAAAGGCGCTCGCGTCCATCCCCTCGAATCGCCGCGGCTTGGGAATTACGCGCGGAGCCGTACTGGCTGTCCACTACGGGCGCAGCGGAGACTTGATTGCGGCAGAACGACTTCTGGAAAAATCGGAAGCACTGCTCAATGAGGCCAGGTCGTGGCGATCATGGCCCGAATGGAACAACCTCTGGACGGCTCAGATTGAGCGGGCAAGGGCTAACCTGCTCGACGTGAAGGGACGATATGCGGATGCCGAGCAACACTATCGAATCGCCATCACCAGGTTTCGGAAAAATTTCGAAGTTCATCCGCACGCCACGTACAGCGCAATACACATCGATTTGAGCCACGCCGAGCTCGCTGAGAACCTACTGCGTCAAGATCGATTAATCGAAGCAGAGATCGAAGCGAGGAAGGCCGTGATGGGTTCTCTCGCCCGGGCCGGCCGCGATTCGCAGGACACCGCACTGCAACTGAAGACCCTGGTTCGTGTGATTGGCGCGCAGGGTCGCCATGAAGAAGCCGAACGCCTTGCGCGCGCATTGGCGGACATCTACCTGGAGACTGGTGCACCGAGGGATTCCTTTCAACTTGCACTGGCCCACGCCGAGCTTGCCGAAGCGCTGGTCAACCAGCGGCAGTGGACAGCGGCGATTGAAGTATTCGAGTCAATCGAAACGGATCTCGCGACGGACGCCGTCACCTTCGATCAGTTCTTTTCCCGTGACATCACTTGGGCCGTCGCGCTTGTCAGCACCGGCCGGGCCGACGAAGCAGAAGCGCTCGCTCGAAGGGCGTGGCGCCACCATCTGACGGCTCTGGGACCCAAGCACTACGTCACGGCCGAAGCGCATGGAGTGCTCGCTATGGCGCTTGCCAGGATGGGAAAGCAGCGACAGGCAATGGACGCATTCGCGGCGTCGGTGCCGATACTGATGACGCGCTCTCGTCGAAGCGACGAGGAATTAGGCGATCAAACAGCCAAGGAGATGCGCCTCGGTCTGATCCTCGAAGCCTACATCGATCTGCTCGTGAGCCTCGAAGATGCCAGCGTCGGGATCGGACCGGATGCAGTAGGCGAAGCCTTCCGGCTCGCCGAGTTCGCCCGCGGGCAAGCGGTGCAGCGGGCCTTGTCGGCCAGCGCGGCCCGTGCCGCCGCCGGCGACGCGGAGCTCGCGGAGCTCGTGCGAAAAGAGCAGGACGCAGTCAAGCAGATTGGCGCGTTGCACGGGTTGCTGGCGCGCACGTTATTGCGCCCCGAATACAGGCCGGGGGCGGCCGCCACAGAGGAGCTGAGGGTGCGGATCGACACTCTGCGTAACGCTCGGGCCGCATTCGCCGAAGCGATCGAGACACGATTCCCCGAATATGCCACGCTCATGAGTCCCAGGCCCGCGACCATTACCGCCGCACGTAACAGCCTGGCGGTCGGCGAGGCGCTGGTGGTGACCTATGTCGCGAAGGACAAGGCCTATGTTTGGGCGATACCCAGGGTGGGACAGCTCGCATTCACCGTCGCTCCGCTCGGGCGAGAGCGCATGGCCGCAGCCGTTGGTGATCTGCGCCGATCGCTGGATCCGCGCGCGGCCTCGCTGGGAGGCATCCCGCCATTCGATGTCGAGTTGGCGCACCGACTTTATAAAGCGCTGCTGGCGCCGGTGACGGCGGGATGGGAGCAGGCGCACAGTCTGCTGGTGGTCGCGGACGGCCCACTCGGGCAGCTACCGTTGTCGGTGCTGACCACCGCGTCCGCGCAGCCGGTACCGCAGAGGCAGCCCTTGTTCTCCGAGTACCGAGACATGCCCTGGCTCGCGCGCACGCACGCGGTGACGGTGCTGCCTTCCGTAGCGTCCCTGGTAACGTTGCGAAGCCTGGCGCCCGCATCGGCCTCGCGCCGGCCTTTTGCGGGCTTCGGCGATCCGTGGTTCACGCACGCACAGGCCACCGGCGCCGAGGCCGAGAAGCCGACAGAGCCTGTCACGATGTCCGCGCGCGGTGCGCCGAAGGTGCGAAGCCTGCTCCTATCACGGCGCGCCTCTCCGGATCTGGGAGGCTTATCGAGCGCGGATCTGGCCATGCTGCCGCGTCTTCCGGATACGGGTGAGGAGATCGAAAGCATCGCGCTCGCGCTGAACGCGGATCTCTCGCGCGACGTGTTCACCGGCAGGGCGGCAACCGAAGACCGGGTCAAGTCAATGACGCTGTCGAGTTACAAGGTGGTTGCGTTCGCCACCCACGGGCTGGTGCCGGGCGACCTGGACGGGCTGGCGCAACCTGCACTGGCGCTGACACCCCCGCAGGTGGGAAGCGGCAGAGAGGACGGGCTGCTGACCATGGGCGAGATCCTGGCGCTCAGGCTGGACGCCGATTGGGTGGTGCTATCGGCATGCAACACCGCAGCGGGCGCTGGCGCCGGCGCAGAAGCCGTTTCGGGGCTCGGGCGCGCGTTCTTCTACGCCGGTACGCGGGCGCTCTTGGTCTCGAACTGGCCGGTCGAGACGACCAGCGCGCGAACGCTGACGACCGATCTGTTCAGACGTCAAGCCGCTGATACCACCCTGTCCCGAGCCGAGGCACTGCGCCGTACGATGAACGCCCTCATTGACGGGCCGGGCTTCGTCGATGCCAAAGGCCGCACCGTATTCTCCTACGCCCATCCGATTTTTTGGGCACCGTTCTCGCTCATCGGCGACGGTGGCGGACAAGCGGCCGGGAGTTAGAGCGAGGCACGCTCACGGCACCAGGCATTGCACGGATATCCCCGCGAGCGCCCGCACGCCCACGCCCCTGGTGACGGGGCTGGCGCGCCTGCTCCCGGGCGGCGGATGACAATCGGCCGCTCGAGGAGTATGGTGAAAACCGCAGGCTAACAAAAAGGCCTCCCCGCAATGCATCCCTCGGGATAGCGGCCATCCGAGTTTTAGCTGCGCGCCTGCAGCGACCGCTGGTTACAAGGCACGGTGACGGGCCTCCAGGGGCCGGCGCGCTGTGCATCTCCAAATCGCTTCGAACGGGAGGAGATGGAGATGGCGGTCATCGCAATGACTCGGGAAATGGGCTCCGGCGGCAGAGATGTGGCTCTCGGTGTCGCCGATGCCTGTGACCTCACCCTGGTACATCACGAGCTCGTCGAGCACCACGTGGCCAGCAGGCTGCAGATGCGCGATAGCGCGGTGCACCGCTATCTCGAGGGCGGCGCCGGTATTCTCGAACGCTGGCGCGTCGACGAGAAATGCCTTGCGCGTTGCACCGCCGAGCAGATATTCGAGCTCGCGGAACGCGGAAATGTCATCATTCGAGGCTGGGGCGCTGCGCAGTTGCTGCGCGGGGTGTCCCACGTTGCCTGCGTGAGAGTCTGCGCGCCAATGCACATTCGAGTCAGGAGGTTGATGGAGCGCGCGGGGCTGGAAAACGCATCGGTCGCACGCAAGGAGATCAAATCAAACGACGCGGCGCACGCAAGAATTGTAAGACACTTATTTAAAGGCGATTGGAGAGACCCGCGCTTCTATGACATCGTGATCAATACCGAGCGCACTTCGATCGACGACGCCGCCACGCTGGTCAGCAGATTGCTACGCCTGGTGTCGTTCCAGGAGACCGAGCGGTCCCGCGCGAGGCTCGCCACGCTCAGGGCGAGAGCGAAGAAGCGTCTCTCCATGCACGGAGTGCTGGATCCCGAAGAAACGGAGCGTCTGCACCATGAGCACCTGAAGCATCACGAATTCGCCAGCACTCGCGAGGACCGCGACCTCCTGCTCTGATTGCCCTGCGCCTCTCGCGCGTGCTTTTCGTTGCCTTGCGAATCCTCTCTGCGTTGAGGGGACATTCCTACCCGACCCGCCAACAGAGCCGGCAAATAGACGCCTAATTTCTCAGCCGGGCAATTACATGCCAACCGTTCCTACGGCACGTTGACACGAAACAACCGCGACTCCCACCGGCCTTCGATGCCCGCGCCGGCCGGGCTCGCCTGGACATTCGGCGCCATACCGTCACCCATTGATTATCGACAGCCAAAAACCGCCGAATTGGTGATTTGCAGCACAGCGTGACTGCCTAATGCCGCACGGATTCCGTTGCGCAGGTGCCGATAATTACCTCAAGACCGGCCCCGAGGCGCTGGAGCTGATGGCGCAAGATGGTGGGTCAATCGACGTATCACGGTTAGTAATTACGATACTGGGAATTTCCGACGCGACTTCGGGATTCGTAGGGTGAGAAGCAGGCGGTGGAGATTCGGTAATTCGGCAAACAGCAAGTAAGGGACAGATAAACATGAACGTCACAGCAAGACTCTCGTCAATTCTTGCCGCCGCCGTGCTCGCGGCCGGCACGGGCCAGGCCTACGCATCCTCAGTGTTGGAGTCCGAGCCCAACAATCCTTTTGCAAACGCCCAAGTGCTGCGGGGCAGCACCTCGGAGCTGCAGGTCAGTGGAGCGCTGAGCAAGGCGGATGACCCCAACGACGTCGACTTCTTCCGCTTCTTCGCGCAGGCAGGCGACGTGCTGACAGTGGACATCGACCAGGGCTTTGGAGCCGGCGAGAGCGTCGATACCGTGATCGGTATCTTCGATTCCGCGGGCAGCCTGCTGCGCGCCGGTGACGATGCCAGCGTCGATCCTGGCAGCTACCATGCCTACGATGCCCGCATCGACGGCTTCGTCGTGCCGGCCACCGGCATGTACACCGTCGGAGTCAGCAGCTATCCGCGCTACTTTACCCACGGGGGTAGTACGTGGTCGGGTTACGTCGACGAGGGCGACTACGTGCTCGTCATCAGCGGCGTCTCGGTGCCCAATGTGCAGATCAGCATGGTGATCAAGCCCGGCAACGACAACGTGTCGCCGCCCTTCAACCCCAGGAGCAAGGGCAAGCTTCCGGTCGCTCTTCTGGGCTCGAAGGACTTCGACGTGAGGGACGTAGACCAGCAGAGCCTCACGTTCGGAGCGACGGGTAACGAGCGGAGCCTGCACAAGTGCTCCAACAACTACCGCGACGTCAACCGCGACGGCCATCGGGATCTCGTGTGTCACTTCTACACCGAGAAGGCCGGCTTCGGGCCGAGCAGCCTGGAGGGGCACGTGAAGGGCCGAACCGGCGGCGGTTCGGGCGCACGCGCCGCTCGAGCAGGCTCGGACTTCGAGGGCAGCGCCTGGCTCAAGGTGGTCCCCGCCAAGACCAAGGACTGAGCGGCATCGGCACGAGCCCCCCGCCTGGGGGGGCTGTATGGAAAGCCCCTCTTTAGAGGGGCTTTCTTTTTGCCGTGGACAATCGTCGCGGGGCCCGGAACGGTGACGCCGGCGCACCCTGGACGTGATGGCCATCGGATTCCACGAGCCTGCAGGAATCAACCACCGCCGCTTTCGCGATCTCGCGCGCGAAGGGCTCCTCGAGGCGCGTTCCTACCAGATGGTGCCACGACGCTCGACCATGCTGAACAGCGCCTGACCAGTCTGCCTGTTGAGCCTGACCACTTGCCGTGAGCCGTGATTGATGCATTGACATGGATCAACGGCTCGACAGTCCACGCCGGGCGACTTTCCGCTTGGCGGAATCGATCACCCCCCGTCACCGCACAAGCACGCGAATCAAACGCCGGCACCGGTAAACGGCGTGTTACCTTGCAGCCGTGCATTTGGGATGAATATGTTAGCGATCTGTAAGTCCGGAGGATTGCGATCCCGGGTTAATATTCAGTCATCGATCGCTATCGATCCTAGATGATTGGAGGGACCGGTTGTCCCGGCACCGGCGCCAACCAAAGCCAATCATGAAGACAGCGCACAAAATTGCGGCCGGTGCCTCCTTGGGTTTACTCCTCATTACGGTGCTTCCCGGCTGCGCGGCTCCAGGCAGAAATCTCGATGCGGATGCGCTCTGGGAGAGCACCGAGCGCCGGCATTCCGTTGCTATCCGGGCGATTGCCGAACGTCATCAACTCGAGAGTGATTACGCCGCGATTATTCGAATCTCCCGCGACGGTGCCTTGAGGGGACAGGCATTCATGCAACTGGCGGAACTCCACATCGCACTTGGGGAATACGATGAGGCTCGCAGAAACATCGAGCAGGCCTTGCGCGCGAGCCTTCCGCACGAGCAGCGGCGCCAGGCGCTGTTGATGTTGGGCGACCTGCTCGAGCGTCATCTCGAAAAGAGAGAACGGGCCATGATCGCCTACCGACAAATCGTCGGCGAATATCCCGGAACCGCGGAGACGGAGCTCGCTTTGCTTCGATTGAAGGTACTTGAACATGAGCAATAGCCATCGACACTTACCGGATTCGCCGCGTACGCTTGCAGAGCTTGCGGTCGTTTTACTCGCGCTCTCGGTCTTTGCCGCGTGCGTGCCGAACGGCACCGTTCGATGGGAAGAGGACCGCACAATTCCATTCTCTGCCGACGACCGGGCCATTGCATATCGTCATAAGGACAGCGTTTTTGTAGCCCGCACGCGGGGAGACATGCATCGGCGCGTTTTCACGGCAAAGCCTGATACCACCCTGTCCTCTCCCCATTGGGCACCAGGACAGCGTGCCGTACTATTCGCCGTCACGGATGGCAAGCGGGACTCGAGCACCGGACTGCTGAGCTACGCGCTTTGGTATTGGCCGGCCCCGGAGGACATCTGGACTTCCGACGTGCAAAAGTCCGCGGGAGATTCGGCAACTCTACCGAGCGATTGGACACCTGCAAATCCGAGATTTCTTACTGCGGCTCGATTTCGGGCAGAGATCCAGCTCAAAGCCGACGCGCTCTTCGCCTGGCACCCGGACGGCAATCACGTGTTGTTCCTCGATACCGACGCGTCCGGCCTTCAGTCCGTCATGTCCTTGAACGCCGACAACGGCATGCGCACCGTGGCGTCGCCGATTCGCGCACCGAGCTTGGCGTTTTCAATCAGTCCGAACGGCGAGTGGCTCACCTCTGCGACCCGTAAGTCGGACATGGGCGCCCTATGGCTCGGGCCCATTGGTTCGGACGAGACGAAATGGCGGTCAATCGAGAAGAGTCCGGCGCCCCCTGTCGTGCCGGAGCACAGAGTGGAGGACGCGCAGCATCGGGGACACAGCGAATTTCTCTACGATCTGCGTCCGCGCCTCGGAAGCTGGTCGCCCGACTCGCGCTGGCTCGCCCACATCAGGGCACCGGCAGCGGCGCAGCCGGCGGACTCGAGCCAGCCGGCGGATTCAAACCCGATCCGCGAGCTCGTACTGACGCGGATCGCGACCGATCGACCGCAGCGGGTCCTCAGCATGCCTGAAGGACAGACCACCGACCTTCACTGGGCACCCGGTGAGCGCTTGCTGGGGATGCTGAGCGAGAAACGTCTGCTGCTCGTAGATCCGGAATCCGGCACCCTCACCGAGTTGTCCGGGGCTTTGCAAGTGGAGCAGTTCCTGGGCTGGTCAAAGCCGGGATCTAACCTCGCTTATCTCACCCTGGCGGAGGAATTCGACCGTACGGTTGCGATCGTGCCTCACGGTCGCATCCGATGGGCACCCGCACAGCGGCATAACCTGATGGTCGCTCAACCCAACGGCACGCTCCCCTCGCGACGGTTCGGTTTGATGAATATCTCGTCCGCGCGATGGGGCAATCAGTCCACGAAGCTCTCCTTCTGGGCCACACATCTGCCCACGGTCTCGCACCTGCCCCCTGGTGATCCAGCCGCGGTGCTCGATCTCGATGAGGATGCAATACGCTGGTATCCGACCGACGTTGCCGAGTACGCGCAGGTGGGAAACTACTACCTCCTGAATCGCGAGTACGCGGATGCAGTGAAGTTCTACACCGACGCCCTGACACACGTGCCCGACGGCGACGAGGACCGCACCCTCGTGGCTCGAATCCGCCTGTGGCGCGGCATGTCGCGGCTTGCAGCGGGTGAAGCGGTCGCTGCCCGCAAGGACCTCGAATACTTCCGTGGGCACATCCTCGCACCGGATTTACAAGTCCCGGATGGCTGGGACGCCGCTGTCTTCCGTGCGCTGTCGATTGATCAAATTTTCCTGTCAACCTTGCTCAGCATGGGGCAGATTAGTCTCGCCGTCGAGGAAGCCACCAGGATCATCGAGCAGGACCGCGACGCGCGGCTGATTCAGGGGCTGTGCTATCTCGCGATGATTGATAGAGCCACCGGGCAGCACGAGCTCTTCACAGATGGCGTTGTCACCCGCCTCGTGCCACACGCCATGCGCTCGGAGCAGATTCCACGCGAGTCGGCCGAAATGCTCGTCGCAGCCTACTTGAGGGATGCCCTGCACCCGAGCAACCAACGCTATCTTTCAGCACGCACCAAAAAACGTCTTGCCGACAAACTCGTGGAGCTCGCGCAATCCATGCAGGACACACATCCGCAAGCCGCCGTGCGGCTTTCTGAATCTGCAGCCGTCTTTTACCGCGAATCCGGCAAGACAGCGCTCGAGATGAACGCGCTCAGCACGAGTGCCGGGATGTGATGAGGCCGTCTATCAGCGTGCGCATACGTTGATAGTGGGAACCGGGCCAGTAGATCTTTCCGCAACCCGGGCAGCGGCGGAATCGCTCGTAGTACCTTGCGGTCCCCGGCGGCAACCGATGCGCGATTTCCGCTTTCTCGGCATCCACAAGCTCGGCGTTGCATTCCATGCAACGGGTGAACGGCGTCATGGCGGCGAGCAGATCGAGACGCGTGACGATTTCCCGCAGCTGGCCTCGCGGCCTCGTTTCATGCACGTAGCAGCCGTGAGTGATGATTTTGTGTTTGAGCAGCTCACGATCTCTGCTCAAAACGATACGCTTCTCCCGGGCTCCGATCTCGGCGACTTGCGTGTCGTCGAGCGTTGCATCGAAGAGCACGTCGAAGCCGAGCATGCGAAGGCTTCGCGCCAGTGCGGCGAGATGGGCGTCGGCGATGAATCGGGGCTTTCGCATCGGCCGCTCTCTCACCCGCAGGATCGGCGAGATGTCGAGGGACTCGAACTGCGGGTAAACGCTCACCCGATCGCCTTGCCTCACCAGGTGTGAGAAATCCACCGACTCGCCGTTCACTACTATGAGCTCGACCTCGGTGTGGGGAACGCCTATCGCTTCGATTGCCTGCTTTACGGTCGCCCGCCGAGCGCATCGGTACTGAAACGCCCGTTTGCGCAGCTCACGCGGAAGAAAATCGTTGAGTTCCTCGTAGAATCTGAATTCCGCGACTGCGCTCAACCGACTCTGCCCTCTACGATCCCGGAAAAGGCGAGCTTTGTATCGATTTTCGGATCACTCCGCCTATCGTCAACCCTTGCACGAGGATCGAGAATACGACCACGCTGTAGGTGACGGGCAGAATGACGTCGCGTTCCGGACCCGGCGGTATCGAAAGCGCAAGCGCGACGGAAATTCCACCGCGCAACCCACCCCATGTGAGGATTTTTATCACGCCGGGGGTGAATTCACGGCGAAGTCTCATCAGCCGGATAGGCGTGCCGACGCAGATAAATCGAGCGAAGAGCACCATCGGAATGGTCAACGCGGCGGCAATCGCGGTTTCTACGGAGAAAGCGAGTATCAGCACTTCGAAGCCGATAAGAACAAAGAGAACCGTATTCAGGATCTCGTCGACGAGCTCCCAGAAGGTGTCGAGGTGCTCGCGGGTACGCTCTGACATCGCGAGCCGGCGGCCGTGATTGCCGATGAGCAGACCCGCGACGACCATCGCGATGGGTCCGGACGTATGGATGGCCAGGGCAAGAGAATAGCCGCCCATCACCAGGGCAAGGGTGATCAAAACCTCGACACTGTAATTGTCGACCCGAATGAGCATCCAGTACGCCAAGCCCCCGAGGATCAGGCCGAATACGACCCCGCCCAGTGCTTCCTCCACGAATAGCAGCGCGATCTCGCTGCCCGAGAGCTCTCCGCCGCCCGTCGCGAGCTTCAGCACGACGATGAAGACCACCACGCCGACGCCGTCGTTGAACAGCGATTCGCCGGTGATTTTCGTCTCGAGCGACTTGGGTGCGCCGGCCGACTTGAGGATACCGAGCACGGCTATCGGATCGGTTGGCGAGATCAGTGCACCGAACAGCAGACAGTAGACGAGAGGAATGTCCATTCCCAGCGTGGACGTGAGAATCCAGAAAAGCAGCCCGACCACGAAAGTCGACGACACCGTGCCAACAGTTGCGAGCGTTGCGATTACCCATTTCTGTTTGGCCAGGTCGTTGATATTGACGTGCAGGGCCCCCGCGAAGAGCAGAAAGCTCAGCATGCCGTGCATCAACGTCTCGTTGAAGTCGATGCGAAGCACCAGGCGCTCGACTGCCTGCTCCAGACCCGGAAAACCGAGAGCGGCGAGCCCGATCAGCCCCAGGGATATGAGCAATGCGATGAGCATCAGCCCGATGGCCGCGGGCAGCTTGATGAAGCGATAATTGATGAAGCTGAAGACAGCCGCGATGGTGACGAGAACGGCGGTAACGTCGAATATCGCCATGGCTCGAAACATTGTCTTCGTTGTCGCGCGGGACCACAAGCCGAGCGGGTGATCACCATCGAGCCCGGATCTTGGTAAAATACAGCCCTGTCAGACCCATGGCCCGGTCACGCGGGCCGCGTCATGGGTTGAATTGCCGATGGCGACATCCGGCGGAGAGCAACCCAGTTGCCACGAATTGCTGCTCTTGCGGCTATCCTTTTTACCTCATTGCTGACCACGGGCGCAGCGGGTCAGGGGCTGGACGCGCCCCGCATTGCCCTGGTGATCGGCAACGGCGCCTACCAGGATGCGCCGCTTCGCAACCCCGTCAACGATGCCCGCGCGATGAGCCAGCGTCTCGACAAGCTCGGGTTTCATGTCATCAGCCTGGAGAACGGCGGGCGGGATGCGATGCAGAAAGCCATCCTCGAGTTCGCGACCAGCCTCAAAGAGGAAACAACCGGGCTTTTCTACTACGCGGGCCACGGCATGCAGTCACGCGGACGCAACTACCTGCTGCCCGTTGACGCCGATATCGACAGCGAGCGCGCCCTGAGATTCGAGGCCCTGGACGTGCAGACGATACTCGAGGAGATGCAGTTCGCCGGGAACCGCATGAACATCGTCATACTCGACGCGTGCCGAAACAACCCCTTCGAAAGGCGGTTTCGCGGCGGCTCCAGGGGCCTCGCGGCCATCGACGCGGCACGCGGAGTCCTCATCGCCTATGCCACGGCGCCCGGGGCGGTGGCGGCGGACGGAGACGGAAACAACGGCCTGTACACATCCGAGCTGCTGAGCGCCCTCGAGGAGCCCAACCTCAAGGTAGAGGAGGTGTTCAAGCGGGTACGTGTCGCGGTCACCGGTCGAACCAACGGTGCCCAGGTGCCGTGGGAGTCTTCCTCGCTCACCGGTGACTTCGTATTCAATCAGCGCGGCGCTGCGGCCCCCGCGGCTGCGGCGGCGACGACGGCACCTTCGGGGGACACGAATCACGAGGCGCTGTTCTGGGAGACTATCAAGGACAGCGACAACTCGGCGGACTTCCGCGCCTATCTGAAGCAGTTCCCTCAGGGCACGTTCGCAGGCCTTGCGCTCATTCGCCTGTCCGATCTCGAGAAGGCCACACGGCGCGACGAGCCCAGCACACCGCGCAGGCTCGACAGCACATTGAATGTGGCACTGCTACCTTTCAACGGCTGGCACGGCGGAGGACATCTCGCCACTCTGCTCAACAAAATGGAACAAGGTATAAGGTTCGTCCTCTCGAACGAACCGCGAATCCGCCTCAAGTACGCTTATGATCATGACGGCGACAACGACCCGCGGCTGGGCGACGCTGCGCGATTCTGGGAGGGGCCAGCGCTCGCAATGACACCGAGGTCTGACGAGGTGCTCGCAGCGGGTCGCGAGCTCGGGGTCGACATGGTGTTGACGTACTTCGCCAAGCGAACCAAAAATGAGATCTACATGGTAGCCTATCTATTCGACATCCGAAGCGGCAAGAGCATGACGCTCGAGCTGAGAGACGAGCCGGGAAAGGGCGGCTATGCGAAAGATCTCACCCATCAGCTCTTGACGGAATTTTTCCAAACAGGTTGACTTATCTGAACAAGCCCCATTCATTCGTTTCGAGAGCCATCACGTATGCAGCCACTTTTGAGCAATTTCCGAGACCACAGTTCGCCGAGCGTCGCCCATGTCGCAGAAGCTGCCGAAGTTCTCGCAATCGGTGAATACGAGCTGTTCGGCCTCGCCCATCGCTGGTGGTACGAGTCATCATGCGATGACACACGGCTCAATCGGCTGTTCGGCGAGTATCTCGTTCGCGAGACGGTGCCGCCCTGGGTTCGCCACTATTGCAGGCGAGTGCTGATTCTGGCGGCCGTGAACCAGCTGGACCCGAGGGACTTCGGGGTCGAGCGACGTTCCGTGCGCCGCCTCACCCTTCACGAGCAGCGCTTTGCATCGCTTGCCATGCTGCTGGCTTTTTTCATTTACTGGTTGTTTTTTGTCTGAATAAATCCACACGGCTCCGGGCCGGAACCGCTCGTCGTCGACGACGCGCCGCTCGCGGAACCGGTCGATGTATACTGCCGCCACCGGTGACCACCACGAGCCTCGGGCAACTGCACCTGGACCAAAGACGACGCGTATGCACCCGAAACCAACGATCCCTTCGACCATCGCGAGACTCGCCGGCGCACTCGTCGCACTCCTTTTGCTCACTCCGGCCACGGCGACCGCCCAGCTCAGCGACGAGGAGCTCGATGCGCTCGACAGGCGTTTAGAGAATTACGACATTCTCGACCCGCTGGAGAACCCCGAGCGGCGCGCTATCTTGGTCTTGACCGTCTACAACAAGACGAATTTCTTCATCGACAACAATGGCCACTACCGGGGTTTCGAATACGATATCGTCAAAGGTTACGAGGAATTCATCAACCAGGGAATCAAGAAAGCGTCCGATCGCTACTTTCTCGTTTTCATTCCCATGCAGTTCGAGGACATTCTGCCTGCGCTTGCCGACGGGCGCGGGCACATGGCCGCGGCAAACCTCACCATCACAGGGGATCGTGAGCGCAGCGTCGATTTCTCCGAGCCCTACCTGCCAGATGTCGACGAGATCGTCGTCACCCATCGGAACGGGCCGAGCATCGAATCCGTCGACGATCTCGCCGGTCGCAGCATCTACGTGCTGGCCGGAAGCAGCTACGTGGAGCATCTCGAGGCCTTGAACAGGCAACTCGCAGCTGACGGCAGGAAGCCCATCGAAATCGTGCAAGCCGATCCGGATCTGGACCACGCAGACATATTCGACCTCGTCAATTCCGGTGTCGCCGAATTGACGGTGGCAGACAAGCATATCGCGACGGTCTGGTCACGGGTTTTCGAAAATCTCGTCTTGAAGCCGGACGTGGCAGTGAACCGCGGTGGACGCATCGCATGGGCCATTCGCAAGGGCCTGCCCAGGTTCAAAGCCAGCGTCAACCAGTATGTCGGGAAGATCAAGAAAGGCACGCTGGAAGGAAACATCGCTTTCAAGAACTACTACCAGAGCCGTCGCTGGCTGAAGAATCCGCTCGAGCCGAACGAGCTCAGAAAGCTCGACACCGTCGTGGAGCATATGAAGCAATATGGCGAACGCTATGGATGGGACTGGATTGCGGTGGCCGCGCAGGCTTACCAGGAGTCAGAGCTCGACAACAGCAAAGTCAGCCCGGCAGGAGCCGTCGGCATCATGCAGCTGCTGCCGAGCACGGCGGCCCATAAACCCATCGAAATCAAAAACGTCAGAGCACTCGAGAACAATATCCACGCCGGAGTCAAGTATTTGAGCTTCCTCCGCCGTCATTACTTCGACGATCCGGACATCGCCCCCGCGGCACGGGTGGATTTCTCGTGGGCTGCCTACAATGCGGGACCGACTCGAATCCAGAGGCTTCGAAAGCGGGCCGAGAAGCGCGGCTTCGATCCCAACCGCTGGTTTGGTCACGTCGAGCACATGGCGTCCGAGTCGATCGGTCGAGAAACCGTGGACTACGTCTCAGGCGTTAACAAGTACTACGTCACCTACAAATTTGCGCTCGGGCGCCAGGAGCAACTCTTAAAGCAGCGTCGGGAGCGCGCCGAGAAAGCCGAGCTCGCCAAACACCAGCAGGCCCTGCAGGCATGGAAGCGAAGCTATTCCCTGCGCCGCAAATGAGCAGAATATGATGATCAAGCGACGACAGTTCATTGCGAGCAGCGCCATGCTGGCAATCGCGCCGATGCTGACCGAGAGCATCGCGTTTGCAAAATCCAACGAGCGGCGCCTGACGGCCGCATCAGCAGCCATCCCACTGCTCGGCTCCGGCGCCCCCGCAACAAAAGTGTGGGCCTACAACGCCAGCGTTCCGGGCCCGGCCCTGCGCTTCCGCCCCGGCGAGGTTTTCGATCTGGCGTTTCACAACGAGCTCGACCGTCCGAGCACGGTGCACTGGCACGGCCTGCGGGTCCCCAACGCTATGGACGGCGTACCGGTGCTCACCCAGGCCCCGGTGATGCCCGGTCAGCAGTTTCGATACGCTTTTGAGCTGAAGAACCCGGGCACTTTCTGGTACCACCCGCATTTCCAGAGCGCCGAGCAGCTCGACAGAGGCCTGCACGGGGTCATCATCGTGGAGGAAGACGAGTCACCGCCTGTCGATCGCGATCTCGTCTGGGTGCTGGACGACTGGCGGCTGGACGGGGAGGGACAGATCGCCAACGACTTCGGCGATCTGCACGATGTGAGTCACCAGGGACGTTTCGGAAACACAGCCTCCGTAAACGGTCGCGTGCCGAGCGATTTCACGGTGCGTTCCGGGGAGCGCATTCGGCTGCGATTGGTCAATGTCGCCAACGCATGGATCTTCGGTCTCGATTTCGCCGGACACACGCCGATGGTGGTCGCATACGACGGGCACGCCGTCGAGCCCCACCCGCCAGCGGACGGGCTGGTCGTTGTCGGTCCCTCGCAGCGCGTCGATCTCATTCTCGATATGGGCGGTGCGCCCGGCGAGCGCTTCGAAGTCGTGGACCGCTACTACCCGCGGCGCTCGTTCAAGCTCATGGACATCGTCTACGAGAGAGCAGCGCTTCGCACGGCCAGCCTCTCGGACGCCATCGCGCTGCCTCGTCCCGATCTTCCGCAACCGAGCCTGGCGTCGGCCGAACGCCACGAGATCACCTTCTCCGGAGGTGCCATGGGCGGACTTCGCAGCGCGCAGTTTGACGGCCGCGAAACAGGCATCCGCGAGCTCGCCAGGGCCGGTAAGGTCTGGGCTGTCAACGGCGTCGTCGCCGCCCGGCACGACGAGCCACCGGTGCTCAGGCTCGACTACGGCCGCTCGTACATCATCGACTTCGTCAACGAGACGGCGTTTCCGCATCCGATTCACCTTCACGGACACCCGATGAAGCTGCTCGCCGTCAACGGCAGTCTGGCTTCACGGGACACCTGGCGGGATACCCTGCTGATGGCCTCCAGGTCCCGGGCAACGGTGGCCCTGGTCGCCGACAATCCGGGGCGTTGGATGCTGCACTGTCACATTCCCGAGCATCAGGAGGCCGGCATGATGGCGGTCGTCGAGGTGGCCTGAACGCGCGGCGAACGCGGGTGGGAAATAAACGTTGCCCAGAAACGCCGAGCGCCTCATCCAGAGGCGCTCGGTTTGCGTACCTGAAAGGAAAGGATACCCGGCTCAGGTGGATTCTTTCAGTCTCAGAAGTGCCAATCGGTCTTGCTTGTCCTTGAGCAGTTGGCGCATGTAAGAGACCGCGTGGCGCGAGCGACGGTCTTGATTCTGCGCCACCTGAGCGATCTGATCCCCTAGCTTATCGATTTCTTCCTTGAGTCGGTCTTCAGTCCAACGAATGTAATTCAACATGGTGCCACCCGTTTTGAGAATCTCACAGACTCCTAGTCAGGCTTAGCAGCTGGGAATTCGAATTCTACGGATCGAGGGACGAACGGACTTCGAGGACCGACAAACGGTAGGCTCGAAAGCCGGGTCGTCAAATTCTTGTCGTCTGGAATGCGTCCAGCTGGCGCGTCTCACCTTGAGGGCGGCCCTACCAGACCCTATGCTCGATGAGGGTCGCCCCCTGGTGGCCACATGTCCGTAGAGGAGATACTCCGTGGGCCAGTGCCACGTGATGGTTACCCGCCATTCGTCGTTCTATACCCCGCTACTGGTCACCATCGGCGGCGGTTTCCTGGCAGCCGAGGGCCTCGAGGCCAAGTTTTCCATCGCCGAAACCCCGCGCGATGTTCTCGCCGGTGTGCACGATGGCAGCGTTCAGGTGGCCCAGTCCGCGGTGTCGGCGAACTTCGGCGCGCTCGAGCGCGGTAAGCGCTCGCCGCTCGTGCACTTCGCACAGATCAATGAGCGCGACGGATTCGTGCTCGTTGGCCGCGAGGCGGACGACGCATTCACCTGGGAAAAGCTCAAGGGCAAAAAGATCATCGTCGACCACGGCCGCCAACCGCTTGCCATGTTCAGATTCGCGCTCCACAAGGAAGGTGTCGATTTCGAAACCCTCGAGGCCATCGACGCGGGTAACCCCCAGGCCATGGAGCAGGCCTTTCGCGCCGGCCAGGGCGACTACGTCCACCTGCAGGGCCCGGCGGCGCAGCAGCTCACCCTCGAAGGCGTCGGCCATGTCGTCGCCTGGTGCGGGAATTCCATCGGACCGGTGGCGTTCAGCAGCCTGGCGGCCTCGCGCGCATGGCTGCAGAGCCCGGATGCCGGAACGTTCATGCGCGCTTACCGGCGCGCGCGCGAGTTCGCCATCGAAATGGACCCCGATGAAGTCGCGTCCGTGGTCGGGCGCTATTTCAACGAGGTCGATCGGGATGCGCTCATCGAGTCCGTGCAGGGCTACCAGGCGCTCGGATGCTGGAGCCCCGAGGTGCGCATCTCGCCGGAAGCGTTCACCAAGACTCTCGAAGTCTTCGCGCGCAGCGGCCACATCACCAAGCGCCACCCCTACGAGCAGGTCTGCGTCGAGCCGCCCGGCGACGAGTGAGCGCAGGCGCGGCTCTCAGAGCGGCAGCGGATTGAGGTAATGGCGGCCCTTGCCGACGTCACGCAGCTTGTCCACGAGCAGCTGAAAATCTTCCTCGCTGTTGGCAAAGTCGATGGAAGCCGCGTTGATGATGACCAGCGGAGAAGCCTCGTAGTGGTAAAAGAAGCGCGTGTATGCGCTCACCAGCCGCTGCAGGTACTGGGCATCGATCTTCTGCTCGTATTCGATGCCCCGGCTGGCGATGCGCTCCTGTAANNCCCGCGACCTGCGCGTACACCTGTTGGTAGAGGGCAAGCTCGTCGGGCTCGAGGGTCAGCTCGGCGAACAGCCGATCCTTGTCCATCAGATAATCGGCAACGCGCACGCGGCTGAAAAGATCTGCCTGGCGCAGCCCATGGGTCTGACGGATACGCTGAAGGAGAAAGTAGAGCTGCGTCGACAAGGCGTGCGCGCGCGGATTCTCGTAGTAGCGGGCCAGGAAAGGATTCTCCCCGGGCTCTTCGAGGAGCAGCTCGGCGGTGAAGCGCTCGGCGAGCCGCCGCGCGAGCGTGGTCTTGCCGACACCGATAGGGCCTTCCACGACGATGTATTTGAAATCACTGAGAGCCATCGAATCAGGATGCCGCCTCGTGACTCTCGAGGCGAAGCAGATCCGCTTGGGATACGTGTGCGAGCAGCCGAGTGACGGGCCCGAGGCCGGGTATGACGAGCTCCGGCGCCAAATCGGCGAGCGGTCTGAGCACGAAAGCGCGCTCCTGAATATGCGGATGCGGGACCGTGAGGCCTTCCTCGCGGATGACGCGCTCTGCGTACAGCAGCACGTCGAGATCGAGCGTGCGCGGCTGCCAGCGCACGCCGTTGCGGACACGACCCTGCGCGGCCTCGATGGCCTGCAGCGCCTCCAGCAACGCCCGCGGCTCGAGCTTGGTCTCGATGGCCGCCACGGCATTGACGTAGTCCGGCTGTTCACCCGGCCCCACAGCGGGATTTCGGTAAAGGGCTGAGAAACCGACCAAGCGGGTGCGCGGTAATCCGGCGAGCGCGCGCCGCGCACGAAGGACCTGCTCGACCGGCTGCTCGAGGTTGCTGCCGATACCGATGTAGGCCGTATTCGTGGTCTTCGCGTCGCCGCGCACGGGCGAATCGGTCACGTCGACGCCTGCGGTTGCCGCCGGCGCCCGCGCCGCCTGCGACGCCGTCGGCGTGTGCCGGCTCCCGCCAGCGAGGCCTTGCGGCCCGCATCGTCCATCTCCTGAAACTGGGTCCACCAGTCGGCCACCTCGGCGACGTCTTCACCGGCCTCTGCGCGCAGCACGAGGAAGTCGTAGGCGGCACGAAACCGGGGTCGCGCCGGCAATTGTATCGCACGTTTACCGCGGCGCTGCTCGAGTCGAGGCTGCAGACTCCAGATTTCCCGCGCCGCCATCGAAAACCGTCGCGGCACCGAGACTTGAGCTATCTGACGCGCAAGCACGTCCATACCTGCGGTATCCATCGCCTGAACGTTCGTCAATCCGTCACCGGCATAGGCGGCGGCCTTCTCGTGCACTGCGGGCCACAGCAAGGCCGCGAACAGGAAAGACGGCGTGACGGGCTTTTCCTCTTCGAGTCGCCGGTCGGTATTCTCCAGCGCCTGCACAAGGAGGCGACCGGCCGGGTCCATGGGCTCCTGCTCGAAGCGCTCGGCGCTCTGGCTGAAAAGATACTTGAACAGGTCGAAGTGGTTGAGGAGCTCGAAGGTCTGCACCGCCGCTCCGCCGAGAAACAGCTTCAGCACTTCCTCGTATAGGCGTGCCGGCGGGATGTCGGCCAGCATTGGTGCGCATTCCGGGATCGCCGCCGCCGTTTCCTCGCCCAGCCGGAAACCGAGCTTGGCCGCGAAGCGCACGGCGCGCAGCATTCTCACCGGATCCTCGCGATAGCGGCGCACGGGATCACCAATGATGCGAAGAATGCCGGCTTCCAGATCCGCCATGCCGCCGGTGTAGTCGAGAACCGAGAAGTCGCGTATGTCGTAGTAGAGGCTGTTGACGGAGAAGTCGCGCCGCCAGACGTCCTCCTCCACCGTGGTGCCGTAGACGTTGTCGCGCACGATACGGCCGTTGACGCTGACGTGGTCCTCTTCCTCTTCGGTGTCCTCGATGGCGCCACGAAAGGTGGCGACCTCGATTACCTCGGGGCCGAAACGCACGTGGGCGAGTCGAAAGCGGCGTCCGATGAGACGAGCGCTGCGGAACAGTCGCTTGACCTCCTCCGGCTCGGCGTCGGTGACCACGTCGAAGTCCTTGGGCTCGCGACCGAGCAGGAGGTCTCGTACGCCGCCGCCCACCAGGTACGCCTCGAAGCCCGCCTTCTTAAGCGTGTAGAGGACCTTCAAGGCGCCGCCGCTGATGTTGGCGCGAGAGATGGAGTGCTCGGAGCGGGGAATACGGATGGCCTGGGAAATGGCGTCTGAACCTACGGCACCAAACGCGCCTGGTGCGGTTGAGCGGGCTAATCGGCGGCGTATAATACCACCGCACTCGATACCGTACAGCTATCGGTCACTGCGCTCCCTTCGTCTAGCGGTCCAGGATACCGCCCTCTCACGGCGGGGACAGGGGTTCGA